>Ga0210086_1000009_pt1 | contig 160010 bp, 130 predicted proteins | sample China_Galinas_PW_3_FD_184867 | JGI IMG/M metagenome (GOLD analysis project Ga0210086, IMG submission 184867) | Wetland microbial communities from San Francisco Bay, California, USA, that impact long-term carbon sequestration - China_Galinas_PWB_D2... | ecosystem: Environmental > Aquatic >...
CATCCACCACTTGATCGCCGATGGCGCCCAATACCGGCGCGGTATTCACCTCGTTGACGGTGATGGTGAAGGTCTCGCTGTCAGTCAGGTTTCCCGTCCCATTATCGGTCACCGTGATGGTGACCGACGGGGTCATCCCGCCCTGCCCCTCGGTTGGCGTCCAGGAGAAGACCCCGGTGTTGGAATCAATCGTCATGCCGAGGGCTAGAGAAGCGGCGTCGAGGCTGAAGGTCAGGGTGTCGGTAGGTAGGTCGGGGTCCGTGGCCGTCGCGGTAAAGCTCAAAGTTGTGGTTTCGTCGACATTCTGATCGCCGATGGCGCCAAGAACCGGCGCATCGTTGACGGCAGTCACATCGATGGTGATGGTATTCGGCGTCGGGTCGATGTCGACCCCGCCGTTGGCGGTGCCGCCGTCGTCCTGCACCTGGAAGGTGAAGCTGGTTAAAGCGCTGCCCGATCCGTCCGTTGGCGGCGTGTAGGTCAGCCAGCCCAGGGCAAAATCGGTGGCAACAACATAGTTGCCCGCCGCGAAGGGCGCGCCCTGATATTTGAGTTCGCCCTGCGCCGGCAGAGTGGTAATCCAGACGCGGTCGAAGTTATTTCCATCGACGTCACTGAAGCCGAATTCGGCGCCAGTGAACACGTAGTCCGTGTCCTCGGTGACACTGATGGTGCCGTCTGTTCCTGAAGGCGCATCGTTGACCGACGAGATAGTGATGGACACTGTGTCCGTATCCGTCATGCCAAGACTGTCTGTAGAAAGAACCGTTAAGGTGTCGCTGCCGTTGAAATCAGTTGCGCCTTGGTAGGTCAAGCTGGCCAGGGTTGCATTGACGTCCGCCTGGGTCCCTGACAACGTCAGGGTATTGCTGTTGTTGGCGCCGGCACTAATGGTGGCTGCGCCGTTGAGCGTTACGTTCAGATTGCCTTCGGCGACGGTCAACTGTACGGTGGATAGATTTCCGTCATTATCGTTCACCGATATGCCGCCGATGGACAAACTGGTATCCTCATCCACGGTTTGCGCGCCAGGAACGGTGTTGACCGGAGGATTGTCCACGGTCACATTCATCGCGAATTCAGAAGTATTGGTGTAGCTGGAGGCGCCGGTCTTTTCTGTAGCAGTGGCCGTGACGAAGTCGCCCACGGCAACTCCTGTGCCTGAAAGAACAACCGAAAATGCGGCATTGCCTGATCCGTCGGTGGTCACTTCCGTATAGCCGATGAACGATTGACCTTCGCCGTACCCGCTGGCGTCCTGGCTTCCGGAAGGATTCGCAAAAAATTCGATGCGGTAGGTGGTGCCGGACGCCGAATTGAGGGTGCCGCTGATCGTCAGGTCCGCGCCACTGGGAGTTGCGCTCGTCAGCACGGGATAATTCTGCAACGCGTTGCTCCCGCTGTCGCCGTCGCCGACATCGTTGGCGTTGGCAATCCCGTCCCCGTCGAGGTCGATCCCGCGACTATAGTTGTTGTAGATGAGATTTCCTAGAATCGGGTTGTCGCTGGCGGTATCGACTACCCGAACTCCGGACCCCCCTGTCGTGTTGGCAACCACGTTGCCGGCCGCGACCGTCTCGCCGCCGATCATATTGCCGGTGGAGGCATTGCCGATACTGATGCCCCACCAGGTGTTGCCGAAGGCAGCCGTGGCTGTGCTGTCGGTGCCGATAAAATTGCCCTGGACGGTCGAATTATGCGAGTCATAGATCCCCATGCCGCCACCGGCGTTACCTGAAATCACATTGCCTTCACCGGCTGCCGTGCCGCCGATAATGCTGCCATCCGACGACATGATTAAAATACCAAAATTTGTATTGCCGACCGCACTGCCACCTGTGGCATCCAGACCGATGATGTTTCCGTTCAATACGTTGGTGTTGCTTCCGCCATTGATCAGTACACCGGTCTCGTTACCGGAAATCACATTGGCGTCCGCTGCCGAGGAACCACCGATCACATTATTGCTGGAAGACCACAGGTTTATGCCGTTCAAATTGCCGGCCGCCGAGGTTCCATCCGCAGTCAGCCCGATCCAGTTGCCGACGATGGTGTTGCCGTCGCTGGCGCCGACATCGATGCCGTCTTGGGTAAAGTTCTGAATAATCAGGCCGCGCACCGTGCTGCCATCGCTGCCGCCGTAGAGCTGGAGCCCATCCGCTATCGTGCCGCCGCCATCGAGCACAACTTGCGGCGTTCCCGCATACCCCGGCTGAGTCGATCCGTCGATGATGACCGCATCGGTGATGGAGGGCAGGGCTGAGCTGAGCGAAATCGTTTGTACTCCGGTGCCGATGGAAAATTTAATTGCATCCAAGCCCGCATTGGCATTGGCATCGAGGATGGCCTGCCGAAGGGAGCCTGGCCCCGAGTCATTGGTGTTGGTGACTGTGTAGGTAGCTAAAGCCGTAGTCTGGGCACTGGTCACCGATTCGTAGGTGCCCTCACCGTCAGTGTAGCTGACCCGCACGCTGATTTGCGATCCCACATCCGCATCGCCCAGCACATACGTGCTCGAAGTGGCCCCGGTGATGTCCGACCCGTCACGCAACCACTGGAAACTGAAGCTGCCCAGACCGTCGGCATCGCTGATGCCGCTGGTGTCAGCCGTCAGCGTCTGCCCCCTTGCAATTGTGCCAGTGATGGTGGGCACGCCTACTGGCTCGGAATTGACATTATTGACGGTAATCGTGAAGGTCTCGCTGTCTGTCAGGCTGCCGGTCCCATTATCGGTGACGGTGATGGTGACGGAAGGAGTCAGTCCACCCTGCCCCTCAGTCGGCGTCCAGCTGAAGGCGCCGGTGTTGGCATCGATCGTCATGCCGAGGGCAAGAGAGGCGGCGTCAAGGCTGTACGTTAGCGTATCTGCAGGCAGATCTGAGTCGGTCGCCGTCGCGGTAAATGTCAGAGTTGAAAGTTCATCGACATTCTGATCCCCGATCGCGCCGAGAACCGGCGCATCGTTGATGTTGGTCACCGTCACCGAGATCGCCTGACCGTCCATACCGCCATTGCCGTCACTGACCTGCACCGCCACTTCATAGACGTTGTTGCCGTCGAGGTCGGCCGGGCTCTCGTAATCCGGCGCGCTGTCGAAGGTCAAAACACCGCTGTTGCTATCGATACTGAACAGCGCGGCATCGTCCCCACCACTGATGCTGTAACTCAGGGTGTCGCTATCGCCATCTGTGGCAGTAACGGTCGTGACGCTGGTCTGATTCTCTCCGGCGTTAACGCTGGCCGTTGCGCCCCCGCCATCCGATGAAATAACTGGCGGATGGTTTGCCAGTTCGACAATGTCAGAGGCAGACAACGCGCGATCATAAATGCGACCATCATCGATCATCCCGTCAAAGTAACCACCGAACGTTGTGCCACTATATTTGTCAACGCCCCAGGCCATGAAATCGAGACTGGTGACATCGACAAAGAATCTGTTGGTTGCGGAGGTCCCGTAGGTATAAGTCAGTGACTGTTCAACACCGTTGACGTAAAGCTTGTTGCCGCTACTGTCGACTGTGACAGCGACATGAGTCCAAGTGTTCAGGGGAAGAGCCCCGGGCGAAGTCTTGGCCCAAAGGTAGCTAGTATTCCCCTCTTGGATATAGAAGTTGAGTGAACCATCAGTGTCCGTCCCTAAGACCACTCTTGAGTTAATATCTGCGCTATCGGACGCATCGAAAATGACTTCGTAAGCAAGAGAATCGGCGCGAACCCAAACGGCAATGGTTCCTTCCGTGAGATTATCGAAATTGCTGACGTGGGCGGACAAGTCGACATAGTCACTGCTGCCATTTAGGCTGACTTTTCCGTCGCCTACGATATTGGTGGCAGCATTGGTGTCGATGGCCGCACCGTTAACCAATGTGCCGTCGTAGTTGTTACCGCTGCTGTCGCTTCCATCAGTTTCGAAGGTGTTGTGCAGCACCAGCCCGGTTGTCGTATCGAGAAGACCCTGCCAATTTTCAAGTTCATCGGCTGAATTGATAGTATCGGTTTCAATGTTGCCGACCTGGTACTCGAGATCCCAGTCACCCCCTCTCGCTCCACTCCCGGTCGTATCGGTGGACGCGGCGACATCGGCACCGGTGAGATCAGCAACGGCATCGATCAGAACCTGACCATCACCGTCGGCGGCGATGTTACAGCCGTAGAAGAGGATATCCCCCGTTTCGGTCAGCGCATTGCCCCAGGCGGCAACCGCTTCACTGTTCTGCTGCAGGGTGGCACTGTTCAGCCAATCGCACCCCAGGCTGATCTGTCCGTCCGCCCCGTGGCTGATGAAATGCACGGCCGCCAGATCAGTCCGCTCGGCAAGAATTTCACTGACCTGCGTGATACCGTCGCGGTCGGGGTCGAGCGTAACCACTTCCAGGGTCCGGTTTGGATCACCGCCCTGCAGGTCGGCAATCAGCTGCTCCTGATCTTGCACGTTGCCGTTGATAATAACCAGCTCCCGATGAGATGCCGCGGCCGCCTGTTCAGTCATATCTGCGCCGGAATCAGGGGCGATCTGAACCGCACTGGAGACATCGGCTACCAGCGCCTGTTCCTCAACCGCAACGCCGTCCAGACCCGGGACGGCATCGGCAGAGAACAGAACCCGCGGTTCCAGTTCTTCATAACGAAGAGTTAACGGTTGCTTTTTAGCTAATTTTCCAGCCACATCAGATCCTTGGCAGATGGCTTTTCATTTAGTTTTGTCAGCTTTTTCTTCCAAGTCGAACCGCACCAGACATTTCAGGCCGCTGGGCATCTTCTGTTCACTATTGGACAATTCCAGGCGGACTCCGAAGGTGCTGCTGGAAGAATCAATAACTTTATCGACAATAGTCACGGTGGCTATCCGCTCGCCGTATTCGGGAAGCTCCGGCACTATGGTGGCGGTCATGCCGGGGTGAATTTTGTCGAACATCTGCGCCGGAGCAATCACCTCCACTCGTAACGGGTCAATTTGGGCAACCCGCAGCAACGGCTGTGTGTTGACGAATTCTCCGGGGGAAACATAGCGTTCCACCACAACCCCGGGGATCGGGCTTCTGATCACCCGCCGAGCGAGAATTGCCTGCGCTTTTTTCAATTCGAGTTCTGCCAGAATACGATTTTCCCGTGCTTTTTCGAGACGGGCTTCAGTCAGGACGATATCGGTCGCGGCTTGATCCTTATCTTGAGCCGAAACTGCGGCCAGAGTTTTGACCCGTTCATAGGTCCGTCTGGTAAAAGCCAACTGTGCCTGCTGCAGATCGATTTCGCCTTTAAAAGCGGCCAGATTTTTTGCTTTCTTGGCTGCGGCCCACTCAACTGACGATTCCAATTCAACCAGAACCTGTCCCTTTTTGACCAGGCTGCTGCGGTCAACGGTCACTTTGGCGACAATCCCATCGGCCGGGGCGCCGATATCGACGACTTCATAAGGTTCAATCAGGCCGTCAAATTCAACGACCTCGGCAAAAAGCGCGTTGGCCGACAGCAAAAGCAGACTGGTGATAATCAGGGAAAAGATGGCTGTTTTATGCCAAGGGCTCATGAAATATTGCCTCCTACTCCAGGTGACCACTGAATGCGAGCATCCGACCGGTCTGCCGGTCAAACTGCAGCAGAGCCCGGCGCGCCTCGAAATGCCGCCGTTCGATCCTGCGCTGGGCTCGTCTGAATAAATATAGGTGAAATCGGTGGCGAAGCGCCAAATTCCCGGCAATACCGCAGCCCGGCAATTTGCTCAGTTTCAGGGAATCGTTCTGACGGATCAGGGTATCCTCCAGCGAGAGGAAGGCCTGATGACTGCCGGGGTCACCCTGGCGGGCACAGCGCCCCGACAATTGTCGATCGATCCGCTTCGCCTCGTTGCGGCAGGCCGCGATGACATGCAAGCCACCCAGTTCGGCAACTCCCGGAGCGAGGGGGATATCGGTTCCGCGGCCGGCCATATTGGTGGCCACGGTCACCTGTCGAAGCCGCCCCGCTGCGGCAATGATTTCAGCCTCTTCTTTGTCCTGCCGGGCATTCAGTACGCGGTGGGCGATCCCCGCCAGCGTCAGTTTGTGACTCAGCAGCTCAGAATCGGCGACGGATCCGGTCCCGATCAGAACCGGACGGCCCTGCTGCTGCATGTCCAGCACGGCGGTCGTCACAGCCGACCATTTTTGTTCCGCTTTAGAAAAAATCCGCGCCGGCATTTCACGGCGGCGGCTGGGCCGATGCAAGGGAATCCGCTGCACGCGGAGACCATAGATCGACCAGAGTTCAGAGCTGACTTCACGGGCGGTGCCGGTCATCCCGCCAAGACGCAGGTAACGGCGGAAAAAACGCTGATAGGTCAAGCGTCCCAACGGCTCGCGCGCCTCCGTCAAGGGACAGCCTTCCTTCGCCTCGACCAGCTGGTGCAGACCACGTTCCCAGGAGCGATCCGGCATGGTCCTTCCGGTATGTGCGTCGATTATGAGCACCTTGTCCTCGCGAACCAGGTAGTCGCAATCCCTGTGCAGCAGATACAGAGCATGCAGCGCCTGACGGACCAATTCTTCCCGCCACCAAAGATTCGGCCGGAAACCCACCTCTGTCGATGGAAGTTGCGCCAGTTTCTGCTGTCCGGCCAGGCTGAGCCGGACGCTGCGTTCCGCCGGATCGAGATAAAAATCCCGCCCGTTTTCCAATTGCCGAGCCACCAGCAGCGCTTGCTGATAAGCCTGATTTTCGGTGATATTGTCAACCTTCCGGGTCAGGATCAACGGGGTACGTGCTTCGTCAATCAGTACGCTATCCGCTTCATCGACAATCGCGAAGCACAGACCACGCAACAGCAAGCGACTGATTCGGCTGTTCTCGGCATAGGCCGATTCCAACTGCAGACGCAATGGACTGCGGATATTTCCCATCTGCAGCCGATCACGCAAATAATCGAATGCGACCTGTTTGTTGGTGCAATAGGTGATATCGCAGGCGTAGTTGTCCCGTCGCTGCTCCGGAAGCATATCTTGCAAGACCGTACCGACGGTCAGGCCAAGAGCCCGATAAAGCGGTCCCATCGCCTGCGCATCCCGTTCCACCAGGTAGTCATTGACGGTGATAATATGGACCGGAATGCCGGCCAAAGCAGCAGTTGCCGCGGCCAGAGTGGCGGCCAGGGTTTTCCCTTCGCCGGTTTCCATTTCCGCCAGCTGCCCCTGCAGAATCGCCCAGCCGCTCATCACCTGTGAATCGTAATGCCGCAGGTGAATGGTCCGTTCCGCGAGTTCGCGAATCAGCGCAAAGGCTTGAATACAGAGCGAATCACTCAAGCCGCAACGGTAAAACTGGCGGCGCAAATCGAGCAAACGTTTGGCGAGTTGGCCAGTGTCGCAGGAGGACAAAGGTTTTCCCTGTCGATTCACCGCCTCAGCCACCTTGCGCAAACGGGTCTGGTGGTCGATTCGTAAGCATGCCACCCTCCCCTGCAGCATGTCGCTGACGCGTTCCAGCCACCCGTTTTCCCGGTCACCCCGTTCGGGGTACTGCCCGGATAGCAGGCCGGGACGCATCGCCCCGGTTATGCTGGCTGATGAAAAATTAAACATAAAACTGCCGAAGGAAAAGCTGTCTTAAACTGCGGTACCATTGCATGGCCAGCGGCAAGCTGCCATGTTCGAAACGGACATAAACCCGCTCCCCGATATGAGGATTCACCACTTCGTCCGGCAAACCGAGATCAAGCTGAAAAACACTTTCCAGGGCGCGTAACTTTTTCGGATCGGAGGGGTCGGTCGGGATCGATCCTCCCCCCTCGGTTCCCAGTGCCGCCGATGGAAGATTTAAATCTGCCGACGGAACAATCCGCTCGATCTTTGCCGGCATCGACTTCGACAACCGTTCCGCCAGGCGCACTTCCACGTCGGTGGTCTGTTCCCTTATCAGGCCGATATCGGACTGTTTGACCACCGCACGGACCGTTGGACGCTGCTCGGCGAGGATGTAGCCGAGTAGTGCCCCTTGCTTGACAAAGTGGCCGGGCAGGTTGCGGTCATCGACCAGAATGAATTTCCCGCGGGCCGGACTGCGTATCAGGAGTTTTTCAAGTTTTTCCTCGATTTGTCGCAGATCGCTTTTGAGCAGGTCAATGTCTTCCAGCAGCATTTTCCGCTTGACCCGTTCGTGGAGTTCGAGGCCGTTGTAACGGGCATAAAGTTCTTTCAGGCGAGCCCGGCATACGTCCAGCTCAGCTTCCAGGGATGGATCACTGCCACGGATGAGAACCGTATTCTTGTCAACAACCTGATTCTCCGGAACCAGCACCTCGGCAACCTCGCAGTCGATACCCGCGCGGATCATCGACTGTTCAGGTAACCAGACCACCCCCTGGGTATTGGTCCAGAAAGGGATCGGCAGGCAGAACAGCAACAGGATCACACCTGCTGCGATGCCACCAGCGACAACCCGCATGCGGGAACCTTGCTTGCGGACTGCCGGGTTTTCCAGCAAGCGTGACACCCCACGAAATACCGGGAGGATAAACAGACTGACCGTTCCCCACAGGGCAAGGATGACGCCGATTAAGAAAAAACGGCCGCTGACATACCAGACCAGCCCGATCAGCACGGCGATCCGGTAGCAGCAGGCGAGCGGACCGTAGAGGCAGAACCAGGTCTCTTCTCCGGCGGCGGTGACCGGCGATTCGGCCGAATCAATCTTAAGGAAATAACGTTGGGCGAGATAACTGAGGTAACGATTGGAACGCGGCCCCAGATTGGGGATCTCAAGCAGGTCGGCGAGGATGTAATAGCCGTCGTAACGCAGCAGCGGATTGCCGTTGAACAGCAGGGTCGAAATCCCGCCGATCAGCATGACATTATAGGCTAGAGCGCTGACCAGTCCCGTCTCCACGTTCAGCCAGACCAACAGCGCCAGCGCCGCAAGCAGCAGCTCGACCATCATTCCCATGGCCGCGACTGCGATCCGGCGAAGTTTGTCGGAAAAGGCGGAGGACGCGCTGGCGTCAACATAAGGGATGGGAGTAAAGGCGAGGAGAATAATCCCCATTTCATGCACATCGCCACCCCATTTTTTCACGGCGAAGGCATGGCCGAGTTCATGACAGAACTTGATCAGCGGATAGGTGAGCCAGAGCAATACAAGGTTTTCCGGAGCGAACACCCGGTCCGCCAGGCTATTGGTAAGCTCAGACCAGTGCAGAAACGCCATAACCAGACTCGACAACACAATGAGCAGCCAGGCGATAAAAGCGCCGCGGGTTAAAAGAGGAGCAACGAGAAAACTCCATCGTTCCAGGAAACGATCGGGATCACAGAGCGGAAAACGCATCGAAAACGGATTTGTGACCCGCTGCTTCCAGCCGTTGCGTGACGTTTCCAGAGCTTGGTGAAAAATTTCCACAGTACTGGGCAGGATGTCGCTCTGAATCAGGTCGACCTCATGCAGCTGCCCGAGCAGCCGGATGATTTCATCCTGCGTCGGGACCACATCCGCTACTGCCTTTTTGGCATTGTCCCAGATCTGTTGCACTGTCCTCCGGCCATCCATCTGACCGATCAGAGCATAGGCTGCGGCATTGAAACGGTGAGTCCGGCCAGTGAGGCTGTTGTACAGCACATACCAGGTTTCCCCACGGTAAACGTGCCTGGAAATGACTGCGCTATCACGCAATAGCGGCTTCAGTTGCGAGACGCGATACCAGTAGGTGCTGAACAGGGAATGACTCATCTTTCCTCTTAGGGTATGCGTTTCCAGATGGCCAGTTGCAGCCATTCAACCAGTCGTCGACTCCAGATCCAGAGCAGTTTTTCCTGTCCGACATCAATTTTGGTGATTCCTTCCATGCCGGGGTGGAGCAAATCAGAGTGGTTTGCCATAACCGCTTCGACCCGAAAGTAATTGCGGCCCGCTTCGACGGTAGAAACTGGGGTAATTCGATCGACCTGGATATCAATCAGTTGGTCAGGGATGCCGGAAAGCCTGAGCTGTCCGGTTTGCCCCACTGAGATGAAACCGATATCCCGGTCGTCAATTTTCAGAATCGTCCGGTACTCATTCGTCGGCGCGACTTCAAAAAGGACTTCGCCCCGCTCAATCGGTGAGCCCAGCGCCTGGCTGAGATCACCCTTGACGATCAGTCCGGCAAACGGGGCAACCAGCCGGGTGCGGTCCAGCTGCTGTTCAACCAGGTTCAACTGCGCCTCCGCCTGCTCGCGCTTGGCTTTCAGGATCGACACTTCGGCACGGTCAGCGGCCGCCAAAGCCTTTCGGTACTCTTTGAGTAGTTGTGCCCGCTGGCTCAACCATTTGCGCTGTTCGGACAATAGATCCTGGTCATCCAGGGTCGCCAACAGGTCTCCCTTCCGCACCAGATCGCCGGCCCGCGCCTGGGCAGTTGCGATGTAGCCCTGCTGCGGGGCAATGATCGCCCGACAGACTTTCGCTTCTAAAACCGAATCACAAGAGATCCGAAAGGTTGCGCTGGCGAGGGACAGCCAGCCCACCACCACAACGCTGAGGACAAATCCAACTTTCAGGGGGAGATGACGAGGGCCGAACAGTTTTCCGAGCCAGAGATGCAAAGAACTGAATATTTTTATAAAAAGCGGTTTTTCATCGCGCCGACGCATTTCCAACAACGGGCCGAGCAGGAGTCCGATCTGCTCGCACTGCGCAACTGTTTCAGCGCTGAAATTTTCATCCGCAGCGCGTTCCAGGAGCAAAACGCCGACTGCTTTGCCGTTGCTGATCAGCGGAAGAGTGCAAATCGTGGCTCCCTGGAGGAGAGTCGCCAGCTGGGAGTGCAGTCGAGTCGCCAGAATGGAAGGCTCTGAATCCTTGGCAAACACCAGGGTTGCGCCCTGGTCCAGGGCTTCACTCATCGCATTGCGAATGGCTCTGACCAGTTTCGAGTTCTGCTCGATACTGGAACTGTGAGACATCGCAGCAACCCGAATGCGCCCCGCCGACAAGAATCCGAGACTGACCCGCTGACAGGCAAAACGTTCGGCCAGCTCGTTGGTGACTTCGATTGCAGCGACCTTGAATTGCCCATGCTCAAGCCCAGTCGCAACCAGATCCACCAGATTGATCAGCTGCTCCTTCGCGGTTTCCCCCTGCAGCAGAATCATCGATTCGAGCCACTTTGCCCCGATTTGTACCTGGTTGACCGCGGCTTGTTGCATCGGCTTGGAGCGACTGCTCATTTCGATGGCGACAACCCCCAGCAACTGACCATTCAGGAACAGCGGACAGGCCAGCGCGTCCAGAGGATCTCCGGTTTCCTCTGTGATATTGCTTCTGGTCTTGATAACGGTTTGTTTGCTGCGTAATGAAGCCTGGATTACACGATTTAGCGGAGACGTGTCGGTTTGCTCCTGCGGCCAGACCAGTGCGCGGTTGTACGGCCCTTCATCGAGTGGACCGGACAATAGTACGGCCCGGCGTGAGCCGGGGAATGATTGGCATAGCTGCGCAAGCCAGATTCTTAATATTTTTTCCATCATTTCACTCAAAAAATGACTTTTCCCGGGAAACATTTTCGCGGGGAAAGCACAGTAACAACCTGCAATATTAGAGAATTTTTATAGAATATTTCTTAATTTTTGTCAACAATAATTATGGTGCTGATTATTGGTGCCTAATGTTGACTTCATAAGTGGGGTAAGCTTCGGTACTGAAATACAGGTAGATATGACAATTTCGGCATAGGGAACTTTTTACAGGGGAAAATAGCAATTAAAAATAATAGCGCAACAACAGGCCGCCGCTATCCGCACCCGAGCCGAATTCACTACGCAAAACCGGCAGACCGGTGAATAGATCGACAACCGGCTTGCGCCCCCGAGTGATGGACCAGAACAGGTCAAGTTGCAGATTGTCTGCCAGGGAAATGGCGAGTTGCGGGCGGAGCAAGTAGGAATGGTCCCGCAGATTCCAGATCAGCAACCCGCTGCCGGTCAGCAGCGGATGGAATTCATAGGATGGGCCGAGCAGCAGATAGTGACGACCGAGAAGATAGGTCAACCCCTCCTGCACCGGGGCCGATAGAGCCACCCGGGGATATTGCTCCGGCTGCGAACTCCCGGCACCATTGTAAAGATATTCGCCCAGCAGCACCAGGCCGTTGTCGAACCGATACCAGCCTTCCAGCGCAGAAATCGTAAAACCGTCTGACAAGTCCCCCTCCGGCCGGCCGACTTCCCGCCCCCGGTACCAGCTGGCCTCGGCTTTGAGTCCCAGGGTCCCGATTTCGCCGGCCAGACCGGCGCCGATCATCGACCGGTCCCGCAGACGCCCGGTCAGTAGCAGCAGATCGATATTGGCCAGATTTTCACTGCAAGTCAGCAGATAACTGTTGTGTTCCGGCTGATCGCCGAATACGGCCACACCGCCGAGTTGCCCACCTAATCCGAAGTAGTGTACCAGCTTGATCGCATCGACTCCGGGACGCACATCAACATCGAGCGCATCCGGCGGGAATGGCGCAATCACGTCGAGGGGCGAGAACAGGCTGATACGGCCGAAGCCGATGGCCTGGCGTCCTAGTGTCCATTGCAGCCCCTGGTAATCCCCATGCAGATTGAAGCGATCAACCTGCAGTTGGGTTGAGAAACGCCTGTCGCGGTTCCAGCTCTTTTCCAGATCAACGATCCGATTGGTCGAAACCTGCGGCAAGCCGATAATACCGGGCGGATCACTCCAAAGCAGCTGCTGGTCGATAGCGAACTCAAAACGGTATTCTTCCAACAATTTGGTGGTCAATTCGAAACGGAAGCGCTCAGAGGAAATCAATCCTTCTTCATTGTCGGCCGGAAGTCGATCCAGAAAAAGGTTGAGACTTTTCAGCGAACCGCCCAAGGAGGGTTCACTGAATAATTCGCCGGCAGCCGTTGACACGGCCGAAGAAATCAGCAGCAGCAACAGCCAGATGAGCGATCTGATCACTGATCCGACTCCAGGCGCCCATCCCGGAGCCTGACCACCCGCCGGGCATGAGAGATGACCAGCGGATCATGGGAACTGAACACGAAGGTCGTTCCCTGATCCTGATTGAGACGTTTCATCAGCGCCAGCAGCTCTTCGCTGGCCTGCGTATCCAGGCTGGCGGTCGGCTCGTCGGCCAGCACCACCGCCGGTTCCGCCGCCATCGCCCTGGCAATGGCGACCCGCTGCTGCTGGCCGCCGGAAAGATCGGAGGGGCGGCGATTTTCCAGTCCGGCCAGCCCCAGCTCGGCAAACAGTCGCACGATCCGGGCACGGCGCTCTGTTTTTGGAATCCTTAGCAGCATCAACGTGAATTCGGCATTTTCCGCCGCAGTCAGTACCGGGATCAGGTTGAAAGACTGAAAAATAAAGCCGATCCGATTCAGGCGCAGCTCCGACAGCGCCTGTGCCGAAGCCTGTCCGACCTCGATTCCATCGACTAAAACCCGGCCGCTGCTCGGCCGATCGAGACAACCGATCATGTTCAGCAGGGTGGTCTTGCCGCTGCCGGACGGCCCGGCCAGCACAGTGAATTCACCGGCTTCGATCTGCAGCGTCAGATCTTCCACCGCAACCACCTGCTGATTTCCCAAGGGATATATCTTGCTGATCGCTTCCAGTTCTATCAGGGACATGCACAGATTCTCCAAATTTTCTTTATAATCGGGTTTTCAACAACAGCTTCCAAGGCGAAAGTGATTGGTCTAGATGCAAGGCCTGCGAAAAGTTGCGTTCCGAGGCGTAGCAGCGCTACGTTGAGGGGTGCAACTTGAGCATAACGCAGCAGCTGGGCCGATATCTTTCGCCACTTCCCCCTCAATGGTGGCGTAAGGCTTCGGCCGGCATAATCCGCCCCGCCTTGCGCGCCGGATAAACAGCTGCTGCCAGCGCCAGCAGCAGCATAAAAAATGCCATCTGCAGCATGTACGGCAAATCCCAGGTCGCCCGCAATACCGGATCGAACACCACCCCGCCGAATTCCAGGGATTCGGTCATGAAATCGCGCAGATCGACACCCTTCGCCCACAAGTACCAGGTCAGCAAAGAGCCGAGCACACTGCCGACCACCATCGAGACCAGTCCGAGCAGCAGTGCCTCGATATACACCAGCAGTCGCAGCCGCATCGGGCTGGCGCCGACCGCAAGGATCACACCGAACTCGCGAAAACGCTCCATGACCGACATCAGCAGGGTATTGATCACGCCAATGGTGACGATCAGCAGCAGGATAACGAAGATGAACTTCTGGCTTGAGTAGTCGAGCCGGATCGCATTCGACAGGTTCGGCATCGCCTGCTCCCAGGACAGCACCTCGATGTCGTCACGCCCCTGCAGCAGTTTCTCAATCGCCGGCAGTGCCTGGCGATCGGCCTGCTGATTTTCCAGGACGATCGCCAGTTCGTGGATCTCGCCGGTCATCCCCCCCATCTGCGCGGCTCGCTCGCGGCCGACCATCAGCAATGACTTGTCGACATTCTTGATCCCGGTGGTGATCACCCCGTGCACGCGGAACATTTCGCTGACCAACTCGCCGGAGCGCCCCTGCAGGGTGACGACGAACTTGTTCCCCAGCTTCAACTGCAGCTCCTTGAGCAGGCGGCTGCCGAGAATCGCCTCCCTCCCGGTGAGGGAAGGCAGGCGTTGTTCCGGCGGCAGATTGCGAAGAAACGGATTGACCTCCTGCTCGGCTGCCGGATCGATGCCGCTGAGCAATATTCCGCGGCTTTCGCGACTCGACTGGGCCAGCGCGGGCAGGTAAACTCGCGGCAGAACCGCGGCCACACCTGCCACCTGTTTGATTTGCGCCACCAGGCCCTGCGGTGCGAAGGAATATTTTTCATCGTGGCTGTCGGGATACTGATGCTGGTAAATCACCAGGTGTCCGGTCCCGGCGCGCACCCCGCTGTCGATCATCGCCGAATAGACGCCGAAGGAAAGGTTATGAAAGCCCTGGACCAGCATCAGGCTGAAGCTGACCGCGGCCAGGGTAATCAGAGTCCGGCGGCGGCTGCGCCAGAGATTTTTCCAGGCCAGAAGCAGCAGGTCCATGTCATTCCTCGCGAATCGCCACCACCGGCTGCATGCGGGCGGCGCGGTTGGCCGGCAGAAAGCCGGCGAGCAGGCTGATCAGCAGCAGGGCGAAAGACGGCAGCAGGATATTCCCCGTTTTGAGCACCGCGTGCAGGCGCGGAAGGATGGTGCCGCCGGCATAGGTGATCGGGGTCATGGTGCCGGACAGGTCGATCCCGACCTGCTGCATATAGAGGCTCAACGATATTCCGAGGATCGCTCCACAGACCAGAGCCAGCCCTCCCATGACCAGGGTTTCCAGCAACACCAGCAGGCGCACCTGCCCCGGCCGCATACCGACCGCCATCAGCACCCCGAACTCGCGGGTCCGCTCTATCACCGACATGAAAAAGGTATTGAGGATGCCCAGCCCGGTGGCAATATAGAGAATGGTGACGATGATCAGTCGCGACACATCGAAACTGGCCACCACTTCGCGCATCTCCGGCAGCAGCGCTCCCCAGTCGTGGATTTCCAGCCCGGCCGGCAGGCGTGGTTCCAGCTGGCGGGCGATGGTCGCCGCCTGGAGCGGTTCGGCGATTTTTATCGCGATTTCATGCAGGCGGTCCGGTAGCACCAGCAGCTGCTGCAGCCAGGGAAGCGGCACCAGCACCAGAGAATTATCATGCACCTGATCGCCGGTGGCGAAAATGCCACTGACTTGCAGCAGGTCGTTGCCGATCGAACCATCGGCGGCCTGGGTGACAAACACCAACTGGTCACCGGGCATGACCCCGAGCCGTCGCGCCAGCCCTTCGCCAAGCAAGGCGCCGTTTGCCTCACCGGCCTGCAGATAATGCCCGGCCACCAAGTGCTCCTGCAGGCTGGTCACGGTTTGTTCCTGCTTAGGCGCCACACCAAGCAGTTCGGCCGGAGCGCTGTTGCGTTGGAAAGAGAGTAAACCGAAATTGCGCAGTCGTTTGGAAAAACCGAGAATCCGCCGATCCTGCAGCAGGTCCTGCAACTGCCGGTCGACCGTGAAGTTGTCGTACAGGTCACGATTGTCCTGATACCCCGTGGCGCTGATCACCAGATGGCCAAAGTACTGTTCGGTGGCGGAGGCGAGCATATCCCTGAGCATGCCGGAGAAAATCCCGAGAGCGAGAATCAACAGCGCGGAAGAGATGATCATCGCCGACAGGGTCAGCAGGGTCCGCCGCCGATTGCGCCAGATGTTGCGCAGCGCCAGCCGCCAGAGCATCACCGCCGCCCCTTCAACTGGCCGAGGGAGAAAAAATCCTTCTTGAGGTCGACATCAAACTGCACCTTCCGGTACTGCATCACCGTGAGCTCATCCGGTTTTTCGAGCGGCAGCACCGTCATTCGCAGGGGAATGGTCCGGCCGCTGACGGTCTGGACATCGTCAAAGACGAACTTGCGGACCTTGGCTCCTTCTTCATCAAAATATTCCACCTGCAACGGCACCTGCGGCTTTTTCCTGACCCGGTAGATGATCTTGCCCCAGACCACCGGCGCCTCCGGCTTGGGGAGCCCCTGAATGGTCCAGCTCTCTTCATCTTCGGCCAGCAGGGTAAAATCATAGTCTTCATCAATGTGATTGGCTTTCACCAGATCGTCGTTGGTGATGTGGCTCCCCATCCAGGCGCCTCCCATCATCGAGGGGGGAATACGAATCACCCGATCGACCTTCGGCAGGTAGTTCCAGACCTCCCGCTCCACCTTGAGGGTCGCCACCCCTTTCTCTTTGGCTGGTGACAGAATCCGGATCAGGAATCGCTCGCGTCCCAGCGACCAGGACTGCATCAGCAGATGCCTTTCCCAATGCCCGGTCCTGACCGTCATCTCCACCTCGGTGATGGAAGAAGCGCCATTGTACTGTTCTTCCACAGTGCGGACCAAGCGGCGCAGATCGGTGACTTCGGCCCCGGCGGATCGACTTGGCAGCAACAGAAAAATGCCGATCAGGAAACATATATAAGGATTTTTAAAATTCATCATTCAGCCCTGGAGAAAATTCGTTGAAACGATTAAGACCTGCTTTAGCAGGCGAAATATTGACTGGAGCCGCGCAATCCGGATTTATGGCCGATTATTCTTCATCGCAGGATACCAGCCGACAAGAATTTTTTCCCGCATGTTTTGCCTGGTACATTGCCGCATCGGCCATGCGCATCAGATCCGCCCCGCTTAAATCCTCTCCTCGGTACAGAGCCGCCCCGATACTGCAGCCGATATTTGCACGAATTTCGCCGACGACAAACTCCTCGCCCAATGAGGCGATGATCGTGTGGCAGGTTTTTTTGACCGCGGCTTCACTCTGCACGTTGTGCAGCAAAGCGGCAAACTCATCACCGCCGACTCGCGCGACGGTATCCGACGCCCGAAAGGCGTCATGCAGACGACCGGCGGCCTGCTGTAATAATCGGTCGCCGACCTCATGACCATACTGATCGTTCACCGGTTTGAACTCGTCAAGATCCAGAAACAGCAGGGCAAAGCACCCCCCTTCACGTCGCACCTGCGCGATTGCCACCTCGAGACGATCCATCAACAAGGCGCGATTCGGCAGTCGGGTCAGCACATCATGACTCGCCATCCGCCGGATCTGCTCTTCCAACAAGCGACGCTCGGTGACATCCCGGACAATCAGGGTATAGACTGTTTCCTCATTCACCGTCCCGATCGACACCGAGAGTTCGACCGGAAACAGCCAGCCGTTGCTGCGGATGCCGCGGGCTTCGATCGTCCCCCCCATGCTATGCTGAAACCCTTCCAGGGCCTGTTCCGAGAGAATATCGAGAACCGGGTCCGGCCGATCAAAATCGAGCAGGGTCAACAGCGGCATTCCTCTGGCCGCATCCTCCGCATAGCCGAAAATCTTTTCTGACCCCTGGCTCCAGAATCTGACCCGGCCGTTCTGATCGATCGACATCACGCCATCAACCGAGGAGTTGGCCACCGCCCGAAAATGCTCCTCGCGTTCCCGCAGTCTGAGTTCGGCCTCCTCCATTCGCGTCAATGCTCGCAACAGCAACAGCATGGAGAGAATGATGGCAAAACTGATTGTCAGCTGAATCAGAATGAATTTTATCAGGCTGGCTTGCCATCCGGCGAAAATTGAATCGACCGCCGCACCGACGGTAATCACCAGCGGCAGGTTGGCGATTTTGCGATAGGCGACAATCCTTTTGATATTATCGGATATTGTGGAGACATGGGAAAGACCAACCGGTTTTCTCGGTAGATATTCTTTGAACAAAGCTCCCTGCGCAAAGGAGCTTCCAATCAGCGTCTTGTTGGCCGGCTGGCAGGCCAGTAGATTCCCCTTTTCATGCAGGATACTGAGCGTGCCGCTCTCACCGAGATCGGCAGATTGGTAGATATCGAGCAGATACCTGCTTCGCAACAGGGCGATGACCAGAAAGTGCTTGGAATCGGCCGGAACCTGTCGACTCAGGGACAGATGTTCCTCCCCCGCCGGATCAACATAGACCCTGTCACTGATACGCAGGGGTGAAACTGCATTGGAGAAAGACTCCGGGATAAGTCCGGGCAACCGGTCTGGAAGTGGGCGGCGGGAAACCTTGACATAGACCTGCCGAATTGCCGGGTCGACAATCAGCAGTCCGCCAAGTTGTTCGGAATTCTCCAACCACTGCGAAATGACTCCCTGCAGTTCAAGCGGTTGGATGCCATCCCGAAGATGTTCGGCCATATCGAGCAGCAGCATGTCCTGGGCCTGAATGATCCGCCGGGTATGTTCCTCAAATCCCAATGCCACCGATTGAACGTGTTTTTCCGCCTGGGATTGAAGCGCCTGACGCTCACGCACAAAAGTCAGAGAAAAATATCCCCAGGACAACGCCAGCAGCACCAGTGATAATGCACAGACGCTCAACCGGACTCGTGAATAAGGCCTGACCGACATTCTTGCTCCTCAGGCAACAATGAATACATATTGTTGATAAGTTTAGCAGATATGCGACGCCTTGCCCGACTCTCAAGTCCGTTTTGCCCGGCCATCACGCTTGCACCGAAATCGGGCACTGTGCTATCTATAGCTGACAACTTGAGTCACCTTTTTAAAGCGGACTGTTATGAATATTGAACAGATGAAAATCGTCCTCAAAGAGATCCTGACCCGCACCGATCTGACCGCCTGTGTCGTCGGGCATCGCGGGGTCGGAAAAACCGCCGGGATCATTCAGACCTGTCGTGAAATCGGTCGCAGTTACATTCCCTTGCGGCTGGGGCAGATGGAAGTCGGCGATCTGGTTGGCATCCCCTACCGGGAAGGGGAGGTCATGCACTGGTCACGTCCCAGCTGGTGGCCGGGGGATGAAACACCGCCGGCCGTGATCCATTGCGACGAGCTCAATCGCGCCCAGCAGGAAGATACCCTGCAGGCGATTTTCCAGTTTGTCGAACCCCCCACCGAGGGGCAGCAGCGCTCGCTGCACACCCACCATCTGGCCCCTCAACACCGGGTCGTGGTCGCCATCAACCCTCCGGACGGCAGCTACCAGGTTGTTCCCCTCGATCGGGCGCTGCTCGACCGGATGGTGATTCTGCAGGTGGAAACCGACGCCGAATGCTGGGCCAGGCATGCACGAACCGAAGGTTACGACGAACAGGTCCGCGGCTTTATCGCCGGCAACCGGCAGTTGCTGGCAACCAACAACCGCAGCTTCGACCTGCAGATCGAACCCTCGGAGCGGGCCTGGGAGATGGTCAGCACCCTGCGTCGCCGGTGCCGGTTCCCGAAAGAACTGGAGATGGAAGTTTACAGCGGAATCATCGGTCAAGAAGCCGCGGTCTGTTTCCTGCAATGGTGCGCCGAACAGCGACAGCAGCCGGTTAGCGCGGACGAAATACTCGACCATTGGCCGGAATTCAGCGAGAGAGCCGCCGAACAGCGTGACGATATTCAGGCCGCCACCATGAGCGACCTGGTCGCACGCCTGGGAAATGATTTCGACCTCGATGATCGCCAGCAGGATCATCTGGTCGCCTACATCGATGTGCTGCCGCGTGATATGCGCTTCGGCCTGGTGAAATCTCTGCTGCGCAACCCGGCACTGGCCGAAATACTTTGCCAGGACAAGTTCGACGCAACCATCCTGGAAACCATCCGGAAGATCAGTCAGGACGTTGCCTGAGACCGATGCGACCACTGCAAGACGCCATTGTCCGCCTGTTGAAACAGCGCCCCTTCTACGGTCAGTTTATCCTGCAGTTCCGGCGCCGTCCCCTGCTCGGCAATCATGCGGTTGCGGTGACGATTGCAGATGCCGTTCCGACCCTGCTGGTCAACCCGGAGCGATTTGCCCTGTTTTCCCCGCCGGAACAGGAAGCCCTGCTGGAACACCTGATCAAACACGTTCTCCACCTGCATCCCTGCCGCCGCCGGGAACGCCGCCAACGCCCCTGGGATCTGGCCTGCGACCTGGCCATCAACCCATCGATCAGCGGCCTGCCGCCGGAAGCGCCCCAACCGGAGCGGCTGCGACTGCCGATCGGCCTGGCCGCCGAGGATTATTATCCGCGCCTGCTACAGGTCCCGGAATTGGGTTCTCAACCCGACCCGGAAACTGGCTTCGAACATGGGGACCGCCAGACAGATAAGCTTGTTCCGCAGCAACCGCTTGACGACCATCAGCCTTGGCAGGAAGCCGATAAAACGCCACCGGCCCTGTCCGAGCAGGTGGTCCGCCAGATGGTCCGCACCGCCTGGGAAAAATCTCACGGTGAGGCGGCCGGCGAGCTGCGGGAATTGCTCGACCGCTACCTGGCCCCGCCGCAAATCCCCTGGCAACAGATTTTACGCCAATTTGTCGGCACCGCCGGCCGGGTCGGCCGCTCCGGCACCTGGAAGCGCAGCCACCGCCGTTTCGGCCAGCGCTCACCCGGGGTACGCAAGCAGCAGCGACTCAACCTGGTGGTCGGGATTGATGTCAGCGATTCAACCGACACCCAGCTGTTACGGGAAACTTTTGCCCGGGAACTGCTGCAGATCGCCCGCGGTCGCTCCAGCCGGATCACCGTTCTTTACGCTGGCAGCCGAATTCAGAAAATAGATCGTTTCAGCGGCGCGCCGCAGGTTGCCGAGATCTATCGTGGCGGCGGATTTACCGACCTGCGTCCGGTCTTCGATCATGCCCGGCGGATGCAGCCGCGACCGGCCGCTATCATTTACCTGACCGATGGCTTCGGCCCCGCTCCGGAACGGTCGGATATTCCGACTCTTTGGGTCCTCTCCCCGCAGGGACAAAAACCTGTTGACTGGGGCTTGGAACTACGTCTCGAAGAGCTCATGGAGGACGCATGGACAGCGAAATTTCGGCAATGACCGAAACGAGTTTGAAAGAACTGCTGGAAACCGCCGGGGCAAGGGTCAGCAGCCGCTCCGGGCGCAATGAACATTACGGTTCACCACGAGAATATTCTTTTGAAGTCAAAGCTCTGTTCCCGAACGGCCTGGGCCTGCACCTGATGGCCCGCCAGTACAATTACCGCGACCCATGGGAGACCACTGAACGGGTCAATGATCTGGTTGACGCTCTGCTGCTGCGGGATGGAAAGTACAGCGAAATGCCGAAAGGCTTCCCGTTTTTCCAGGGAACCGACACCGAGGAAGCCGTTGATTTCAATCGTCTTCAGGAAATTGTTACCACGGTAAAGTCGCTCAACCCCAAAATATTTACCCTGCAAGAACTCACCGGAGATTTTTGACTCTGTTTTCAAATAATCGCTCTAACTCACTTTTTTCTGTTATTAGAATTGACTAATTGATTTTTCAGCGGCATAATTACAAACTTAATCCGGTTGTCTGCCGAAAACGGCAACTGAATTATTTTATGTTAGACTCAACTAAGTGAGGTGACAGCTCAAAAATAAATTCAGTAAAAACAGCTGCCAACCGGTCTGAAATGAAAACCGATCCGCAACCAACAAACAGGGCCCCCGAATGGAGCAGAGAAAACATCCCGTCATCCTGACGATCGATGATGAAGAGAATATTCGCGACAGTTTCCGCCTTTTCCTCGAAGATTTCGATTACACGGTTGTCGAAGCCTGCAACGGTCGTGAAGGACTGGAAATTTTCCAGCGCGAAAAACCTGATCTGGTCCTATGCGACCTGCGGATGCCCGAGGTCGATGGGTTGGAGGTGCTGGAACGGATCAAGGAAGAATCCCCCGACACGCCGATCATCGTCGTTTCCGGCACCGGTGTCATCGGTGATGCCATCGAAGCAATTCGCCGGGGCGCCTGGAATTATCTGCTGAAACCGATCCAGGACATGTCGGTGTTGCTGCATGCCATCAGCCAAGCGATGGAACGGGCACGCTTGATCGTTGAAAACCGCGCCTACCAGGAGCATCTTGAAGATGAGGTCGCCAAGCGGACAATGGATCTGCAGAAAGCGATGGCGGATCTCAATCAATCCCACCTGCGGCTGAAAGAAAGCGAAGGAAAATATCGCTCGATCTTTGAAAACCTGCAGGATGTCTATTTCGAGATGAATCTGGACGGAGAGATCTTCGAGGTCAGTCCGTCGGTCGCCAACTTCTCCCTTTTCTGCCGCGAGGATATTCTCGATCAGCATATCGAAACCATCTTTCCGAACAAAAAGGATCGCGACCGTTTGATGCAGCGGCTGATGAGGGAAGAAACCGTCACCGACTACGAAATTTATCTGCAGGACAAGGACGGGACCCTGATTCCCTGTTCCTTGAATGCCCGCTATCAAACCACCACCGAACGTTCCAAGGATAAAATCTGCGGAACCCTGCGCGACATCACCGAGCGCAAGCAAGCCGAGGCGCGGATCGAGTATCTCGCTTACTTTGATGCCCTGACCGAGCTGCCGAACCGGCGCCTGCTGCTCGACCGGCTGGAGCAGAATATCGCCCGCGCGCGCCGCTACGGCCACTACGGAGCCATGCTGTTCCTGGATCTGGATCGATTTAAAAACATCAACGACTCTCTCGGTCATCCGATCGGTGATGCCTTGCTCAAAGAGGTTTCCAAACGGATGAGCGATGGGTTGCGGAACGAAGATACCGTCTCCCGCCTGGGCGGTGACGAATTTGTCATGTTGGTTTCCGATCTCGGGGATGAGCCGGTCGCTGCGGCAGCGGGCGCCCAGCAGATTGCCGAAAAAATTCAAGGGCGGCTGGCGGAAAAGTATCACATCATGGGGCATGAACTGCACATCACCCCGAGTATCGGTGTCGCCATGTTCCCGACCCTGGAAAACAACCATGAAACCGGCAACGACATTCTACGCTTCGCGGATACCGCCATGTATCGCGCCAAGGATGACGGCCGGGACACCATCCGCTTCTTCCTGCCGAGCATGCAGGCAGCCGCCGACAAACGACTGGCGATCGAGAAAGAGCTGCGTTACGCCCTGGAGCGGAACGAGATCTCCCTCTTTTTCCAGCCCCAGGTTGACGGCAAGGGGAATATCCTCGGCGCCGAAACCCTGGTCCGCTGGAATCATTCGGAAAAAGGTTTTATTTCGCCGGCGACCTTTATCCCGGTCGCTGAGGCAACCGGCCTGATTCTGCCGATCGGCGAATGGATTCTGCGCGCCGCCTGCGAGCATCTGAGGATCTGGGCGGATGCCGGTCTGCCAATCCAGCACCTGGCGGTCAATGTCAGCCCGCGCCAGTTTCGCCAACCGGATTTCATCCGCCAGGTCTGTAGCATTCTGGAACAGACCGGAGCCAATCCCAGTCTGCTGGGGCTGGAACTGACCGAAGGGATGGTCATCGACAACATTGCCGATACCATCGAAAAGATGCAGGGACTCAAGCAGTTGGGCATCGAATTGTCGATCGACGATTTCGGCACCGGTTACTCTTCGCTGGCCTATCTCAAACGCATGCCGCTGGATATCCTGAAAATCGACCAGTCATTTGTCCGCGACATCCAGACCGATGCCAACGATGCGGCAATTGTCGACACCATCATTTCCATGGCCAACCACCTGGAACTGAAAGTGATCGCCGAAGGGGTCGAAACCGAGTTCGAACTCAATTTTCTGGAAGAGAAAGGTTGTCGAATCTTCCAGGGTTATCTGTTCAGCCGTCCGGTGCCGGGTGATCAGTTCACCAAACTTCTCGAAGCTTGTGTCGTTCCCAGCTGATCCATTATTGCATCCGGCTCCCGGCGCTGTCACAATGGCCAAGGGCTCCTATGAAGATTGCTGGAGTACGGGACATGGCCTTTCCCCAGAAATCGGCTCAGGATGTCACTGGTCGAATCCGGGGACTATCTCTGTTCAGAGATCTGCTCTGCCCATTCCCGGCGGAAGCATCATCTGATCCGGTCAGCTCCGGTTCTCCATTTAAACTTCCACGGCTGTTTTTGTTCCATTATCGCCAGAGTTCCTATGTTGAGCATCGGCTGCAGTTTCCATCGACTTTTGCGCCGGCAGCGGTTGTTTTTGACCGAACCGGAACCGAAATGCTGCTGCCGACCGACGATTTCATGGCCATGGCGGAACGACGAGCAACAGGAGCCATTAATAAACGTGACAGGGCCGTTGATTTGTTATCGAGCTGCCACCAACAGGAATAAAGCTCATGTCAGCCAAAACAACCGAACAATTTGAACTTGAGAAACTGAGGCGGCGGCTTGCCGGTTATCAGCAACTCGAACAACAGCGGAAGAAGGTTCTCACCAGCGCTGTCAGCAGCCGCGGACAGAACTATTTCAACCAGCTGGTGATTGACCTGGCCGCTACGCTTGACGCTGACGCGATCATGGTTGCTGCCCTGACGAACGAAGACCGCCCCCGAATCCAATCTTTGGCCATCTGTCTCGACCGGAATCTGCTCGATAACTTCAGCTGGGATCTTGCCGGAACGCCAGGCGAAAAGGTCATCACGGAACAACTCTATTCCTGCCCTTCAGGGGTCAGCGAACTTTTTCCAAACGACCGGATTCTGACCGACAACCGGATAGAAGCTTTTGTCGGCATTCCACTCTATGCCTTCGAAGCTCAGCCGTTCGGTCTGATCAGCGCCATGTTCCGCAAGCCTCTGTCCGACCCGCTGGTGGTTGAAAACACGCTGCAGTTGCTCTCCGGAATCACCGCGGCAGAAATTATTCGACACCTGCATTGGGATGGACATCAGCAGCTGCGACAGGCGAATCTGCAGTTAACCCGGAATATCCATCAGGAAATCAATGCGACCGATGCGGAGGGAATCGACAGCGACGAGGTGCTCTATACCATTCTTGAAACCATGCCGAGCCCGGTATTCTACAAAAACAATCTGGGGATCTACACCGGCTGTAACCAGGCGTTTTGCAATTACATCGGTCTGCAGCGCGAGCAGATCGTCGGTCACACCGTGTACGATGTGGCCCCGCAGGAATTGGCCAAAGTCTACCATGAATCGGACCTGAAGATGATGCGGCAGCACTGCCTCGAAAACTATGAAGCAAAGGTCCGCTATGCCGACGGCTCGTATCACGACATCCTGTTCAACAAGTCGACCATCGGCAGCCCGGACGGTCCGGTTCAGGGACTGGTCGGGATCATGACCGACATTACCGAATTGAACAAGGTCAAACAGTTCCTTGCCGATATCATCAATTCGGTGGCCGATCCGATCTTTGTCAAGGACGCTCAGCACCGTTTCACCCTGCTCAACCAGGCCTTCTGTGAATTTGTCGGTATCCCCCACGATGATCTGCTCGGGAAGTCCGATTTTGATTTTTTCCCGCAGGAACAGGCCCAGGTTTTCTGGGAAAAGGATGCCGAGGTCTTCGCTTCCGGGATGGTTAATATCAACCAGGAAAAACTTACCACCGCCGATGACCAGACCAAATATATGGAAACCAAGAAAAGCGTTTTCAGCTCCCCGTCCGGTGAACAGTACCTGGTCGGCTGTATCCGGGATATCACGGCCATCCGGAAAGCGGAACTGGAAATGCAGAAACTGCGCGATCTGCTGCGCAGTATCATCGATTCGATGCCTTCAATCCTGGTCACGGTGGATCCGGCCGGGGCCATCAACCAGTGGAACGCCGAGGCCGAAAAAGTGACCGGGCTTTCCCTCGCCGAGGTTCTCGGACGTAAATTGAAGGAGATTTTCCCCTCGCTGAACAATGATCTGGCGAAAATCGCGGTCGCAATCAGGACCCGAAAACCGCAGACGATTCATAAGGCGGCGCGTGAATTCGCCGGGCAGAAGTGGCGGGCTGATATCACCATTTATCCCCTGCTGACCAGCGGTACTGAAGGGGCCGTTATCCGGATCGACAATGTCTCCGACGTCAGCCGGATGGAAGAGCTGCTGGTTCAATCGGAGAAAATGCTTTCCCTCGGCGGACTGGCGGCGGGGATGGCGCACGAGATCAATAACCCCCTGGCGGGAATTCTGCAAAATCTGCAACTGATTCGTTCCAGACTGCTGCAGGACACCCCGCCCAACCGCAATATTGCGGAGGAAATCGGCTGTGATCTGAACACGCTGCAAGACTATATCACCAAGCGAAAAATTCCGATTATGCTTGATATGATCAATGAAGCCGGACAACGCGCAGCGTCAATTGTCCGGAATATGCTCAGTTTCAGCCGCATGGAGACGGATATCCTGCATCCCTGCAATCTGGACACAATCATCACGCAAACCATTGAAATCGCTTGCAATGATTACAGCCTGTCACATAATTACGATTTTCGTTCTATCCATATCGACTATCAGAATATGCCGAATCTGCCACCGATCATGGGTATCGACAGTCAGTTACAACAGGTGTTGTTTAACTTGTTGAAAAACAGCGCCCAGGCGATGACGGAATGGAAGGAAATGAAAAAGAAACCGAAAATCACCATTAAAACCTGGCTGGAAAAGAACGCGGTTCTGCTGGAACTCTGCGATAATGGACCGGGGATGCCGGAAGAGTTGCAGGCAAAGATTTTTGAGCCATTTTTCACCACCAAGGATATCGGGCAAGGAACGGGGTTGGGCCTATCCGTTGCCTATTTCATCATCACGGAAACCCACAAAGGGATGTTGACTGTCAATTCGGCACTCAAACAAGGCACCTGTTTTCAGATCAGTTTGCCGGTCAATCCCCAGGATTTTATTTTCAATATTTGATGGGCCGGCAACTGCCGGGAACCCCCACGGAAAAACCAATTTTTTTGTTCTAATCTGCCAATATTCCCCTCAAACTGCTATACTCGGGCTTAAATTTATCCCTGTCTGCCGGAAAACCCAACGTTAACTGTCGAATCATTGACCGGTATGGATAAGGTTTATCTTACGGGCCTGCTCGGGGATTTGACATTCTGGATTGAAGATGCAGCAACCACCTTCACTTTTCCGATCACTGAATAAAACGCTCATCCTGGCATCAGTTATTCCCCTGCTGTTGTTCGGTATTTTTATCCTTTACTCCCTGTTAGCCGGCGATACCGAGGAAATCAAACAAAAAAACCAACTACTGGCCAGGGTGATCAGCGGCCAGGTCAAAGCTGAACTTTCATCCCCCCTGGCGATTCTCGACAATTTGCGTGACCAACTGGAAAAGAACCCATCGCCGATTCCCGGTGAGGGCCTACAACACCTTCTCAACCAGTATGTCGAGAACCAGACTTATTTTGATTCGATCTATCTGCTCTCCCGGAAAGGACGGGTCACCGTTGTCGCTCTGAGTTCTCAACATGCCGGATTGCGTGAAAATATCAGCAACCTTGAGCCGGCGCACCTGGATTTTTATCAAACTGCGATCAGGAACGGCTCCAGCACCTGGTCGGACAACTTTCCTTCTCTGGTCGCCGGCAGCCCTTCATTGGCGATCTGCGTTCCACTGCTTGATGGAAAGGCGATCATCGGCAATATCCGGATCGATTTTCTGCAAGCTCTGCTGCAAAAAACCGGCGGCGGACAACGGGTTGAAATATCGGTCCTCGATCATCGTGGCGACGTGGTCGCTGCCTCCGGTTCGTATCAGGCCGGCCTGGACGCGAACCTGTCCCATCTGCACCTGGTTCAGCAGGGTCTGAAAGGGCATGATGGGAGCGCGCTGTTTGCCAGCGATGGAACCTCCTATCTCGGGAGCGTCTCGGCCATTGAAGGTCCCGGCTGGTTGACCCTGATCTCCCAGCCGATGGCAGATGCCCATCAGGCCGTCACTCATGCCGCCCTCCTGTTCGGCATCGGCCTGATTGGGGCGGTTGCACTGGCCATCCTGCTGGCATATTTCAAAGCACGGGAAATGGCTCGCCCCTTTCATGAGCTGACTCGCCAGGCGGAAATGATCGCCGGCGGGGCATACGATCTGACGGAAACCATCCCGCAACACCAGGAAGTTGCCTCTCTTTTTGAAAGTTTCCAGGCCATGGCCGCGGGCATACAGGACCGCGAAAACGCTCTGAACCGCCGTGAGCAAGATTACCGCTCCCTGGCTGAAAACCTACCGGCGATCGTTTACCGGGTTTTGATTCAGCAGGACAACCACCTGATACTGTTGAACAGGTATCAGGAGAAATTGACCGGTTTCAGTCATGAAGAAATGATCGAAGGTGGAACCAGGTTTTACGCCAACCGAATCCATCCGGAGGATTTTCCCAGAACCCGCGATCAGATTTCAGCGGCCGTCAACCGCAAACAGCCCTACAATATCGAATATCGCTTCTGTCACAAGGATGGCAGCTATCGGCATTTTATCGAACGTGGGATGCCGATTTTCGACGAACAGAATGAATTGTGCTGCCTGGACGGAGTCGTTTTCGACAACAGTGAACAACATTGCGCCAAAGAGATCCTTTTGCAGACCGAAAAAATGATGTCGGTCGGTAGCCTGGCGGCAGGGATGGCCAGAGAGATCAACAACCCTCTGGCTGGGATCCGGATGAACGTGGAATTGATAAATCAGCACCTGAATCCGGAGCACGCTGCGAACGGCAGGCGTGCCAGGGAATGCCAGACCGATCTGAACAAGGTGACCCGGTTCCTGCAGTTGAGTAAGATCGATAACCAGCTCAATGCGATCGAGGAAGCCGCCGGCCGAACCGCCAAGATCGTTGATAGCGTTCTCAGTTTCAGTCACAACAAGAGAGAAAGCTTTTCCGAATGCCAGGCGATCGACCTGATAGAACAGGCGCTGCAACTGGCTGAACAGAACCTTGATATGAAAAAAGGATTCGATTTTCGTAAAATCAAAATCAATCGCAACTATGCTGAAAACATTCCCGAAATCCTCTGTGAGCCCGACCAGATTCAACGGGTCCTGCTGAACATTCTGGAAAATGGCGCACAGGCCATGTTCCAGGAAACAGCCAAGCTTCGTGAACCGACTTTCACCATTGCAGCAAGAAAAAACGGCGATTATCTCTGTCTGGAAATCAGCGATACCGGTCCCGGCATGGACGAATCAGTTCGACGACGGGTTTTTGAACCCTTCTATACCACCAAAGAGGCCGGCCAAGGGACCGGACTCGGCCTATCGGTTTCTTACTTTATTATCAGTAATAATCATCGCGGGACCATCTCGGTCGAATCGACCCCCGGAGTCGGCAGCACCTTTTCCATCTGCCTCCCTTACCGGTTTTCCGAATCCGTGGACGCCAATCAATTTTAATTTATCATTGTGATAAGGAGGCGATAAGCGTTATTATCAGCGCCATAAGCCTGAGGGAGAAAATCCGAATGCATGAGATGCATGTACTGATTATTGATGATGAATCCTCAATCCGGGAAAGCCTGGCAGAATTTCTCCGCGATTTCGGGATGGTGGTCGATACCGCAGTTAATGCCGAAGAAGCGCTGGAACTGCTGGCGGAAAAGCCATACGACGTGCTGATCGCCGATCTGCGCCTGCCGGGAATGACTGGCGATATAATGATTTCCAAGGCGCATCAATTACAACCGAATCTGCGCTTTCTGATTCATACCGGATCGATCGATTATCGACTATCCAACGAGCTGCTCTCCCTCGGTCTGACCATGGATCAGATTATTCTCAAACCCCTGTCCGATCTAACCATCCTGGTCGACAAAATAGAAAGTCTGTTCAAAAATTAATTCACCATTATGCTGCCCCTCCCTTAACGACCTCAGACGATTCGGTCATAATTCATAATAAGGAGATCAGTGATGAGCGCAAATTCGATTATCCGGATGCAGACCACCCTGGGTCAGATCACGATTGAGCTTGATGAGGAAAATGCCCCGATCAGCACGGAAAATTTTTTGTCCTATGTCAATGATGGGTTCTACGATCAGACCATCTTTCACCGCGTGATCCCCGGCTTTATGATTCAGGGAGGCGGTTTTACCGTACAGATGGCACAGAAAAAAGCCAACGCTCCGATCAAGAACGAAGCCGATAACGGATTGAAAAACCTGCGCGGCACCCTGGCCATGGCACGCACCCAGGTGGTCGACAGCGCCACTTGTCAGTTTTTCATCAATCTGGCCGACAATGATTTTCTCAACCATCAGGGGAATTCCCCCCATGCCTACGGTTACGCCGTTTTCGGCAGGGTCACCGAAGGAATGGAGGTAGTGGATGAGATCGCGAAGGTCAAAACCGACAATTACGGCCAGCATCAGGACGTGCCGAAAGAGCCGGTGATGATCCAGAGCGTGACCATCGACGAATGACCCATAAACTGCCACTGCCAGCCGAAAAACGGATTGACCGCAGAGATCGCAGAGGAAACTTTTTATTATCCAGGTTCACTCTGCAACCTCCGCGTGCTTTGCGGTAATAAATCCGGATTTTTTCAAGAATACAGCCCTGTTTAATCCAGAACCGACTCCCCGCCGAGAATCTTCGCGACGATTTCTGCCGCGGAGACGGTTAATTCTCGGCAACTCGCGCGATGCTCATGACTTTTCCAGAGGTAGGGCTTGGAGAGAACAGAGCAGCAGGTCGCCCGATGGCGTTGGCGGAACACGGCGACCAACCGGTCACTTTGTCTCCCCTTTCCCTTCAGGCTGAGCGCCATCACCCCGCCGCTGACAGCACCACACAGGCATTTGGCCCCGCCGATACCGGCGCCGAATGATTTGGCAATTTCCAGCATCTCGGGGCTACTTTTGCCGCAAACGGCCAGCAGCACCGACTGCGCGCAATTGTACCCCTGATCGAAATAGCTTCCCGCCTTTTCCCCTGCTATCTGCGATTCCTCCGGGGAAGTAGCAAACAATTTCTTCAACATTCTGACCTCCAGCTTGCAAGCAGAGGATTATATAGAGGCTGCGTCGACAGGACAAGAAATATTCAAAAATATCTATCTATTCTCTTATTCTACTCCGCAGTCCGTCTTTGCTGAAGACCATCGCAATCCATCTGTAACTTTCAGGGAACATCCGAGAATTTATCAACTGATTGGTACACCAAACTGCGGGAATTCTTAATTGCTGACAGGAAAAGTCTCGGCGTGTTATAAACACGCGCCTAAATTGCTTTTCCCAATAGAATGATCATGGATTTACTGACTCTTCTCGGAATTGCCGTCGCCCTGGCGATGGATGCCTTTGCCGTCGCCCTCGCCACAGGGTTGTGTCTGCCGCAACTGACCGGTCGACATCTATTCCGCTTCGGCTTTCATTTCGGCCTGTTCCAGGCGCTGATGCCGATCATCGGCTGGTTGGCCGGGGTGACGGTTCGGGTTTACATTGAAAGTATCGACCACTGGCTGGCATTCGGCCTGCTCTCTCTGGTTGGGGGAAAGATGCTCTGGGAAGCCTGGCAGGACGAAGCTGACCGATGCCGCAGAGGAGACCCGACACGCGGTTGGTCGCTGATCATGTTATCGCTCGCCACCAGTATCGATGCTCTGGCCGTCGGTTTGAGTCTGGCGATCCTCGGCGTCGACATCTGGACCCCGGCACTGGTGATCGGGCTGGTCGCCGGCGTCTTGACCATCTGCGGTATGCTGCTCGGCCGCCGGCTGGGACAGGCCTGGGGGAAGCGGGTGGAAATTTTCGGCGGCTTGGTACTGATCGCCATCGGGGTTAAAATCCTCCTGGAACACACCCTGCTGCAATAATCAAGGACTGCCATGACAGCAACCGGTACTCGAATGCCTGCAGAATGGGAAAAACAAGACGCCGTCCTGCTGGCCTGGCCACACAGGGACTCGGACTGGCTGCCGATTCTGGAAAAAATAACTGCAGTCTATGTCGAACTGACCCGGCGGATAGTTCAATTCGAATCAGTACTCATCGCCACACCGGAACCGGCCGCAGTCAAAAACTGTCTATCCACAGCGAGGATCGATCTGGGCAAGATTCGTATCGCTCAGATCCCGACCAACGATACCTGGACCCGCGACTTTGGTCCGATTACCGTGCTGCGTGACGGAAAGCCGTTGTTGCTTGATTTCGGCTTCAACGGCTGGGGGCGTAAATTTCCAGCCGATCGAGACAACCTGGCCACCGGCCGTCTGCATTCCGCCGGCTGTTTCGGTACCACTTCGCGGGAAATTATCGACCTGATTCTCGAGGGGGGAAGCATCGAGAGCGACGGCGCGGGCACCATTCTGACCACCTCCGCATGCCTGCTGAACAACAACCGCAATCCCCATCTCAACAGGAGACAAATCGAGCAGGCTTTGTCCGAATATCTCGGCGCCAGGCAGGTTCTCTGGCTCGAACACGGTCATCTGGCCGGCGATGACACCGATTCGCATATTGATACCCTGGCGCGGCTCTGCCCGGATGATACAATCCTCTATGTGCGCTGCAACGATCCGGAGGATGAACACGACTCCGCGTTGCAACAGATGGAGCGTCAGCTGCGGCAACTTCGCAACCGCTCGGGGGAACCGTTCCGGTTGATTCCCCTCCCCTGGCCGGAACCGAGTTATGATGAAGAAGGACAGCGACTGCCGGCGACTTACGCCAACTTCCTGATCATCAATGGCGCGGTGCTGGTTCCGACCTACGCCGACCCGGCCGATACCACTGCCCTGGCTGCTATTGCTGAGGCTTTTCCCGGGCGGGAAATTATCGGTCTCGACTGCCGGCCGGTGATCCGGCAACATGGTTCTCTGCACTGCATTACCATGCAGATTCCCCAAGGAGTTCTGCCATGAGTATCCTGAAACTGGGCCTGGTACAACAAAGCTGCCGTGCTGACCGCAGCGCCAACCTGCAAAAAAGCACTGCGCTCATTCGTGGAGCCGCAGCCAGAGGTGCCGAGCTGGTGGTCCTTCAGGAGCTGCATGCCGGCCTTTACTTCTGCCAGACCGAAGCGACCGAGGCCTTCGAACTGGCGGAACCGATCCCCGGTCCGAGCACCGATTTGTTCGGCAAATTGGCCGCGGAACTCGGTATCGTCCTGGTTATTTCCCTGTTTGAACGGCGCGCCGCCGGCATCTATCACAATACTGCCGTGGTCTTGGAGAAGGACGGTTCCATCGCCGGCAGGTATCGCAAGATGCACATCCCCGACGATCCCGGCTACTATGAAAAATTCTACTTTACTCCAGGCGATCTCGGCTTCCACCCGATCGACACCTCGGTCGGCAAACTCGGTGTGCTGGTCTGTTGGGATCAGTGGTACCCTGAAGCAGCGCGCCTGATGACCCTGGCCGGGGCGGATCTGCTGATCTACCCGACGGCAATCGGTTCCAATCCAGATGATGTTCCCGAGGAACAGGCCCGCCAGCGCGAGGCCTGGATGACCGTCCAGCGCGGCCATGCGATCGCCAACGGCACTCCGCTGATCGCTGTCAACCGGGTCGGTTTCGAGCCCGATCCGACCGGCGCCACGGCCGGGGCGCAGTTCTGGGGAAGCAGCTTTGTCGCCGGCTGCCAGGGGGAATTGCTGGTCCAGGGGAGTGAATCGGAAGAACAAGTGCTGCTGGCTGAAATTGATCGGAATCGCAGCGAAGAGGTACGCCGTATCTGGCCGTTCCTGCGCGACCGGCGAATCGAGGAGTATGGGGACTTGCTGAAGCGGTTCCGGGATTGAAGGAAAAGATGATAGAAAAAGGCGAGCCGATTCGGCTCGCCTTTTTTGGTTATTTTAACAGGTAATTCTTAAAGGCCGGCCCGCGATTTGAGCGATTCGACGCGATCGGTCCGCTCCCAGGTGAACTCCGGGAGTTCCCGACCGAAGTGACCGTAGGCCGCGGTCTGGCGATAGATCGGCCGCAGCAGGTCGAGCTGCCGGATGATGCCGGCCGGGCGCATATCGAATTCCGCCTTGACGATTTCGGCGATCCGGTTCGAGGGGATAACCCCGGTGCCGAAGGCGTTGATCATGACCGAAACCGGTTCGGCGACGCCGATGGCATAGGCAAGCTGGACCTCGCATTTGCGCGCCAGCCCGGCGGCCACGACGTTTTTGGCAATATAGCGGGCCATGTAGGATGCGCTACGGTCGACCTTGGAGGGGTCCTTGCCGCTAAAGGCGCCCCCACCGTGGGAACCCTGGCCACCGTAGGTATCAACGATTATTTTACGCCCGGTCAGGCCACAATCACCCATCGGTCCACCGACCACAAAACGCCCGGTCGGATTGATATAGTAACGGGTCTTGCCATCCAGCAGATTGGCCGGCAGGACCGGTTTAACCACTTCTTCGATGATTGCTTCCTTGAGATCTTCATACTTGACATCAGGGGTGTGCTGCGACGAAATGACCACGGTATCGATCCGGGTCGGTTGATCGTCGATATACTCGATCGAAACCTGCGATTTGCTGTCCGGCCGCAGGAAATTCAGCTGGCCGCTCTTTCGCACATCAGCCAGCTTCTTGGTCAACTGGTGGGCAAAGATGATCGGCATCGGCATCAGCACCGTGGTTTCATCGCAGGCGAAGCCGAACATCAGCCCCTGATCACCGGCCCCTTGATCCTTGTACATTCCTTCCCCCTCAGTCACCCCTTGAGAGATATCGGGGGACTGCTGGTCGATGGAGGTCAGCACGGCGCAGGTTTCGTAATCGAAGCCCATAGACGAATCGTTGTAGCCGATCTCCTTGATCGTCTCGCGAACGATCGAGGGGAGGTCGGCATAAGCTGTGGTGGTGATTTCACCAGCGATCATTGCCATCCCGGTTGTCACCAGGGTTTCGCAGGCAACGCGGGCTTTGGTATCCTGGCCTAAAATGGCGTCGAGCACCGCATCGGAAATCTGGTCGGCAACTTTATCCGGATGTCCTTCACCGACCGACTCCGAGGTAAAAAGAAAATCAGTCATAGCCATTTGCAGCAGTCCTCCTAATATTCTGTGGTTAAAGTGAACAGGGCATTTTAGTTAAGAGAGGTGGGCGAGTCAATTGCAATCTGTCAGATCAATGATCCGCCGAAAATCTCGGGCAGCCGTTGACGCATTTCCCTTTCGATACAATTCGAGACTTCTTTACTGGTCTGCAGGGCAAACAGCTTTTTCAGGAGTTTCTCACCATCACGGCGCGAAACCTGACGCAGCACGCGTTTGACACGCGGCACACAGGAGGGATTCATCGACAATTCGTTCAGGCCGAGACCGATCAGGACCAGCGCATAAAGTGGTTCACCGGCCATTTCACCACACATGCTGACATCGATTCCGGCCTGGCCGGCGGCATCACAGACCAGTTTGAGCGCCCTCAGAATCGCCGGATGCAGAGGTTCATAAAGATACGCGACGTGTTCGTTACCGCGATCAACCGCAAGACAATATTGAATCAGATCATTGGTTCCGATCGAGAAGAAATCGACCTCCTGCGCCAGAAACGGGGCAACCAGTACGGCCGATGGCGTCTCGATCATGATGCCGATTTCAATATTATCGGCAAACTCGAGCCCATCCTGACGAAGCCCCTCCTGAACATCCTGCAGAATACGTTTACAAGTGCGAATTTCATTGACCCCGCTGATCATCGGAAACATAACCCGTACCCGGCCATGCACGGATGCCCGCAGAATGGCCCGCAATTGGGTTCGGAACAACCCTCCTTCCCGCAAAGAAAAGCGGATGGCGCGCAATCCCATGGCCGGATTGGCCTCATCGGCCAAATTCAGTTCCGGGACAAATTTATCGCCGCCGATATCCAGGGTGCGGATCGTTACCGGCTGCGGTTTCATAGCTTCGAGAATTTCGCGATATACCTCAACCTGCTCTTCCTCGGTCGGCGGTTGCGTGCGGCCGAGGTATAGGAATTCCGTTCGATACAGCCCGACCCCTTCTGCGCCATGCTTTTCCGCCAGCGAGAATTCGCTCGCCATCTCCAGGTTTCCACGCAGGGCAATTCTGATATTGTCGGTTGTCTCGGCCGGGAGTTCGCGGAAGCTGCCGAGTTCCTTTTCCAGGTATTCGAAAGACTGTTTCCGGGCCAGATATTCTTTGAACGTTTCTTCGGACGGATTCAGGACCACCACGCCGGTGCTGCCGTCAATGATCGCCGGCAGGCGATCGTAAACCAGCGAGGTGATGGTATCCAGACCGACCACTGCGGGAATTTCCATCGATCTGGCCAGAATCGCCGTATGGGAGGTCCGCCCCCCCTTGTCGGTGATAAATCCAAGAACCTTCTCACGGTCTATCTGCATGGTGTCGGCCGGTGAAAGATCATGGGCGACAATCAGCGATTTCTGTGCGACATCCATCACTGAGCGATCATGTTCACCGGTCAGTATCCGCATCAGACGCTCACCGACCGCATCCACATCGGAACGACGCTCACGCAGATATTCATCCTCGATATTATCGAACATCTGCCGTAACTGGGTCAGGACCCTTTTCAATGCCCCCTCACTGCTCAGCTGATCTCGGATCGCCCGCTCGGCACCCTGCAGCAGCATATCATCGTCAAGAATCAGCAGATGCGTATCGAGAATATAGAGATGTTCACGCAGGTGAGGTTTGCTGGCGACCGATTCCTTGATCTCCTGCAATTGAGTTCGCGCCTGGCGAAGAGCCCAACGGAAGCGTTCGAGTTCCCCCTCAACTTCACTGGCCTCAATCGGCGATTCGTCGATCGTGGCCTGATGGGTCAGCAGGCAGATTTCTCCGATACTGATACCGGGTGAAACACCGATACCGACCAGATAGGTATCTATTGCAACCTCAATCTTCCCCAAAACCATCCTCGATCAATTCAGTAAGAGCCTGCATCGCCTGTTCCTCATCCGGACCGTCAATAGATACGGAAATTTCCGTCCCTTTCGGAGCGGCAAGTAACAGGATCCCCATAATGCTTTTCCCGTTGACTTCAACATCTTCTTTAAACAGTGTCACTTCCGAAGTGAACTGATTGGCCGTCTGCACCAGCTGGGCTGCTGCCCGGGCATGCAACCCGAGATTATTCTTGATGATAAAACTACGACTTTTCATTAATTCCAACCCCTCTCATCGAAATAGCCAATCAGTAACATCCGCCCAGAAAAGGCAACTGAGCAGAATCACAACAGCCGTCAATAACGTCAGCAGCAGGGTGGAAAACCCTTTACGGGCAAAAAGGCCGAGCAGAATGATTGGAATCACAGCAAACAGTCCGAGCCAGGGAGCCAGCTGCAGATGCTGAAAATGCTGAAAAACCAGAAAAGCGCTGAAGCCGCCCAGCACGACAATCGCTGTTTCCTTGGTATGAATCGCCCAGTCGGGCAATCGCCGGCGCTGCATGAACTCGACCGACCTCACCCCCTGACGGTAGCCGCGCACATAACCGACCGTCCGGAACCAGATCGGTACCAGATTGAAGAGCAGCAAAAAGACCAGCGGCGCCCAGAGAATTCCTTTTGCGGCAAAAAACAACGCAATCCCGGCCGCCAGGGGACGCAGTCCACCCCAGAACAGGGCATCACCAATAGCGGCATAGGGAGCGGAAACCATTTCCTTGAATTCATCGATAGCGACCTGATCCTCACCTGTGACCGCCCGTAATTCTTCCAGTTTCAGTACCGCCCCGGCAACAGTCGGCGCCAGATAGGGGTGGGTATTAAAATATCCGGCATGGCGACGACAGACTTCGGGCAGCTCATCCCGACGATAAAGCTTCCTCAGCGCCGGCATCAGCGCATAAAAGAAACCGAGTCCCTGCAGCCGTTCAAAATTCCAGCTTGCCTGCAACACCAGCAACCGCAGCCAGACATGGATTCTGGTGAAGCGCGATAACTTCATTTCACACCAGCCACATCAACAGAAATGCCATGCCGAATGAGGCGCAGAACAGCGTCAGCGCCCGACTGACATTTATCGTTCCAAGAATGACCGCGACTCCGACCAGCGGCAGAGCGAGTTGCAACCAACCGGCGGAATGGGCCAGAGAATGCTCAACCAGCGGCCAGAGTACGGGAACCAGCAGCAGGCCGCCGCCGAGAATCACTGCATAGGTTCCCAACGCAACCAGAGAAAAACTGAGCAAGCCGCGCAGGTGCTGAAATTCCGCGGCGAACAGATTTCCCTGCTCGAGAGCCGCGTCAGCCGCGGTCAACAACCGGACGTTGAACTGCCTGGCAAAATGGTCCAGAAACTGCCCGAATTTGCCCAACGGGATCGCAACCAGCAGACTGAGGATCAACAGCTCCGTCCCGGGAACATGTAAAATTTTTTCCAGACTGATAGTCAGAACACTGCCGGCTATCGCCACCTGGGTGTCATCGGGAGGAACGGCGGCGCCGACCGGCAAACGGGCCAGCCAAAGCAGTTCCACCAGCAAGCCGACTTGCAGACCGACCATCGGTTCCCCCAAGACCCAGGAGACCAGCGGCGCGGCGACAATCGGTCTGGAAATCATAATCTGCAGCATTGCCGTCCGATCAAGGCCGCAAATCAGGGAAACCAGGGCGCCGGTAAGAAGATCAGCAATGATCAATCTGATCCTCCACGGTTTGGAATCAGCTTTCTCCAGGGACGTTCACTGTCAGCAGGAATACAACGGGCCGTAATATGCACTCCGGCCTGCTCCAACTGTTCCAGGTCAGCCAGATCTTCCGGATCGAGAAAAATCGTACAGGAAAGCCTGGTTTTCCCCTCTCCGGCGTGCAGATTCCCCAGATTGAGCTGTTCATAGATCAGACCGGAGCGATAGGCGCGCAGGGCATCAGCAGTTGAGCCGAACAGCAGTAAAGTTCTGCGGGTATCAAGGCTGGAGGAAGTGAACAATTCAGCAATTTCCGCAACCGTGCCGATTTCGACCCTGATTCTGCTCGGGACCGAAGATTTCATCATCAACAGCTTCATCGGCATTGCCGCAACCTCGTCATTGGCGACGACAATACAGTCCACATGGGCGTAGGGAACCCAGGTTTCCAGAACCTGTCCGTGAATCAAGCGGTTGTCGATACGGGTCAGAACGATGCTCATTGAAGCTCCGGTTGAATTATTCCCACTTCAGTTTCCCGACTGAAGCAGTTCAGAGGGGCGCATGACCGCGTTACGTGCATAGTCCTTGAGCAGGGCGGCGAAGGCATTCACCTGCTTCCCGGCTCTGGAATTGACGGCCTTGATCACCATCGGCAGATTGACCCCGGTCAGGATTTCAATCCTCGGATTCTCGAGAAATTCAGCGCTGATATTGGTCGGTGTCCCGCCGAACATGTCGGTCAGAATCAACACCCCTTCACCGTCCCTGCCGACCCTGGAAATCGCTTCGGCAAGCTGCGCCCTGGCAATATCCACGGAAAGGTCCCGATCGATGCTGACCGCCGCGGCTGCCGGTATTGGGCCGATAATCATTTCCGCCGTACGTAATAAGTCAGCAGCCAATTGCGCATGTGTCACCACCACCAGGCCGATCATTGTTCAACCCTTCTCGACATCCCGATGGTTGATCCGCAGACTGCTGCGCGGGTCGGGGAAACTTGCATAGAGATCTTCGACAATCGAAACACTGCGATGTCGTCCCCCGGTACAACCGATGGCGATGGTCAAGTAACTTTTCCCCTCTTCCCGATAGAGCGGCATCAAAAATGCGAGTAATTGGTCAAGATACCGACGAAATTCCTTACAGGCCGGCTGGCCGAGAACGTAATCGCGCAGCCTCTGATCCAATCCGGTCAACGGCCGAAGTTCATCGATGTAGTGCGGATTCGGCAGAAAACGAACATCGAAAACCAGGTCGGCCGCCAACGGCAGACCGTACCGATAGCCGAACGATTCCAGATTAACGATCAGCAAGGTCTCTCCCGATTCGCCAATAAAATTCAGCATCAGGTCGCGCAGTTGCCGCGAGGTCAGATTACTGCTGTCGAATATCCGGGTCGCTTCGTCTCGGAGGGTACGCATCAATTGCCGTTCCCGATCGATCCCGGCCTGAACATTCTCTTCCGCAGCCAAGGGATGAGAACGCCGGGTCTCGGAATAGCGCCGCCGCAGAGCTTCATCGGACGCTTCAAAAAACAGGATCTCCGGCTGATGGCCGGCCTTTTTCAACTGCTGCAGGGTGACCTGGTAATCGGCCAGAAAACCGCGATTGCGAACATCGATCACCACGGCGACATCGGTCGATGAATTCAACCCATCCGCGACCCGTTCCATAAACGACGGCAGCATCACCAGCGGCAGATTGTCAACGACGAAAAACCCCTGGTCTTCCAGGACCCGGGCCGCGGTACTCTTTCCGGAGCCGGACAGACCGGAAATAATCAGCAGACGACGGCTCATTCGAGATTATCTCCGATGATGCTGCGGGCATGCAAGCGGGCCGCCTCGGCCATCCGTTTTTCCAGTAATTCCTGAAATTCCCGGGCGCTGTGATAACCCATCTCTTTCAGCAGCTGGTTGCGTGCCGCCACCTCGACGATCGTACTGATGTTCCGCCCCGGACCAACCGGAATCCGCAACAACGGCAGTTCGACACCATGGAGGGGAAAAACCTGTTCTTCGAGACCGAGCCGATCGTATTCTTTATTATCCTCCCACTTTACCAGTTCAACCACCAGGTCGATTTTCTTCCGTTCACGAATTGCCGCCACTCCGAACAAGTGCTTGATGTTGAGAATTCCCAAGCCCCGGATCTCCATATGGTAGTGGAGCAGGTCCATCCCCTCGCCGAAAATAACCGACGGCAGTTTCAGGCGCACCTTGATCACATCGTCCGCGACCAACCGGTAGCCGCGCAGGATCAGTTCCAGGGCGCATTCGCTCTTCCCCACCCCGCTTTCCCCCTGCAACAGAACGCCGACCCCGAGCACATCAATCAGCACCCCGTGCAAAGTTGAAGTCGGCAACAAACGTTCTTCGAGAAATTTGGTGATCAGGGAAATGAAATTGGAACTGAGATGTGAAGTTCGCAGCAGTGGCGTGTTGACGGCATCGGCCTGTTCCAGCAGATAATCCGGCGCCGCCTGTCCTTTGGTAATAATCAGGCAGGAGAGATCGTGGGCGCAGAGGTGCTGAATCTGGGCGATTGCCTTATCGCGGGGCATTTCCGCAAGAAAGCTCAACTCCGTCGACCCCAGAACCTGGATTCGATCAGGGTGAAGGTTAATGCTGTATCCGGCCAGTGCCAACCCCGGCTTCTGAATCCGCGGGACAGTCACCTGGTTGGTCAGACCACCGGCACCGGCCAGTAATTCGAGGTCCAACCCTGCTTCTTCTTCGTTGAGAATATCCTGGATGGTCAATTCAGCCATAGCTGCGGTTTCAGGTCTGCAGACCGGGCTGAAGCCCGGAGAAGAAAGAGCCTGCCCTGACCGGTGCATCGGTCAGGGCAGGCTGAACAGTATGGGATTCTTTTCGCGTCAAGTTTGATCCTCTTCGTCAAGAATCACTTGATAAATAGCTTTTTGATCAGGTGCATCGAGCAGTTTCCGGCGGACCGAAACATCCTTGAGTAATTTGGAGATCCTGGCCAAAGTTTTCAGGTGGACCCCGACCGATTCCTCGGGCGCCACCAACAGAAAGAACAGGTGGGCCGGCTGACCGTCCATCGACTCGAAATCGACCCCCGATCGACTGCGGCCGAAGACCAGCATCAACTCGGGGATTCCACCCAACTTGCCGTGCGGGATGGCAACACCATCGCCGATTCCGGTGCTTCCGAGTTTTTCACGCTCCTGAAGAACCTCGATAACCTCTTCCCGATCCAGTGACGGTTCGCAAGCAATCAAGGCATCGGTCAATTCGGCCAGAGCACGACTCTTGTCCCGGGCCTGGAGATCGGCAACAATCGCAAGGGGGTTCAGCAATTCAGAAATTTTCATACTCAAGATCTTTATGGCTGCGGGAAACGAACTCGGCCCCTCCCGCAGAAGCAGGAGGGTACCCAAGTCATTCAATCAGCTTCCCTGGGGAACAATCAGTCCGTAATTACCGTCTTTACGACGATAGACAACATTCATTTCTTCCGAGCGATCATCGGTGAATACCAGAAAATCCTTGTCAAGCAGGTCCATCTGCATCACGGCCTCCTCAACCGACATCGGCTTGACGAAAAAGGAATGGCTGCGAATAATCTCCGGATTCTCGTACCCTTCGTCAACACTCTGAGCGGTGATAACCGCTTTTTCAACCTGACGTTGCGGGGCATTGGTGCCCCCTTTATGGCGCTTGAGTTTCTCTTTGTAACGTTTGAGCTGCCGCTCGATCTTGTCAACCATCAGATCGATGGCGGCATACATATCATCTTTCTCTTCGGCACTCTTCATGGTCAGTCCCTTGGCGACCATGGTCACTTCTGCACGCTGGTGTATTTTTTTCTGCACCGACAACACCACCTGGGCATCAATCGGCTCATCAATGTACTTTTTAACCTTGGCCAGTTTCTCTTCCACGTAGCTGCGGACGGCTTCACTGCTTTCCATGTGACGGAAGGTAACGGCAATTTGCATAGAACAGACCTCCTTCGATAAACAGGCTCCGGACGGAGCCCGGACTTAACTAAGAGTATAACCCAGTTTGCGCCGATAAACATCTGTTTCCGGCAGGTTGAATACGTAAACAGCGGGTCAGAATAACCGCTTGCGTTCCGTTGACGACCCGATGCCGAGCATCTCGCGATATTTGGTCACCGTACGCCGGGCGATATTGATCTCCTGAGTTTTTAACAGGGCGACGATTTTCTGGTCGGAATACGGCTTCTTGGGATCTTCCGCAGCAACGATTTCCTTGATCCGGCTCTTGACACTCTCCGATGCCACGGAATCGCCATCGGCGGTATTGATTCCGCTGTTAAAAAAATACTTCAGTTCAAACAGGCCCTGTGGCGTCTGGACATATTTATTGGTCGTGACCCGGCTGACCGTCGATTCATGCATCTCGATATCCTCGGCGACATCCCGCAGCACCAGCGGCTTCAAGTGCTCAATACCGAAATCGAAAAAAGCCCGCTGAAACTTGACAATACTCTTGGTGACCTTGTAGATGGTGCGCTGGCGCTGGTGGATACTCTTGATCAGCCAGACGGCGCTGCGCATCTTGTCCTGAATGTATTCACCGGCCTGCTTGTCGACTGTGGACGAGTCACTCAGCGCGTTGCGATAAAAGGAGTTGATCCGCAGGTTCGGCAGTCCTTCATCGTTCAGAGTCACCACGTACTCGTCGCCGATTTTGTGAACAAATATATCGGGAACGATGTAGTGAACGTCCTCTTCACTGTAAGCCCGGCCCGGTCGCGGATCGAGATCCGAAATCATTTTGGCGGCGGCCAGTACATCATCGAGCGAAATCTTCAACGCCTTGGCAATCACCGGGTACTTGCGCCCTTCCAGTTCACTGATGAAATCGCGCAGGATGGTCGCCGCCAGCGACTCCTGTAGTTCCAGGCGTTCCAGCTGCAGCAATAGGCATTCCTGCAGATTGCGGGCGGCGACGCCGGCCGGATCGAACTGCCGCACTTTTTCCAGAGCTTTGGTGATCAGCTCCGGGTCAAGACCCGAGGTTTCCGCCAACTCTTCAGGAGTCGCCTGCAGGTAACCAGCTTCATCCAGATTGCCAATGATTTCAGCGGCGGCCATCCGTTCCCGGTTGTCGATGGAAGAGAGATTGAGTTGCCACATCAGATGATCACTCAGATTGGTCCGTTTGGTCAGCAGACTTTCGTAGGAAGGTCGTTCTTCGGAATCTTCGTAGGCGTCACGCGAATCGCTGCTGCTCAGACTGTATCCTTCCAGATAGGTCTGCCAGTCGATATCGTTCATCCCTTCCGACTCGCCTTTGAGTTCCTGCTCGGGAGTGGATTCGGCAACGACTTCAGCCTCAGTCTCTTCGGTAACCGATTCCTCGCGCTCATCCTTACTGTCCGGGCCTTCTTCCAGCAACGGATTTTCGGCAAGTTCCTGAGTCACCACGTCGACCAGTTCCATCCGTGACAGCTGCAACAGTTTAATCGCCTGTTGCAACTGGGGAGTCATCACCAGTTGCTGGCTCAGTTTTACTTGTAAGCGGAGATCAAGCGCCATAGATCCTTCAGTTCAAAAGTATCTTTAATAATTACTTCATACTAGCATCGACGAGCGTCAATGTCTCGTCCAAGTTCGCTCCTCAGAGGCTGAACTTCTCCCCCAGGTAAATCTCGCGAGCCCTGCTGCTCCGGGCAATCTGCTCCGGAGTGCCAAATTCGAGAACTTCTCCCTGATTGAGAATGTACGCCTGATCGCAGACCCCAAGCGTTTCCCGAACATTGTGGTCGGAGATCAGAATACCGATGCCACGCTCTTTCAGCTGGGTAATGATATTCTGAATATCGATCACGGCGATCGGGTCGATTCCGGCAAAGGGTTCGTCCAGCAACATAAAAGCCGGTTCCAGAACCAGGGATCGGGCAATCTCAACCCGGCGCCGTTCGCCACCGGAGAGGGCATAGCCTTTGGAATCGCGAATCTGCCCGATATGCAGATCTTCCAGCAGCTGTTCGAGACGCTGTCGCCGTTCTCCCGCCGTCAAGTTAAGTGTTTCCAGGATCGCCAGCAGATTTTCCGCAACCGTCAATTTGCGAAAGACCGAAGCCTCCTGCGGCAGATAGGAGATACCGGCCCGGGCCCGCTGATACATCGGCAGGCCGGTGATCTCCCGATCATCCAGAAATACCCTCCCCTGATCCGGGGTCGCAAGGCCGACGACCATGTAGAAACTGGTGGTTTTACCGGCTCCGTTGGGTCCGAGCAATCCGATGACCTGACCGGAGTGAACTTCGAGATCAACTCCGCTGACCACTGCCCGTCCGGCATACGATTTCCGCAACCCCTGGGTTCTGAGCGTTCGGCTCACTACTGCTCCTGCTTCGGTTCCGGAAAGAGTAGCGCCTTGACCCGACCGCCATCATTACTTTTAACAACGCTGCGGTTTTCCTTCAGGAATACGGTAATCTCAGCTCCGGACACCTGGTTCTGTTCTTGGTGGAGTTCGGCATGACCGATCAGCACCAATGTCCCCTGCCGGTGACGATAGATCGCCCGGTCCGCGGTTGCAGTGCGATTTAGCTGCACCACCCGGACATTGCCGAAAGCTTCCAGGTGATCTACCTGTTGTTGGCCGGTTTGCGTGTAGGCGACCAGTTTTTCGCAGTAAAGGGTAATATTCCCCTGTTTAGCGACCACCGAGCCGGAGAAAATCGCCTTTCCCTGCTGCTGAAACGCTTCCAGCTGCCGCGCGGTTATTTCGATCGGCTGATCGGCCGAGAGCGGCCTCTGTTCCTCGGCCGCCTGAGCCTGCAGGGTTAAGATGAACAGCAGACCCAGCGTCAGCTGAAGCAGCTTAATCATGGGTTTTCCGCTCCTTCCCGGCGGGGGAAAACTGCATCCGGACTTCATTTTTCACCCACAAGCGCCCCTGTTCAAGATCGATCTGCAACCCCTTGCCGGTCAGTTCCATTTGCGGGGTCAGCAGGCGGAACGATTCATCGGAACTGATCTGCTGCTGCTGACCATCGTAATGCAGCCGTTCAATAAACAGTTGTTCTCGACGGCTGGTGCGGATGACCACCTGACCCCAGACCTGAATCTGTTGCCGGTCCTGTTCCAGGCGACCCTGGTCGGCATCGAGGGTCACCTCGCCGAACTGGCCAGCCCGATATAAAACCAGATGCACCTTGTCCAGCAGGGCCTGGCTGTTGTCACGCTGGTATTCAGCGTTGTCGGCCGTCAGCGTCCAGCTGCGTCGGCCATCTTCATTCTGCGTGTAGTGCAGTTTTTTCAGGGACAGATCAACCTGTTTCGGCAGGGCGTCAAGAATCTCTTCCGGCGATTGCTGCGCAAGGTATGGCCAAAGAATCAAAACAAGCACCGCGACTGAACCAAGAATCAGGATTGCCAGCACCCGACGCAGGTTGAAAATTGATCCCTTTTTATCTCCCACTGTTTATATCACCACACACACAAATTGTAAATATTCCCTAATAATCGATATCAGTCCTTGAAATAGCGCCGGGTCAGCTCATCCCAGTGCCCCCCATGTTTCAACAACAGATCGCAGATTTCCCGCACGGCGCCGCGGCCACCATTGCGACTGGCAACGTAGTCGACCAGCGGCAGCAGTTCCGGCGCAGCATCGGCGACCGTGGCGCTGAAACCGACCCGACGTAAAATTGGCAGGTCGACGATATCATCACCGACATAGGCGACCTGCTCATCGGTCAAGCCCTGCTCGGCGAGAATTTTATGGTAGGGTTCCAGTTTGTCGAGCGCCCTCTGATAGAGGATTTTAATGCCCAGTTCAGCGGCGCGATTGGCAACCACCTGCGATTCGCGCCCGGTGATAATGCCGATCTTGATCCCGGCCCGCTGCAACATCTTCAAACCGTGACCGTCCTTGACATCGAAGGCCTTGAGCTCGTTCCCGCTGTTGTCGTAAATGATCCGACCATCGGTCAGTACCCCGTCGACATCGAGCAGCAGCAACTTGATTCCGGCCAGTTGTTCCCGCATCAGACCACTCCTGCTTTCAGCAGGTCATGCACGTGAACGATTCCGACCGGAACCGTTCCATCCTCATCGTTAAAGACGAACAGCGAGGTGATCGAATGGGCTTCCATGAACTGCATCGCCTTGGCGGCCAGATTACGACGCAAAATCCGCTTCGGAGAACAGCTCATCGTCTCGGAGATCGGCAGTTGCAGACTCTCCAGCCCCTTCTCCATGATCCGCCGCAAATCACCATCGGTAAAGACCCCCACCAGCTTGCCGTCATCATCCACGATCCCGGTCACCCCGAGCTTTTTGCTGGTGATTTCAAACAGCGCGTCTCGCAGCAGGGTCTTCTGATTGACCAGCGGAATGTCGTCACCGCTGTGCATCAAATCCTCGACCCGCAGCAGCAGCTTCTTGCCGAGCGCTCCACCGGGGTGGAACAGAGCGAAGTCCTCCTCTTTGAAGCCGCGTTCTTCGAGCAGCGCCACCGCCAGGGCATCCCCCATTGCCAGCGTCGCCGTGGTGCTGGCCGTCGGCGCCAGTCCGAGGGGACAGGCTTCTTCGGCGACACTGATATCGAGATGCGCGTCGCCGGCAATCCCCAGAGTGCTTTTCGGATTCCCCGACATGGCAATCAGTGGCAGTCCCATCCGTTTGATCACCGGCAGAATCCGGCACAGTTCCTCGGTTTCACCGGAATTGGAGATGGCGATCACCACATCCCCCTTGGCGAGCATGCCGAGGTCGCCGTGAATCCCTTCCGCCGGATGCAGAAAAAAGGTCGGTGTCCCGGTCGAAGCCATGGTGGCGGCGATCTTCTGGCAGATCAATCCTGATTTGCCCATCCCGGTGACAACCACCTTCCCCTGGCAAGCGAGGATGATTTCGATCGCCCGGGTAAAGCCGCCATCAATCCGTGATTGCAGTGCCAGCACTGCTTCAGCCTCGATTCGCAAAACCCGCTTCGCGGTTTCGATCAGCATTTTTCAGCTCCTGTCCGGTTTTGCTTGAAAATCGCGTCGAACGCCAGAATCTGCTGCAGCAGCGATTGGACCTGCTCGAGCGGCAGGGAATTCGGTCCGTCGCAAAGCGCCTGATCCGGATTTTCGTGGACTTCCCAGAACAGGCCATCGATGCCGGTGGCCGCGGCGGCACGGGAAAGCGCGCCGACATACTGCCGCTGACCGGAAGAGGCGCCGCCGGCGCCGCCCGGCAACTGCACCGAATGGGTGGCGTCGAAAATCACCGGGTACCCCAGCTCACGCATGATCACCAGCGAGCGCATATCGGTCACCAGGTTGTTGTAACCGAAGGAGGCGCCGCGCTCGGTCAGCAAAATCTGCCGGTTGCCGGTCGATTCGATTTTTCTGACGCCATGCTCAATGTCCCAGGGAGCGAGAAACTGCCCTTTTTTCAGGTTGACCGGCTTGCCGGTCGCACCGACCGCCACCAGCAGGTCGGTCTGACGGCTGAGAAACGCCGGGATCTGAATGACATCCAGCACCTCGGCAGCCGGGGCCACCTGACTGATATCGTGGACATCGGAAAGGACCGGCAGTTCCAGTTCATCCTTGACCTTCTGCAGAATCCGCAGCCCTTCCTCAAGGCCGGGACCGCGAAAGGAGGTCACCGAGGTGCGGTTCGCCTTGTCGTATGATGCCTTGAAAACCAGTCCGCACCCCAGATCAGCCGTGATTTTCTTCAGCCGTTCGGCAATCCGCAGCGTCAGGGTTTCACTCTCGATGGCGCAGGGACCGGAAATCAATACCAACGGCAGATCACCACCGAAAGTGGCGGAACCGACGGTCACTTGCTGCATAATTTACTCCTGGCGCTGCTTCAGGCAGGCGCCGACAAAGGACTCGAACAACGGATGCGGGTCCATCGGCCGGGACTTGAATTCCGGGTGGAACTGACAGCCGAGGAACCAGGGATGATCAGTCAGCTCGATAATCTCGACCAGATTCAGCTCCTGATTGATCCCGGAAAGGATCAGGCCGCAATCTTGCAGCTGCTTGCGGAAAGCATTGTTGAATTCGAATCGATGGCGATGCCGTTCACTCAGATGGTCGGTCCCGTAAATCCGCCGTGCCAGGGTTCCTTCCTTCAGATTGCAGGGGTAGGCGCCGAGACGCATGGTCCCCCCCTTCCCCCTGACTTTCTTCTGCTCTTCCATGATGTGGATCACCGGGTTCTTGGCGTCCTCCTGGAACTCTGCAGAGTTGGCTTCTTCGATCCCGCAGACATGGCGGGCAAATTCGACCACTGCCATCTGCAAGCCGAGGCAGATGCCGAAGAACGGAATCTTGTTGTCGCGGGCATGGCGGATCGCGGCTATTTTCCCCTCGCTGCCCCGCTCGCCGAAACCGCCCGGCACCAGAATCCCGTCGACATCGGTGAAGGCGTCGTCGATTCCGTGGCGCTCCAGGGCCTCGGAATCGACATACTTCAGATTAACCCGGCAGTTGTTACCGATCCCGCCGTGAGTCAGCGCTTCCGATAGCGACTTGTAACTTTCCGTCAGATCGACATATTTACCGACGATAGCGATCGTCGTTTCCCCGACCGGCTGTTTGACCCGCTCGGCAATCCGCTGCCAGCCGCTCAAATCAGGAGCCTTGGTCCAGATATTCGAATATTCGACAATCCGTTCATCCAGCCCCTGCTCGTGAAAAGCGACCGGGACTTCATAAATGGTTGACACATCGCGGGCGGTGATCACCGCCTCTTCCGGCACGTTACAGAACAGGGCGATCTTCGCCTTCATGTCGCGGGGAATTTCCCGGTCGCAGCGACAGAGCAGGATATCGGGCTGAATCCCGATTTCGCGCAGGTCCTTGACGCTGTGCTGGGTTGGCTTGGTTTTCAGCTCGCCGGCAGTGGCGATGTAAGGGACCAGGGTCAGATGGATATAAAGGACGTTCTCGCGGCCGCGATCGGCGCGGAACTGGCGGATCGCTTCGAGGAACGGCAGCGATTCGATGTCGCCGACGGTCCCGCCGACTTCGACGATGGCGATATCGACCCCTTTGGCATTGTCGAGAATCTTCTGTTTGATTTCGTTGGTGATATGCGGGATGACCTGAACGGTGCCGCCCAGATAATCGCCGCGGCGCTCCTTGCGGATCACCGAATCGTAGACCTGGCCGGTGGTGAAGTTCGACTTGCGCGACAGGGTTGCCGAGGTGTAGCGCTCGTAATGCCCCAGATCGAGGTCGGTCTCCGCGCCATCGTCGGTGACGAACACCTCGCCATGCTGAAACGGGCTCATGGTGCCGGGATCAACGTTGATGTAGGGGTCCATTTTCTGCATCGAAACCTTCAGGCCGCGGGCCTCCATCAACGCCCCGATCGAGGCGGCCGCCAGACCTTTACCGAGGGAGGAAACCACCCCGCCGGTGACAAAGAGAAACTTGGTCTTCATCGTCAATCCTGCTCCTTGAGAAAATTTGATAAATACTGATCCGCCGGCTACCGGCCCTAAAAGGGGTCAGAAACACAATCGCCGGGCAGATCGAAAGGCTGATTCTACACAGAAACAGGACCGAAGGAAACCCCGATCCTGCAAAAAACCGTCCATCTTCGCAATATCCGTGTAACTTGCTGTTTTATTTTAGATTTCCTCAGGACATAAGATGCGAAACTCGTTCGAGATCCTCCGGGGTATCGACCCCGTGACAGGGACATTCGGTTTCCGCGACAAACAGCTTGGTCCCATGTTCCAGGGCGCGTAGCTGTTCAAGATTCTCCAAGGCCTCAAGGGGGGTTTTCGGCAGCAGCGGATAACGCAGCAGAAAGTCACGGCGATAAACATAAAGGCCGATGTGTCGGAAAAGCGCAACCTCGGACAAGGATTGAGCCAGCCGCTCGCGGGTGAGATCGCGTGGCCAGGGGATCGGCGCCCGCGAGAAGTAGAGCGCCAGCCCCTGGTTGTCGCGCACCACCTTGACCACGTTGGGGTTGTAAAAATCCTCGATGTCGACAATTCGGCTGGCCAGAGTACCCATCTGGAGGTTGGAGTCAACCTGCAGCGGCGCCACCGCCTGATCGATCATTTGCGGTTCAATCAGCGGTTCATCTCCCTGAACGTTGACGATCAGCTTGCAATCGAGCTGCGCCGCCACTTCGGCCAGCCGGTCAGTGCCGGTCGGATGGTCGGCCCGGGTCATCATCACCTCGCCGCCGAAATTCCTGACCGCCGCCTCGATCCGCTGATCGTCGGTGGCAACGATCACCCGGTCGACGGTTTCTGCTTTCGCCACCCGCTTGCAAACATGCTCGATCATCGGTCGACCGTTGATCAACGCCAGCGGCTTGCCGGGGAAGCGGGTCGAAGCGTAGCGGGCCGGAATGATGGCGGTGGCTTTTTCCATAGTTCCCTATCTCCAGTCTGAAAGAACAGTGGATACTGGCGCGAATCGACCGGCTTTGTCAATGCGTAAAGCTGCGGGCAAATGAGGGTGGTTCCATTTACAGCGGATTTTCCAGTTCTTCCGTTGAGGATGAGCGAAACCAATGCCGAAGCACAGAGGGACCTATTCAGTTGGCAAGAATAATACCGCTCATTTCGCTGTCCGCCGGCCGAATGAAGCGGCTGAATTCCGATTCTTTCAGGGTTGCCATTTCCCCGAGGGAGACGGTCTTCAAGGTATCGATCTCATAATCGCAGGTGTTGTAGGTGGTATTGTAGAAGGCCATCCGCTTCTCTTTTTCCAGCCCCATCTCCAACAGCTGTTGAGCACCGGTCTGAATCAGTTTCAGGTTCTGGTGCAGGTCCTCAAGGCTCGTGACCGTCCAGACCCCGAGATAGATCGGGCTGCTGATATTCCGGACGTCGCCGATCAGTTCACCGCGCAGCAGTTCATCCTTATCGCGGGAGAGATACGGCACAAAGTCGAGGTGTTCGGCGAGCTTGCGATCGGTGGTCAGAAATTCCCCGCTGTAGGGATCCAAAGTAAAGATCATGGTTCGTTTGATGGCCTGCCCGTAACTCTGGAAAAGTTCCCCCTTGTACTCCTGGAAGGGCACATTTTGGTTGATGTAGTTCTCATTTCTGCTGATCCGCTTGGTGATTCCCAACAGCCATGATCTGATGGAATCGTTGTCGATGCGGCACTTTCTCAGTTCCTCTTTCAGAAAATTGAATGATTTTCCGCCGAACCGATAGAGGAGCACGTTCTGGAAAATATCGCGGATGTTGTTGTACCTGCTGAAATGGTAAATGAGGTCGTAGCTGAACAGCTCCATCTGCCTGAGCTGCCAGATAAAGATGGAAATATCCGTTCTGCTGCTCTCTTTACTGAGGCCGAGCTTTTGCGTGGATTTGATGAACCTGACATATCTGGTGCTCAACTCCGCCAGCAGGGCTTCGTCCCTGGTGGTGCTTTTCTTCAGGGAGATGGTCCAGCGGGTGAATTCCCCCAGTTTGCTCTCAACAGCAATCTGGTCCGCGCCGAAGGTGGAGAAGGCCTGTTTGGTCCCGACCCCCTCCCCGGTCCGGTCCCCTTTGGTTGACTTGCCGACAAACAGCGGCAGCTGATCCGCTCCTTTTTTCAATTTCTCCTTGGCGATCCCGGATCCATTGTCGGTAATGGCGAGAGTCACCGTATCTTCCTGCTGTTCCAGTTCGAATTCGATCAGCCCGCGCCTCCCCGCCGACTTGATCGCATCCAGCGCATTAGAGACGATATTGATCAGCGCCCGGCTGTAGCTGATGTAGCTGCCGCTGACCGGCGCAATCTTGGATTGGAGAATCAGCCGTACTTCGCAGGAGCTGTCCACCGCTTCGACGAAGGGGATGACGCGCTCGGTGATCAGATCCTTGAGGGAGACCTTGTGCGACAGGTGGATCTTGTCTTCGTACATGTTCAGGGTGTTGAGCAGCGCGGTGGTTTCCCGGTTGATATCCTCGGCAACCTTGTTGAAATTGTCCACCGACAGCATGGCCGCCATATCGAAAAGCACCTTCAGCGATTTTTTGACGTCGTGGCGCAGCTTGGTCAGTTCTTCGACGATCGAAACATCCTGGCGTTTCTCTGAAGCCACCCTCTCCCTGAGGGTCTGGGCCGTCACCGACATCAGGTGAAACTTCATTTTCCGGTAGACGATAAGATCTTCAATGGTGAACCCCCGGCCCTTGAAAAAGTCGATGGAACTGAGGAGTTTTTCCCAGACATAGAGGTAGATATGAGAATCGGGGGTCACGGTGTGGGCAAGATAGCGCACGAAGGCCGTGCCGATCCCTTTCCCCCGGCCGAAGGGACTGGTCACCTGGCGATAGATATGAAATTTTTTTCGATCCGGCGATGCATAAACCAGCAGATAGCCGAGCAGTTCGCCCTTTTCGTCCCAGACAAAGCTGTGTTCGTAATCGATATCGATGGTTTTGTCGAGGATGTAGGGGGACGGAATCAGCAAAGAGTCGATGTTAAGCAAAGGAAGCTGCCGAATCGCCTTTTCGTAGTCGGGGGTCAACCTTTTGATGTACGGAAATTGACTGGGCTGCCACTCCATTGTGTGCATTCCACCTTTATTCTGGAAACGAGATCTATTCTATGGCTACGCCGTTATGCATGCTCTTTTTTTTCTAACACCCCTGTATTGCCCCGAGCAACTTGAAAATCTAACAAAGAAATCAGTTAGGTTTCCGGCGGCGGAAATAGCAAGCCAGCAGATAACCACCGCTGAGCAGCAGACAGGCCCAGGGTAGCAGGTCGCCGTAGCGGGTGTAAATGGTCGGTTCGGCGCCGAGGCCGACGGTTCCGGAAAGAGCGGCCGGCTTGAACAGCGGTCCGGAAGTGACCACCCGGCCGGAAGGGGAAATCAGGGCAGAGATCCCGGTATTGGCGGCGCGCGCCAGCCAGATGCGGTTTTCAATGGCGCGGAAGCGGATCATCGCCAGATGCTGGTAAGGAGCCGAGGAGCGGCCGAACCAGGCATCGTTGGTGATATTGACCAGCAGGCTGCTGCCATGACGCACGTAATCGCGGGCCAGTTCCGGAAAAATTCCCTCATAACAGATCAGCACCCCGAGGCTGTGGCCGTTGAGCAGCAGCGGCTCGACCGTTCCCGGTGAAAAATCACCGACTCCGACCACCAGTTTGTTGATGAACTTCAGAATCGGACCGAGAGGCACATATTCACCGAAAGGGACCAGATGGATCTTGTCGGAACGACCCAGTTCTTTTCCCTGCGGTGAAAACAGAAAGGCGCTGTTGAAATAACGATAATCTTCATTGCCCCGCCGCTGATAAGCCGGACTGCCGACCAGCAGATAACTGTCGAGCTGTTTCGGCAACGCTTTCACCCGCGACGCCAGCAGGCTCTGCTCCTGGAGATAAAATGGGGTTGCCGCTTCCGGCCAGACGACCAGTTCCGGACGATCTTCGGCCCGGGACGACAGTCGCAGGTAGGTGTCGATCGTCGCCTGCCGATAGGCGGGGTCCCATTTGACCGCCTGCTCAATATTCCCCTGAATCAGGGCCACCCGCAGCTGTTCACTGCGCGCCTCCAATGGCTGGGTTTCCCGCCAGGCGCCGTACCCCAAATGCCCGGCCGCCATCAGCAGTGTCGCCAGCACCCCCAACCAGGCCGTTTTCCGTTTCGGTTCCCTGATTATCCAGGCCAGCGCGCAGTTGACGGCGACCAGCAGCAGGCTGACGCCATAGACGCCGGTGATATCGGCGCTCTGAATTGCCAGGGGGAAATTCTGTTGGGAATAGCCGAGCAGCGCCCAGGGAAATCCGGTCAGCAGCAGGCCGCGCAGATATTCCAGCGCGACCCAGAAAACCGGGAAAGTCAGCAAGTAAGGGAGATTCAGGGTGGCTTCCAGCCGGCAGGACAACCAGCTGGCCAGGGCGAAAAACAAGGACAGATAACTGACCAGGAACAGGTAGGCGACGACCGAAAAAAAGATGTTCAAATGACCGTACGTGGTCATGACGATGTTCAGCCAGTAGAGCACTGCGGCAAAAAAAGCGCACCCGGCAGCAAAACCACTGGCGAAGGGGCGCCGCTTCATCACCAGCAGCAATGGTACCAGTCCCACCCAGGCCAGCGGAAAAAGATCTGGCCGCGGAAAAGCCGCGGCCAGCAGCAGGCCGGACCCGGCCGCGATGAGTAGACTGCGGTCGATACGGATCATCTGGATTCAACCGGATTCACTGCCGTTTCATTGCTGACGGGAAAGATGCGTAACTGGCGGATCGCCTGTTGATCGCCGATCACCACCTGCATCTCCAGACCGCCGACGGTAACCCGCTCCCCGGCAACCGGAACCCGTCCAAGCTGCTCAACGACAAAACCGCCGACCGTATCGAATTTTTCCCGTTCCACCGCAATCCCGAAATGCTCCTCAAACTCTTCGATATTCAGCCGGCTGTCGACCAGCACGCTGCCGTCGGACTCTTCGACCAGCCATTCATCCTCCAGATCGTATTCGTCCTGGATGTCCCCGACAATTTCCTCGATCAGATCCTCAATCGTTACTAGCCCGGAGGTCCCGCCGTATTCATCGATAATGATGGCGATATGCACCCGCTGCTCGCGAAACTCCTTGAGCAGTTCACTGACAAGCTTCGATTCAGGCACCAGAAACGGCGGCCGCAACACGTCGTCGATATGGATTTGCTCCAGCGGCTTGCCCCAGAAGCGGAGCAGATCCTTGGCGTATATCAGGCCGATAATGTTGTCATTGTTTTCTTTAAAGACCGGAATGCGTGAATGTCCCGATTTCAGAATCGCCTTAAGGATGGATTTCAGCGGCGCTTCGTAATCAACACAGACCATGCTGGTCCGCGGCACCATGATTTCCCGAACCACGGTTTCATCAAGCTCCAGTATCGACTGGAGCATATCCCCCTCATTTTCATCGATGATCCCCTTCTGTTCCGAGGCATCAATCAGTTCCTGCAGCTCCTCTTCGGAACTCGCCTGGGGTCGGTTGCGAAATACCTGCAGCAACCGCGCCGGCCAGCCTGAAGAGTTCTGGGTATGGTTGTTGTCCACCTGTCTTCCTGTGATCCTTTCAGTACAGTAGCTAGCCGCCTGCGGCCAGAAATTCCCTTTTCAGCAGGGAGAAGATTTCCCGTTCACGGGCTTCCATCCGTTCCGCTTCGGCTTCGGTTCCCCGCTCGTGGTCATAACCGAGCAAATGCAGAATTCCGTGCAGCAGAAGAAAAGTCAGCTCATGTTCGAAAGGGATGCCCGCCTCCGTCGCGTCTGCCGCCGCCCGTTCCGCGGAGATGACCACATCGCCGAGCAACAGCGGCTGAAGGCCGCCCCCTTCCCCCTCCTGCATGGCGAAGGAAATAACATTGGTCGGTCGGTCCCGCTGTAGATAATCCCGATTGATCTGCCGGATGCCGTCATCATCCAGCACCAGGATCGACAGCTCCGCTTCAGGATATCCCGAGACGCTTAAGATCTTCTGCGCTATTTTCCTTAGCGGGCGCTTCAGGATCCTTTGTTTCCGCTGCCTGTTCTCGATCTGGATTCTCACTGTTATCCTTCGTTTTTTCGGGTTCTGCATCCTTCTCGATCCGATCGCTCTTTTCCCGGACGATATGGACCGGTTCCGGGTAATCGACCCGGTGGTGGAAGGAGCCGGCCAGCACCCGGTTGAAGCTCTTAGCGATCAGATGCAGATCTTTCAGGGTCAGTTCGCACTCATCCAGCTGACCGTCGATAAAAACATTATTGATCAGCTTCTGCACCATCCCCTGAATCCGCGCCGGAGTCGGGTCGCTCAGCGTCCGACTGGCGGCCTCGATGGCATCGGCCAGCATGATCAGCGCCGCCTCGCGGGTCTGTGGCTTTGGCCCGAGATAGCGGTAATCCCCTTCCGACGGTTGGGGCATCCCCGGTTCAACCAGACTCTTGGCGCGATCGTAAAAAAACTTGATCAGCGAGGTGCCGTGATGCTGCTGAATGATGTCGATCAGTTCGCCGCCGAGCTTGTGCTCGCGGGCCAGTTCGACGCCATCCTTAAGATGTGAGGTCAATATCAGGGCGCTCATCGACGGAGCAAGCTTGTCGTGCTTATTTCGCTGTCCTCCGGAATTCTCAATGAAATAAAGCGGTTTCTTGACCTTGCCGATATCGTGGTAATAGGCTGCAACCCGCGCCAGCAGCGGGTTGGCATGGATCGCTTCGGCTGCCGACTCGACCAGGTTGCCGACCAGGATCGAGTGATGATAGGTCCCAGGCGCCTCGACCATCAACTGGCGCAGGATCGGTGAGTTCATATTGGCCAGTTCCAGCAGCTTGATGTCGGTGGTATATTTGAACAACGTCTCGACCAGCGGAATCGTGCCGTTGACAAACACCGCGCTGAACAGACCGCCGAACAGGCCGAAACAGATTTTCCAGCCCAGCTGCAGATCCAGGGTCCGCCCGGTCAGGAAGTGGATGCCGATCAGCAACGCGGCATTGGTCAATCCCACCCACATGCCGGCCCGGTAGAGATTCGAGCGCTGCTGGCACTGACGTACACCGTGTGCCCCCACCAGACTGCTGGCCAGGGCGATCAGCGCCATGAACAGGTTGTTGCCGAACAACACCCCGACCAGAATCGAGCAGAGCACGGCGAACAGCAGGGCCGTCTCCGAGTTGAGCACGATCCGGACCAGCATCGCTCCGAGGGCGAAGGGGATAGCATAGTAATAAGCCGACGAATCGATATAGGCGAAAGTGTTCCCCAGCGCCGTGGCAATAAAAATCGAAACCTTGATCAGAACGAACTGAGCCAGGAACACCACAGCCAAAAACAATAGATCACGCGAATCCGGTCGAAATTTACGAATATTTCCGACCGCAAAATGATAACCGATATAAACCAGCAGCAGGATGCAGGTCAGCAGGCCGAGGGCGGTCTGCAAACTGCGGTTATCCCGCCCCGATTCACGGATTGCCCGCAACCTGAGAATCTGATCGGCGGTGACCCGCTCCCCTTCGCGGACGACCATCTCCCCTTTTTTGATCTGGAACAGCACCGGTTTGACGTCGTCGCGGGCCTTCTGCCGGCTGCTTTCCGTTTCCTGCTCATTGTAAACCAGACTGGGGCGCAGTTGCTGCTGGATCAGCTTCAGCATCGTCCTACGCTGGGCCGACGAGAGAACGGTCATCTTCCCCAGAACTTGCTTCACCAGTTCCAGCGCTTCGCTGAGGCCGATTGTCTGTGCGAGTGCTTCCGGCGGCAGGTCCTTGCCATCCGGCAAACTGCGAACATGGATCCCATGGCCGCGATCGGTATTGAAAACCTGCAGGTTGGCAACGATCGGGCGCTGGAAAACTTCCGGGAGCAACTGCCCGACCAGCGCGGGGATGTTCTGGTCCAAAGGGAGCTTCAGCAGCGCCTGGTATTCCCCCGGCGTCAGTGGAATGCCGAAATCGGTTTCCAGCTGGGGAAGCAGCTCCTCCTGAACCGGTGGCGAATCGCTGCTGAGGCGCAGCTGCAACTGCGACAACCCACGTCTGATCCGCTCCACCGTCTGCGCCCCGGCTGTGGAATCGTAATCGTAAATCGGCAGGATAGACGACCAGGCTTCCTCCTGCTTGGCGCGCGTCAGGGGAACATCCTCCACCAGCAGATCCCGCGGCGATTTAATGTCACGCGAGGCGATATCGCCCGGCGCCTGATAATCGGGGATAAATCCCCCCTTGGGGACAATAATCAGGGTCAGCAGCAAACCGACCGCCAACAGCAGCCAGATCCCGAACTGGGCCTTATTGCGATGCCGCAGCCCCTGAACGCCATCACCGAAAATCGCCGAGCGGCGCTGGCGGGCTTTTTCCCGTTCTTCTTTCGTCATATCTCCTCATTGCCGGAAATCGGCAACCATCATCCCTTCAAGTGGCGCTTGTTTTTCAGGACCCGCCGATCGGCGACCTGATAAGCCTGGACAATCGCCTGCACAATCGGATGACGAACCACATCGACATCGGTAAAATAGGTGAAGGCAATCCCCGGGATCCCGTCAAGCACTTCCATCGCGTGCAGCAATCCCGAGTGCGAGTCGCGCGGCAGGTCGATCTGAGTGATATCACCGGTAATTACGGCGCAACTGCCGAAACCGAGCCGGGTCAGGAACATCTTCATCTGTTCCGCAGTGGTATTCTGCGCTTCATCCAGGATCACGAACGCATCGTTCAGGGTCCGGCCGCGCATGAAGGCCAGCGGCGCCACTTCAACCACCCCGCTTTCAACCAGGCCGCGGGCTTTTTCCAGATCGATCATATCGTACAGGGCATCATACAGCGGCCGCAGATAGGGGTTGACCTTCTCGGCCAGATCACCGGGAAGAAAACCGAGTTTTTCTCCCGCTTCCACCGCCGGGCGGACCAGCATGATCCGGCTGACCTCCTTGCGCATCAAGGCCGCCACCCCCATCGCCATGGCCAGATAGGTTTTGCCGGTTCCAGCCGGTCCGATGCCGAAAACCACATGATTGTTCCGAATACTGTCGATGTAGGTCTTCTGAGCCAGACTTTTGGGCGCGATCATCTTATTGCGCGCAGAAACAAAAACCGTATCGAAAAATATATCCTTGAGATTGGTCGAAGATTCCATGGAAAGGATGCGGATGGCGTAGTCGATGTCGGTCGGGTAAAGCGGCATCCCCTCCCGCAACAGGGCACTAAGCTCCTCGATCAGGCGATAACCGACTTGAACCTGTGCCTGATCACCGGAAAGGGTTATAACCGTCCCCTTGCTGCCAAGGCGAATGCCAAGCTTCTTCTCAATCAGTTTCAGATGCTTGTTCTGCTGGCCGAACAGCTGGGCGGCCAGGACCACGTCGCCAACATCAAACTGTTCGCGGGGACTCATAGGCAAGTATGTACCTGTTTTGAACGTAAATTCACGTCGTGAACCCTAACACCAATATCAGTCGAATGCAATATTTTTGCAGGCCGATATCGCTTCCACATTGGGCGCGAATAGCGTATATCTATTATAATGAAAATGTCGCTGATATGGCTGAATTTAATACTGAGGATGCTTTGAACCGGACCCCGACAGAAAGATCGCAGACGAGCCAGGAAATCCGTTTGCTGTCCGACTTTATTCACGAATTGAACATCGCCCGGCGCAATCTGAGCCTCTATCCGCCAAGTCACCCGCAGATCGCCGTCAGCACCACGGCGACGCTTCAGCTTCTCATGCAGCTGTGCGAAACCAGGCCCGTCATTACCCTCGGAGTGTCTCCTGACACCCTCTACTTTGAATCAAACTGGCTGGACAAAACCAACCCCACCTTCACCAAATTTGCCCGTTTCCTGTCCGATTTCGGTATTGCCGCCCTGAGTTTCCACCGGGGCGTGGCAGCGGATGAGCTGATCCGTTTCAATCAGATCCTCCGCTCCGACCGGGAAACCGTCGAAAATTGCGGCGGTTTCAGTGAACTGCTAAAGCTGCAGCAGATTGCCCATATCGAGTTGACCCCCATCGACTACAGTGCTTTTCAGGCCGGCCACAAAACGGGGGCCTCCGGTCAACATCTCTGGGAAGATTTTCTCCATGGCCTGCTGCACGACATCCTCGATCTGGAGGGGGTGGATGATGATCTGCTGGAACGCTTCGACCCGGAATCGGTCGCCGGTCTGCTCAATCGCCAACTACAGGGGGAAGATGGAGAAACAGCTGATTACCAGCAAGCGATCGGCTCGTTTGTCACCCGCCTGACGCTGGCCGACCTGCCGGAGGATAGCGACAACCGCCCGGGGGAACAGCTCGGCAAGCTGCTGATGCATCTTAATCCGCAACTGCGCAAGAACTTCCTCGGCAGCGCCTATGCCGCTCTCGAACAGAACCCGGACGGCGCCGAAGAGGTGCTGGAAAACTTCCCCCGCGAACTGCTGCTTGAAACACTAGAACAACAGGGGCAGGACCGGCTGCAAATCTCTTCGCGGTTGGTCAGTCTGGTCAGTCGCCTGTCGACCAATTCTCTGCCGGCCTCTTCTCACAGGATCAAGGGGTCCGAAACCTCCATGGACAAGGATATGGTCCGGGCCCGGCTGGAAGTTCTGTTCAATGAAGAAAATCAGGACCTGTACATGCCCGACAGTTATCAAAAGGCCCTGAATAGCATTTTTGACGAGGACGTCTCATCCTCTTTGCCGGAAGATGAAAAGCAACTGCTCAAGCAATCCCTGGAACAACAGAGTGTCGAACGTCAGTGCTGCTGCATCATTTTCGAGATGCTTTTTGAAAAACTGGATCCAGCCACTGAAGAAGCGCTACAGAGCAACCTGGTTGAATTGTCCCGATTTTTTCTCGACACCGGCGATTTCGTCACCCTGAGCGAGATTCACAGCCGCTGGTCGGAATTTCTCTACAGCGAAAAGGCCAACACCAGCATTTTCAACGAAAGGGTTCTGACCAACCAGACGCAGCTGACCTTCATGACCGAGGTACTCGATGGTTTTGAGCTCTGGGGGAAGGAGAAATACGAAGAGATCTTTGCCTACGTCATCCAGATCGGCGAACCTTACACCGAGCTGCTGATCGAACGGCTGGCCCTGGAGCCCAAGATGACGCTGCGCCGCAGCTGGATGAAACTGCTCGAGGCGATCGGTCTGGAGGGCTACCCCAAGATCATCCGGGCCTTAAAGAGTAAACACTGGTATCTGGTCCGTAACCTGTTGATCGTTCTTGGCCGCAAACCGGAAGCTACGGCCCTCAAAGCGATTCATCAATTGACCGAACACCCCCACCCAAGGGTGCGTCAGGAAGTTCTGAAGGTTCTCTTCCAGCACAATCCGGCAACCGCTAACCGCATGCTGCTGAAGGAACTTGCGAGCAAGGATCGCGAGGCGTTACTGGCTGCGATTCAGGTTGCCGATCTCAGTCGGGATGACAACGTCATTGAAGCTCTCCACCGAATGCTGACGGCAGAGATGCATGGCGACAGCGAACTGGTCCAGAAAAAAATGCTGTTGAACACTCTGGCAAAAATCGGCCGGAGTGAAAGTTTGCCGATTCTTAAATCTCTGCTGCAGAAAAAAGGGCTGCTGCTCTCGAAGCGGCAGAAGGAACTGCAACAGGCAACGATCCGCGCTCTGGCTAAATTCCCCCGGACGATCGGAGAACCGGTCCTGAGAGAGCTGGTTAGAGGCGGTCAGCGGCAACAGGCGAAAATGGCGGAGGAGGAGCTGCATCAGCTTTCCGGAGGCGCTTCATGAACCCGCAGAAACAACATCATCTGCAACAGTTCATCCGCCTGATGTCGACCGCGGCAGCCAATGCCTCCCTCTATCATCTGGAACATCTTCAGGTGCTGCGCCTGTGCAAACAGGCCCTGAATGAACTCAAGACGCTGTTCCCGGACCACGATCCGGTAATCCTGAAAATCATTGACGAGCAGCTGATATTTGACAACAAACCGGTTGCCCACAACCTGGCCGTCGAAAGATTGATAGAAACCCTCCAGCAACAGGGAATCAGTTATCTGGAACTCGATTCCGGCGTCTACAGCGAAGAACTGCTCGGGCTGGTCGAAACCCTGACCAAGCGCCCGGACAAGCATACCGAGGTCAAGGACAGCGAACACATCAGGTACGGGCAGATCGAAGTTCGGTTCAGAAATCAACCGGGCCCATCCGGCCCACAGTATCTGGAGCTTTCCGAAATCGCCGACCGGGAAGTTGACCGGTTCATGGAAATCTACCGGACAGTGCAGTCAAAACAGCAGCTCGACATCACCGGGTTGTCGCAGATCGTCAACAGTTTCATCAATTCCTTCAGCGGTCACAGCGATGCATTTCTGGCCATTGCCCCACTGCGCTCGATGGACGAGTACACCTATACCCATTCCACCAACATCTGTCTGCTCAACCTGGCTCAGGCCCGCCTGCTCGGCATCGAGGGGCCGTTGCTCAACGAAATCGGCATTGCCGCCATGCTGCACGATGTCGGCAAAATGTTCATATCGCCGCAGATTCTCAGCAAGGCCGGGCAACTGACCGAAGAGGAATGGCAGATCATGCAGCAGCATCCACGCCTCGGGGCGGAGTATCTGCTCAACACTCCCGGAGTTCCGCGCCTGGCCGTGGTCACGGCCTATGAACATCACATGCGCTACGATGGCGCCGGATATCCGAAAACCTCGCGCCCCTGGCAGCAGAATCTCTGTTCCTATATGACCGCCATCTCCGACACCTACGACGCCATGCGTACCCACCGGGCGTATGAAGAGTCCCTGAGCCTCGACCAGATCATCAACATCATGCTCGATCTTGCCGGCAGCAAACTACATCCCCAGCTGACTTACAGTTTTCTGCAGGTTCTCAGCCGCCTGGACCGGGAAGTTTATGGTCATTCCTAAATTAATTTGTTATCATATATCTGCTGTAAGGATTTCAGGCTGTTATTAATCTTCGCCGCAGGAGGATGCTTGTCTCAGCAAGAACCTTCCACACAGCAACCTGATCTGGAGACCCGGGTTCTCGCGGATTTTCTCTACGAGTTGAATATCTCGCGCCGGCATCTCTCAACCTACCCGCCCGGCCACCCGATGATCGAGAGTTCCACGGATCAGGTGCTGGCCAAGCTCGACCGGCTGTTCGAATCCCGTGACCGGATCACCCTCGGCGTCGCCAAGGAAGCCCTGCTTTTCGATCAGGAATGGCTGGACAAGAAAAATCCGGTCTTCCGTGATTTTGCTTCCGCCCTGGCGCGCCTGGGAATCGCCGCCATAAGTTTCCACCGCAAACCGAATCGTGATGAGCTGATACAGGTCAATCGCATCTTCTGCTCCGATCGCCAGAGCATTGGCGAAAACGGCGGCTTCGCCGCCATGCTGGAGCAACGACAGGTCAATAATATTGAGATCACCGAGGTCGATTACAGCTCATTTCGCGCCACCGAGGAAGACCAGCTGGCCGGCGAAGACCTGTCGACAACGCTCTGGGAGGAATTTATCTCCGGCCTGCTGTCCGGCACTCAGGGCGGGGACGGCGGACCGCAGGCCGGTTCGCAGCTTGATCCGCTGATTGTGGCTGAAATTCTCAATCGAAATATCGGACAACCCGGTCGTGACAGCAGCCGTAATTTCGAACAGGTTATCGCTTCATTTACCACCAAAATGCAGCGGTCCGGTCACCATATGTCCCGGGTTCACAGCCAGTTTACTGAACTGATCAGCAACCTGACCCAGGAATTGCGTCGCGAATTTCTCGCCAGTGTATTCAGCAGCCTCGACCCAGCAAACCCCTCGACCGAGGCGCTGCTGGGTAAACTGTCGACCGAGGATATCCTTACAGCGCTTGATGATCTCAACCGAAACCGTCTGCAGATCTCCAGGACCATGGTCAACCTGCTCGGCAAGCTCGCTGAACATCGGCAGGCCGGAGGGCAATCGCTCACCTCCGGGAAATCAGTCGATATTGAAAATCAGCACAGAGAACATGTGAACACCATTTTTCGCGAGGAAGAACGGGGAAAATTCACCCCCGAGGCCTACCAGCAGGCGTTGGACAGAATCGTTGCATTTGATGAATCGGACTTCCTGCTGAGAGAAGAAACCTCACAGCTGCGGCAACAACTGAATTACAGTTCGATTGAACGGCACTGTTGCGCGCTGTTTCTCAAATTGCTACGTCCCGAACTTGCCGCCGAGCAGGCGGAGGGGATCGAGAGCAACCTGATTGACCTGGCACATTACTTCCTTGAAGTCGGCGACTTCAAGGGACTGAGATTTCTGCACAGCGGCGTTCTCAATTATCGGAAACAGTATCCGCAAGGTGCTCCGGAGCAGACCGACCGGCTGCTGGCGACCCTGACCGATCCGCAGTTTCAGCGCGAAGTTCTCGATAGCCTGAAGCGCTGGGGAGAAGAAAAACAACAGGAAATTCGTGTCTATATCCGAGCAACCGGCTCTCTTTTCGCTGAAAGCCTGGTGCATCATCTGGCGACGGAAGAGAGCATGGGGCTGCGCAGGCTCTACGTCAACACTCTGATCAGTCTGGGTAAAGCGGCCCATCAGGCGATCTATGCAAATTTGACCGACCGCCGCTGGTACCTGGTGCGCAACCTGCTCAGCGTACTGCGGATGCAGAGCGATCCGATCGAGCTGGATGCGATCTACCGACTCGAAAATCACCCACATCCACGTGTCAATCATGAATTGCTGACCCTGTTGTTCAAATATGACCGGCCCCGGGCCGACAACCTGTTATTGAAACAGCTTTCCAGTAAGGATCAAGCCTTGCAGCTCCACGCCGTTCAGCTTGCTGAGCTGAGCCGCAGCCCGATGATTGTCGATAAACTGTTGTCGATGCTCGGTCGTGACAAAGTGACGAAACACAATTTGCCCCTGAAGCTCAGCATCGTAAAGAGCCTGGGACAGGTGGGTGCGGAAAATGCCCTGCCGCAACTGGAAAGGTTGCTCTTTTCCGGCTGGCTGTTTATCCCCGCCCCTTTAAAGCAGCTGAAGCTGGAAATCGCCCGCAGCCTGGACAACTATCCCGCTGGCAAACTGCAACCGCTGCTCGCCAAGCTGGCAAAATCCCGCCAAAAAGAATTGGGTCGGATTGCCGGTGAAAAGCTTCGGCAGCTGGCAGGAATTCACCATGGCCAATGAACAGCTGCAGCACCTCCAGACCCTGATCCGCCGGCTGACCACGGCAGCGGCCACCGCTTCGCTCTACGACCTCAAACATCAACAGGTCGACTTTCTCTGCCGCCAGGCCCTGGAGCATTTTGCTGCCGCCCTGGGTGAGCTGGAAGAAATCTCGCTGATGCTGATCGAACAGGAGCTGATTTTTGACAACAGCCCACTGGAACAGGATATGGCGGTCAGTCGCCTGATTCAGGTGATGCAGCAGCGCGGAATCGGACATCTGAAATTAAGGCAGGGGATGACCAAGGAGGAATTGCTCGAACTGGTGGAACTGCTGACCAAAAGGGGCGCAACATCAACCGGGCTCAACTCGACGGAGCACATCCGCTTCGGCCGGATCGAGGTCGATAGTGGAGCAGGCGGCAATATCGAAAGTGATCCGGACCAGCTTCAGAAATTCCCTCCGCTGGCCGAGCTGGAGAAACGGGAACTGGCCCAGTTCATGGAAATATACCAGTCCGCGCGCGCCGGAAAGAAGCTGCAAATCCGCGGCCTCAACGAAATTGTCGGCAGTTTCGTCCAGGTCCTGTCGGAGCAAAGTGATCCAATATTGGCCCTGGCCCCCCTGCGCAAAATGGACGAGTATACCTACACCCACTCCACCAACGTCTGTATCCTCAACATCGCTCAGGCCAACCGGATCGGGATCAAGGGGCAGCTGCTGTACGATATCGGCATCGCCGCCATGCTGCACGACATCGGCAAGCTGTTCGTTCCCCAGGAGATTCTGCAGAAACCGGACAAACTGGATGACCGGGAATGGCAGCTGATGCAGGAGCATCCGCGCCTTGGCGCAGAATATCTGGCCAATACTCCGGGGGTGCCACGGCTGGCGGTGATTACCGCCTACGAACATCACATGCGCTACGACGGCTCAGGCTATCCGAAACCGGGAGGGACCTGGCAACAGCATCTCTGCAGTCAGATGACTACGATCGCCGATTCCTTCGACGCCATGCGCACTCACCGGGCCTACCGGATCGGCATGGATTTCGATAAAATCTGCTCGATCATACTCAAAGAAGCGGGAACCGCTTTGCACCCGCTGCTGGTGAAAAATTTTCTTCAGACCCTGACTCAACTCGACAGCTCCAGCCACACCCCCATCAGCGACCGTCCAGAATCGCTTTGAGCTCCAACTCTTCTCGCCTTGCTCCGCAGACAAAGCAATGCTATACAGTTGCTTTAAAAAATCACCAGAGGGTTTCTGTCTCTATTCTGAAACCCGATTCCTGAAACCTTTAGCCTTTTCCGGGTTATTTATGAGTGAAGACACAAAAAAAATCATCTATTCGATGATGCGGGTCAGCAAGAACTACAACAAGCAGCCGGTCATCAAAGACATCTCCCTCTCCTACTTCTACGGCGCCAAAATCGGCGTGCTCGGCCTGAACGGTTCGGGGAAATCCACTCTGTTACGGATCATGGCCGGGGTCGACAAGGAATTCAACGGCGAGGCGGTACTCTCCGAGGGCTACAGCGTCGGCTTTCTGGAACAGGAACCGCAACTTGACGAGAACAAAACCGTCCGCGAGGTGGTCAAGGAAGGAGTGCAGGAGGTGGTTGACCTGCTTGCCGAATTCGAGGAGATCAACAACTCCTTCGCCGATCCCGACTGCGACATGGACAAGCTGCTGGAACGGCAGGCCAAAGTGCAGGACGCCTTGGATGCGGCCGACGCCTGGGATCTCGACTCGCGCCTGGAACTGGCCGAAGAAGCGTTGCGCTGCCCGCCTCCCGACACCCCGATCAAGGTCCTCTCCGGGGGCGAGAAGCGCCGGGTGGCGTTGTGCCGGCTGCTGCTGCGCAAGCCCGATATCCTGCTGCTCGACGAGCCGACCAACCACCTTGACGCCGAAACCGTCGCCTGGCTGGAGCAGCATCTGCAACGTTACCAGGGAACGGTCATCGCTGTGACCCACGACCGCTACTTCCTCGACAACGTTGCCGGCTGGATTCTCGAACTGGACCGCGGCCAGGGGATCCCCTGGAAAGGGAATTATTCGAGCTGGCTGGAGCAGAAGCAGGAACGGCTGCGCAGGGAAGAAAAAGCCGAAAGCAAGCGCCAGCAGACCTTGCAGCGCGAGCTGGAATGGATTCGCATGTCGCCGAAAGGACGCCATGCCAAGAGTCAGGCGCGGATCAGTTCCTACGAGAAACTGCTCGGTAACGAAGGGCTGCAGAAAGAGAAAACTCTCGAACTCTACATTCCGCCGGGACCGCGGCTGGGCAACATCGTCGTCGAAGCCGATCAGGTCCGCAAGGCCTTCGGCGAGCGGCTGCTGATGGAGAACCTCAATTTCCACCTCCCCCCGGGCGGCATCGTCGGCGTCATCGGCCCGAACGGCGCCGGCAAGACCACCCTGTTCAAAATGATCACCGGGCAGGAGGCCGTCGATGCCGGCAGTTTTAAAGTCGGCGATACGGTCCGGCTCGGCTACGTCGATCAGAGCCGCGAACTGGATGCCGGCAAATCCATCTGGGAAGAAGTGACCGGCGGTCAGGAACAGATCCTGCTTGGCGGTCAGTCGGTCAACTCGCGCGCTTACGTCGCCCGTTTCAACTTCTCCGGCAGCGACCAGCAGAAGAAGGTGGCAATGCTCTCCGGCGGCGAGCGCAACCGGGTCCATCTGGCCAAGATGCTGCGCGAGGAGGCCAACGTGCTGTTGCTCGACGAGCCGACCAATGATCTTGATGTCAACACCCTGCGGGCACTGGAAGAAGGGCTGGAGAACTTCGGCGGCTGCGCGGTGGTGATCAGCCACGATCGCTGGTTTCTCGACCGCATCGCCACCCACATCCTCGCTTTCGAGGGGGATTCGCAGGTGGTCTGGTTCGAGGGGAATTACTCGGAATACGAAGAGGACCGCAAGAAACGCCTCGGCAAGGAAGCCGACCAGCCGCACCGGATCAGGTACCGCTCGTTGACTCGACAATAGAATTGATAAAGGGAGAATAAATCCGGAAACGCCTGTTCCTAAATTCGAGAGGCGTTTCCGGGACAACCACCTTTTCCGTCATTTTCCGCTCTGCAGTTCGTCGCCGATAACCGCCCGGCTCTGAGCGGGTGCCATCCCGAATAACCCCCAAACAGATTATTTTGGACGCTCAGAAATATTTCTCTCTGACAATTTTTAAAGACATTCTTATTAGTTTTTGCTAAAATCTAGCAGGAATTCTAGAGGTAAAAACTATCCTTGTCTCAAACCATTAACTAATAGTCATCCTTGACCGCGCAGTACATAAATTGGAACGTCAGGACACGGCCATTATGATCGACAGCTTGCTGACAACTCAGGTGCTGATCCTTGCCGGGGCTATTATCATGGCGTTCAGCATCGCAAAATTCAGCGCCTTCCCGAAGATGTTGCAGAAAATCTCCGTCAATAGGCATCTTCGACTGCACTGGTTTTTTCGCTGTCACCTGATCCTGATGATCGGATTCCTGATCGGCTACCTGCTGGTGCTCTTTGCGATCAGCAACGCCATCGACGTTGTCGGCGATATGTTCGTCGGGATTATTTTTTTCTTCGGCGCCATATTCGTCCTGCTCGGCATCACCCTTCAGGGGAAAATGTTTGCGGCGATCGATGCCAACTATCAAAAAAGCCTGTCCCTGAACAAAACCCTGGAATTCGAAGCGGACCAGCTCAAAATCTCCAATCAGCAGCTGAACCAGGAAATCGCCGCCCGACAACAGGCTGAGCAGAAACTGGCCAAGGCTGAGCGCTATATCCGCAACATTATCAATTCCATGCCCTCGGTGCTGATCGGCGTCGACCCGCAGGGATTGGTGAGCTACTGGAACAGTGGCGCCGAAAGCAAGCTGGGAATCGCCGCGGCAACCGCAGAGGGAAAACCCTTAGGTGAGATTTTTCCGGAGCTAGAACAGTTTCTCCCCAAGATCGACACCACCATTGATAGCGGCGCGCAGGTCAACGAAGAAAAATTAACCCTGGACCGGGGCGACGGTCGGAGATTCTGTGAACTGGCCATTTACCCCTTGGCGGTCGATCGGAACGAGGGGGTGGTCATTCGTCTGGACGACGTGACCGACAAGGTGATTCTGGCCGAACAATTGATTCAGACCGAAAAAATGCTCTCCCTCGGCGAACTGGCTGCTGGCATCGCCCACGAAATCAACAACCCGCTGGCCGGCATTCTGCAGAATCTGCAGCTGCTGAACCGACGGCTGACAGTCGAATTACCCAAGGATCGCGCCGCCGCCGCTGAATACGGATTGTCTCCCGAAGGAATGCGCAGCTACCTTGAGCAGCGGGGATTGTTTCAATTCATCGAATCGGCCCTGGAAACCGGCCGCCGTGCCGCCAAGATCGTTGAAAACATGCTCAGTTTTAGTCGCAAAAGCGAAGCAGAGCTGGTTTCCCGCGACCTTGGCGAATTGTTGGACCTGGCCCTGGAACTTGCCGATAAGGATTTCAACCTGCACCATAATTTTGATTTCAGGGAAATTGAGATTTTCCGGGTGTTCGAAACGGGATTACCCCCGATCTGCTGCGAACCTGGTGAAATTCTTCAAGTTCTGCTCAACCTGTTGCGCAACGCCAGGCATTCTCTGGCCGAAAATCGGGATCAGGGGAAACCGGCACGACTCTGGATACGGCTGGCCAGGGAGGATGATATGCTTCGCCTGGAAATCGAAGATAACGGCCCGGGGATGACCGAAGAGGTCCGGCGTCGGGTTTTCGAACCATTTTTCACCACCAAGGCTCCAGGTATGGGTACCGGCCTGGGGTTGTCCGTGTCCAGAAATATCATTACCCGGAAACATGGTGGCAAGATGATGCTCGAATCGGCCCCCGGACAGGGATGCAAGTTCGTTATTCTCCTCCCCAGGATAGACACCGATCAGTCATCCTGATGGCTGCCCCCCGTTACCGGCATGCCTCTTTCACAGCAGATTTTTGCAAGAAAGAGAAATTTTCTTCTTTCCCCGGGGAAAATTTTTAAATGCGGAGGGATTGATCAGCAACAGAATTTTTTCAGTTTGCGGCTAAATCCTGTTTGATTCCCTCAAGCCGCTGCAAAGCCTGTTGCAAAAACATCTCGCGGCTGGCCGTCTGGCGCGCATGTGAGTCGCTCCGTTCCAGCGCGACTTCCATGGCCGTGCGGGTGGCGCTGATCGTTTGTTCCAGCTGGTCATGCAAGGCGCCGCCGAAATGGCGGAAGCTTTCATCGAGGCTGCGCCGCAAGGCCCAGCTGATCTGTTCGATATTTCGATTCAGCAGCTTGCGGATTTCCTTGCGCAATCGTTCCACCGTACGTCTGCGGCGATAGTTCCTGGTCAGAAAGCGCCGGGAGAGGCGTTGCCCCAGGGGATCCATGTCTGAAATGAACAGATCGTTGCTCCAGGCTGGGGGGTCGAAAGTAATAAAAGCCGTCCGCGCGGAAGGGGCGTTATAGGGTATGGAAAACAGTTCTGCCGCGGTCTGCCGGACCTGTTCAATCAAGCGGTTGCTGCGGTGCTGGCTCAGGCTCAACAGCTCGGTCGCTTCCCGCCGCACCACCTCCCCCAATTCACGCATGGCCGGAGCAAAAAACGGCTGGATCTCGTCGACAACCAACTTTTGCACCAGGCGCTCCAGTTCCTCGGGATCTTCGATCGATTCCAGATAGCTTTCCACTCTGGCTCCGATCCGTTCCTTGACCTGAACGCGAACCTTCTCGATCTCTTTGGCGAGAAAATTGATCGTCCGCTTCAGATCTCCTTCCAGCACGTCGGCCGCAGCCTGGCGTTCACGATCGATCGCCGGCAGGGATAGCCGAAACTGCTCGATCTTCGCCTGCAGTTCGTCCTCCGGAAGTTTCAGGGCGCTCAAAGAGAGTTGCAGCTGCATGATTGCTGCGCCGAGCAGGTCGCCGGTGCGGCGGGTCAGGGCCTGGTGCAGAGTCTGTTGTTTTTCGCGGGCAAAAAAATCGATCAGATTCTTTTCGACCTGTTGCATGCCGCTGGATTTCCAGCCGGCCCGCTCCCCGGCCTGACGGGCACGCAGTCCATTGCGCGCGGAAATCGGGACCACGTGCGGCTGCTGATCGCCGCAGACCGGCTTCAGCTGCTCACTGAGATAACTCAACGAGGCCTGCAGCTCGGCGGACTCAAGGAAATCGATCTTGTTCAGCAGAAAAAAGGTCCGCGGCAGCGTCCGGCTGATCTGGTGAAGGTAATCGAGTTCCATCTCGGTGATCGGCGGATCGGGCGAAATCAGGAACAGGGCGGCGTCGCACTGGGGAAGGATCCGGTGGGCCACCTCGGTGTTGTGCTTATGGGTTGAACCGATTCCGGGGGTATCGATCAGCACCACCCCCTGCTGCAGCAAGGGGGACGGATGGCTGATCTCGACCCGTTCGACCTGGCGCTGGTTATGGGGGTTGCCGCTTTCGGTGACGTATTCCGCGATATATTCGGCAAGGCTTTTGCCGTTTGCGGGGCTGAAGTTGTCCGGTTCCTGCTGACCGGCAAAATAGACCTGGGCGGCAAGTTGCTCGCCGCCCTTGATAAAGGTCGGAATCGCCGTAACCGGCAGGATATCGGTCGGCAGCAAATCCTCTCCAAGCAGGGCATTGAGCAGGGTGCTTTTCCCGCGCTTGAACTGCCCGAGTACTGCTAGGTGAAAACGCCCCTCGATGAAGCGTTGTTGAATCTGCCGGATTTCATCGGCAAGGATGGAATAATCCTCGCCAAGTTCGGCGAGACAACCGCTGGACTGTTCCAGAAGTACCGGCAATTGTGATGCTATAGCTTGTTCTTTTTTGCGGTCATCAGCCTGCTGATTGTACATTTCCAGCCCTTACTGTTCTCCAGTTCACTGCAATAAACCATCGCATTAGAAAACGCAGGATAGCACAACTTTTATTGCATTTGGGAGAGAAGGGATAAAAAAGAGCAGGCTGCGGGGAGCCTGCTCAGACAACTATCATAGCCGGGCACCTGGCAATATTACTATTGCAGCGGGCATGACGTTGTTTCAGTCGATTGATCAGTCGAGCGCCTGGGCCAGATCTTCCCAGAGGTCTTCGACATCTTCGATGCCGACCGAAATCCGCAGTAGCCCTTCGGTAATCTCGAGACGATTTTTGACCGCGACCGGCATTGCCGCATGCGACATGCTCCAGCAGTGGGTGAGGATGGTTTCAACACCACCAAGGCTCGGGGCGATGATCGGCAGCTTGATCTTCCCGAGCAATGCCGGCACCCGATTATGATCCTTCAATTCAAAGGAGAGAACCGCGCCGGCGCCACTGGCCTGGGAAAAATGCAGTTGCTTTTGGGCAAACTCCGGCAACCCCGGATAGAGGACTCTGGCAACCGCCGGATGCTGCTGCAAACGTTCCGCCAGCTGCTGGGCTGACTGTTGTGAAGTTTCAATCCGTAGCTTGAGGGTTTTCAAGCCACGCGAAAGAAGGAAACAGTCGAAGGGCCCAAGCACAGCACCGAAGCCATTCAGGAAGCGGCGCAGACGTTTCGCCAGTTGTTCTTCGTCGGTCACCACCACCCCGGCCAACAGGTCGCCGTGCCCGCCGAGAAATTTGGTGGCGCTGTGAATAACGACATCGATGCCGAATTCAATCGGCCGCTGCAGCAATGGTGTCATGAAAGTATTGTCGAGAAAGGTCAACAGGTTTCGTTCCTTCGCCAGGGACACGATGCCGCGCAAGTCGGAAATCAGGAATGAGGGATTCGACGGCGTCTCGATGAAGATCCCCTTGGTCCGCTCATTGATAGCGGCTTCGATCCGGTTCAGATCGGTAAAATCAACGTAGCTGACCGTCACCCCCAGATCGGGCAACAACTGGGTCAGGTAGCGGTAGGTGCCGCCGTAGAGATCTTCCGGCGCAACCAGATGATCGCCGCTCATGAGCAACGACAGGGCGGTACCGATAGCGGCCATTCCCGAAGCGCAGCCGAACCCGTATCTTGCCCCTTCCAGCAGGGCGACGGCATCTTCCACCTGTTTCCGGCTGGGGTTGCCGCTGCGCGCGTAATCATATTCCCCAGGGACACCGCCAGGATGATGGTAGGTCGAGGCCTGATAGATCGGCACGGTCGAGGCGCCGGTGAAGGGATCGCGGTCCTGCCCCTGATGCACCAGCTGAGTGGCAATCCGGTAAGTTTTGTCGGCCATTTGTCAATTCTCCAATTCAGTAAACAATATGATTCTCCACCACTCGTTCGCTTCGCACCCTTGAGTACGCGGAGTTCGCAGAGGTAACCAGGCTTGACAAAACAACCAGGTCTTTTCGCGCTCTCGGCGTTCTCTGCGGTAATTTTTTAGGATTATAGCATCCTTTACCCCAACGCCTGCTCCAGGTCGGCGATCAGGTCAGCCGGTTCTTCCAGCCCGACCGACATGCGCAGCAGGCTGTTGCAGATCCCCAGCCGCAGCCGCTCAGCTTCCGGAATATCGCCGTGAGTCTGCACCGCCGGCAGGGTCATCAGCGACTCGACCCCGCCGAGGCTTTCGGCAAAAGAGATCAGCTGCAGACGTTCCAGCGCCCGTTCCGCCAGCTGTTGACTGGTGACCCGGAATGACAGCATCCCACCGAACCCCTCGGCCTGTCGGCCACTCAGTTCATGTCCCGGATGATCGGGCAACCCCGGATAATAGACCTTGGTCACCTGGGGATGCTGTCGCAGCCATTCCGCCACCTGCTGAGCGCTGGCACAGTGCCGCGCCATCCGCAGCGGCAGAGTTTTCAGACTGCGGATTAACAACCAGCAGTCCTGGGGCGGCAGGGTGGCGCCGGTCGAATTCTGCAAGAAATAGAGCCTCTCACCCATCGCCGCGTCCCTCGCCACCAGCACCCCGGCCAGCAGATCACTGTGCCCGCCGAGATATTTGGTCGCCGAATGTACAACGATATCCGCACCCAGTTCAAGCGGGCGCTGCAGAACCGGCGTCAGGAAGGTGTTGTCGACGATCAACAGCAGATTGCATTTATCACACAACCTCCGTAGCGCGCTGATATCCGCGACTCCTAGCAGCGGGTTTCCCGGGGTCTCGACCAGCAGCGCCTTGGTCCGGCCGGTCACGGCGGCGGTCACGGCAGCGGTATCGGAGGTATCGACATAGGTCGTGGTCAGCCCGAATTTGGCGAATATCTGGTCGAGCACCCGGTAGGTGCCGCCGTACAGATCCTCGGACACTACCAGATGATCGCCGCTGGAAAAATGGAGAAACAGCGTGGTCAGTGCGGCCATTCCCGAGGAAAAGACCAGGCCGCGCGCCCCGCCTTCCAGTTCAGCCAGGGCCTCTTCGAGAACATCGCGGGTCGGGTTGCCGCTGCGGGTGTAATCGTAGCCGGTGCTCTGCCCCACCCCCGGATGGCGGTAGGTGGCGCTGGGATAGATCGGAAAACTGATCCCTCCGGTTTTCTCATCACGGCCGACCCCGATTTGTACACTCCGGGTGGTCAAATTGTTACAGGCAAATTTGGACATGGTCATCCCCTTTCTAACCGATTCAGGAAGGGCGCGCAAAAAGCCCCTTCTCACAGGGATGAGAAGGGGCTTCGACAGACAACAATAGTGGAAGCTCCGTCCTCATCTTCCCCGACAACACGCTGGCGTTATCGAGCAGGAATTAGCACCATCTGTCCGATCTGTTGATCGAACCGGTTGCTGTGGCTTCGCAGGGCCTGTCCCTCCACCACTCTCGATAAAGACTGTCGACTCCATTTCGGAGTCACCAACAAGGTAATAATCAGTTTCGCAACTGTCAACCTGTTTTTGTTTTCAGAACTACACAATCCCTTCAAACAGCACGCTGGTCAGATAACGTTCGCCGGAGTCGGGCAGGATCGCCACGATGTTTTTCCCGGCAAATTCAGGTTTGGCCGCCATCCGCGCCGCGACAGCGGCGGCCGCCCCGCAGGAGATTCCGGAGAGGATTCCTTCTTCCAGCGCCAGGCGCCGGGCGAATTCGATCGACTCTTCATTGGTCACCTGCTCCACCCGGTCAACCATTTCCAGGTCGAGAGTTTCCGGAATAAATCCGGCGCCGATCCCCTGGATCTTGTGTGGACCCGGCTGCAGGCTCTCCCCGGCCAGATGCTGGGTAATGACCGGGCTGTCGGCCGGTTCCACTGCAACCGAAAGGAGTTGCTTCCCCTTGGTCTTCTTGAGGAACCGGGAGACACCGGTAATCGTGCCGCCGGTCCCGACACCGGAAATCAGCACGTCGATCTGGCCGTTGGTATCATCCCAGATTTCCGGGCCGGTGGTCTGCTCGTGAATCGCCGGATTGGCGGGATTTTTGAACTGGTGCAGCAGCAGGTAACGATCCGGGTTCGATTCCGCCAATTGTTCGGCTTCGGCTACCGCTCCGGCCATCCCCTTGGCGCCCGGTGTCAGGATCAGATTGGCGCCGAACGCTTTGAGAACCTTGCGCCGCTCGATACTCATGGTTTCCGGCATGGTCAGGGTGATCGGAATCCCTTTGGCCGCCGCCACGAATGCCAGGGCGATACCGGTATTACCGCTGGTCGGTTCGACGATTTCCATTCCCGGTTTCAGGGCTCCTTTCTTCAAGGCATCCCAGATCATCGAGGCGCCGATCCGACACTTGACCGAATAGGCCGGGTTGCGACCTTCGACTTTGCCGAAAACGTTGGCGCCGCCGGGCGCGACCACCCGGTTAAGGCGAATCAGGGGGGTTCTACCGATCGACAGCGAATTGTCATTGAATATCTGGCCCATCCTCTCCTCCTCTGCTTGTGCTATGTTCAAAGTTAAGTGTACCTGTTTAGGATAACTCATAATCTCGACATTTTGTCATGAGTTACAACGTTTCCGGGAATATAGCTTAACATAGCAGTTCGGTCAAGAATTAAAATGAAAATAAAAAATAATTGTCCATCTTATAGATAAAGAACTTGCGCACCGCGCTATTCGATAAGAACTGAAAACCTGCTTTTGACGCCAATCAGCTTTTGCGCAGAAACACCACCAGCGCGCCGCTGCCGCCGTATTGCCTGGGTGCCCTCCCCCACTCGACGACCCACTTGCGCCCTTCATTGCCGAGATACCGTTCGGCTTCGGAACGCAGTACCGCCTCACCATCTTCCGAGTGCAACCCTTTGCCGGTTACCACCAGGACCGTCCGCCATCCCTGATATACGGCATCCTGCAGAAAGAAACCGATTTTACCCGCAACGTCGGCGCGCTGTACGCCATGCAGATCAAGGGTGGCTTCGGGGATCAGTTTTCCCCGCTTCAACTGCTTCATCCGCCGCGCCGAAGCGGGAACAGGGATCTCCTCTTCCGGCAGTTGATCACTGAAACGCACCTGCAGTTCCCCGATCGCTTGCCGGAACAGGTCCTCTTCGCCCTGTGGTTCAAGCGGTTGATTGCGTTCAAAATCCGGTGCTCTGGCCGCCGGGATATTTTTTTCGGGCTCTTCGTCGTCATCATTCAGGCGCTGGACACCGAGCAGTTCCATTTCTTCGTCGAAAGAACCGAACACCTTCGAAACTGGCGTCTTTTCCGCAGGCGGAGGTTCCGGATTCTCGCTCGGCCCGGAAACAGCAAACCCCTTCAGATTGCTGAAGGGGTTGTTGATGAAATCTTGATCTTTAGGTTTTGCAACCTTTTTCTTTTTTGCCATGATTCAACCGTATTCAGCGAACGACCTGTTTGCGCCGCCCGGTCATCATTTTGGTCTGCTTTTTGATGATCGCCCCCGGTTTCTCCAGGTGGAACTGATACCACAAATCACCATAACCCTTCATTTTCATCCGTTTACCGGCCTTGAGCAGCTCGATATTTTCCTGCAGCCGCTCATCACCGGGGAGTTTTTTCAACCCTTTTCCCAGGATTGCGAGCGCCTGTTCCCGTTCGTTGATCTTATCGAGACAGAAGGCATACAGGGCATAGAGCATCGACTCCTTGCGTGCTCCCCTGATAGCCATCTCGAAGGTTTCCTTCATCTTGCTGAGTTTGTTCTTCTTCATGTAGGCGATGCCGAGCATTGACATGCTCATCCAGTTGCGCACAAATCCCTTCTCCAGATAGGGAATCGCCTCATTGAACTCTTTCTTTATATATAAAATAGTACCGATTTGAGAATTGATCTGCTGTTTGGCGTAAATCTGCCAGGGTCCGAGTTTCAGGCCGCGCTTGAGTGTTGCGATCGCCTTTTCCGATCGATTCGCCATCACATCACGTTGTGACATCTCAACCAGTTCGCTCATTTTTTTCATCACCAACCGGGTGATGAGGAAAAAAACCGCAGTGAATACCAGGAGCGATACGGCCATGGCGATCCACAGATTGGTGGTGGCGAACCTCATCATCAATGCAGTGGTCAATGTCGAGCAGGCAAGGGAAATCAATATGTTCAGCATGGAAAGAAGCCTTTTTTCAGGAAGATTTTAGCGGTTCGAAAATAACGAAAATTCAACCGGGAATCGATGCATTTCGGGCGTGAACTTTAACAATCCGCGTCGCAAATGTCAAAGCAATCTCGATCGACCCGGCGAAGGTAAGGTCAGGGTATTTTCAGGAGGGGAATAACGGAGCGGGAAAATTCAGACGGCGGCCGTAATACTTCCGGGAGCTGAGAGCTCCCGGTCGCATATCAGCCCTGCCTGGCGACCGGGACCATCAATGTCAACTTCTGTCCCGGTTGAAGAATATGAGAACGTGACAGATCGTTCCAGCTGCGAATCTGGTCGGTTTCGACATCAAATTGACGGCTGATCCCCCAAAGTGTATCCCCCGGCTGCACTTTATAAATCAGCTTGCGTGAAGGCCCATGAGAATGTCTGGTTTTGGCAACGAGTTTGGCTCCCGGCCTGGATACCGCCAGCACCTGTCCGGGGCGGATCAGGTTACTCCAGCCGAGCCGGTTCCAGACCCGCAGCTGCTGCTGACTGACACCGAATTTATTGGCAATCTTCCACAGGCTGTCCCCTTCGCGAACCTTGTAGGTCCGTCGCCGGCTACGCACATAACTGTCCGCCAGTTCATCGATCGGCAGGCGGGTGAAGCCTTCTTTCAGCGGCAGGATCAGATCGCTGCCGACCTTCAGGGCGCGGGGATTCCTGATATTGTTCAGGGAAATGATGTCATCCACCTGAATCCGGTATTTCCTGGCCAGTGCCCGCAGGGTGTCACCCGACTTGATCTGATGCCGGTGATAACGCGCCCGTTGATCTGCCGGCAGCTTGGCATACGACTGATTGAACTGCTCAGCAGTCCCCCAGGGCACCCGCAGCTGGTAATTCTTTTCGCCCGGCGGGGTACTCCAGCGTTTCAGCTCCGGGTTGAGCGCCTTGATCTCGTCATAATCAGCATCACAGAACTTGGAGATGATCTCCAGGTCGGTGCTCGTCGGCACGGTGACCGTTTCATATTCAAGCGGTTCGTAGAAATCCAGATCTCCAAAACCGTATTCCTTGAGGTTTTTGACGATTTTCAGAGTTGCCAGCAGTTTCGGCAGATAGTTCCGCGTCTCTTCACGCAGCACTTTTCCTTCGGTCAGATCCCAGAAATCATCACTTTTCCGTTCTTTGACCGCCTTATGCACTTTTCCGCCGCCGGCATTATAGGCCGCCACCGCCAGATACCAGTTGCCATCAAATCGCCGATAGAGATATTTCAGATGCGCCGCTGCCGCACGAGTCGACTTCTCGATGTCGCAACGCTCATCCTGCCACCAGTTGTTCTTCAGGCCGTAAAGCCGGCCGGTACTCTCAATAAATTGCCAGGGACCCGCCGCGTTGGCCCAACTGTATGCCTTGTCATTGAAACCGGATTCAATCATCGCCAGATAGGCCAGATCGAGAGGCAGACCTTCGGAAGCGAAAATCATCTGGATTTTCGGGATATAACGACCGGCGCGTTCCAGCCAGCTGCCGAACATTTTCCGGCCGGATCCAGTGTAATAGTCGAGGAGGCGTTCAACTCGCTCGTGATCTTCGATAGGGAAATCACCGTAATACGGTAAGGGAGGAGCTTCATTGAGAAATTCGGCAACCGGCTCAGGCAGGGGCCTGATGACTGCTTTCACCAGCGATGATTCCGCTTCCTGGGTCGGTTTGTCCTGCGCGACCGCCTGTCCAGCGGCGCTATTTTCTGCCGTCTGTCCAGCAACTTCTGCCGGCAATGACAGGGGATCCGCCTGCTGCAGAGCTGATTTCTGCAGTGGGAAATCGCATCCCACCAGCAGCATAATCAACAGCAGGGCAGATATGAATTTCAACATAACAACCTCCAGGCCGCCACTAATTATTAACAATATCTAAAAAAGGTTCCGTTCGCAGACTAACGGATGCTCCTGCCACTGTCAAGTCGAGTGTTTTTGCAGCGCCGGTTTTTTTTATCCGGTCAGCCCTCTTCGCCGGGCCAGAAACGTCGCTGCAGTTCACCGAGCAATGGCTGGAATGTTTTCCGATCGAACGCCGAGATCGGGATCGCCTGGAAACGCCGACAGAGGTGCGGCAGGTCGACAGGGTCGATTTGATCAATTTTATTGAAAACCAGCAGCCGTGGACGGGTTCCCAGATCCAGCTCATCGAGGATCTTTTCGACCGATTCAATCTGTTCCTTAAATCTCGAATTCGACAAGTCGACCAGATGCAGCAACAGATCGGCATCTTCCAGCTCTTCGAGGGTCGCCTTGAAAGCCCCCAGCAGACTGGCCGGCAGGTCGCGGATGAAACCGACCGTATCGGTGATGATCACTTCCCGGTCGAGGGGGAAACGCAACCGCCGGGTCGCCGTATCCAGGGTGGCAAACAGCAGGTTTTCAGTAAAGACCTCGCTCTGGGTCAGAGTATTGAGCAAAGTCGATTTCCCGGCATTGGTATAGCCGACGATGGAAATGATCGGCAAGCCGGCCCGGACCCGTTTCTGCCGGCGCTGCAGCCGCCCGCGCCCCAGGCTGTCGAGTTCCTTTTCCAGCCGGCGGATTTTGTCACGAATCCGGCGGCGATCGATCTCCAGTTTGGTTTCACCGGGCCCGCGGCCGCCGATGCCCCCCATCAGCCGGGACATGGCGGTGCCCTTGCCGGTCAGGCGCGGCAGGATGTATTTGAGTTGGGCCAGCTCGACCTGCACCTTGCCGTCACGCGATTGTGCCCGGTTGGCAAAGATGTCGAGGATCAGTTGGGTGCGATCGACAACCTTGATCTCGGTGATTTGCGAAATCGACCGAACCTGATTAGGGCTCAGATTCTGATCAAAGATCAGCAGGGTCGCCCGACGCTGCAGGGCATTGATAACAATTTCACGCAGCTTCCCCTCCCCGACCAAAAAACGGGGATTGAGTCGTCGAGGACGCTGGATGATCTTGTCGAGCACAATCAGATCAGCAGTGCGGGCCAGCTCCTCGAGTTCGGACAAAGAGTCCTCGACCTGCTGCCGCGACCCCTGGGCCACCGAAATCAGCAACGCCCGCTCCCGGCCATCCTCCAGATCGAAGGTTTCCGCGGCAATCCGTTCCATCTGCTGATCGAGGGCATGGATAAATGCGGAAAAATCGAGTTCCAGTCGGTAAAAATCGCTGACCAGAACCGTTTCGAGCTGCGCCGGACCGCTGGTCGGCAGCAGGTGCGCATATTCCAGCCGCCCCGGCAGCCCGTCCTCGCGCACACCGATGGCCGCCTGCAGATCGAGGCGCAGCAGTTCCAGGTCGGTCAGGTCATCGCGACTCAGGGGTTCCTGCTTGAGATGAGTATGGATACAGCGCAGACCGCGCAACCCGCTGCGCCCAAGGCTGAACCCGGAAAGATCGGGGATGATGATCTCCCGGTCATCACCGACGATGACATATTGCACCACTCCGGCCCGATCGATGATCAGGCCGATCTGGCGATGAATCTCCCGGGAGAGTTCAGTCAGATAGCGCGCCAGTTCCGTGGTGATCAACTCATCGGCCGGAATTTTACGCCGGTAGATCCGTTCCAGGGCGTTGATCTGGCTGGCCTTTAAACCCGTCGTTTTACCTTCGATCATCCATTAGCTCCAAAACGTGAAAAGGCCCCTGCCGGGGCCCTTCCAGTAATAATCAGCAACCGCCAGGTTAACCGGCGGCGGTATTGAAGCCACCATCGACATAATGGATTTCCCCGGTAACCCCGGAAGCCAGGTCGGAAAGCAGGTAAAGGGTCGATTTACCGACATCCTCCTGGGTAACCAGCCGTTTAAGGGGCGAACGTTCTTCAGCAATCCGCAACTTCTCTTTGAAGTTGGCCACCCCGGAAGCTGCCAGGGTTTTGATCGGACCGGCGGAAACAGCATTAATGCGGATCCCCTTTACACCAAGTTCGGCGGCTAGGTAACGCACGGAAGACTCAAGCGCAGCCTTGGCCACCCCCATAACATTGTAAGCCGGGACCGAGCGGACCGCGCCTAAATAGGTCATGGTGACGATGCTGCCACCTTCCTTAAGCACCGGCAGAGAGCAGCGGGTCATCGAGACCAGCGAATATGCGCTAACATCGAGAGCCAGTCGGAAACCTTCACGGCTGGTCTGGCTGAAAGGATTTTTCAAATCTTCACGATTGGCAAAAGCGATGGCGTGGACGACGAAGTCGATCTTGCCCCACTGTTTTTCCAGCTCGGCAAAAACCGAGACCATTTCTTCCTCATGCTGCACATCGCAGGGAAGAATAATTTTTGACCCCAGGCTTTCGGCCAGTGGGCGGACCCGTTTTTCCAATGCTTCATTCAGATAGGTAAAAGCCAATTCCGCTCCGGCGGCATGCAGTTGCTGGGCGACCCCCCAGGCGATACTCTTGTCATTGGCAACACCGAAGACAACACCACGTTTTCCGGTCATCAGTCCCATATATTTTATGATCTCCTTGAACTCAAGATAAAGAATGGTCCTTTTTAACAAAAGCGCTCATTGAAGGCAAGCAGCTTGAGCATTTCGGCTTTTCGCCTGCAGACTGGCGCAAAAGAATTGTTTTCCTTTACACTGTAATTTCAGTCAAACAACGACGGGAGCAAACTATGAGCAAACAAACTCTCTACGACAAGCTCTGGGACAGCCATGTCGTCAGTTGCGCCTCAGACGGCACCTGTCTGCTATATATCGATCGGCAGTTGCTGCACGAAGTCACTTCTCCCCAGGCCTTCGAGGGACTGCGGCTGGCCAGACGTAAACCCTGGCGGACCGGTGCCAATCTGGCGGTTCCTGACCACAACGTCCCGACCAGCAACCGCGCAGCCGGTATCAGTGACCCGGTATCACGCATTCAGGTCGAAACCCTGGAACGCAACTGCCGCGAATTCGGTATCACCCTCTTTACCATGAATGACCCTCGTCAGGGGATTGTTCACGTCATCGGGCCGGAACAGGGCGCCACCCTGCCTGGAATGACGGTAGTCTGCGGCGACTCGCATACCGCCACCCATGGCGCTTTCGGCGCGCTGGCGTTCGGTATCGGCACTTCGGAAGTGGAACATGTGCTCGCCACCCAATGCCTGATCCAGAAAAAATCGAAATCAATGTCGGTCCAGGTAGATGGCCCGCTGCCTGACAGTTTGAGCGCCAAGGATATCGTCCTGGCGATCATCGGCCGCATCGGCACCGCCGGCGCTACTGGCTACACCATCGAATTCGGTGGCAGCACCGTCCGCGCTCTGTCGATGGAGGGGCGGATGACCGTTTGTAACATGGCGATCGAAGCCGGAGCACGCGCCGGACTGATTGCCGCCGATGAGAAAACCATCGCCTACGTCAAGGGCCGACCCTTTGCGCCGAGCGGGGAACTCTGGGAACAGGCCGTCGATTCCTGGCGACAACTGCACAGCGACGCCGATGCGATATTCGACCGGGTCGTGCAGATCGATGCCCGTGACCTGCGCCCGCAGGTTACCTGGGGAACATCTCCCGAGATGGTGGTCAGCATCGAAGACCGGATCCCCGATCCGAACAGAGAACCCGATCCGGTCAAACGTGAAGGGATGCTAAATGCCCTGAAATACATGGGGCTGGCAGCCGGCACGCCAATGACGGAAATCTACCCGGATAAGGTTTTCATCGGTTCCTGCACCAACGGCCGGATCGAGGACCTGCGCGCTGCTTCGACGATCCTGCGCGGCCGCAAGCTGGCAAAAAATATCCGACTGGCAATGGTGGTTCCCGGCTCCGGTTTGGTCAAACAGCAGGCGGAAGCCGAAGGGCTGGACAAGATTTTCATCGAAGCCGGGTTTGAATGGCGCGAGCCGGGTTGTTCCATGTGCCTGGCGATGAACAATGACCGGCTTAACCCGCAGGAACGTTGCGCGTCCACCTCGAACCGCAACTTCGAGGGTCGTCAGGGGCAAGGCGGCCGTACCCACCTGGTCAGCCCGGCGATGGCCGCCGCCGCGGCCGTCGCCGGACATTTTGTCGACATCCGCCAGCTGGAGGTTCTGCCATGAACAAATTCACCCCGTTCAGCGGCCTGGTCGTCCCCCTCGACCGCGCCAACGTCGACACCGACGCGATTATCCCCAAACAGTTTCTCAAGTCGATCGAACGTACCGGTTTCGGGTCCTATCTGTTCGATGAATGGCGTTACCTGGATCACGGCGAACCGGGGATGGATTGCAGCAATCGTCCGTCCAACAAGGATTTCGTCCTCAATCAGCCGCGTTACCAGGGCGCCGAAATCCTGCTGGCCCGCGAAAACTTCGGCTGCGGTTCCTCGCGCGAGCACGCCCCCTGGGCGCTGCTCGACTTCGGTATTCGTGTGCTGATCGCAACCAGTTTTGCCGATATTTTCTATAACAACTGCTTCAAAAACGGCATGCTGCCGATTGCTCTGCCGGCAGAACAGGTCTCCGCACTATTTACCAAGGTTGAGCAAATCGAAGGTTTCAAATTGCGGGTTGAGCTTGATGGACAGACTCTGCTGCTCCCGGATGGGCAACAGATCAGTTTCGAGATCGATCCGTTCCGGAAACATTGCCTGCTGAATGGGCTGGATGATATTGGACTGACTCTGAAGAAGGTGGAACAGATTCAAGCTTACGAGAAACACCGGCGACAGGCGGCCCCCTGGCTGTTCCCTGATTGATCCCGATCTGGTGCCGGGTCACCAAAGTGCGGAAAAGCCCAAAACATAAATGATCACTAATTAGGGTTGTCTAGTCTATTGATTTTAAAGGCATATTGTTAGTCGCTGAAATTCATCTTTTTTTTATTTTTTTTATTTTCTCAATAAATCCAAATTGTTACATAAGTGGTCAGATCTTGTTTTCAGTTTTGATTTTGTGCTAGATTGATAACTAAATTTGTATGAATAAATCAAATTGAAAACTTTTTAATGCAGGAGATCTGCAAAGACGAAATTCATCGACAGACAATTTAAATAGTCTCCGATAAGGGCAAAGCCAGAGCGATTTGGTGACGCAAAGCCACGGGTCCCGCAAAAGGACAGCCGGGCTGCCGAAGAGAGTGTACGCAAAAGCGAAAGACCTTTATCATCATACCATTAAAAGCGTTCACCTTCGGTACCGGGGGTAAACGCTTTTTGTTTTTCCGGATATATGTTCTGTGACATTTTGCATTGTTCAAATGGTGGAGGACAATTTCAATTGGCCGGAGTTCTGCCTCCGGGCAAAAATGTAAAGGAAGAAAACCATGCAAATGAAAAGAATCTGTTTACTGTTGTTGGTAGTGTTTATGCCGATCCTGTTGACTGCCTGTGGCGGCGGATCGGGAGATGGTTCCAGCGCGGACCGATCCACAACAGATGTCGGATCGGCCGCAACCAGTTCTTACGGAGGGGTTGTTGTTGACCCGTATATCAACGGCGCCATTCTTCAGGAAATCGCCGCCGACGGGGTCACTGTTCTGCAGCGCTCCTCGAGCGCATCTGACGCACAAGGGCAGTTTCAATTCCAGGATGCCCTGAAGGCGGGATCGATTATTGAGATCAAGGCCAGCAGCCGGGGAACTCACGTCGGTGATAACTACCCGGTAATCTTGCGCCGCAAGGTTCTCCCTGGAGCCAGCGGCAATCTGGTAGTTTCTCCCCTGACGACGTTGGTCGCCAACGGGAGTACCGAAGAAGAAGTCGTCGATCTTCTGCAATCAGCCGGTCTGACCGGTTTCAGCGCCAGCGATATCAATGCTGACCCGATGGCGGGTCTCAGCAACCTCACCGGCGGCGTGACTGATGCAAATCTGAGCAATTTGCAGGCAGCCATCGCGGTCGGTAATTACCTGGACGCCAAAAACAACCAGGCCGTAACAGCCACTGACCTGAACAATGCAACGGAATTCATGACCCTGACCAGTCTTCTTGACGCCGTTCAGGAAACGCTGAATGCGGCATTATTTCAGGATATCAGTACCCAGCTGGCCTCCGATCCCAGTGTATCGAATCTAACCCTCGGTGATGTCATCAAGGCAGCCGTCATCCAGAACCGGCAGGTTGTCGCGTTGGTGAAATCCCAAATGGCCAATAATGGCCATCTTGACCAGACGGCAATCTCCAACCAGGCCAAGATTGCCAGCAACAACATGCTCAACGAAGCCAAAACCCAGAATCAGGCCTCGCAAGGAAGCAGTACCCCGCTGGATGGAAGTGCTCTCTATGCCAACAACTGTAGCGATTGCCATGGCGCACTGGCATCCTCTTCCAAATCGGGGAGGACTGCCTCCCAAATCCAGTCCGCCATCCAGAATGTCGGCAGTATGAGTTTTCTCAGTTCCCTGACCACGGAGGAAATCCAGGCCATTGCCGATGCCCTGCAAGCGGCGCCGGTGGTTAATCCCGGCACCCCACCGGACGGAACCACGCTCTACGCCAACAATTGTGCCTTTTGTCACGGTGCACTGGATGTTACCAGCAAACCGGGGCGCACGGCTGCCGAAATTCAGGCGGCGATCCAAAATATCGGTCAAATGAGTTCCCTCAGTAATCTGACCACCGAAGAAATCCAGGCGATCGCCGATGTCCTGCCGGCCGCGCCGGTGGTCACTCCGGGCACTCCGCCGGACGGCGCAGCGCTTTACTCCAGTGAATGTTCCGGCTGTCACGGCCCACTGGCAACCACCAGCAAACCGGGGCGCACGGCTGCCGAAATTCAGGCGGCGATCCAAAGTGTCGGGCAAATGAGTTCCCTCAGTATTCTGACCACCGAGGAGATCCAGGCGATCGCCGATGTCCTGCCGGCCGCGCCGGTAGTGACTCCCGGCACCCCGCCGGACGGACCGACGCTTTACGCCAACAACTGTGCCTCCTGTCATGGTGCGCTGGATGTCACCACCAAGCCGGGGCGCACCGCCGCCCAGATTACGGCCGCGATCCAGAGTGTCGGGCAAATGAGTTCCCTCAGCAGCCTGACTGCCGATGAGGTCCAGGCGATTGCAGACGTCCTGCCGGCCGCGCCGGTGGTCACTCCCGGCACCCCGCCGGACGGACCGACGCTTTACGCCAATAACTGTGCCTCCTGCCATGGTGCGCTGGATGCCACCACCAAACCGGGACGCACCGCCGCTCAGATAACGACCGCGATCCAGAGTGTCGGCCAGATGAATTTTCTCAGCACCCTGACGGCAGAGGAGATCCAGGCGATCGCTGATGTCCTTCCGATTAACACCGGTGGCGGTGGACCTGATTACAGCGATTGTACCGCCTGCCATTCGCAGCCGCCGGACGGGACCGCTTTCCCGAACACGGCCGGCGCCCACGCCGCGCACCGCGCGATCAGCGCGATCGGCACCGATTGCTCCATCTGCCATCTGACCGCGGCTCACAACGGTTCCGTCGATCTGGCATTCCCCTCCGTCTATGACGGGCCCAACGGGCCGGCTACGGATAATTTGGACGGGACCTGCAGTAACATCCGTTGCCACGGCGGGAAAACAACTCCCGACTGGTGGAGCGGGTCGATCGATCTGACTTCGCAATGCACCGCCTGCCACAGTACCCCGTCCAGCGGCCGGCATCGCGACCACAGAAGTCGGAGCTGTACTGACTGCCATAACAGCAGTCGGATGGCGACTCACATCGGTGATCCGGCAACCTCCACTTATGAGGTGTCTGCCGCCTCGACAATCGGCGGCAGCGGAACCAGGATCAGCAGCTACAGCAACGGCACCTGCGTCGGCTGCCACGGCAGTGAACGCTGGTAATCACCTCACCAAGACCGGGACGCCTCTGGCGTCCCGGTGTCCCATTGAACAAAAAAGGTCTCCAAATATTTGGAGACCTTTTTTGTTCTGGCCATTAACACTTCGAAAGGTCCACCCTCAACTTGTCACCGCCCCCTGTGACGCCGAAGAAACCTGCCGCGCATATTTGGCCAGGACCCCGCGAGGGTAACGAAGCTGCGGGGCCTGCCAGTTACTTCTGCGATGGGAGAGCTCAGTCTCATTCACCAGCAGGTTGAGTTCTTCAGTTTCCAGATTGATTTCGATCCGGTCCCCCTCTTCAACCAAAGCCAGAGCCCCGCCGACCTGGGCCTCGGGGGCGATATGGCCGATCATGATCCCGTGGGTCCCTCCGGAAAACCGGCCATCGGTGATCAACGCCACACTGCCGCCGAGACCGGCGCCCATCAGCGCGGCCGAGGGGGAAAGCATCTCGCGCATGCCGGGTCCCCCTTTCGGGCCCTCAAAACGGATGACGATCACATTTCCCGGTTTGATTTTTCCACCGAGAATCGCCGCCAGCGCCGCTTCTTCCCGCTCGAAAACCCGCGCCGGGCCGCACATGGTGGCTAATTGTTTACCACTCTGTTTCAGAAGACATCCCTCCCCGGCCAGATTGCCATGGAGGATGCGGATATGTCGTCCGGGTGGCGCATAGGGCGCGGCGACCGGATAAATCACCTCCTGCCCGGCCGGCAGAGCGGAAACCTCGGCCAGATTTTCGGCGATGGTCCGACCGCTGACCGTCAGACAGTCACCGTGCAGGAAACCGCCATCGAGCAGCAACTTCATGACCAGCGGCACCCCACCGAGGCGATGCAGGTCATTCATCAGGTAACGGCCGAACGGCTTGAAGTTACCGAGCAGCGGCACCTTGCGGGTGATCTCCGCAATGTCGCCGAGAGTCAGATCGACAGCCGCCTCTCTGGCCAGCGCCAGCAGGTGCAGCACCGCGTTGGTCGAGCCGCCGAGCGCCCAGGCGACCGTCAGGGCATTTTCGAAGGCCCGGCGGGTCATGATCTCCCGGGCGCAGATTTCCTTGTCGAGCAAAGTGACCAGGGCGCGAGCTGTACGGGCAGCATCCTGCCGTTTGTCATCGGAAATCCGGTTCTGCCGGTCGACCGCCATGTTGGAGGAGGAACCGGGCAGGCTCATCCCCAGCGCTTCAATGGCCGCCGCCATGGTATTGGCAGTGTACATGCCACCGCAGGATCCGGCGCCGGGGCAGGCATGGCACTCAATGGCATGCAGTTGCCGGTCGTCGATTTTTCCGGCGGCGCGAGCACCGATCCCTTCGAAGGCGCTGACAATATTCAGTTCCTCGCCGCCATGCTGCCCGGGCAGAATGCTGCCGCCGTAAAGGGTCAGGCCGATCAGGTTGTTGCGCGCAATCGGCATCAGCGCCGCGGGGATGGTCTTGTCGCAGCCGGAGAGGGTCAGCACCGCGTCGACCCGATACCCCTCGGTCATCAGTTCAATGGCGTCGGCGATTACCTCGCGGCTGACCAGCGAGTATTTCATCGCCTCGTTTCCCATGGAAATACCGTCGGACACCACCGGCGTGCCGAAGACGATCGCCTTGCCGCCGACCGCTTCGATTTCGGCCTGCAGCAAATCCCCCAGGTCGCGGAGATGGTCATTGCAGGGAGTACCGTTGCTGTAGGGAACCGCCAGGGCGATCAGCGGCTTTTCGAAATCCTCATCCGTGAAGCGCACCGCGCGCAGCATGCTGCGCGCCGCAGTCCGCTCGACCCAGTTCTTTCCGCCCCGGTTACCGGTTATTTCGCCGCTGCGCCGTTTCATGACGGTCTCCTCTATTTCTCCAGGGCGGTCACTCCTGTCCTGGCGATTTCAATGATGTGTTCCGAGCCGATCTCCTCCAGGAAGGCATCGATATTACGGGTCGAGCCGGCCACCTGGAGAATGCAGATCTCGTTGTCATCCTGATTGAGAATTTCGAAATTGAAGCGTCCACGAAAGGATTCCAGGTGCGCCCCGTCAATTTCCAGCTTGACAATGGCGGCTTCGCGCCAATAGCTGTGCTCGGTATCGAGTTCCTTGACCGAAATCACCTCGGTAAACTTTTCCAGCTGCTTGATCACCTGGGTCACCTTCGCCTGTTCGTCCTCGCGCAGGGTGATGGTCATCCGGCTGATCCCCGGCTTGCGGGAACTGCACACGGTCAACGTATCGACGTTGTACATCTTTTTGCGGATCAGCATCGACACCTTGTTGAGCACGCCGGGGCGATCGAGCATAAAGGCGAGAATCGCGCGTCTTTTCATGATTCTCCTCCTTCCTCGCTTCTTCCGACCGATTGTGGACGCTGGACGATCATCTCCCCGAAGCCGCCGCCGGACGGCACCATCGGCAGAATCAACTCGGTCGGATCGCAGACGAATTCGAGCATCATCGCCCCCGGATGATCGATAGCCGCCTGTAACGCCGCAGCGATCTCCTCGACCTTCTCCACTTTGCGATAGGGAATCCCGTAGGCCTGCGCCACCAGCCCGAAATCGGGGCTCTGCATCGGTGTACCGGCAAAACGCCCGTCAAAGAACAGCGACTGCCACTGGCGCACCATGCCGAGATAACCGTTGTTGAGCAGGATGATCTTGATGTCGATCTGCTGTTCCAGGATCGTCCCCAGCTCCTGGATATTCATCTGGAAACCGCCGTCGCCGCTGATCGACCAGACCCGCTCGTCGGGACGGGCCAGTTTGACGCCGATCGCCATCGGCAGCGAACAGCCCATGGTCCCGGCACCGCCGGACGCGAACCAGCTGTTGGGCGTCTGGTAGTTGTAGAAACGCGCCGCCATCATCTGATGCTGGCCGACATCGGAAACGATGATATCCCGCCCAGCTGTCAGTTCCGAGAGCCGGTGGACAATCGTTTTCATCAACAGTTTGCCCTGGTCGCCCACCCCGGTTTCGATTTCCCGGCGCAGATCTTCGCTCATCACCTGACGGAAACTTTCGATTTTTTCGCGCCAGCGCCGGCGCGGCTTGTAAGTGAGCATCGGGTCACCGAGCAGGACATGCAGGGTCCGATAGACATCGGCGTTGATCGCCACCGAGGTGGCGACGTTCTTGTCGATCTCCGAAGGATCGATCTCGACATGGATGACGTCGGCGTTGCAGGCATATTCGTTCAATTTGCCGGTCACCCGGTCATCAAAGCGCATGCCGAAAGCGATCAGCAGGTCGGCTTCCATAATCGCGCGGTTCGCCTCGACGGTGCCGTGCATCCCCATCATTCCCAGGCTCAAAGGATGATCGGCCGGTATGGCCGAGAGTCCGTGCAGGGTGAAGGCAAACGGGATGTTGGCCTTTTCGGCGAACTCCCGCAGCAGTTTCCCGGCGTTGCTGTTGATCACCCCGTGACCGCAGAACAGCACCGGCCGTTCACTGCGGTTGATCAGGTCGATGGCGCGCTGCAACGGCTCGCGGGCCGGGGTCGGGTGGTAGAAGAAACCGGGCAGGGTCGGCCGGAAGTTCCCGGCGTCGAAACGATAATCTTCCGTTACCCGCTGATTCTGGACATCTTTGGGAATATCGATGACGATCGGCCCGCCTCGCCCGGTTTTCGCCACGTAGAACGCCTCGTAGACGGTTTTTTCAACCTCGTCGGCGCTCAACGGCATGTAAGTCTGTTTACTGATCGGCAACATGACGCCGACCACGTCGCTTTCCTGAAAGGCGTCGGTGGCGATCACCCCGGTGGCGACCTGGCCGGTCACGGCGATCATCGGCACCGAATCCATATAGGCGTCGGCGATCCCGGTCACCAGGTTCATCGCCCCCGGCCCGGAGGTGGCCATGCAGACCCCGAGCTGCGGATTATCGGTGGACAGGGAGGCGCGGGAAATTCCCTGGGCCATGAAAGCCGCCCCCTGTTCATGCCGCGACATGATAAACCGGAAAGCACCGAGCTTGTCCATCTCGTCGAAAATCGGCATGATCGCACCGCCGGTATAGCCGAAAACATACCTGACGCCCTTGTCCTTGAGCGTCTGCAAGAGCAATTCTTTCCCCGTCATCTGAACCTCTTTGTCTGCAAAAAGTTAATCTGTCTGCAGCGAACAAGGTATAATCTTAACAAAACTAGTCAGAAATATCAGCCGGATAAGTGTTTTTTTTCCACAAGAAATTGTCAACTTTTCAGCAGGCCGGCGTGGTACTGATAACAAACTTCAGGTATCGACCTTCTGGAAAGCTGACCGGACAGGGGAAATCCTCCGGCTGTCCACCGGTGAAAATGGTCTGCAGCTCGGTACCGACCTGCAGGGCGCCGCGGCGCAGTTCCTTGAGGTAGTCCTCGAGCGAGATTTTCTGGTGGTTGGAAGAACTCATCAGCAGTCCCCCCGGTTCGAGCAGCGGCAGGGTTTCGACAACCAGCCTGGAGGTGCCGCCCTGGGTGGAAAACCGGCTCTTCCTGGTGGTGGAGAAGGATGGCGGATCAAAGATAATGATGTCGAAGCGGCGCTGCTGCTGGCGGAGCTTGCCCAGTTCGGCAAAAACATCCCCGACGATAAATTCATGGCGCTTGGGATTGAGGCGGTTGACGGCGAAGTTTTCCTTCGCCTGATCGAGATACTTCTGCGAAACATCGATGCTGGTGACCTGTCTAGCCCCGGCTGCAGCTGCGGCGACGGAAAACGCCCCGGTAAAAGCGAACAGGTTGAGCACCCGCTTGCCGGCGGCCCGCGCCATCAGTTCACGGCGATTGCGGCGCTGGTCGGGAAACAGGCCGGTATTCAAACCTTCATTCAGATCGACCAGATATGAGAGATCGTTTTCCCGCACCGACAACGGGACCGGCGCCGCTTCGCCGAAGATCAGCCGGCTGTACTCCTTGCTGCGACTTTTCGCCGCCAGCTCGCGGGTTTCCTGCGGGCGGCGCTTACGGTAGATGCCGACCGGCTGGAAAACCTTCTGCAGTGCTGAACTCAACGCCGGCAAATGAGATTCCCAGGCTTCGCTGTAAATCTGCACCATCAGGTAGCCGCCGTAGCGATCGACCGTAACTCCCGGCAGCCCGTCCCCTTCCGCATTAACCAGCCGATAGGCGTCGCTCTCATCGAGCAGGGCATGGTTTTGACGTAATCGCTTGGCAGCCAGCAACCGTGGTTCCAGCCAGGATAGGTTGATTGATATCCGGTTTTTGTCCAGAACCCGGGCCGTGATCCGGCTTTCCGGATCACGGAGCGCCGTCGCCAGATGCCTTTGCTGTTCATCGACCAGGCTGATCAGCTCGCCCGGCTGCCCCTTGGGCCATTGCCGGGTGAAGCGATCGGCGATCACCCAGGGGTGACCCAGTTCCAGCATCCGCAACGTATCCGGACCGACCTGACAGCGTTTCATAAATCCTCCCGGAAAAGAGAATGATTTTTACTTTTGTCCCTGATTATGTCCAGCGATAAATGCTCAGACCTGCGCGATAATGACTCTGGGAATGTCATCCGGTCAACCCATCGGCGGTGATATCCGACGACCTGAAGAAATTCCGTAACGGTTAAATATCTCGAAGACTTTTTTGATTTCAATGCTATACTGCTGTCAAATTCCTTGGAGGAGCCTGGATGGACAAGAAATTCAAAAACCGGGTCCGTGAGCAATTCGGTAAAACGGCCATGGCATATGTTCAGGCGGCGCATTTCGCCGGCGGAAAAGATCTAGAAGAAGCAGCGCGGCTGCTGCAACCGACCCACGAAGACAACATGCTTGACGTTGCTTGTGGCGGCGGTCACACAGCGCTTTTTTTTGCCCCGATGGTCAGGCAGGTCGTCGCCTCGGACCTGACCATGCAGATGCTCAAAAAAGCTCAGGAACACATCGCCGAGGAAGGGGGCGTCGACAACGTCATTTTCCGAGAGGCCGACGCCGAAGATCTCCCCTTCCCGGCCGGTTCCTTCACCCTGCTCTCCTGTCGGATCGCCCCGCACCATTTTCCCGACGTTCCCCGCGCCCTGAGCGAATTCCATCGCGTACTGCGGCGTGGTGGGCGGATGGCGATCATCGATACCCTGCTGCCGACCGATCCCGAGATCGCCGACTTCTACCAGACCATGGAGAAGATGCGCGACCCGACCCATATCCGCGCCTTCAATGAGGATGAGTGGAAGCAGATGATCGCCGATGCGGATCTTATTCTGCAGGAAACACTGATCATTCCTAAAACCCATGACTTCCAGGAATGGGCGAAACGGGCCGGCATGAACCGTAAGCAGATCCAGGAACTGAACAAATTCTTCATGGACGCTCCGCAGAAGGTCCACGATTTCTTCAGGATCGAATCCTTCGCCGGCGAGGTGGAAACCTACACCGACCAGAAGCTGCTGATCTATGCCAGCCGTAAGGAGAAGGAAAAGAAGTAGTGCTCGTTACCGAGACAGTTAATTATCAGAAAGGAGTCTGCCGAGCGGGCTCCTTTCTTTTTTCCAGCGTTCCGCCGTAAACTGTTGCCATGTGCCTGATCCTGTTTGCCTATCGCTGCCACCCCGGATATCCGCTGATTCTAGCGGCCAACCGGGATGAATATTACCAGCGCCAAACCCGCGCTGCACACTGGTGGCCGGAGAACCCGGAACTGCTGGCCGGCAAGGACCTGGAAGAGGGAGGGACCTGGCTGGGAATCAACCGCAACGGCCGCCTGGCCGCGGTGACCAACGTGCGCGAACCGCATCTGACCGCTCCGGCTTCCTGTTCCCGTGGACTACTGACCCGGCGCTATCTTGAAGAGGATATCGAAAATCAACGCTTCTGCAGTCTGCTGCAGGAAACCGGGGATCAGTACCGGGGGTACAATCTGATCTTCGGCAGCATTAACGACCTGTATTATTTTTCCAACCGGAACGGCCAACCGCTGCGACTGACTCCCGGCCTCTACGGTCTGAGCAACGCCCGGCTCGACACCCCTTGGCCCAAGGTGCGAAAAGGGAAAGATCTGCTGAAACAGAAGCTCGTCGAGGAACAGCTCGACACCGGAAATTTGCTGAGCATTCTGGCGGGAACCGAAATCGTTGCGGACAACCTGCTACCGGAAACCGGTGTCGGTCTTGAATGGGAACGCAGACTCTCCGCCATCCGCATCACCGGGCCCGATTACGGCACACGCAGTTCGACAGTCTTACTGATCAACCGTCACGGGCAGGTGTTCTTTCACGAAAAGCCGCTGGCCCCGGAACCGGGCGAAGAGAGCCGCATCAGTTTCCGGCTGAAATGAGAAAAAGGCGCTCCGACATGGGAACGCCTTTTTCAACCTTATTATTATCTAGTTCGGTCAAAAAAAGCCTTTCACCGCTGAGCCCGCGGAGAACGCGGGGGAAATCTGAATTTTTTCAAAACCCCACCTGGGATTTCTCGGCGTTTTCAGCGATCTCGAGTAAGTGAAACGCACGGGCGGTGAATCAAAAAGGTTAATATTCTGCTGTGAACTTTAGCCCGGCAGATAACCAGTTTCATCACTTTACCTGACCAGAACTACTTGATATCACTATTCGGTACGACAAAGATTTCGACCCGGCGGTTTCGCGCCCGCCCCTCTTCCGAATCATTGCTAGCGATCGGCTCCATCTCGCCGTGCCCCTCGGTGCCCAGCCGGAATTTCGCGACACCACGCATGATCAGGTATTCTGCCACGGCATTCGCCCGCTGCAGCGACAGTCGCAAGTTATACTCATCCGAACCGACCGAGTCGGTATGCCCGACAATGGTAATCTGGGTGCGCGGATAACGTTTCATGATATCGGCGATTTTATTCAGCGGCGTATAGAAGGTCGACTTGAGCTGTGCGGAGTTGAAATCAAATGACACTTCGCTGCTCATGGTCAGCTTGAGAATTTCATTCTGCTGCCGTTCGATTTCGATCTGATGCTGGGCACGCTCGTTGGCCAGTTGTTGTTCGAATTCGGTCTGCTGTTTGTCCATATAGGCGCCGGCGCCGGCGCCAATGGCTCCCCCGGCTGCTGCGCCGATCAGCGCTCCGCGCAACGCGCCGCCGGAATGATCATTCTTGTAACCGATCAGCGCCCCGGATACGGCGCCGAGAAGGGCGCCGTATCCGGCCCCTTTTTTGGTATTTTCATTGGTGGTGTTGGTGGCGCATCCGACCAGTCCGAAAATCAGAACCGGCACCAGCAGGATTGTCATCATACGTCTTTTATCCATGGGTATCTCCTTTAATTTCATCTCCCGGTAATTGCCTCAAAGTGACTTATTATAGCCGGATTTGCGGCAATGTAATACAGCCCGGCAAAAAAAAGGGAGGCTCACCAGGAGCCTCCCTTATTCAATCCGCCAGACGTTTGCTTATTCGATGCCGGCAGCTTTTTCCAGCATCGCGGTGGTCACCGACTTCGGACGCTCGATGGCATAGCCGAGAGCACGGTCCCAAGTGATGTTGGCCAGGCAGCCGAGGGCACGGCCGATACCGAACAGCACGGTGTAGAACTCGTACTGGGTAACGCCATAGTACCACTGGATGACACCGGACTGGGCGTCGACGTTCGGCCAGGGGTTTTTGGCTTTGCCATGCTCGGTCAGCACGCCCGGAGCCACTTCGAAGATCATCTTGATCAGCTGGAACAGCGGGTAATCCTTGAGACCCGGGGTCTTGAGGCAGAACTCGCGCTGTGAGGTGTAACGTGGGTCGGTCTTGCGCAGCACCGCGTGGCCGTAACCGGGGATGACCTGCCCGCTGTTGAGGGTCGCCCAGAGAGCTTCCTTGAGCTGCTCTTCGGTCGGCACCTTGCCGCCCAGTTGAGCCATAAAGTTCTGGGTCCAACGCAGCACCTCCTCGTTGGCCAGGCCGTGCAACGGGCCGGCCAGGCCGTTGATCCCGGCGCTGTAGGCATAGTAGGCGTCGGACAGGGCCGAGGCGACCAGGTGAGTGGTGTGAGCGGAAACGTTGCCCGACTCGTGGTCGGAGTGGAGGATGAAGTACATCCGGGCGACGTCTTTATATTCGTCACTCTGCCCCATCATGTGAGCGAAGTTGCCTCCCATGTCGAGGTTCGGGTCGGCTTCGATGGGGGTATCGCCCTTGTACTTCATGCGGTAGATGTAGGCGCCGATCGGGCCAAGTTTCGCCATCAGGTTGGTGGCGTCTTCGTACATGTCTTCCCAGCAGGTCATCTTGTTGAACTTGCCGGCGGCGTAGTTGTTGGAGAAGATCGAATCGCGCTGCATGGCGAGGATCGCCGAGGAGAACATGGTCATCGGATGGGAGTCGCGCGGCAGAGCACGCAGCACGTCAATGACGTACTCGGGAATCTGGGAGCGTTTCTTCCAATCCTCGACCACTTCCAGGGTCTGCTCCATGGTCGGCACATCGCCGGTCAGCAGCAGATACCAGAAACCTTCGACATAGGGATAATCGCTACCCGGAACCTTCGGCAGGGCAGCAAAGGTTTCAGGGATGGTCATGCCGCGGAAACGGATCCCTTCCATCGGGTCGAGATAGGAAATATCGGTGACCAGGCACTTGACGCCGCGGGCACCGCCGATCGCCTGACCGACGGTCACTTCACCAAGGCTGACATCACCGTATTCCTTGACCAGCTTGGTGGTCCGGGGACGATGCTCTTGAATCTTCTTAAACAGGGTTTCTTTCAGTGTCGACATACTCTCTCTCCTTTTGGTGATGATGAAAAGTTTTCGGATGCCCGGAGGGCCAAAAAGGAAAAGCGTCCGCAATGCGGAAAAAATCTGAACTTCTGTGAAAACGCCCGCCCGAACGGATTCTGAGTTCAGTATTCAGGAAATTTTTTCGGCTGAAAAGTTCCGGATCAATGGCGGAGTGTCCGTAAACCTTCCTTCGCCTAAAATTACAAATATTGTTCTAACAACTCACCGCGACCTTGTCAAGCTGATTTTGAATACTGTATACAAAATCCCGCAGAGTTTATGTGCTTAATTTTTTACTTGGCTTTCTGACACAGTATCGATAAAATGCCTAATTATTATGCAAATTACCCCCCCTCGTATTGGTCCTCTGCAACTGGACAACCCGATTATCTTAGCACCTATGGCCGGGATTACCAATCTCCCCTACCGAAGGATTATGAAGTCCTTCGGAGCAGCCATGGTCATGACCGAAATGATCAGCGCCAACGGCCTGATTCGTGACGGTCGTAAAACCCGCGAACTGCTGGTCAGCTGTAGCGAAGAAGAACCGCTCGGCATCCAGCTGTTCGGCGATGATCCACAGATTCTGGCCCAAGCGGCCGCCATGCTGGTTGCGGACGGGGCCCTGCTCGACATCAACATGGGCTGCCCGGTCAAAAAGGTGATTCGCAGCGGTGCCGGCAGCGCCCTGCTCAAAGATCCGCTGCACGTCGCCAGTGTCGTCGCGGCGGTACGGCGTGCCTGGCCCGGGCCGCTGAGCATAAAAATCCGCTCCGGCTGGGATCAGGATTCGATCAATTATCTGCAGATCGGCCGCATCGCCGAAGCCGAAGGAGCTGATGCGGTCACCCTGCACCCGCGGACCCGCAGTCAGGGGTTCGGCGGCCAGGCCGACTGGAGACAGATTGCAAAACTCAAAGCGGCCCTGAACATCCCGGTTTTCGGCAGCGGGGATATTTTTCAGGCGGAAGACGGGGTGCGCATGCTGCAGCAGACCGGCTGTGATGCGGTGATGATCGGTCGGGGCGGCTACGGTAATCCCTGGTTGATTCGCGACCTCCTGTTGTTGCTGGAGGGCAGAGAGACCGTACCGCCGGTGCCGCCGGAGATTCTTCGTGTTGCGGTGGGACATCTGAACCTGCATCGCGAGCAATACGGCGATTACAAAACCCTGCTCGAGATGCGCAAACATGTCAGCTGGTATGTTCGTGGTCTGCAGGGGGCCAGCCGTTTCCGCGCCGGTCTGCGACAAATCGACAGCATTGAGCAATTATTGCAACAGATGGAATATTTTTTCAGCGAGACCGTTCACTGATGCCTGAAAAACAACCCCCGACATCCCAGGAATACGCCATGATCCTGGAGAATATCGAAGATGCGGTCATTGCTCTCGACCAGCAGGGGCGGATCAATCTGTTCAATCCAGCGGCGCAGATCTTTACCGGCCTGTCGGAAAAGCAGAGTCTCGGCAGGTTGTTTGTCGAACGCTTCAGCCATCAGGAAACCCTCTGCTACCTGACCCGGACCGCGCTGGAGACCAGCCGGTCAATTTCCGATCACGAGGCGGTCGTACTGCGCATGCCCGGCATCCGCCCCCGCCCGGTCAGTGTCACCGTGTCACCGATTTTCACCGCCGCCGGCACCCAGAAAGGTGTGGTGCTGATCCTGCGCGACCTGACTCAGGTACGGACCCTTGAGGAAGCGGTGCGCCGTGCCGACCGGCTATCGATGGTGGGCACTATGGCCGCCGGCCTGGCCCATGAAATCAAGAATCCGCTCGGCGGGATCAAGGGAGCGGCGCAGCTGCTGCAGATGGAGCTGGGGGAAGGGCATGAACTTCAGGAATACGCCGAACTGATGATCCGGGAAACCGAGCGCGTAAATGGTATCATAGAAGAGCTGCTCGACCTCTCGCGACCGCGCGAATCGCAACCGGGAGAAGTCAACCTCGGCCAGATCCTGGATGAAATCATCATGCTGCAAAAGCAGGCGGTCGCCGGACGGCAAATCGATTTCAGAATGCAGCTCGACCCGAGCATTCCGCCGCTCAACGGCGATCGGGACCTGATGATCCGACTGTTCCTGAACCTGATCAAAAACGCTTCCGAAGCCACTCCGGATCAGGGGGAAATCGTGATCGAAAGCCGGATCGACTCGGAGTATCACATGAGTGTTCCCGGCGCTCGGCCAACGCAGATGGTCCAGGTCATCATCAGTGACAGCGGCCCGGGAATCCCGAAAAAACAGCTGGAACAGATCTTCACGCCGTTCTTTACCACCAAGGAGGGAGGCAGCGGCCTGGGGCTGCCGATCTGCCAGAAGATCGTCACCGATCATGGCGGCTTCATGCACATTGAGAACCGGCCGGCAGGCGGAACGACTGTCAAAGTCTCCATTCCGCTGCTGCGCCAAACCGATCAGCAACCGACGAGCGAATAAGGAAATATACATGTCGATACAACGCATCCTGGTCGCGGACGATGAGGAAAGCATCCGCTGGGTTCTTTCCAAAGCCCTGAAAAAAAAGGGCTTCAAGGTCGATCTGGCGGGAGACGGCAAGCAGGCCCTGAGCATGTTCCGCAGCAATCCCTACGATCTGGCGGTGCTCGATATCAAGATGCCGGGCCTGCAGGGACTGGAATTGCTCAAACAGCTGCAGGAGGAATTTCCGGAAATCCTGGTCATTATCATGACTGCCGAATCGACCATGGAAAATGCCGTGGCGGCGATGAAAAACGGCGCCTATGACTACCTGACCAAGCCGTTCGACCTCGACGCCCTCGACGCGATCATCCTCAAAGCCCAGAAAGCGGCCGAAGTCAGCGATCAGATCGGTCACCTTAAGGAAGAGCTGCAGGAGCAATATCGTTTCGGCCACACCATCATCGGCAACAGTCAGCCGATGCAGGAGGTCTACAAAACCCTCGGCCGGGTGGCAGCATCCGACGTGACGGTGTTGATCTTCGGCGAAAGTGGAACCGGCAAGGAGCTGATCGCCCGCGCCGTGCATTTCAACAGCCCGCGTCTGGGCAAACCGTTTCTGGCCATCAACTGTGCCGCGATCCCCCGCGATCTACTGGAGAGCGAACTGTTCGGCCACGAACGCGGCGCTTTCACCGGAGCCACCGATCGCAAGGCGGGTAAATTCGAGCAGGCCAACGGCGGCACCCTGTTCCTTGACGAGATTGGCGACATGCCGCTGGAACTGCAGGCCAAACTGCTGCGCGTGCTGCAGGAAAAAGAGATCACCCGGACCGGCGGCAGCCTGACCATGCAGATCGACGTGCGGATCGTCGCCGCCACCAACCAGAACCTAGCCGCCCTAGTGCAGGAAAAGAAGTTCCGTGAAGATCTTTACTACCGGCTCAACGTGGTGCCGATCAATCTACCGCCATTACGCGAACGGAAAGATGATATCCCGGCGCTGGTCGAGTTCTTTTTCCAGCGGGCGCAGGCCGACCTCGGGGTTGGCGCGGCCGAATGCAGCAAGGAAGCGATGGCCCTGCTCAAGCGTCACACCTGGCCGGGCAACATTCGCGAGCTGGAAAACGTCATCAAGCGCGCTGTGCTGCTTTCCCCCAACCATGTGTTGCTGCCGGCCGATTTTCCCGGTCTGCTCGGCGGCCATGGCAAGGAAACCCAGGACGAATCGCTTGAAACTCTGGTCGCGCGCAAACTGGAGAACTCCCTGGCGCAGATGGACCTGCAGGAACTGGACAATCTCTACGAGATGGTGCTGTACCAGGTGGAACGGCCGCTGATCAACATCATCCTGCGGCAGACCCGCGGCAACCAGGTGCGCACTGCGGAGATTCTCGGCATCAACCGCAACACCCTGCGCAAAAAGATCAAGACCCTCGATATCGATGTCAAACGGGGAGATTGACGCCCTGATGACAGGGCGTCAGGAATAGTTTATGGCTGCCCCTCGATCAGCGGGGTTGAGTGATCGGCAGGCTGCGGCCGTTCAAAATCAGCTTTCCCTGATTGAAAGATGCCTGGGACTTGATGTTCTCCCCTTCGCGGACGATGAAATTCTGCGCCAGCAACGCGTCCAGTTGAGTGTTCGCCTGCTGCTCGGCCAGTGACGCCAACTCTTCATCGCTTAATTGCGGGATCGAGCCCTGTTCGCGAGCGACCTGCAGTTTCGCCTTGACACTTTCCGCGACCAGGGCGCTGACCAGACTCTCTTGAATCGAAACATCGGCTTCGGCTTGTAGGTATTGCAGCAAGGCTTGGGGATCTTCCACGGTCAATCCCTGGTGGCCGGCAAATTTCACCAGAACCTTTCCATCGACGTCTCCCAACGGGGTGGCAAAATGGAGCCGCTGAATATTCAGTTCCGGATCCCCTTCGATCAGCTTCACCAACAGCTGGGTGTATACGGGAAGCATCCGGGCCATCATTTCCTCCGGCGAGAAGTCTGCTACCTCGCGATAAACTTCACGAACACGGGATTGGAAATCTGACAGAACTTCCGCATCAAGGTTTTTCATTTCAATTTCACAGTCTCCGGGCCCGAATGTCTCTCCGTCCACCGTCACCCCGGCAAACTTCATGGTCTGGTTATATTGAACCAGCTGGTCTTCGCAGCTGCTGTCGGTGGCAATCTCAAAACCTTTCAACAGGACATCTTTTGGTTGTCCGCTCTTTTGGTCCGGCACGTTCATCTTCATGGCACCAAACGCCACCTCACTGGTCCCGACGTAAAGCTGCGGCATAACCTCGTTCAGGTCGAAACGACCGCTGATACCGTCCCAGTTCATCCGGCTGTCAGCATTCTGAAATGCTATTTTCGGCATTTCGAAATTGCCGCGCAGGCTCTTTTCGCCGGGGGCGAATTCAGATTTAAATCTGAGTCCGCCCCAGCTCAAGCTGTCACCTTCGATCAGACTTTCAAAGGGAGGTATCAGCAGCTGACTGGTTAAAGCGCCGTCAAGACCAACCCGGGTAAAACCAAACGAGCGTTGCAACTCAGGAACTTGCGCCAGGAGTTTTTCGAAATCTTCCTGGCCGGGGGAGATACTGACCAGCCGGGTCTCGACCAGGGCCAACCCAGGAGCTAGCGATGACTGCCCGTCAGGACCGACGTTGAACATGCGCGGCCCATTCCGGAAGGTATGTTCGAAGACCAGCTGTATCGATTCCACGGCGGTATTCTTTTGGGCCGGCCGCGGTCTTTTCGGCACCTTCAATTCGAGAACGGTTGCGGCCTTTGAGCTGAGGAAACCCCTTTGATAACTTTGATTGGACAAGGTCAGCGGTCCCCAATGACCGTACTGGTCCAGCAGGCTGAAATACCTGCTTTCCATCTTGCCGGCAACGACATAGGTCGCCCCAGCCCAGCCGGCGATACAAAGAACCAGGATCAGAAGAACAATAACTAACTTTTTCATTTTCCCTCCCGCTGTTTATTGTTGATGAATATGCTGGCAGCGTCCGATCAGGGCACTGCGAACCAAAGTAAGCTTCTGGATACTCCCCATGCTCACTGAAACCTGAACAAAAAAAGCCACCCAGCCGGCTGATGCCGGTCAGGTGACTTGCTGGATGATCTGGTTCCCCCTCCCGGAAATCATCAGGTTTTCTCCCTAAACCATGAATTAACTTTAACAATCTACGCAACGAACGGTTGATTGTCAAGAACCTCAATCCATGCTCAAGTGTATTTCAACCGCTCTCAAAGAATTTAGTTCACCGACAACTAAAAAAGAGGGACGGTCAAAATATTTGACAGTCCCTTGTTCCGATAGTTATTCCTTCCGAGGTCTGGAATTTCTAAAGCTCGATCCTCGTCCCCAGCACCTGGAGGAATTTTCGGATCCACTCCGGGTGCGCCGGCCAGGCGGGCGCCGTGACCAGATTGCCGTCGATATGGGCATTACTGAAGGTATCGTTGTTGGCAATCCAGGTTCCGCCAGCCTGTTTCACATCGGGGCCGACCGCAGGGTAGGCGGAGCAGAGTCTGCCGTTGAGAACCCCCGCCGCGGCGAGGATCTGCGGTCCGTGGCAGATGGCGGCGACCGGTTTGTTGTCACGGAAAAATTCCTGGGTGAGGGTCAGGACCTTCGGCTCCAGACGCAGGTATTCCGGCGCCCGGCCGCCAGGAATAATCAACGCGTCGTAGGCCGGTGAAACGACGGAGTCAAAGTCGGCAGTGAGGCGGAAATTGTGGCCGACTTTTTCGCTGTAGGTCTGATCCCCTTCAAAATCATGGATTGCCGTTTTCACCGTATCCCCGGCTTTTTTACCGGGGCAGACGGCATCAACCTGGTGGCCGACCATGGTCAGCATCTGGAACGGCACCATCACTTCGTAATCCTCGACGAAATCTCCAACCAGCATCAGTATTTTTTTCTGTGCCATCTGATTCTCCTTTCTGAAAGTGATAATCACATGATGACCAAAAACCGCCAGGAGTAATGATGATTTCCGTCGGTAATCCGACAGTTTGCGGGGATGGTCCCGGTGAGACAGCCCTATTATATCAACCTGATATCAGGATTGGGAATTGAGCCGCATTTTTTAACCGGATTGTTCCGAACATCCATTTCAAACGCCAAAAATGGCCGCCCCTGCTTTCGGGATCGGCCATCTCATAATCTGAAAATGGTGAGTTCCTGGTTCATCTCCCCGCTCGGTATCGGAAATGCAGCGGGCAGTTCCTCCTTGAGCAACTTTTCCATGGCGGCGGTCAACTCCTGGAGGTTCTTCTCCATGATCTGTTTCGCATTGCTTTCGCCTCCGTTTTGTCCTGCGCCTTGAACGCCCAAGTCGCAACCCAGACGGGATCATGGTCTTTGAGATGAAGCCTGGTTCCGGGTTTTAACCGACATTTCTCAAAATCCTTATTTGCGATCATGAATGGCCTTTCCTGACAGACTGGTAGAGACAATCACTACCTGCGCCAGTGGCGCGGCACACTGTTGAAGCGGGCAAACCGGTCCAGCTGATCCAGCAGATTTTTGGATTCCCGAAACTGTTGTTCAATGAATCGCTTATACTTTTCACGCTTGCTGGTGGAGAGGCTTCGGTACGGCGAGTTGCTGTCATCCAGCATCTTAAGCTGGTTATTCCAGAATTCGTAATAATGATTGAACTCCCTGAAATTCGAACGCCACCAGCTTTCCGTGCGCCCGGCCGGCAGGTTCTGATTCGCCGGATTTTCTTTGGCGACCAGTCGGTGATTGCTGGAATCAATGGTGAGAGTGTAATTGGCAAGGATGTCCATACCGACCAGCCCCTGATAAGCTTTCGCCATTTTCTGGACGATGTGGGCAGGGATGAACTCTTCCTTCACTTTGCCGATCTGAACCTTGTCGACAATGGTTCTGATCGCCTGCGTCGAGCCGCCGATACCACCGATGGCAACCAGCAGGCGGCTGCTCTCGGCACTGAGTAACCCCAGCTGCTCTGCAAGATCGGAGGAAATCACCAGACCGGGGGACCCGGTATCAACCAGGATCGGAGCTTTGACGTGACCGTTAAAGACCATCTCAATGATCACCCGGTTGGCTGAGCCTTCTTTATCGACATAAGGGATGGAAAAACTGTTGCCTTCCTCCTCGCTGACCGGAGCAGATTGATCTGTGCCAGTGTCGGAGTTCGACCCGGGTGTGCTGAAAACACTCTCAACAGAGGGGTCCGTTTTTCTCTTGTTGACCTTACTGCGGTACTCGGCGGGAATGTTCGCTTCGGAATCGGTAAAATGGTAATGGCCGTTTTTATCCTGCCACTTGTAGATATTACCGGCCAAAGCGGGCAGGTTGACAACAATGATCAGCGCCGAGACCAGCAGCAAAACCGGTCCAAACAGCAGTGATTTCCTGGCAAGAATCATCGTTATACTCCCCTTGGGAAAAATAGTTGTCTTCTTCTGCAGTTCTGCCGGAAGAGGTTTTCTCTCACTTTTTGACGATGGCCTTATAACGGACTTGGCTGTTCTCCGGCCAGTACTGGCTGCGGCGATAGTATTCAGCCACCGCTGGCACATCACCGGGCAAATCAATCCAGCTCTGCTTGGTCGAAGTATAGATATGGACACCGGGCGGGCAGGCGTTCGGCTGGTCCAGGGTGCCGACCCGGACAAAATTCACCGCGCTGCCGGCGCCGCCGTAGTGACTCCAGAGAGCGACCAGGCAGCGGCTGCAGCGAAAAATGTCCTGCCCTTTCCCGCTGAGTGTCGGGATTTCCACTCTTTCAAGTTCGCCGCTGATCAGCTCTACCCGGTCTGCTTCGATCAGTGCATTGATGGCGAATGCCGAGCCGCTTTCACGCTGGCAGTAGCTACAGTGACAGCAGTGCACAAACAGCGGCGCGGTCAGCAGTTTGTAGCGAACGGCGCCGCAGGTGCAGCCGCCTTCGGCCGGAAAAATGTTCTGGTCGCTCATAAATACTCCCGTAGCAGTTTCCCTGATCAACGAATGCCATCAACCGGGGACGTTCTCTTTTTATACTACCAACCCCGAATCGCTGGGTTAATGGCTGGATTCCGAGATCTTATGACATTATCTCAAAGGCCGGGGACTTTTTCAGCCTACATCCTGAATTGAGGAAGGTAGTACCAGGTGACAAAAAAGCCGATTGCGCTCACGGCAACGAAATCGAGGCTGACGCCGGCTGCAGTCCACCGGCGGCTGCTGAAAAGGCAGAACAGCGAATTGACAAGAAGGACGAACCCTGCCAGAGCCGCGATCAATATCAGGGCGAGGAATTCGACAGCGCTGCCGTTTTCGGCAAAGAGCCGGTAACCCAAGGGCCACAGCACCAGGGCGGTGCAGACCAAACGACAGGCGATGGTATATTTTCCGACGGAAATGTTCATGTGACCTACACTAAAGGGCGGTTTTGCCGTTGAGGTAAATTCAGCGGCAAATTCAAGTTAAGTTCCGCTACATCCGCTGGTCGGGAGAAGTTTCTCTCAACTTCCTTTCAATCCTGGTGTAGAACTTCCTGACCAGAAATCTCGGGATGTGGTTTTCAGTGGAAATCAAATCAACGACGGCTTCCTTCCCTTCGTTTCTATCATACACCTCTTGCAGTTCACGTTTGTTCTTCACGCCATCGAGAGATTTCATCAATTTATGGATTCTGCTTGCAGCGATAAGCGGCCCGACAACGCCCCAGAAACCGAAGATCCAGAATAGAGAGATGACGATCAGAAAAGCATATTCATCCCGCTGGGCATGCCACAACAGATGATAAACCGCATAGGGGACAATCAGGATGATGCCAATGATCCAAAGCAGAGTTACGCGAAAAATCATTTTGAACTCACCTGCTGGCTTAAGATATGTGACTGTTCGACGACCTTTGAACCCCTTGGAAAGGTCGAGATGTCTACTTTAGCGAAGGAAGGTCCGGAAACCTTGAAAGATACTGATTATTAGCTGATAAACGTCGCTGATAGCAAACATACCTCCAAAACCCTTTGCCCCTCTCTGGGCAATGCAACAACGCAATTACGTCCCTGCGTTATTCCATATTTTTCTGCAAGATGGTTGTTGTCGAGCCTGTCGTTCCTATCTTGAGTGCAGCTCCCGAAGGAGTTAACGCCGACTCCAGAACCGCAAAACTATCTGACGCCTTGTCTTTCAGATGCCTTCAGCTATTGTGGTTTTGCGATTTTTGTAATTCCTGGAATTTTAAGCCCATTCGTTTCTGCTTTTTGGCCACGCTCTAATATTTTTTCGATCATTAATTTTTTTGGTTCATCAGAATTTGTCATCGACTCTGCTATGCGTTGACATATGAGAACGTTATGATTATCCATTTGCCTGTTATAAAAATACGTCAATTGTTTTATAGAGCTTCGATAAACCCATAGGAATAGAGCTGATATAGCTTCAATTATTGCACCAGATGCAACTGAGATGTCTTGAATATTGTTTACAGAAAATGATTCACGAATTGATGTAGGTAAATAATTAATTCCTATACCAGATATTATAACCACAAATCCAATCCACATTGCTACAATACTGTACCTAAAGCTTCTATGTGTTTGATCTAATCCAATACTATAGTAAGCCTCTAGCTGCAATCTGCTATAACGAATTAAAGGTATTAAACTATCTTTGTCATTTTTCTCCAATTCTACTTCAATACCTTTCTGACCTTTAGTAAGTTTAGAAAATTTATTTGATATTTCTTCTTCTTGCTCAATTAGGTAAAGATCAATAATCTTTCCTATAAATGGCAATATATATCCAGATATAAATGGTATGATAATTAAATATATTGCACCAAAAATTGAAAGTATTGATCTCCAAGTAGTTGGTTTAAATCCCCAATTCCAAAGTTTTGGCAACCATAAGTACCAACAAAAATATGCTGATATACCCATAATTCCGAGCATGAGAATTACAAAAATAGAAATTGTTGGGATTCTAAATACCCGATTCAAGCGTAGAAATTTAATTATAGTATTTTCTTTTTTCTTTTCATCTTCAGCTTCCAATGTATTTTCAATATCCTTGTCTACTTGAACGTTGCCAGAAGCATTAAAAGGAGTAAACTTGTTTGTTTGATGAGGATCATTCATGTTTTCTCCTTATTTTAGGCATAAAAGGTTTAACAGGAAACCCGTGTATCCGATATACCGGGAACTGGCACATCTCTCCAAAAACCGAATAATTTCAATCCATACAAACCGTTTACAGCCAATCCTCAAACATCCAAATCCATCCACGCCGGATCATGATCACTCCCATCCCCGCCGTGTTTGGTGCGCCGGTCGATCATCGGATTTGAAAATTTATCCGAAAGAGTTTTACTGACCCAGATCTGGTCGAAGAGCTCGTACTGCGGCAGTTCCGGTCCCGGCGGGTTGAAGCGATGCGTCCAGGCCTTGGTCTGCGGGCCGGGGCCCTGCCCGGCGGTTTCAGCCTTGGCGGGGCGGGTTTCTTCGGGGTCCGCCAGAGCGTTGGTCAACGGCTGATTGTCAACCGTCAGCATCGCCTCCAGAAATTCGGAGTCGGGCGGATCGTTCATGTCCCCCACCAGCACGAAGCTGCTGTTCGGCCGCTCCATTTTGGTGATGATCCGCGAGATTGTCTCCGCCTGCCTTCTGCGCCGGTTGTTGGCGTTGATGGCGCCCTGGACCGGGTCTTCGCCGAAGGGAACGAAATGGCTCTTCAGGTGGGTGTTGTAGAGAGTGAACAGCTTGTCCCGGTTGTGGTCCAGGATTTCCACCTGCAAAAGATCGCGGCCGAAGACCCTTTTTTCAGGATCCTCCGGGTGAACGGCGGTCTGGTGAGAGACGATTGGTCCAATCGGCAGCTTCGACAGGATACCCACGTCGATCAGCCGCGGATCGTTCCCCTCAATCAGGGCGATATACGGATAGAGATCGTCGAGATGCTCATGGTTGAACTGCTTGAGAATCTGGATATGCTCGACTTCCTGGACCGCCAGCACATCGGCATTCATCAGCTTGATCCGGTCGGCGATCGTGACGGTATCGTCCTGATCCTTGGCCTTAACCAGGTGCCCCATGAAGGTGCGAACCTCGAACTGATCCTGGGCGAAGGTCAGGGTGATGCCGCCCGTCTCCCCGTCGGGAATGGTGTTGATGTCTCCCTGAAAATTAAACCGTGAAAAGAGGTTGTTGAGGTTGAATGTGCCGACCCTGACGTTCATCGTAGCACCTCCTGATTCGGGGAACTTTCCTCGAAATTACTCGAACCGAGAACAAAAAAAGGCCACCCGACCGGTTTTCACCGGCTGGATGGCCTGTTGATCAATTATGATCCCCTTCCTGAAATCATCACCCTTCCCCCTGAAACGTGACTTTAATTCCTGAAACTTACGCAACCGTTCCGGTTATGTCAAGAAACTCGACGAAGCCCTTCCCGTTATTTGGGAGATGATTTCGAATGGCGGCGGAAATATTTGCTATATTTTTCTGTAAGATGGTTGTTGTCCAGCCTGCCGTTCCTGTTTAGGTGCACGCTCCCGCAGGAGAAAAAAATGCCGACTCCAGAACAGCAGAACAATCTGACCCCGGAAAAGTATTGGGAAATGCTCGACGGGAAGATCAAGCAGGAAGTGGGCTGGATTCAGCAGCGAATGTCGTGGCTGGCGACCTTTCACGGTTTCCTGTTCGCCACCTTCGGCCTGACCTACAAGATCAGAATCGATGCCGGCGCGAACGGCGCCGATTCAGCCTCGTCCGAATTGATCCTGAACGTTATCGCGCTGGTCGGCCTGCTGACCTGCCTGTGCATCATGGCCGGCCTGTGGGCCGCGTCCGACGTGCTGAAAACCATCGAAAAAGAGTGGAAGAGACTCGTCCCCTGCCAAAAAGACCGTGACCGGTTCCCCTCCATCAGAACCGCCAATCCGAAGATCCGCTTTGTCGGCATGCTTTCATCCTGGGGACCGTCGATCCTGTTTCTGCTGGCCTGGACGTTCCTGTTGTACTACATGAATTCCCGGTAAACGCAACGGCATACGGACCTCTGCGTTCGAGGGTAGAATTCCGGCCGATACGCATTCTTGACATCAAGCGCTTCTACGATAACTTGAATGCATACGAATTATGATTGTAAAGGTCAGGCTTGGAGGGGGCCTTCAATCTTCGCAACCGGACGCTTCAAATCTGCCTCTCCCTCTTTTCCTGACTCGATATGCCCAACTCATGCCAGTAAGACGTGTGTCATTGTTTACCCGTAAGCGATGAAAGGACAGTGCAATGGCCAGAGCAGCAGATAACAAAAAATCAAGTTCCGACCCGGCCCCTCTCAGCGCCGCGAGTCCGCCACCCGGCATGGAAGCCGCCGACACGGGAAGCGTGGATAAAATCCGCGACATTCTTTTCGGCAACCAGATACGTGACTTTGACAAACGCTTTGCGCAAATGGAGGACCGCTTTGCGGAAGCGACTCGAGATCTGCGTGATGAAACATATAAACGCCTGGAAACCTTGGAACAATTCTTCAAAAAGGAGCTGGATTCCCTGAAAAGCTCTTTAAAGTCCGAAGCCGAGGAACGTACTGAAGGGGACGATCGACTCCATGATGAAGTCAAAAACACTGCTGCGACGTTAAAGAAAACGATCGCCCAGGCTGAGGAAAAATTTTCGGAAACCACCACTGAATTGCGCCAGCAGATTCTGGACCAGTCAAAATCCCTGACGATGGAAATTCAAACCAAAAGCGAACAGGCCTCAGATGCGCTCAGGAAAAATGTCGGCGCCCTCAACGAAGCCAAAATCGATCGCTCGGCCCTGTCGGAATATCTCGTCGAGATGGCCATGCGCCTGTCCGGCGAGCCGGACAATGAAGCGGCCCGCAACGAGGATTCCTAACCAGAGGTCGGTATGAACCGTAGCGCCTCGCAAAATCCTGAAGGTGAGCATCCTCTCGGCAAGGAGTCGAGCTCGTATCAAGAGCTTCGAGAACAGCTGGTCGGTCCGGAACAGCAACAAATTTCCGAAATATTGGAACGGTTGAACGACCCCGTTCTCCGCGCCGAAGAGTTGAGCCAGGCCCTGCCGGATGCCATCACCATAGGTGTCTCCAGCGACGATCGCATCGCCCGTGCCTTGCAGCCCACCATCGACACCGCGCTGAAGGTGTCGGCCCAGAAAAACCCGAAAGCGATCGCCGATGCGATCTTTCCGATCTTCGGCCCGGCCATCCGCAAGGCGATCAGCGCCGCCCTGACGGGGATGATTCAATCCTTCAACCACATGCTCAACCAGAGTCTCTCCTGGCAGGGCTTCAAATGGCGCATCGAGGCCTTGCGTACCCAGAAATCGTTCGCCGAACTGGTGTTGCTGCACACCCTGGTCTACCGTGTCGAACAGATTTTCCTGATTCACTGCCAGTCCGGGCTGTTACTGCAACATGCGGTGGCGGACAACATCGACAGCAAAGACCCGGACCTGGTGTCCGGCATGCTCACTGCGATTCAGGATTTCGTCAAGGAATCCTTCGACGCCAAGACGGGGGAAATGCTCGACACCCTGAGAATGAGCGGTGATCACAGCGTCTGGATTGAACAGGGGCCGGAGGTGGTCCTGGCTGCGGTCATCCGCGGCATACCGCCGGTCGACCTGCGCTCCAGATTTCGTGATCTGCTGGACCATGTTCATCAGATGTATGGCAATACGCTGGAAAATTTCGATGGCCGGACCAGCTCTTTCGCGATGATCAAGCCGGATCTGGAAGAAGCATTGACCTTCCAGGTCAAGCCGCAAAAAAAATCTGTTTCTCCCGTGCTCTGGCTGCTGGTGCTGGCCGGATTGTTTTTCGGGAGCTGGTGGGGTTGGAATCTCTACGACAGCCACCGCCACTGGAACGACCTGGTCGCCCGGCTCAGGGCGGAAAAAGGGATCATGCTAACAACGTATCAAAAGGTCGATGGCCATTATTACCTGGCCGGTTTCAGAGACCCTCTGGCCAGGAATGTCGATGAGTTGGTGACCCGGTCAGGTATGGACCCGATCCGGATTCAAAGCCGCTGGCAACCGTTCTATTCCCTCGATGAAGCGATCGTCAACGAGCGCGCCAGGCAGATTTTTCAGCCGCCGCCGGCGGTACAACTGGAACTCTCCAATGGGATCCTCGCCGCCCGGGGCGAAGCGCCCCATCAATGGGTAAAACGTTTTCGCAGCCAGGCCGTAACGATTCCCGGAATTTTGGGCTACGACGACACCCGTTTGGTTGACAGCGAAATGCGTGAACTTCGCGAGGAGATTTCCTCTCTGGAGCGGAAGTCAATCCTTTTCGAGCTTGGCAAGGCCCGGCTCAATCAAAGCCAGAGCAAGGCACTCGCCGCGATCCGCGAGTCATTGGAGCGTATTCAAAGCCTGAAAGCTGCCCTGGGGATCGGGGTCAGCGTCGCCATTCTTGGCCAGTCGGATCCTACCGGGTCGTGGTCCTACAACCTGGAACTCAGCCAAAGGAGAGCCTGGTCGGTATTGAGTTATCTACTCCGGAACAACATCGATCCGGCCGATCTGCATACCGGCGGAACGGCCGTACAGACTACAGAATCAGAAACCCGATCAGCAGAAGAACTCCAGGCTTTTCGCTCTGTGGTGTTCAAAGCGTCAATAAGGACGGACTAAATGCAAGCAGCATCCCTGAAGAAAAAGATTTGTCTGGTCGGCGCTTTTGCCGTCGGTAAAACCAGCCTGGTCCGGCAATACGTGGATTCCCTGTTCTCGGAAAAATACCACACTACGGTCGGCGTCAAGATCGATAAAAAGCAGTTGGTCGTCAATGGCCAGACCCTCGATCTGATCATCTGGGATCTGCACGGTGAGGACGATTTTCAATCGGTCCGCATGTCCTATTTGCGGGGGGCATCCGGCTGCATCTATGTTGTGGACGGAACGCGGCGGACCACCATGGACACTGCGATGAAACTCCGCAAAAAGGTGGAGGAAGCCATCGGGCCGACGCCATCAGTACTGGCTATTAACAAACGCGACCTGGAGGCGGATTGGGAAATTGATCCGCAGGCCCTGAAGGATTGGGGCGAAAACCACATCATCATTCTCAAAACCAGCGCCAAAACAGGAGAATCGGTGGAAGCGGCGTTTCAAAACCTGGGCACAAAAATGCTGGAGGTGCGGGAGTGAAACTTCCCCGGGAGGTGAGCAGCTATCTGAGCCGTTGGCTCAAAGAGCACTTCAAGCTCGGATACATCCTCACGGACCTGGATGGCTACATCCGCAAATGGGGTGGAGAACTCAATCAGCTCGGCATCGAATCACCTGCAAAAGGCGCCTCCATTGGAGAACAGTTTTTCTTCATGGAAGGGCTGCTGCCCATGACCGAGCCTGAGCTGAGGCTTCCCCTGGTCAGAACGGAAGCAGGTTATGTTTGGGATGTTCACCTGTTCAAGATCGACGGCGGCTATGGCCTGGTGATCATGGATGTCAGCGCCGATGCACAGAAAATCATGACGTTTCAGCAAAAGGCGAACGAACTTGCCCTGCTGCATGCAAAACCCTCCACATCCCGGAATACCGACACGAACCTGTTCACTTTCGAACTGATTCAAAAGGCCTTCGCGGCCTGCAATACCGCCGTGCTCCAAGTCCAGGCCAATGGAGAATTTTCCCTGATCAGTCAGTGGCCTGGTTGGCTGTCCTGGTTTTATTGCGAAACTGAGAATCAGATTTGTCATTTGGACACAGACAATGAATATTCCTTTCTCCAGAACTTTCTAGTCGAAGCGCAGATTTTTTGGGCCGGCGAGAAAGTTGGCTGCATAAAATCGGGGTTATGGATTGAACTTGACAAAGACCATCAGGAACACCTGTTCGAAGCGACCGCCGTTCACACCAGCCAGGGCAACCTGCTGTTAATCACCAAAGAACACGGCAATACGCTTGAAAAACAGAATCTTATTCAGAAAGGGCGGGACATCGCTCTCGACCAGAGTTCTCTTGAACGGGCTCAGCATGCCCTGAAGGCATCACGGGATGACCTGGAATTCAGAGTCTGGGAACGCACGCGGGAACTGGAATTTATGAACATCCGCCTGACGAAGGAATTGGAACACAGCACCCAGCTTGAAGCCGAACGCAGGGAGATGATGCTCCACCTGCAGCAGGTTCACAAAATGGAAGCCATCGGCACCTTGGCGGGCGGAATTGCCCATGATTTCAATAATATCCTGTCCGCTGTGCTCGGCTATACCGAGCTTAGCCTGCGCGATTCAACGCCGGGCTCCCGGCTGCAGACGAATCTGCAACGGGTTATCGCCGCCGGTCAGCGCGCAAAAAAACTGATCCACCAGATTCTGACCTTCAGCCGCCAGTCCAGTCCGGAGGCGCGGCCGGTTCAGTTCGGCCTGATCATCATCGAAGTGATCGAGCTGCTGCGGGCTTCCCTGCCTCCGACCATCGATATTCAACACGATCTCCGCAGCGACGCTTTTGTCATGGCCGACCCCTCGCAATTGCACCAGGTGGTGATGAATATTTGCACCAATGCAATCCACTCCATGCAGCCTGATGGCGGTGTTTTAAAGCTGGGTTTGCGCGATCTCCATTATTATGCAAAGAAGCCGGCCATGGCCCCGAACTTGGCGGCAGGTCCTTATATTGAGATGACGATTACCGATACCGGGCACGGTATGTCAGAGGAGACCTTGAGACGCATCTTTGATCCCTTTTTCACCACCAAGGATACAGGACAGGGGACCGGCATGGGTCTGTCGGTGGCGCACGGCATCGTCAAGAAATGCAACGGCGATATCGCGGTGATCAGCCAGGTCGGTCAGGGTTCCACGTTTCGCGTGCTTTTACCCGCTATCAAACAAAGCGACATGCCCGAAATCATGGTGGAAACCGTGCTGCCCAGAGGCAAGGAGCGGATCATGGTGGTTGATGATGAATCGATGCTGGTCGATCTGGTATTAAAAATCCTGGCGCCTTTAGGCTATCAGGTGGAACTTTTCACGGACGGCACCTCAGCATTGCATGAGTTTACCGAAACCCCGGACAGGTTTGATCTCATTCTGACCGATTTATACATGCCTAAAATGTCCGGGCACGTCCTGGCGACAGAAATCAAAAAAATTCGTGACGATATCCCCATTATTCTTTGCTCGGGTTACAGCGACAATCCGCTCGATCTGCGACATACGGAGAACCTGATCAGCGATTATCTGATGAAACCTTTCGGCATGAAGGATCTGGCGATGACAGTTCGCAAGGTCTTGGATGGACAGGTCTGAACGCTCACTTCAAGTCGCCCGGAAGCGATCAATTGCCGGCAGAATGAAAGAAGGATTACCCGTTGCTTCAGATAAAGTTTGCTTTCAATACTTCTCATCCCGCCGCGCCTGATTTTCAAAGCGGGTGAACTCGCCGCGGAAGGTCAGGTGGACAGTGCCGATCGGGCCGTTCCGTTGTTTGCCGATGATGATTTCTGCATCCTTGTCATGCCCTTTTTCGCAGGTCTTTTCGCGGCTCCGGCAATCCTCGCAGTAGACCGCTTCGCGGTAGACGAACATGATCACGTCGGCGTCCTGTTCGATCGCTCCCGATTCGCGCAAGTCGGCCATCATCGGCCGCTTGTCGGTGCGGCTTTCCAGCGAGCGGTTGAGCTGCGACAGGGCGACCACCGGCAGCTCCAGCTCCTTGGCCAGCGCCTTGAGCGAGCGGGAAATCTCGGAAATCTCCTGCTGGCGGTTTTCTACGTTGCTGCCGCGCATCAACTGCAGGTAGTCGACGATGATCAGCCCCAGGCCGTGCTCGGCCTTGAGCCGCCGCGCCTTGGAGCGCAGCTCGAGAACCGAAATCGCCGGCGTGTCGTCGATGAAGATTCGCGCCTCGCTCAAATGCCCGGCGGCCATGGTCAGCTTCGGCCAGTCCGATTCCCCCAGGTGCCCGGTCCGCAGCCGCCCGGCGTCGACCTTGGCGACCGAGCAGAGCATCCGCTGGACCATCTGTTCCTTGCTCATCTCCAGGGAGAAGACCACCGCCGGCACCTTGTTGTCGGCGTGAGCGGTGGCGTATTCGATCAGGTTCAGCGCGAAGGCGGTTTTCCCCATCGACGGGCGCCCGGCAATGATGATCAGGTCGCTCGACTGCAGCCCGGCGGTCATCTTGTCGAGATCGTGGTAACCGGTCGGCACGCCGGTGACCAGCTCTTTGCGGTCGTAGAGCTTCTCGATGGTCTTGAAGGTGTCCTTGAGGATATCCCGGACCGGGAAGTAGGACGGGCGGGTGCGGTTTTCGGCAATCTCGAAAATCGACTTTTCCGCCTGATCGAGAATTTCCTCCATGTCCCCCCCCTCGTATCCCTTGGTGGCGATATCGGTGGAGACCTCGATCAGCTTGCGGGCAACCGACTTTTCCTTGACCAGCTTGCAGTAGTAGGCAATGTTGGCCGCGGTCGGCACATAATCGACCAAGGTTGCCAGGTAGGTGCCGCCGCCGACATCCTCCAGCTCGTTGCGCTTATTCAGTTCCGCCGTCAGCGTCACCAGGTCGGCCGGCTCGTTTTTCTCCGACAGGGTGATCAGCGCCTTGAATATTTTACGATGGCTTTCGCGATAGAAATCGGTCGGGATCAGCACTTCCAGCGCCCGGTTGAGCGCCTCGTTTTCCAGCAACACCCCGCCGAGCACCGACATTTCGGCTTCCAGATTCTGCGGGGGCAGACGATGTCCGTGGCGTTCTTCCATAACAACTCCTGATGCTTTCGCATAAAGCATCAAAGTGAATGGCTAGGCAAAAAGCGCCAAATGCAAGGCGCGCAATAGTCGAGCAAGGAGGCGTACTGACGTACGTCGAAGCAGCGGCAGCAACGAAGCAGTTGGTGAGTTTTTGCGACGCCATCTACTCCTGAACAGTATTCAGGCAGGATACCAGAGTCGGTCCAAAGAGAAAAGCGGAAGGCTGTTGCCCTTCCGCTTTTCTCGGCTGATGAAGATGTCCGTTGCTGACTTATGCCGGAACCAGCTTGCGGCTGGCAAGGTCCAGCTTGCGGTAGAAGCAGGATTCCCGGGTTTTTCCGGTCTGCGGACTTTTGGTGTGGCAGGCGCCGCCCCCTTGCGGTTCGACGCGGTAGATCAGCGCGTCCTGGTCGCAGTCGGTGAGAATCTCGACGATCTTGAGAAAATCCCCGGAGGTCTCCCCTTTGGTCCAGAGTTCGTTGCGCGAGGTCGACCAGAAGGTGGCCATCCCCTTTTCCAGAGTGGTGGCAAAGGCCTCGGCGTTGACGTAGGCCAGCATCAGCACGCGGCCGTCTTTGGCATCCTGCACCACCGCCGGCACGAATCCGCCGCGCTTGGCGAAATCGATCCCCAGTTCGTTTCCTTCTTCCAGCTGCTTCTTATCCATTCCCATCTCCTTGACCTAAAACCAATAATCGAAACAGAGAAAACCCAAACCCTTCAGACTTTTGCTTCAAGATTTTGATTGTTTCTGTGTTCAGGATTGATATTGCGATATTCCTACTTAAAAACGATTGGCCTTGACCATCTCCTGGGTGAACACCTTGGGGGCCGGAATTGGCACGATGCCGTCGACCCCGAGGCGGAGCAGTTTCGGCGCCAGGATATTCAGCTCGGTTTCGCGGATCACCACCGAGACGCTGCGCCAGGCTTCGTCCACCACCGGGCTGACGGTCGGCGAAATCACCGACGGCAGCAGCTGTTCCACCTGGTCCAGCACCTTGGTCGGCACATCCATGAAGACCATGTAGACCGGCTCCCGTTCCGCCCGCAGCACGGCGTCGATGCAGATCCGGATATCTTCCATCTTCTCCAGTTTGGCGGCGTCCTTAATTGCGTCGCGATTGGCGAGCAACTGCGGATTGGAAGTGAACAGCTCGGCGACGATGATATTGCCGTTGGCCTTCAGCGTTGCGCCGGTTTCGGTGATATCGGTAAAAGCGTCCGACTCCCCCATCATCACCTTGGCCTCGGTCTTTCCTTCACTGCGAAGGATCTGCAGGTCTTCGACTCCATACAAATCGGCCATCCGCCGTCTGGTCAGATTCGGCAGTTCGGTGGCGATGATCTTGCCTTGGCAATCCGCCGGCGTGGCGATTCCCATCTCCGGGCGGGTCGCCAGGACCAGCCGTGAGGGCTGGTTGGTGTACTTGGAGAAGATGAAATCGCCGAGCACCTCGACCTCCTGCTCCATCCCCGCCTCGAAAACGTAATCCTTGCCGGTGATGCCGCAATCGACGATCCCGCTGGCCACCTTCTGCGGCATCTCCTTGCGGTCGAGGACGCGGAACACGACATCGGGATCGTAAGAGCTGGTCAGTTCGTATTGCCGTCCCGTTTTCAGCGGCCTCCCGGCTTTATCCAGCAGCCGCAGCACCTGTTCATTGAGGCTTCCCGAAGGGATGCCGAAATAGAGCACTCCCGGTTTTTTCCCGTAAGACATAAGCTTTCCCTCTGTTGAGACGATGGTCCAACCGACAGAATTAAAAAGGCGGCAGACATGACTGTCCCCGCCTTTTCATTTCACAGCCACCCGAAATAACCGCTCAGGCTTCTTCTTCGGCGTTGACCACAACCTTCAGCTCGGCAACGACACCGGCATCCAGCTTGATGTTGACGACATGCTCGCCGAGCGACTTGATCGGTTCGGCCAGGTGAATTTTCTTGCGATCGATATCGATGCCGGCGTCCTGAATCTTGGTTTCGAGATCCATCGAGGTCACCGAACCGAACAGTTTCCCTTCTTCGCCGGCACGCTGGGTGAATTCGCAGCTCAGCTTCTCGATGCGGGCCTTGATCGCTTCGGCGTCCTTGGTCACTTTTTCCAGTTTGTGGGCCAATTGGCGCTTCTGGTGTTCCAGTTCCTTGACGTTGCGCTCGTTGGCAACAATCGCCAGTCCTTTCGGTACCAGGAAGTTACGGGCATAGCCCGGCTTGACGCTGACCAGGTCACCGATCGTTCCGAGACCGTCGACATTCTCTTTCAGGATAATATTGACGTTCATGATTTTTCTCCATTGCTGGGTAAAGTTTTCAGATATCTTTTTTTCGGGGGCGGCGGAAATCAACCCACAGGTCGAACACGCCGACGCCGGTTATTATCAGCGGTAACGGATTGAGGATGAAAACCATCAGGTAGATCATCCCCTTGAGTGCCGGCGGATACGCCTTACGCTGCAAAAAGCAGCTGACCACCGCCAACCCCTGCAGAAAATAAAGCGGCAGCAGCACTGCCAGCAGGTTCTGCCCGCTCAGGCTGATCCAAGGCAGTGGCGCCAGCATGGCAAATCCGGATCCGATCAAAACCCAGATCAATATCACCGGCAAGCGCCAGCGGGCAAACGGAACGCCTGAAATCTGGTAGTCGTCCTTCTTCAACCATTGCAGAAACAGCAGACTGAGCAGTTGAATGGACAGAACTCCCGCCAGAAACAAACCATAAAAGGTCTGTCGAATGAGCTGACCAATCTGCTCAATGATCCCCTGCATGTTTTGCAGTTGTGCCGCGGTGAAGCCGGAATCACGATAGATCTGCATCGCCTGGTCGACTTCCGACTGAACCAGCTTGCCGATGACCGTGTTCAGATCGCTGCCATCAGCGACTACGGCGGCAATGATCATCACAACCATGACCGCCGCCGCTCCGAGAGCCGAGAAAAAAACCGCGCGGTCCCAGGGCAACTGTCGCCGCAGCAGAATCGGCAACAGCAGCGAACCGGTACCGAACAGACCGATATACGCCGCCAGGCTGTTAATCGGCGCCAGCTGCAGCAACAGCAGGCTGATCACGGCGACGACAACCATCGAAGCTGTCGGTCCGAAACGCATCCCCAGGTAAACAGCAGCTACCGGAGTCAGCAGATTGAACATGGCTCCCGCGGGTCCGAGCCAGCTGCCACCCATCAGCAGCACCAGAGTAACCCCTATGCCGCCGGCGGTCAGCAGAACCGCTTGTCCTTTCATCTGTCGCTTTTAGTACGGCTCAGTCGACAGCGTGCGAAGCGGTATACGGCAGCAGAGCAATTTGCCGGGCGTTCTTGATCGCTTCCGCCAGATGACGTTGATGCAGGGCACAGGTGCCGGAAATCCGCCGCGGAACGATCTTGCCACGCTCGGACAGGTAATAACGTAGGGTGTTGATATCTTTGTAATCGATCCGATGTCCCTTGTCGGCACAGAAACGGCAGATTTTCCGACGGCCGAAACGGCGACGCGGGGCAGCAGAGGATGACGGGCGTCCTGATTTTTCGTAAGCCATTATTTAAACTCCTTGAGCGCAGGTCTGAAGTTATTCTTCTTCTTCGGCCGATTCATCGTTCTCGACATCGTCCTCAGCGTCTGCAGAGGCCGTGTTTGCAGGCGCTTCAAGCGCGGCAAAATCGGTATCGAGGCGGACGGTCAAAAACCGCAGAACCTTTTCTTCCAAGCGCAGCCGCCGTTCGAATTCGGCAATCACCTGCGGCTCGGCAGTAAACAGGGTCTGCACATAACAGCCACGCTCTGCCTTGTTGATCGGGTACGCCAGCTTGCGGACGCCCCAGTTGTCCAGTTTGTAGATTTCTGCCTTCTGATCGGTGAGAACCGACTGGAATTTTTCCACCAGCGCAGTCAACTCGTCGCCGACCACTTCAGGGTGGACAATATAAAGTGCTTCGTAGTTCCTCATTGAGGTTTCTCCTCTCGGATTAAGCAGCCCCGGCCCAACCCGGAGCAAGGAAATGTCCGCACCCCCTATGGCTGCGGACGAAACATTAGCTTGTAGCATAATCAGCCGGGAGGTTCAACCCCTTTTCGAGCAGAAAAGTGTCGCTGTTCAGGGAGTTTAAATATGGAGAACAGACATACGGAAGAAAAACATGGCAGGATAGCTCGGAATTCACATTCATTAACATTCAACAACCTCCGGCCAGCGGGATTACCCCCTACCGGTACTGGCCAGCAGGTCCTGGAATATAAAGCTATTCCGTTGCGCCAAGAGCGGATTCGCTGGGTGCCCCATGGCATGACCTGGTTTTATATTTTTTTAATATAATTCGATTCAATCGGTCCGCAATGTCGAATAATTTAACAGTCTCCTCAGATTGCCCATGAGGGGCATTGAAGTATCTGATATTATTTATTTTTTTAAGTGGCTCGCTAATTGCATTAACCCTGAAGTACTATATAAAAAAACAGATTTCGCCAACACCCACAGATATCAAACCAAATAAAAAGGAGGCTAAAATGAAATTGAGAAAACTCGCCCTGATCTGCTGCTTAGTTCTGATTGCAAGTCCGGCATTCGCAGTCCCGACCATTTTTTCCGGATATGATGTCGGCACTGATTCTCTGGCAACTTCTCCCAATGCGACGGCTGCGGCAGCAGCTTTTGATGCCGCGACAACCACTACCCTGGTCGACTTTGAATCGCCGTTACCGGCCGATCTGAGCATCCCGGGCGGCAACATCACTAACGTGTCAGGCTGCGCGGCGTCTCTCTGCGGTTACAATACGACCTCAGGCGGCAGTGATTTTCTGTTGGTTTCTGGCGGTAACATTACGTTTAATTTTACCGATCCGATTAATGCGTTCGGGGCCTATTTCACCGGCTGGCAGATCGGCACGCAAACGATCACTTATGCGGACAATACCTCTGAAACCCTGAACATGCCTGCAGCAAATATCAATGATGGCGGCACGGTGTTTTTCGGCTTCTATGATACCGACAACATGATTACCAGCATCACCTACCATGCAGTGAATGATATCGTTGCTGTTGACGACCTTCGTTACGGCACCGCGGGATCCGCTCCAGTTCCCGAGCCTTCTACTCTTCTGCTGATGGGCGTTGGTCTTGGCGGTCTGGCACTCTATCGTCGTCGCAAGCAAGGCTGAATACCCAGTTAATCAGATTTACCGCAAATCTCTTATATAGAATTCAACCCTCGCATCCTCGGATGCGAGGGTTTTTTATTTCCTGTTCATCAGAAGTTCACTAGTGTTTTGCCCTGACCATGCCAATGAACTTGTCGTTCATTTTCACGCTGGGCGTGAATAATACCGACAGATATTCACCCGCAGCAAACCGGACAGCCCTGAAGACGCAGCGGCTTTTCCAGATGGCAGTTTTCCAGCAACTGGTGATTATTGAAAATTTCCCCCGTCAAGCCATCGGCCATGACCTGCCCGGCGTGAATCACAATGGTGCGCCGACACAGGTCAAGCACCAGGTCGAGATCGTGAGTGGCAATGATTTTGGTGTGCTGAAAACCGGCCAATTGCTCGATCAGCTGACGTCTGCTTCGCGGGTCGAGGCCGATACTCGGTTCATCCATCACCAGTATATCCGGTGACATGGCCAGCACGGTGGCGATGGCGACTGCGCGCTTTTCACCGCCGGACAGGCGGTAGGGGGACCGGTCGCGCAGATGGAGCGCATCAACCCGCTGCAATGCGTCCTCTACCCGCTTCTCAACGTCGGTTGCCGACAGCCCCAGATTCAGGGGGCCAAAAGCAACATCATCGAAAACGGTCGGCATGAAAAGTTGATCGTCGGGCTCCTGAAAAACCATGCCGACCGAACGCCGAACCAAAGGCAGGGTCGCTTTGGTCAGTGGATAATCGCCGATGACAACCGTGCCTTCGCCGGGGGTCAGGTAGCCATTGAGATGCATCAGCAGGGTCGATTTACCCGCTCCGTTGGCGCCGACGATGGCGACCGATTCGCCATGGGTGATATGAAACGATACACCCCGGAGCGCCGGGGTGCCGTCGGGATAACTGTAACTGAGGTCTTTGACCGTGACAATGTGGTGACTCATCGAACCAGCTCCAGCAGTACTTTCCCCAGCACCTGGGAGACATTTCCGGCCCGCAGGAATATAAAAACGGTGCACCAGCCAAAGGTAAAGAAAATCTCGCGGATACCGAAACTGAAGGAGCGCAGCAGGTGAATCTCACCGCTGAAGCCACGACAACACATGGCCTGATGAATGCGCTGCGCCCGATCTATGGTCCGGAGCAGCAGCTGTCCCACCAGCTGTCCATAAACAGTCATCCCGGTTCCCTTACCATTGAACGAGCGAAGTGCCCGTGCTCTGACCAGGCGCGCCCCTTCATCGACCAGCACGAACAGATAGCGATGCAGGAATAGCAACTGGAGGACAAAGACTCTTGGCGCACCGAGCTTTTCCAATGCCAGACAGACCCCGCTGAAGCTGGTGGTAGCGATCAGAATCAGTGCGGCGCTGATGGTCAGGGTGAACTTCAACAGGATCGAGATAAAAGAGAGCCAGCCACCGGAGATGTCCAGCGATCCGATATGAATCACAATCTGCCGGTCGAACAAAGGATTAAAAATGCCGATCAAGATCGCGAAAGGGGCGATGATCAGCAGTTTATTCAGCAAAAAATTGACGGGCAGGTGTCCGGCCGCCAGCAACACTACCGGAAAGACTAAAAACGGCAGCAACGCCGAGAGCTGATATTTATCGAAGGAGACGACACAGAGGATATATACAAGGGTGGTCACCAGTTTGGCCCGCGGATCGAGCCGGTGGATAAAGGAATCCCGATTTGCCAGAGTATCCAGCGAGCCGATCTCGAAAAAGGCGGTTTCAATTCTGCTCATCGGCAATATTCCGGTTAACTGTCCCGAACGGTTTTCACGTCGCTTCGATCCGGGTCCGCCGCTTCAGCAACAGTCCGATTGCTGCCGCCAGAGCCAGCGTGATAAAGCCGCCGACCATTCCGGAAACCGTCGTTCCCGCATCCACTGCCGGCCAGTCTTCAGCACCCCCCTCAGGTCCGCTAACCTTTTCGGCCTGGGCAAATTCGTACCCCGACAAAAAAGCTGATTTATTCTGGATTCCCGCCAGCAGAGCCTGGATGCCGTGTCCTGGAGCTGCGACCTCTTGTCTCCCCGTAACCTCCGAGAGGGCCCATTCCAGGCCATCGGGTCGGGTTGAAGCAAACCAGGACAGCGCTCCGCCCGTCACCAGGGTCGCGACCAGAAGGCCGGTCAGCACTTTATTCATCGACAACCAGCCGTAAGTGTGATCCGTCGCGGCGTATTGCAGGATTTCCGGCCGGGCTTTCAAAACGAACAACACAACCGCCGCGGTCACCAGACCTTCGACGGTACCGATCGCCAGATGAATCGACTGCATCAGCAGGACAAAGGTTTTGAAGGGAAGTTCTGAAATCCCGGAGGTGACGGTTTCCAGGACCACGCCAAAGGCGCCAAGTTGCAGACCGATCAACGCGGAGATGAGCGCGGCACTGAAAATCCGCTTTTCACTCGGGCTTGCGCCGACAATCTTTCGGTAAATCAGCGGATAGCCGATAAAACAGGGGAAAAAGCCAAGATTGAAAATATTGCAGCCGAGGGCCAGCAGACCACCGTCGGCAAAAAACAGCGCCTGCACGGTCAGGACCGAGGCCATTGCCAGGAACGCGGCCTCAGGACCAAGCAGTATGGCCAGGATCATCCCCCCGCCCAGGTGCCCGCTGGAGCCGGTCCCCGGGATGGTGAAATTGATCATTTGAGCGGCAAAAATAAATGCCGCCAGCACGCCCATCAGCGGCACTCGGCTGTCGTCCGGTTCTTTCTTGACTTGGCGGGAACAGTAAGCGATGGTTCCGGCGGTCGCGGCCCACATGGTTCCACCGACCGCCGGAGAAAGCAGCGCATCCGCCATGTGCATGAGTTACTCCTTCAGAAAAGTCTATCGCTTGCCATTGAATTTACGACATCCGGCCTGGCAGAAACGTCGTGCCGACTCGTAACACGAATCATACATTTGTAGCACCAAACTATGATGTATACATTTACGGGTCAAGCTCTTTGTCACGAATTATTTTTTTCTGCGACAAGAACCTGTCTCGGCAAAAAAAAACGCCCCCGACCTTCATGCTGAAGACCGGGGGCGCTCTGACGAAACTGCCTTAAAACGGATCAGACGTTGAAACGGAAATGCATGATGTCGCCGTCGAGCACGCGATAATCCTTCCCTTCCAGGCGCAGCAGACCTTTCTCCTTGGCCCCCGCTTCGCCGCCACAATTGACGTAGTCCTGATAGGCGGTCACCTCGGCGCGGATAAAACCTTTTTCAAAATCGGTGTGAATGACGCCGGCGGCCTGGGGAGCGAGCGCGCCGTCGGCCACGGTCCAGGCGCGTACTTCCTTGACCCCGGCGGTGAAATAGGTAATCAGCCCGAGCAACTTGTAGCCGGCGTGGATCATCCGGTCAAGTCCTGATTCCTCAAGACCCATCTCCTGCAGAAACTCGAGCTTTTCATCGGCATCGATTTCTGCGATTTCCGCCTCGATCTTGCCGCAGATCAGCACCATCTCCGAACCTTCGGTCGTAGCATGATCGCGTACCTGCTGCACGAAGGGGTGTGCTCCGTCCAGGTCGTCTTCACTGACGTTAGCGACATAGAGAACAGGCTTCATGGTGATCAGATGCAGATCCCGGATCGCCTTCCGCTCCTCATCGTCCAGGTCCGTCGCCCGGGCGGGACGACCTTCGTTGAGGGCGGCACGCACCTTTCCCAGAATCGACACCTCGGTCTGCAATTTCTTATCACCACTTTTGGCCTGTTTCTGGCTGCGTTGAATCCGTTTCTCCACGGTGTCGAGATCGGCCAGATTCAGTTCGGTCTGGATCACTTCGATATCCCGCAACGGATCGACAGCACCATCGACATGCACCACATTCTCGTCCTCAAAACAGCGGACGATATGGGCGATGGCGTCGACCTGACGGATATGGCCGAGGAACTGATTACCGAGCCCTTCCCCCTGACTGGCGCCGCGCACCAATCCGGCGATATCGACGAATTCCATCGAGGTCGGAACAACGGCCTGCGGTTTGACAATTTCTGCAAGTCTGTCAAGCCGCTTGTCCGGCACGGCAACAACACCGACGTTCGGCTCGATGGTGCAGAACGGATAGTTGGCCGATTCGGCCCCGGCTGAGGTGATGGCGTTGAAGATCGTCGACTTGCCGACATTCGGCAGTCCGACGATTCCACATTTGAAACCCATGATCCTATTTCCCCTGGAAAGAACGATAGCCGGGACAGATGCCCCGGCTATCGGATAGAGCGCTTATTGCCGCTGAGTTTTTAGACCAGCAGCGGCGCGATGACCAACGAAACCACGCTCATCAGCTTGATAAGAATGTTCATTGACGGACCCGAAGTGTCTTTGAACGGGTCGCCAACGGTATCGCCGATAACGGCAGCGGCATGGGCATCGCCCCCTTTGCTTTCCCCTTCCAGAGAACCGCTTTCGATATATTTCTTGGCATTATCCCAGGCGCCGCCGCCGTTCGACATCATCAGGGCCAGCAGCACCCCGGCCAGAGTCGCCCCGGCGAGCATGCCGCCGAGCGCTTCCTTGCCGAGGATAAAACCGATCAGCACCGGGGCGATGACCGCAACCATACCCGGCAGGATCATCTCTCTCAGGGCAGCTTTGGCGGAAATGTCAACGCATTTCTGCGAATCCGGCTTGACCCCTTCCTTCCCTTCCAGCAGCCCGGGAATTTCGCGGAACTGGCGGCGGATCTCGTCGACCATCTTGCCGGCGGCGCGGCCGACCGACGTCATGGTCAATGCGCCGATGAAAAACGGCAGGGCGCCGCCGATCAGCAGACCGATAACAACCATCGGATCGATCAGGTTGATCGAATCCAGGCCGACCGTGGTGGCATAGGCGGAGAACAGCGCCAGAGCGGTCAGCGCCGCCGAACCGATGGCAAAACCTTTGCCGATCGCAGCAGTGGTGTTGCCGATGGCGTCGAGACCGTCAGTGATTTTACGAACGTCCGGGCCCAGACCGGCCATTTCGGAAATCCCGCCGGCGTTATCGGCGATCGGCCCATAGGCATCGACGGTCATGGTAACCCCGACGGTGGCCAGCATACCGACCGCGGCGATGCCGATCCCGTAGAGACCGGCGAAGTAGTTGGCGACAAAAATACCGATGCAGATAATGATGATCGGCAGGGCGGTGGATTCAAGACCGACGGCCAGACCGTGGATGATATTGGTGGCCGGGCCGGTTTTGGACGCCTCGGCGATTCGGGCCACCGGCGCATGAGCCGTATAGTATTCGGTGACCTGGCCGATGGCGATCCCGGCTATGGTCCCGGCCAGAACCGCCCAGAAAACACCGGAATAAATCCCGAGAGACTTGATCACGAAGAACGCGGCCACCAGGAAGCCCGCAGCGGCGACGAAGGTCGTATAGTGCAGAGCCTTGGCCGGATCGATGCCTTTCAGCAGCTTCATCGAGAAGATGCCGATGAAGGAAAAGATCAGGCCGACCATGGCCATGACCAGCGGCAGGATCATGGCATGGGCCTGAACATCGACGCCGGAACCAAGTTTGGCCAGCAGATCCGGACCGGCAGCAACGGCAATCGCCATGGTGGCGATAATCGACCCGACATAGGATTCGAAAATATCGGCGCCCATCCCGGCCGTGTCTCCAACGCAGTCACCGACGTTATCTGCGATGACCCCCGGGTTGCGCGGGTCGTCTTCGGGAATGCCGGCCTCAACCTTGCCGACCAGGTCGGCGCCGACATCAGCGGCCTTGGTGTAGATCCCGCCGCCGACCCGGGCGAACAGAGCGATGGAGGAAGCCCCCATGGCGAATCCGTTGATGTAAGTTGCGGTATCCGGGCTGCCGCCGAAATAGATGTAGGCGATACCGACCCCGACCAGGCCCAGGGACGCAACGGCCAGGCCCATAACTGCTCCGCCGTTATAGGAGACTTCCAGCGCCTTGGCTTGCCCATGAGCACGCGCCGCTTCGGAGGTCCGAACGTTAGCGCGGGTGGCTGCCTTCATGCCGATAAAACCGCAGGTCATGGAGCAGAGCGCACCACCGACGAACGCCAGCGCCGTCTGATAGTTCATGCTGATCAGGATCAACCCGAAAACCACAACAATGAAAATGGCTAGCACCCGGTACTCACGACCAAGGAAGGCCATGGCGCCAGCATGGATATCCTCGGAGATCTCACGCATTCTTTCGTTGCCGACCGGCTGCGCCTTGACAATATTGTAAAGCACAATCGCGATTACAAACCCGACCGCTCCAAGAATAGGAGCCCACATCTGCAGTTCCATCAGTTCCTCGCCTCTCTTCCTTTTGTAATTAATGTGAATTCAGCAGGTTACAATTGTTAAAACGGTTCATGGCGACAGCAGCGCCATCATGCAAAATCGTTTCTGCGGCATCCGCCGCCAGATCAAGAAGTTCAGGAAGTTTTTTTTTCTCCTCCGGAGCAAACCGACTCAGTACATGTCCGGTTACATCGATATGCTCTGGCCGGCCAATACCGACTTTGAGTCGAATAAAATCCGTGCACCCCATATCCCGCATGCCATTGTGCCCGCCGTGCCCGCCATCGGGCCGAATCCGCAGCCGCCCGAAAGGCAGATCCAGATCATCGTAGATGACAATCAAATCCCCCGGAGTGATTCCGAGGGATTTGTAGGCAGCAGTCACGCTGACGCCGCTGTTGTTCATGAAGGTCTGCGGCAGCAGGATGGTGGTCTCTTCCCCGGCTGCTCGACCGACACCGTAGAGCCCCTGATAACCCTTTTTCTTCAGTGCAATATGGTGCCGTTCGGCAACCCGTTCGGCAACCAGAAAACCGGCATTGTGGCGAGTTCCGGTGTATTTTTCTCCCGGATTCCCCAACCCGACCAGTAATTTCACGCTGACCTCTCTCAAAGAGGGTTATTCGGTTTCGCCCTCTTCACCTTCAACCTCTTCAATCTCTTCACCTTCAATCTCTTCGACTTCAGGCTTATGTCCGACAACTGTAATGACGGTGAAGTTGACATCATGGAGCAATTCAACATCTTTCGGCGCGACCACATCCTGAATGTGGATGACATCACCGATCTGCAAAGCTGTCACGTCGATCTCAATCACCTGCGGAACCTGAGTCGGCAGACAGACAACCTCCAGTTCATGACGGATGACCTGCAGACTACCACCGACTTTTTCACCCTCGGATTTGCCGACCGGATGCACCGGAACCATGAAGTGACCTTTTTTCTGCAGGTCGATGGCATGAAAATCCGCACAGATCATATTACGTCGCAACGGATGCAGATCGAGTTCTTTCAGGATAACGACCTTGTCTTCAACGGCCTTTGCCCCTTTAAGAGTAAGCAGAGTATTCCATCCGGCTTCGGACGAGATCGCTTTTTCCAGATCTTTCGCATCCAGAGAAATGGGACAGGGTTCCATCCCCCGGCCATAAACAACAGCCGGCAATCTGCCTGCGGCGCGCAACTTGCGCGCTACCCCTTTGCCGGTGCTTTCACGAAGTTCCACATTCAATACTGCTTGAGCCATCTAACTATCCTCCATTTATTGGAAACTGGTCTGTATTCTTTTTCCGGACGCTCGGCTGTCAGACGAACAGAGAGCTGACCGATTCGTCGTTATGAATCCGGCGGATCGCTTCCGCCAGCAGCTTGCTGACCGACAGACTGATTAATTTCTCACACTTGGCAATCTTTTCCTGGGCAGGAATCGTATTGGTCACAACCACTTTTTTTAGCGGACTTTGCTCAATACGCTCCAGTGCCGGACCGGAGAGGACGCCGTGCGTAGCACAAGCAAATATATCGTCCGCGCCTTCCGCTTGCAGAGCTTTTGCTGCGGTACAGAGGGTCCCTGCGGTATCGATCATGTCATCAACAATCACGCAGGCTTTCCCTTTGACATCCCCGATGATATGCATCACCTCGGAAACGTTGGGCCCACTGCGCCGTTTATCGATGATCGCCAGTCCGGCATCCAAGCGTTTGGCGAAAGCACGTGCTCGTTCGGTCCCTCCGGCATCCGGTGAAACCACCACCAGATTCTCGGTGTCCGGCTGGATTCTGCGGATTTCATCCAACATTACCGGGGCGGCATAAAGATGATCAACCGGGATGTCAAAAAATCCCTGGATCTGTCCGGCGTGCAGATCGATGGTCAACAGTCGGTCGATGCCGGCCACCGACATCAGGTCAGCCACCAGCTTGGCGGTAATCGGCGCCCGCGGGGCAACCTTGCGATCCTGCCGGGCATAGCCGAAGTAAGGAACCACGGCGTTGATCCGCGCCGCCGATGCCCGCTTCAGGGCGTCAATCATGATCAACATTTCCATCAGGTGGTGATTGGCCGGGGCGCAGGTTGATTGGATGACATAAACGTCGCGACCGCGAACGTTTTCACTGATTTCAACCATAACCTCGCCATCCGAAAAGGTCCGCACCTTGGCCCCGCCCAGCTTGGCAGTCAGATGACCGCAGATTTCCTGCGCAAGAGGCTCGTTCGAATTCCCGGTGAAAATCTTGATCATACCCACTGGCACATACCCTTTTCGCTGAACAACGCAAAAACGGTTAGGCCATGGCAACACCATGACCTAACCTGAACCCTAAATTCTTCTGACATCAAGTCAGCGCTCGCTCCGCTTCGAATCCTTTCGAATGCAGCTTATTTTTTTGTGGCTGGGGCGGGAGGGATCGAACCTCCGAATGCCGGAATCAAAATCCGGTGCCTTACCGCTTGGCGACGCCCCATCATCCCACTAATAACTGAGTTCCCTGTTTATCGAACCGGCCGTTTTTACCCGGAACCGGTGTAGCTGTCAACCTTAAATCCGCACTTATCAAAGCGGTCGAACCGGGTAAACCAGCCAATCATGCTCTGCCGCCAGTCTCAAACCAGCCTGCTGAGCCGCAGCAAAATCGGTAAATACCCCGAAAACTGTCGCTCCGCTCCCTGACATCAACGAACCGAGAGCCCCCTGATCAAGAAGCTGTTGCTTGATTTCGGCCAGCAGCGGATAGCGTTCCAGAGTGACCCGCTCCAGATCGTTATGCAGACGATCACAAAGTTCCTCTCGGCTCGCAACAGAAAACCTTGGAAGGTTAGCCAGTTCCCCCCCTCTTGTCAACCGTAAACTTTGATAAGCCCAGGCTGTTGGAACCGCTATTTTGGGATTGACCAGCAGATAGGCCACCGACGGCAGAGGAGCCAGAAAATCGAGTTTGGTGCCGGTTCCGGTTGCCCAGGCCGGGTCGCCAAAGATAAAGAATGGAACATCCGCCCCAAGCTGCCCTCCCAGCTCCATCAGTCGCGTCTTCCCCAAGCGCGCATTCAGCAATTCATCAAGGCCCAACAACACCGTCGCCGCATTGGAAGATCCCCCCCCCAAGCCGGCCGCGACCGGAATTTGTTTGTCGATCTCGATATCAATCCCGACATCCCTCTCTGTTTCGCGTAACAGCTGGCGAGCAGCGCGCGCCGCAATATTTTCCTCACCCGCTGCCAGCTCGATATCGCGACAAGTCACCCTGACCCCGGCCTCGCCGCCGAGATGGATTCTAATCCGATCGCAGAGATCAACCCGCTGCATCGCCATTGCCACCTCATGATAGCCATCCAGACGGCGACCGAGGACATGCAGGCAGAGGTTGATTTTAGCCGGTGACAGAAATGTCTTCTCTCGCATACCCAAACCACTCCGAAAAAAAAATCTGTAAGGGGGTCATATTTCCCGAGCCGGGACCTGTCTGTCAAGCAACACAATAATAAAACAGCATCTATCGATTAATCGTTCCCGGATGACTTGTTGCGGTCAGGAGCTACAAAACCTGGTTCTATCACTCTGACCACCAAATCAACAGATGGCCAGTTTTCGCCACAGGTGGCCAACTACAGCCTCAAGAAGAGATTAACAGCGCCACATATTCTTTTCCGCATGCTCTAACTTATTGATTTCAGGAAGCTGCAGAGAAAAATAACAGTATTATAAAAATGGCATCATCTTTGCCAGTTATTGACCGTCACCGAAAACAGAATACTATTTTGCAATCATATGCCCGGTGGCGTGATTTTTCCGATGGAAACTTTATAATTATATGCTTATACGCTTCATCGGCTCACTCCTCCTGCTCCTGTTGTTTACCGGGCCGGTGCTGGCGAAGCCGATCAACATAAAAATTGTTCAGACAGCCACCGACAGCACCACCGAAAATCGGGCCGTCGATTATCTGATAAAATTGATTGAAGAACGGTCAGCCGATCGCATCCGGTTTGAGCGCCGGTCCGAAACTGACGGCAATGCAGGGCTGAAAAACCTTCTGGCGGGACAGAACCAGCTGCTACTTTTGAATTCAGCCGATCTGTACCGGGAGCTTCCCCTGCTGCAGCTCTTTGAATTGCCTTTTTTGTACGATGACCGCCAGCAGCTGCACCGGGTTATTGACAGTGAAATCGGTCAACAGATCATGCAGCAGTTACAGCGGCATGGTTTGAAACCATTATCCTACTGGGATAAAAGCTTCCGGCAACTGGCCGCTGGTCGTCCTCTGCTGTTACCGCAACAGGCAAGCGGACTGGAGTTTGCCAGACAACACAGCCTGTTGACCGAAGCTTTTCAGGACAAGCGGGCTGAGAATACTACACGGGAACAGGGATTTGAAATTTCTCTGTCTGAACTTTCCAGATGGCAGCCGGATCCGTCGATCACCGACCTGACCCTGAGCAATCATGCGGCAACCGGCGACCTGTTGCTGACCAGCCGCGGTTTCTGGGACAGTCTGCCGGAAGATCTTAAAGTTATTATCAGCGGCGCGATCAGCGATGCGACGGTTTACGCCCGGGAATTGATGGCCCAGGCTGACAGATTGGCTCTGCAGCAGCAGAAGGAACTCGGCCGGTATCGTCTTCACTGGCTCACGCCGGAACAACGGACAGCCTGGCAAATGGCAATGATGCAACTTTATCGGAAGCATTTTACTGGAAAAGAACTACAATTTATTGAAATGATTTTGAAAAGCTAAAGCACGTGGTCAGAGGCTTGTCTCTGCCCCCCCTAACAACCTTCCGCAGTGACTGCTGCGGAATTGAGAAAAATGGTGTGAAAGATGATTATAAAGTTTTTTGATGCTGTCGATCGTTATCTGGAGATATTCAGCACCTTCATGATGATGATCACGATGTGTTCGGCCACCCTGATCGCCTTTGTCAACGTGGTCGCGCGGTACGGATTCGATTATTCGATGACCTGGGCGGGTGAGGCGGTCTCCTACCTGTTCATCTGGTGCGTCCTGTTTGGAGCCGCCTACGGCTTCAAGATCGGTATGCACCTGGGGGTAACGATAGTCATCCAGACCATTAAGCCGGCGATCGCCAAATGGCTGCTCTCATTCAGCCTGGTTATCATCCTCGGCTATCTGATCTGCCTGTTTTTCTGGGGCATCGACTTTGTCAAGTTCAACCACATGATGGAAATGGTCTCGGTCGACCTGGAAATCTCCTACTGGATTATCTATCTCTGCGTACCGATCACGATGGCCATTGCGGCATATCAGGTTTTACTCAAATTAATCAAGACAATCAAAGTACCCGCTGACCAGTTCAGCTACGATATGGTAATGAAGGAGCACTAAACTAATGGAAGTCACTCTACTTTTCATCTCCCTCTTCGGCCTGCTCCTGATCGGGGTGCCTATCGCGGTTGCCCTGGGCCTGTCGACAACCATGGTTATACTGCTCTTTACCGATCAGCCGACCCTGGTCATCGCCCAGCAGATGTTTACCTCACTCGATAAATTCGCCCTGATGGCGATCCCTCTGTTCGTGCTGGCCGGCAACTTTCTCTCTCAGGGCGGCGCGGCGGCGCGGATAATCCGGTTCGCCCGCTCGCTGGTCGGCCATCTTCCCGGCGGCCTGCCGATGTCCGCGATTTTCGCCTGTATCATTTTCGCCGCCGTCTCCGGCTCTTCGCCGGCCACGGTTGCCGCAATCGGTTCAATCATGATCGGCGCCATTGAGGAAGACGGCTACAGTACCCCTTTCTCCATCGGCTCAATCGTCTGCTCCGGTTCCCTCGGTATTCTGATTCCTCCTTCAATCGTACTGATCGTCTACGGGGTCACTGTCGACCAGTCGATCGGCAAGCTGTTCATGGCCGGGGTCATACCGGGCGTACTGTTGGGCGGTGGTCTGATGCTGGTCACCTATATCGCTGCCGTTAAACAGGGCTTTAAGAGCAAACCGATGGCGCCGTTCAACGAGATCTGGGCGTCTTTCAAGGAGGCGATCTGGGGGCTGCTGGTCGTCATCATCATCATCGGCGGGATCTACGGCGGGATCTTCACCCCGACCGAAGCGGCGGCAGTCTCCGCCGTGTACGGCTTTTTCGTCGTCAAATTCATCTACAAAGACCTGAAGTGGAAACAGATCCCCAAGATCATCAAGGATTCTGCGGCAACCTCATCGATGATCATGTTCATCATCGCCAACGCCATGGTCTTCGCCTACCTGCTGACCATCGAGCAGATCCCCCAGCAGCTGGCAGCCTGGATCATCGCCATGAACCTGAACAAAGTGATGTTTCTGGTGCTGGTCAACCTGCTGCTGCTGCTGGCCGGCAACTTCATGGAACCATCCAGTCTGATCATGATTATCGCGCCGCTGATCTTTCCGGTCGCCATGCAACTGGGCATCGATCCGATACATCTCGGAGTGATTGTCACTGTCAATATGGAGATCGGCATGCTGACTCCGCCGGTCGGGTTGAACCTGTTCGTCGCCAGCGGTATTTCGGGACGAAGTCTCGGCGAGGTGGTTCACGCCTCGATTCCCTGGTTTTTCGCTCTGTTAATAGGGCTGCTGATCATCACCTACATTCCGCAGATCTCGCTTTGGCTTCCCCAGCTGATGTATGGATCCTGATGTTCAGCTGAATCGCCGACCAAATTACAGTGCATTGGGCACTGAAATATATAGACGCATGTAGTACTGGCGCTATTGCATTCCCGTTGTGGGGAATGCCCCATCAACTCAGAGAAGAGAGAAAAGGAGAAAAAAATGAAGCACCTCAAGTTTGTCCTGCTCAGCCTGACGCTTGTCGCCTTGGCCGTTTCCCCGGCCTTCGCCAAACAGATCGTTCTCAAATTCAGCCATGTGGTTGCTGTTGACACCCCCAAGGGGCAGGCAGCCGAGTACTTCAAGAAGCTGGTCGAAGAACGTTCCAATGGCGAAATCAAAGTTGAGGTCTACCCGAACTCCTCTTTGTTCAACGACAAGGACGTCATGACTCCGCTGATGACCAACGCCGTGCAGATGGCAGCTCCGAGCTTCTCGAAATTCACCAAGTTCGCTCCGCAGCTGCAGCTGGTGGACCTGCCTTTCCTGTTCAACGACGTTGATCACCTCCATCGCGTTCTGACCGGCCCGGTCGGCCAGAAAATGCTCGACAAAGTCGGCACCAAAGGACTGGTCGGCCTGGCCTTCTGGGACAACGGTTTCAAGGAACTGTCTGCCAACAAGCCGATTATCATGCCCGAGGACGCAGCAGGTCTGAAATTCCGCATCATGTCTTCCAAGGTTCTCGAAGCCCAGTTCAAAGTCGTTGGCGGCAATCCCCAGGTGCTGCCGTTTTCCGAAGTTTACAGCGCCCTGCAGCAGGGTGTTGTTGACGCCTGCGAAAACCCACTGTCCAACTTCTACACCAAAAAATTCTATGAAGTTCAGAGCGACCTGACCCTCTCGAATCACGGCTACCTCGGCTATCTGGTCGTCACCAACAAGATCTTCTGGAATTCCCTGAACAAGGATCAGCAGAAGCTGATCAAGCAGGCCATGGACGAAGCGACTGTTTACGGGAACAAACTGGCCCTGGATATGGCCAAGACCTATCTGGAGAAGGTCAAGGCGTCGGGTAAAACCAAGGTCCACACCCTCACTCCGGAACAGCGTAAAGCCTGGAAAGACAAGATGCTCACCATCTATCCCCAGTTCTACGATGTTATCGGCAAGGACCTGATCGACGAAGCGCTGAGTACCAAGTAATCTTCGTCCCTCAGACATCTCAACCAAAAGCGGGAAGCCGATCGGCTTCCCGCTTTTTTTTATTCTGGATCCCGTTGCAATTTTACCCCGACACCAGCACGATCGGCGCTTCGAGGTAACTTTTGACGGTGGCCAGGAATTCAGCGGCGTCGGCACCGTCGAGGACGCGGTGGTCGGCGGAAAGGGTCAGGCGCATGATCGTCGCGACGGCCGGTTCCCCCTGCTCATCGACGACGATCTCCCCTTTCACCGTTCCCACCGCCAGGGCGGCCGCCTGCGGCGGGGTAATAATGGCGCAGAACGACTCGACTCCGAGCATTCCCATATTGGAGATGGTAAAAGTCCCCCCTTCGGTCTCCTCCGGCAGCAGACACCCCTGATTGGACGCCTTGTCCGCCAGTTCCTGGGCGGTTTGATTGATCTGCTTGAGGGTCAGTTTTTCACAGTGACGAATCACCGGATGGTACAATCCACGATCGGTCGCCACGGCCAAGGCGATATTTATATCGGGCAGTTCCACTCCCTGTTCTCCGTTCCAGGTCGCATTGACCCAGGGGTGTTCCTGTAACGCCCGTGTCGTGGCGGCAATGATAAAATCGTTGATCGACACACCGAGATCCTTGCGAAAACGGATCACATCCGACATATCAACTGTCATAGTGACATAAAAATGCGGAATGGTTTGCCAGGCATCTTCCATTTTACGGGCGATCAGTCGGCGAATTTTTACCGATTTCCCCGGTCTTTCGGGTGATTTCTTGATCATGCTGATTCCTCTATAAGGTGTTGACTTGGCAGCTGATTTCTTTCACCGAACAGCTTCAGTTTCACTCCAGCATCCCCGCCGCTTCGAAAATCGTCTCCGACAGGGTCGGATGGGGATGGATTGTCTTGCGCAGATCCTCACCGGTTGCCGCCATCTCTAGCGCCAGAACCCCTTCGGCGATCAGTTCCCCGGCGCCGGGACCGGCAACGGCAATTCCGAGCAGCCGGTCGCTGTCGGCGGCGAGAATCAGCTTGGTCAGACCGTCGTCGCGCCCCAGGGTCAGGGTCCGACCGTTACCGCGCCAGGGGAACTTGGCGGTTCTGATCTTGATATTCTGTGCGCGGGCATCGGTTTCGGTCAATCCGCACCAGGCGATTTCCGGATCGGTGAAGACCACCGCCGGAATCGCCCGCGGATCGAAAACCGCCTTTTGCCCAGCTGCCGCTTCGGCGGCGACATGGGCTTCGCCGTAAGCCTTGTGAGCCAGCATCGGTTCTCCGGCAATATCGCCGATGGCGAAAATGTGTCGCTCAGCGGTGCGCTGCTGGCCGTCGACTTTGATGAAGCCTTTGTCCGTCAGTTTGATGGCGGTATTCTCCAGGCCAAGATTTTCACTGTTCGGACGCCGGCCGATGGCGATTAGCACCTGGTCGAAACGTTTGCTGTTCCGCTCACCTTTCTTGTCCTCCAGAGTGACCGCGACGACATTTTTCTGTTCCTTCAGCTCGACAACTTTGGTACTTAGCAGGATCTCGGCAACCTTTTTCTCCAGGCGCCGCTTGAGAACCGATACCAGGTCGCGGTCGCAGCCGGGAAGCAGACCGTCGGTCATTTCGACCACCGAGACCTTGCTGCCGAGCGCGGCATAGACCGAGCCGAGTTCCAGACCGATATAGCCGCCGCCGACCACCAGCAGCGATTTCGGCACTCCGGCCAGTTCCAGCGCTCCGGTCGAATCGATGATTCGCGCGCTCGCCTGTACTCCCGGCAGCATGAGCGGCCGCGAGCCGGTGGCAAGAATCGCCTGATCAAAGTTCAGCTCCCCGGTTTCATCGTCAACCGTTTTGACGGTCAGCGTCTTATTGTCCTTGAAGCGGACCGTACCGCGCACATAAGTCAGCTTCAGCTTGTCGGCCCGCATCCCCAGCCCGCCGGTCAGTTTTTTGATCACCTCGTTCTTCCAGTCGCGCACCCGATCGAGATCGATCTTTGGACTGCTGAATTTGACGCCGATCGCCGCCGACTCCTCGGTTTCACTGACCAGCTTGGCGACGTGCAACAGGGCTTTCGAAGGGATACAACCGCGGTAGAGGCAGACGCCGCCCGGCCTGACTTCGGGATCGATCAGGGTGACGGACAGCCCCAGCTCGGCGGCCCGGAACGCTGCGGCATAGCCGCCGGGACCGGCGCCGATGATGACCAGTTGGGTTTTTTCGGGGATAGTATTCATTTGGCGATTGGCCTTTCTAAAAGCTTGGAAAATCAAAACCGGCGGGTTGCGCCCCGCCAGGCGCCTTCCTCTTTTGTAAAGCCACAAAAGAGGAAGCAGAAAAAGGCTTTGTTTATTTCTGCCTCAATGGTTCAGTAACTTTTTTCACCTCAAGAACAAACTTGGAAAATTTTTCCTCTGTGGTGGCAATAACTACCTTCCCGGCTCGCTACGCTCACACGGGCTAAACGGGTGCGGCGCTGCCACGACTGTCGCACCGGCAAAAGGAGGTCACTTTGGGCGCCAAACGTTAACCGTTTCCTCCTTGCAGTGTTTTTTCATTGCTCCCACGGCAACCTCCGTTTAACCCATCTGAAAACGGATTCTTGTTTTCAGTTGGGGCCTTTCCGTTTTCTGTCGCCACGAAGCTCTGCCCCGGTCCGCTTTATCGGACCACCGCCAGCGAAAAAGGCTGCAAACTCCCGAGACAGAAATCAAAAATAGTTTCTTTTGCTTCCTTTTCTTTGCGCCTCAAAGAAAAGGAAGTCGGCGTTCGGGCCGAGACCCGACGGTTCTGCCTTCAGGTTTTGCCTTAACAGAGCAACAGGGACGGGCGCCTGCAGAGCCCGTCCCCGTTACCCCTTCATCGCCAATTCAATCGGCTTCTCCAGCGCCTCGCAGACCCAGCGTAGAAACCGCGCCCCGTCAGCGCCATCAATGACCCGATGATCGTAAGTCAGCGACAGTGGCAAAGTCAGCTGCGGCTCGAAATCGACGCCATCCCAGACCGGCTGCATCTCTGTTCGGGAGACACCGAGAATCGCCACCTGTGGTGCATAGACGATCGGCGTGAAAGCATTGCCGCCGATCCCCCCAAGATTGCTGATGGTGAAACACCCCCCCGCCATTTCGTCCGGGCCGATCTTCCGCTCGCGGGTTCTGGCCGCCAGATCGTTCAGTTCCACCGCCAGCTGCTCGATCCCCTTCCGGTCGACATCACGCAGCACCGGCACCAGCAGGCCATTCGGAGTGTCGACGGCCACACCGATATGCACATACTGCTTGAGGATCAATTCCTTGCGTGCCAGATCGAGGCTGCTGTTGAATTGCGGAAAAACCTTCAGGGCGGTGGCACAGACCTTGGCCAGGATGGCGGTCATGGTCACCTTGGCTTCACCGATAGTGCGATAATTGAAATCGTTGCGGAACTCTTCCAGTTCACCGATCTGCGCCTTGTCGTACTGGGTGACCTGCGGGATGGTCGACCAGGAATAACTCATCGCATCGGCGGTCAGCTCGCGCACCCGGGAAAGCGGCTCGCTACTGATCTCTCCCCATATGCCGAAGTCGGGCAGCGGCCGCTGGGCGTGCAGGCCCGGGAATTCCCCGACCGCCGCCGGTGCGGGACCGCCGCCGGTAATTCGCTGCATGGTTTCGCGGACGAACAGCCGCACATCATCGGCGCTGATCCGCCCGCCGGGTCCGCTCCCCTGGACCTGGTAGATATCAACCCCGAGCTCGCGGGCCAATCGCCGCACCGTCGGGGACGCCGGAGCGACCAGATCATCGCGCCGGACCGGGGTCAGATCGAGCGGCGGCTTCTCAGAATCCGAAGACGGAGCAGGTTCAGGTTTTGCTTTCTTTTCAGGTTGAGTTTCCTGCTCAGAATCGGGTTCTTCTGCCTTTTCAGGTTCAGGTTGCTGAGCAGGTTCAGGTTCAGACTTCGGCTCAGATTCAGGCTTATCTGACCCTTCCTCACCATCAGAGTCCAGCAGCATGATCGTGGCGCCGACCTTGACCTCATCCCCTTCGGCGACTTGGATCTCGGTAATCTTTCCGGCGAAGGGAGATGGAATCGCCACCACTGCTTTGTCGGTTTCCAGTTCCAGCAGGGTCTGGTCGTCCTCGACCCGGTCACCGACCGCTACGCTCAGGGACACCACCGTCCCCCCCTCAACCCCCTCGGATACCTCCGGCACCTTGATTTCGTGTTTCATAGCAATCCTTTTCGGCAACGAGATTCACAACTACTAAAGTCCTCTTTTCTCGCGGAGACCGCAGAGAAACGCAAATAATGCTATTAATATTTCTCCGTGTTTCAGCATCTCCGCGACAAAAACTATGAGCCAACAATCTGAATTACCAGGTTATCTTTTAAAAAATTCGATTTTCTCAGCGTCCTCAGCATCCTCCGTGGTTAATCGATTTTTATTGCTGATGCGGATTCAGTTTGTCCGCATTAATCTCCATTTTTTTCACCGCCTTAGCAAGAATATTCTTCGGCAGATTCCCTTCCGCAACCTGCTGGCGCAGGGCGGCCAGGGCAATATAACGGGCATCGACCTCGAAGAAATCGCGCAACCGGGCGCGGTCTTCGCTGCGCCCGAAACCGTCGGTCCCCAGGCAGTGGAGCGGCCCGGGGAACCACTGGGCGACCAATGCCGGTAGCACCTTCATGTAGTCGCTGGCGGCGACAAAGCTCCCGGTTTCTTTTTCCAGCAGACTACGGAGATAGGGAACCTTGGGTTTCTGCTCCGGATGCAGCAGGTTCCAGCGCTCGCACTCCGCCGTATCGGTGTACAATTCCTTGTAGCTGGTCACACTCCAGACATCCGCGGATACTTTGTATTCCCCTTCGAGCAGCTGTTGCGCCTTGAGCGCCTCGTTGAGGATCGCGCCACTGCCAAGCAGATGAACCTTCCCCTTGCCCCCTTTGAGGGTCGACTTGCGGTAGCGGTACATCCCCTTGAGAATCCCCTCGCGGACATTGCCGGTTTTCGGCATCGGCGGCATCGGGTAGGTTTCGTTCATCACCGTCAGGTAGTAGATCAGGTCCTCCTGATGGCAGTACATCCGGGTCAGCCCCTCGTGGATGATGACCGCCAGCTCGTAAGCGAAGGCCGGGTCGTAAGCTTTGACCTTGGTCGGAGCCAGCGCCAGAACGTGACTGTGGCCATCCTGATGCTGCAGCCCCTCGCCGGCCAGGGTGGTGCGCCCGGCGGTGGCGCCGACCAGGAAACCGCGCGCCCGGCTGTCGCAGGCTTGCCAGATCAGGTCTCCGACCCGCTGGAAGCCGAACATCGAGTAGAAGGTGTAAAAAGGGATGGTCTGCACGCCATTGTTGGAATGGGCGGTGCCGGCGGCGATGAAGCTGGCCATCGAACCGGCTTCGCTCAACCCCTCTTCAAGGATCGCGCCGTCGGTTTTCTCGTTGTAGAACAGCAGGCTCCCTTTGTCGACCGGCTCATAGAGCTGCCCGGAATGGCTGTAGATACCAGCCTGGCGGAACAGAGACTCCATGCCGAAGGTGCGCGCCTCATCGGGAACGATCGGTACGATCAGTTTGCCGAATTCCTTATCGCGCAACAATTTGGTGAGCAGATGCACGTAAGCCATGGTGGTCGCCAGCGGTCGGTCGCCGGAACCTTCGAAATACTCGCGGATCACCTCTTCGGTCTGGCAGGCCATCGGGTAACTGGCATCCTGTCGTTTCGGCAAGGTGCCACCCAGCGCCTGCCGACGCTCCTTGAGGTAGAGCATTTCCGGGCTGTCGTCGTCAGGCTTGTAGAAAGGAGTTTCGGCGATCTGGTCATCACTGACCGGAATGTTGAAACGGGTGCGAAAGGCCTTCAGTTCGTCCTCATTCAATTTTTTCTGCGCATGGGTGATGTTCTTCCCTTCCCCGGCCTCGCCGAGTCCATATCCCTTGATGGTCTGCGCCAGGATAACCGTCGGCGCCCCCTTATGTTCAACCGCCTGCTTGTAGGCAGAATAAACCTTGCCGGGATCATGTCCGCCCCGATGCAGGTCGCCTAATTGCTCGTCGCTGTAATCTTTAACCAAGTCGAGCAATTCCGGATATTTACCAAAAAAGTGCTCACGGACATAGGTGCCGTGCCCCAAGGTGAATCGCTGCATATCACCATCGAGAACCTCATCCATACGCTGGACCAGTTTCCCGGCGTGATCCGCTTCGAGCAGCGGATCCCAATCCCCTCCCCAGATGACCTTGATAACGTTCCAGCCGGCGCCGCGAAAAGCCGCTTCGAGTTCCTGGACGATTTTGCCATTACCGCGCACCGGACCGTCAAGACGCTGCAGGTTGCAGTTGACGACGAAAATCAGATTATCAAGTTTCTCCCGCGCTGCCAGGGTGATCGCGCCGAGCGATTCCGGTTCGTCCATTTCGCCGTCGCCGAGCATCGCCCAGACCTTGCGCCCGCTCCCCTTGCGCAGGCCACGATCGACCAGGTAGTGATTGAAGCGCGCCTGATAGATGGCGCAGAGCGAGGTCAGTCCCATGGAAACGGTCGGGAATTCCCAGAAATTCGGCATCAGAAAGGGGTGCGGATAAGACGAGAGTCCCCCCTTGCCGGGGCGCAGCTCACGGCGGAACCCCTTCAGGTCTTCTTCCGTTAATCGTCCTTCAAGAAACGCCCGCGCGTAAATCCCCGGCGAGGCGTGCCCCTGGAAATAGATCATGTCACCGAGAAAGTCCTCGGTCCGTCCGCGCCAGAAGTGATTAAAACCAACCTCCCAGAGGGTTGCGGCCGAAGCGAAGGTCGAGATATGGCCGCCAATTCCTGAAGATTCGCGGTTGGCGCGCACCACCATCGCCATGGCGTTCCAACGGATGATCGACTTGATCCGCCGCTCGATATCGCGATTGCCGGGATAAACCGGCTGCTGGCTGCGCGGAATGGTGTTGATGTAGGGGGTATTGGCGGTGAAGGGGATGCTGACCCCCTGCTCCTGGGCGCGCACCTGCAGCAGGCGCAACAATTGGCGAACCCGCTCGGGTCCCTCGGTTTTCAGCACGTAATCGAGAGATTCCCGCCATTCGGCGTTTTCAATCTCCTGAAGGTCTTCGAATTTATTCAGATTTTCTGTGGCCATAGTATCCTCTCCTTAGCACTTTAATGATAGCACAGGTATGTCGAAAAGCAGGCTCGCTGATAATTCCTCGACAAACTTGGTATCCTCCGAGTTAGAATGAAATTCTGACCTACTCAACATCTCAATAAGGAGTTCCCGATGCTGATCATCGGTGTCGATACCGGCGGTACTTTTACCGATTTCATCTGGCAGGATGGCGAAAAGAGCGGCGAATACAAACTGCTCTCCACCCCCCTCAACCCAGCCGAGGCGGTGCTGGCCGGGCTGCAAAAAATCGCCGACAATCGCCCCTTCCAGCTGGTGCATGGTTCGACGGTGGCAACCAACGCGCTGCTGGAAAATAAAGGCGCCCGCACCGCCCTGATCACCAACCGCGGTTTCGAGGATGTCATCGAGATCGCCCGCCAGAACCGCCCCCGGCTATATGACCTGCAGGTGCAGAAGATTCCGCCGCTGGTTCCCGGAAACCTGCGCATCGGCGTTCCCGGCCGGATCGATCCGGAAGGCCGAATCAGCGAACCGCTGACCACCGTCGACCTGCAACCGCTGCTCGATCAGCTCAAACTAGCCGGAGTCGAATCGCTGGCGGTTTCGCTGTTGTTCTCCTTCAACAACCCTGAGCATGAACTGCTGATCGGCACCCAACTTACGGCGCTCGGTTTGCCGGTCTCTCTCTCGCACCAGGTCCTCGCCGAATTCCGTGAGTACGAGCGGACCAGCACCACCCTGATCAACGCCTATGTCTCGCCGAAAATGGATCGCTATCTCGGCCAGCTCGCCGCTGAGTCGAACGCCAGGGTCTTTCGCATCATGCAGTCGAACGGCGGCTCGATCTCGGCCGCCACCGCCCGCCGCGAATCGGTGCGCACCATCCTCTCCGGCCCGGCCGGCGGTGTGGTCGGCGCGGAAGTGATCGGACGACAGAGCGGTATGGAGAAACTGATCAGCTTCGACATGGGAGGGACCAGCACCGACGTGGCGCTAATCAACGGGCGGCTACCGCTCACCACCGAAGCGACCATCGCCGGCTACCCGGTCAAGGTGCCGATGATCGACATTCATACCGTCGGTGCCGGCGGCGGCTCCATCGCCCGCCTCGATCCCGGCGGCGCGCTCCAGGTCGGCCCGGAAAGCGCCGGGGCCGATCCGGGTCCGATCTGTTACGGCAGGGGGGAGGAACTGACCGTCACCGATGCCAACCTTTACCTGGGGCGGCTGATCCCCGACCATTTCCTCGGCGGCGGCATGCGGTTGCAGACGGAGAAAGTTCAGCGGAAACTGGAGAAATTCGCCGCGCAGCTTAAGCTGAAGCCGGTCGAATTGGCCGAGGGGATTCTCGCCGTCGCCAACAGTTCCATGGAAGGGGCGATCAAGAAAATCTCCGTCGAACGTGGCTTCGATCCGCGCGAGTTCACCCTCTTCTCTTTTGGCGGCGCGGGGGGGATGCACGCCGTGGCGCTGGCGGAACTGTTGCAGATGCCACAGGTCATGGTTCCCGCTTCTCCCGGGATTCTCTCAGCCTGCGGCATGTTGCTGGCCGACGTGATCAAGGATTATTCGCAGACCGTGATGCTGAGCGAACAACAGGCCACCCGCGAGGTATTTGACGAACTGTTTTTGCCGTTGCGGGAACAGGCCCGCGCCGATCTGCAGGAGGAAGGAGTGGCCGCCGACCGGATCGAGCTGCAGCCGCTGCTCGACATGCGTTACTGTGGTCAATCCTTCGAGCTGCTGGTCAATTATACGGAGGATTTTATCGCCGGCTTCCACCGGGAACATCGGCGCGCCTACGGCTACGCCAGCGAAACCCGGCCGGTGGAGATCGTCAACCTGCGTCTGCGCGCCTTCGGGCGTCCCGAACATCAGCTGCCGGACGCGCGGCTGGCAGGGAAAGAACGACCCGAACCGGCGGCCTTCCTCGGCCAGACCCGGACGGTTTTCGCCGGACAGTGGCAGGAGACGACGATCGTTGACCGAGCACAGCTGCGACATGGCAACCGGATCAACGGTCCGGCGATCCTCACCGAGTACTCCTCGACCATCGTCCTCCCCCCGGACTGGACCGGCACAGTCAACCCATTCGGCCATTTGCTGTTGGAGAAAAAGAAGGCCAAAGCCCCGAGGCTCGCGGCTTGAGGCTGTAAGCCTCGTGCCTAAAGCCTAAAGCCTCGTACCTAGAGCCTCGTGCCTAGAGCCTAGAGCCTAGAGCCTAGAGCCTCGAAACTGAAAGGTTATCCAATGGAAGTCAACCCGATCCTGCTGCAGGTGTTCCGCAACCGCTTCGTCGCCATCGCCGAGGAGATGGGGGTCACCCTCGGGCGCACCGCCTTCTCCCCCAACATCAAGGAGCGCCGCGACTACTCCTGCGCTCTGTTCGACGACAGTGGTGACATGGTCGCCCAGGCGGCGCACATTCCGGTCCATCTCGGCTCGATGCCGCTGTCGGTCAAGGCCGCGATCGACACCATCGGGATGAAGGACGGCGACATGGTCATGCTCAACGATCCCTTCGCCGGCGGCACCCACCTGCCCGACATCACCCTGGTGGCGCCGGTCTTTGTCGACGGCCACGACCGTCCCGCTTTCTACGTCGCCAACCGTGCCCACCATTCCGATGTCGGCGGCATGACCCCCGGTTCGATGCCGGTCTCCACCAGCATCTTTCAGGAAGGACTGATCATTCCGCCGACGAAAATCGTCAGCAAGGGTGAGATCGACCGCAACCTGTTCAGCCTGCTGCTGCGCAACGTGCGCACCCCGCAGGAGCGCGAGGGAGATTTTTCCGCCCAGCTGATGGCCAATCTGACCGGTGTCGAGCGCTGCAAGCAACTGGTCGGGAAGTACGGACTGCGCCAGACCCGTGATTACGCCGGCTACCTGAATGATTACGCGGAAAAAATGCTGCGCCGCACCATCGCGGCGATTCCCGACGGTAGCTACCAGTTCGAAGACCGGCTGGATTCGGACGGATTCAGTAACGAACCGGTACCGCTCAAGCTGTGCCTGAAAATTTCCGGCGATAGCGCCGAACTCGATTTTCGTGGCTGTGCGCCGCAAGTTCAAGGAAGTGTCAACGCCGTTTTCGCCATCACCCTCTCGGCGGTGCTCTATTGCTTCCGCTGCCTGATCAAAACGGATGTGCCGACCAATGCCGGCATCGTCCGGCCGCTATCCCTGCTCACCGAGCCGGGAACGGTGGTCGACGCCCGCTTCCCAGCGGCGGTTGCCGGCGGCAATGTCGAGACCAGCCAGCGGATTGTCGACCTGGTGCTCGGCGCCCTGGCCCAGGCGATCCCCGAACGGATTCCGGCCGCCAGCCAGGGGACGATGAATAACACCACCATCGGTGGAATCGATCCGCGCAGCGGCCAGGCCTTCAGTTACTACGAAACCCTGGCCGGCGGCTGCGGCGCGACCAGCAATCAGGATGGCGCCAGCGCGGTCCACTCGCACATGACCAACACCCTCAACACCCCGGTCGAGGCACTGGAATACGCTTACCCATTCCGAGTCACCCGCTACAGCCTGCGGCCTGAATCGGGTGGCAAAGGAATGCATTGCGGCGGTGACGGGCTGATCCGCGAGATCGAACTACTGGCAGAGGCTGAAGTGACGGTGTTGACCGAACGTCGGTCGACTGCTCCCTATGGACTGGTCGGAGGAGCAGACGGGGAAATGGGAAAAAACCAGCTGGTTACTACCGAGGGGACGAAACCGCTGCCGGGGAAGATCACCAGCCGCCTGCAAGCTGGCGAGAAACTGCGGATCGAAACACCAGGGGGTGGGGGGTGGGGGAAGAAAGCGGACTGACAAGAAATCAATGCTATACTTATAACATTCTAACTGTTTCTTAAGCTCATCATCTCGACCGAGGACCAATGCTTCTATCACGTCGCCACAGCATCACCACCCCGTTTCTGCTCGGGATGGTTCTATTGGCTGTATTGGCGGCGGTCATTCTCTGGGGTGAATGGTACGTAGAAAGACAGCGCAGTTTCGAGAAAAATATCGCTTCATTTCGCGAAGATTATATCGACCGGGAAAAGGCCCTGGTCCGCGAGGAAATCCATTCGGCGCTCGACTTCATCCGCTTTAATCGCGAGCAGTTAGAAGGCCGTTCGCAGCAGCTGGTCAAGGCGAGAACCTACGAAGCCCACGCCATCGCTACCCACCTCTACCAGCAATATCGGGGGGAAAAATCGGACGCGGAGATCTTTTCCCTGATCAAGGAAGCATTGCGGCCGATCCGCTTCAATAACGGCCGTGGCTATTTTTTCGCCACCAGGCTGGACGGCACCGAAGAACTTTTTGCCGATCATCCGGAATTGGAGGGGAAAAATCTGCTCGACGTTAAGGACACCCGCGGAGTCCCGATCATCCGCGAAATGATCAATCTAGTTAGAACCAAAGGGGAATCCTTTTACTATTATACCTGGACCAAACCCGACCAGGCCGGCCGTGGTTTTCCGAAAATCTCTTTCGTCAAATACTTCGCCCCGGCGGACTGGTTCATCGGCACCGGTGAATACCTGGACGATCTCGAAGCGGACAGCCAACAACTGGTTCTCAAACGAATCAACGATATCCGCTTCGGTGACAAAGGCTATATTTTCGTTCTCGATTCCACCGGACGGACGCTGGCCAACCGGCTGAATCCGCAACTGGTCGGACAACGGCTTGCCGAATCGGACAATCAGAAGTTTCGCGATTTGAACCGCCGGATGATGCAGACTGCTGAACAAAACGGCCATGGCTTTGTCGAATACGCTTGGCCTAAACCGGATGGGTCCGGCGAATCGCATAAGATCACCTATGTCGCCCGGGTGCCGAAATGGAACTGGCTGCTGGGAGCCGGTTTTCATCTGGATAATCTGGAAGCTCAGATCGCGACAAAACGCGCCGAACTGAAGCAGGTTATTTTCAAAGATATTTTTTCGCTGGTCACCCTGCTGGTGCTGGTTGGTATTTGCGCTTTTGTCCTCAGTCGCTACGTTTCCCGAAAAATCCAGCACAATATCTTACTCTTTAACAGTTTCTTTACCAGGGCCGCATTAAGTTACGGCAAAATTTCCGAGCAGGATGTGACCTTTGCCGAGTTCGATCAGCTGGCCCAGGCGGCCAACCGGATGATCGAGGAGCGCAGCCGGATAGAACAGGAGAAAAAACAACTCGAATCTCAACTGCTGCAGAAACAGAAACTTGAAGCGATTGGCACTCTGGCCGGTGGGATCGCGCACGATTTCAACAATCTGCTGGCGGCGATCTTCGGTAATCTTTCCCTGCTTTCACTCAAGTTGGAAAAGGATGACCCGCGCCGGGTCTATCTCGACCGGCTCAACGGGGCCGCCAACAAGGCCAAGGACCTGGTCGGTCAGATTCTCAGTTTCAGCCGCTTTTCCGAAGGCGTGATGGAACCACTCGATCTGACGGCGACCGTTCGAGACTCCCTACAATTACTGCGTTCGAGCATCCCCAGCAGTGTCACAATTACCACCGACTTTCCTCAGGAGCCCTGCATCGTTTCGGGCAACAGAACCCAGATCCACCAGGTCTTGATGAATCTTTGCAATAATGCCTACCAGGCGATGCACAACGCCAGCGGAAGTATCCATATCGGCCTGAGTATTCCGGAACGTCTGCAGCTTTCACCACGCCAACGGCAGATTAGAAAGAACCATGAAGACCTCGTCGTGCTGACTGTCAGCGATAGCGGCACCGGGATAGAGCAAGAAAACCTGGAAAAGATTTTCGACCCCTTCTTTTCAACCAAGGAAGTCGGCAAAGGCACCGGTCTCGGTCTGTCCGTCGTTCATCGGATTGTGGAATTGCATCAGGGGATGATCGATGTCACCAGTCGTCCGGGACAGGGCACCTCATTCAATATCAGCCTGCCACGGATTGAGGAAGTTGGAGAGCGGCCAGTTGCGGCGGAGACAAAAGTAACACCCAAAGGGAGCGGCAACATTCTGCTGGTCGATGACGACGAAGATGTTCTCGAAAGTACCGAGGAACTGCTGCAACAACTGGGATACCGGGTCGAGGGATTCAATACCCCTGGAGATGCGCTTGCTTACCTGAAAGATCATTCGGACAATATTCAAATTCTGGTGACCGACCAGACCATGCCTACAATTACCGGGATTGAGTTAAGCAGGGAGGTGCGCAAGATCAACCGGAAACTGCCGATTATCCTCTGTACCGGGTACAGCGATCAGATTGACGAACAAACTGCGAAAGATCTGGGGATCAGATTTCTGATGAAACCGGTAACCTTAGAGCACCTGAGTCAGACCCTGAAAGAGCTGCTCTAGAGACCTGAGCATCGGCTTCACCTTGCATTGAGCAGGGCCGCTGTCGGTTCGACAGCGGCCCTGCTGGTCCGAACTGTTAATCGACAAGGAAGAAATTGTTTTGCGGCACGCCGCAGACCGGGCATTTTTCGGGGGCGTGATCATAAACCGTGTTGCCGCAGATTTCACAGACATAGACCTTGCGTTCCGGCAGGTCGCCGCCGCGTTTGACTGCCGCAAGGGCCTTGCTGTAGAGATCGTGGTGAATTTCCTCGACGGCCAGCGCATTGCGGAAGGAGATCTCAGCCAGCTGGTCCCCTTCTTCCCGGGCTTGTGCCAGATAGGGAGGGTACATTTTCTGGAATTCGAATCCCTCCCCGGCAATGGCTTCGGTCAAATTCTCGGCGGTTGCCTTGATACCCCCCATGGCGCGCAGATGCGCGTGCGCATGAACGGTTTCGGCGGCAGCGGCAGCGCGGAAAAGTTTCGCCACCTGCGGCAGTCCGTCAGTTTCGGCCTGCTTGGCAAAGGCCAGGTACTTACGGTTGGCCTGGCTTTCACCGGCAAATGCATCAGCAAGATTGTCTTTGGTCGCCATTGTGATACCTCCCTGGGGTCCTGTTTATCATTTGATTACCGTCGCAAGTGATCAATCGGGGAACGACATAACTGAGAAATCACATTTATAACATAAATTGCGTGGATTAGCAGACCCTTCATTACTCTTCTTCTTCCACCGGTCCCAAACCCAATCAAACTGGTCGCAGTCACACAGGCAAAGCCGGTGTTTTACCGTACAACACAATTATTTTCTTGAAAACACCTGAATGGTCCTTGCAGGCGGATATAATGTGAATGATTGAGAATACCCGGACGACCTTAAACCCGTCCATCAAATCGCATCCCCCTTGAAAGGAGCAGGACCATGAAAAGATCAATCAATATCCTCCTGGCGATCATTCTCGTGCTGCTGTTCGGTTCCGCCGTCCTGGCGGGACAGGACAGCGTCAAACTGATGAAAAAAGACGGGGTCGGCAGCTACCTGACCGATGCCGCGGGCATGTCCCTGTACTGGTTTAAAAAAGATAGCACAGGTATCAGCAACTGCAGCGGCGGCTGCCTGGAAAAATGGCCGGCCTTCTACCGAGAAAATGTAATGGCGCCGGAGGGGGTCGACAGCGCCGACTTCGGCACCATAACCCGCGTGGACGGCAAGGAACAGACCACCTTCCGCGGCTATCCCCTCTATTATTTCTTCAAGGATAAAATGGCGGGCGACACCGCCGGCCAGGGGCTGAAGGATGTCTGGTACCTGATCGATCCGGCCCACTTCCCGCCGATGTAATTGGCTAAGAGCGAGAGTCGCCCGAACGACAGAAGCCCGCTGCTCGCAGCGGGCTTCCTCTTCAAATCCTGGGTGTTTTCACCAATGCACCGGTCTCGGTTCTTTTTTCACAAGGAGGATTGAACATGGCATTCGACGGATCAGCTCTTCGTTGCTGCGACCAAACAGGAAGTGCTCCAACCGCCCTTCTTCGTGAGCGAGCATGATCATCAAGTCAATCTTCAGTTCCTTGACCACAGCGACAATCTCTTCGGTCGGGTTCCCCTCCTTGATCAGTTCGGTGACCCTTACCCCCAATTCCCGCTCTCGTGCGACGAGACGATCCAGGTCCATCTTCGCTTCCTCGCGCAACTTCTGGTGTTCATTTTTCAGGGAAACAATTGGCAGATTCCATCCCTCCAGGCCGAACGGGTTGTGTATCACGTGGATGAGAAACAGCTCGGCATCATAGTTTTTGGCCAGCGAAATCCCCTGCTGTACCGCCTCCGCGCAATATTTGGTCATCCGGCTGACGACGAGAATTTTGTTGATATTTTCCATGGATGAGCTCCTTACCGGTGTGGAAATAAGTGAAAACCATCGTAATTCAAAGATCTTATTTAATTATCGCGCTGGATCGGGGAACTGTCAAATCTGGGGCAGGCAGGTAGAAATATCAGGGAAATTTCAAATAGCGTTTGTAATGACGGGTTTACTGCCGTCCGGCACAAACCCCGCAGCGGGTGCAGCCGGCGGCGCAGCGCGGGGTCAGTTTTCCTTGAAGGGCATTACGATACTCGCGCCAGAGATATTCGCGGTTGATCCCCTGATCGATCACTTCCCAGGGAAACTCTTCATCCTGCCTCCGTTCGCGGGTAACGGAGGACGCAAGATCGATGCCGGCCTTTTTACACAACTGTTTCAGGTTCGCCCCTGCCGCAAGTTGCGGCAGCAGCCGACCGATCTGTCGATCGCCGCGAGAAAGGAAGGCCTGCAGCACCGCACTGCGTAGCGACTCGCTGTTCAACTCGGTATTCGGCATCCGGGAGATGGCGGCATACAGGAAACGCAGCTTCTTTTTCAGACTCGCCTCCGGCTCCATCCCGGCCCACTGCAGCGGCGTAAACGGTTTGGGGATGAAAGGATTTACGCTCAGGGTCACCGTCCCAAGCGCTCCGCGCACGCGCCCCGTCTCGCGCCAGATCTGCCGGATCTTCTCTGTCAGGTTTAGTAATTCATCGAGGTCGTTCTGCTCTTCAGTCGGCAGACCGATCAGAAAATAAAGTTTCAGGTTCTGGATCCCCCCGTCCGCCAGCAGTTGGACGGCGTGGAGAATCTGGGTTTCATTGATCCCCTTGTTGATCAGATCGCGCAATCGCTGGCAGCCGGCTTCTGGTGCGATAGCCGCGGTTCGCAACCCGGCCTGCCTGAGGGCGGCCACTTCGGTGGCGGTCAGGGCATCGAGCCGCAGGCTGGAGACCGAAAGCTGTCCGCCCCGTTCAAGAATTCCCTGCTGCAGAAGGTCGAATCCGCCGTGGTCCGCAACCGCCGCGCCGACCAAACCGATTTTCTGCCGTTCGCAGAGGCCGGTCTCCACCTGTTCCAGCAGATTGGCGACACTCCGCTCGCGCGGCGGCAGGTAAATATAGCCGGCAGCACAGAACCGGCAGCCTCGCGAACAACCACGTGCCACCTCGGTCAAGGCCATGTCTCCGAACTCGGTCGCTTCTGCCTGGATGAAGCTGCGGCTGGCGGAAGCATCGAGATCCGCGAGAAACTGCCGCTGCGGCCGCTGGGGCTGCTGGTGTCGTGGCAGATAGATTCCGGGTAATTCCGCCAGCTTTGAAAATAGATGCGATGGCTCCGGTGACTCACCGATCAGCACCGGCAGCAGCTGCGGCAGAATCGGTTCCGCCTCGCCGACTGCCACCAGGTCGACGATTTCGGCCAGCGGTTCCGGGTTGAGAAAGGCGCAGACCCCGCCGAACAGCACCAGCGGGTGATTTTCGTTACGATCCTCTGCAAGCAGCGGCAGTTTCCCCAGTTCGAAAATCAGCGGCAGATGCAGATAATCGTTTTCAAAGGAGATCGAAAAAGCGACCAGATCAAAATCTGCCAGGGGGCGCTGGGATTCGCAGGAAACCAGCGGAAAACCGCTACGCTGATGTTCACGCAGATCTGTGCTATCCGGCAGAAAGAAGCGCTCACAGAGGCAATCATCCCGGGCATTGAGCAACTGATAAACGGTCAGAAAACCGAGGTTGCTCATCCCTTGATGGTAGGTATTCGGGTAGACCAGCGCGACACGGTAGCGCCCCTCCTGCCAGGAATGACGAATAACGCCGGTTTCCGCAGTCAGCCGGTTGCGGAGATGTTCGATCAGTTTGCGGGACATAGGGCTCGCAGGTTTCAGGTTTCAGGTTTCAGGTTTCAGGTTTCAGGTTTCAGGTTTCAGGTCAAGGATATCGACGGGCTACCGGTATTGCGAGCTATTTTTTATCAGCCTCATAAATCCAGAGTTTCATTGTCTGGCGTCTTATTAATTCTAAGGTGATGCAGAACAATGATTCGAGATAACAAATAGAACGGCCCAGCCGGATGGAATCTGGTTGGGCCGATTAGTGTACTGGAAGTGGTGATTTTCAGGACAGGTTGAACCTAACAAAATTCCTTTGGACATTTGGAAAAGCCTTTTGACAGGACTTCTGCAAAACGGCACTCCGGGAGGGTGTAGACGTTGCCGATCGCCAGCCAAAACTTCTAATAAAGGGGAAAAACTAATTCTATTAATTTTTTCGCCAAAGATTTGAGGGGATTTGATGAAAAAAATTTATATCCTATGGATATTATTGTTATTTTAAAAATAAAAATCTTAGTCATTCAGCAAAGTTTTACATGATTGAAACTTTTTTAAAAAATGAGACCTTATGGAAGAAAAAGGGCAGAAAATGCATGATAAAATTTTATTTGATGCTTCTCCACGCATATCAATTTAGAACTCCCCCAATACCTATTAGGCATGGGGGAGTTCTAAATCAATTTATTGACATTTGATAAGCATTAACGCGCTTCTATGGCAAAATCAAATCGACCAGTAGTGGGATTTTTTGAAACAATAACATCACCAAACATAACGGGGCTGCTGTTCCCTCCAGACCCTCTACTATAAGGAAGTGTTTTGGTGATGGTCTGTTCAGCACCCGGTGTTTTTATGGTTACCTTTGCAGTTTCCGGCGAATAACCACGATAGTAGTTTACACCAAACTGGTACCGCCCAATAGCAAGAGGGCTACTGGATATTTTTTCACAAGACGCATAATAGTGTTCCGGGCCCCAGCTCGATACATCATCCACATCTAAATAGCCAAAATTCCCTGTTCGCGATGCATAGTAGACATGACGACCCGTGGGTTCAAATGTATGAAGATCGAGATCTGGATTACTCCCCCAGGTTAAGGTCACTGTTATCGTCCCTTGCCCTGACGACATCGGCGGATCGGGCAAAAGTGACTCACTTGTTTCGATCCCATACAAAATAAATGATCGAGCTGATGAATCTTTTAAATATGCTTCTTTAAATCCATGAGACAGAAAATCAGCGTCTACTTCATCTGAATCGTTAGACGGTAAAGGAGTCGGAATTCCAGCGATAGCCTTTGCAGCTTGAACTCCCAATATGACCAGGTCATCAGAAAAACGCACATGGCCTACCAGGCTCTTTCTGACAATGCTTTCAGGACTTGCAACTGGAACGATTGTAAAATATTGAGATTCAGATGCAGAAAGTCGCTGATATGACCAGTTCGCAAAAATATTACCTTGAGAGTGAGCAACCAGGATGACTTTTTTGCCTTCCCCGATGTCAGATTTGTAGGATGAAACATGGTTATTGACATCCTCTGAAGTTGCTGAAGGCGTAACTAACTCTTGAATAGCCTGATTGGTCAAGAAGTCATTAAAATTTTGGACTACGGAATCTGGAAGCAATCTTAGAATTAAATCATTGCCTAGTAAAAAACCTGCAAGAATTGTTGGCCAGTTATCTCCGAAAGTTTGCTTTGCAGCCTCAATAATATCGCCCAGTCGACCTGCTGATTGATTAAAGGCGAGTTTAAAAGTATAGTCAGCAGCAAGGCTTGGATCTCCAAGGTGTTGGTTGTAACCTAATTCAAGTAGAGCAGAACTTTTTACTGCATCACTGTATGTGCTGACACCCTTACCTACACCATTTCCATAATAAACAACACTTTTGATCGGGACACATAGGTCCTCGGCGAAAACTGAATTAGAAAAAATAGTGAAAAATGTTACAATTAGGCAAATCGCAAGAAATTTCTTTGACATGATTTTCCTCCAGTAGATTCAATGCTAAGGTCTTAAATTGGTTAGTTTTCAGGATCAAATTCACAACTGGCTTTCCATTCACTCATACTGCGTAACGGAAAAACCTGTCCCGATAGTCGCTCCTGATGTGCCATCCACGCATTGAATCGTTCTGGGGTATTCACAGCTTGAGATTCGATCTCCTCTGAGGCTTTGCTCTCTGGATCAATGTACATTAGGCACTCAATAGCCCTGGTTTGGGCATTGGCTGCCTGAATAGAGTCCTGCTGGTTTGTCGCGACGATCCCGTTTTGAACGGTATGCGCATACTGTGTGAGACCTTCTTTTACCTTCGGCTGGTCTCCATAGTTCAGGTCAATGTAGATCTCGATATCATCGCGAACACCATTCCCGTTCGAATCCACACCTTGCAAGGTTTCATTTCCTGCCGTACCAGGATTTGGTGGCAAATCCCCTCTCCCAGCCATTACAGTAAAACCAGCAGTAAATCGAACTCTATTTGGATTGTGGAATTTTACAATAAAATCTTCGACTGATTGGCCCGGAGCAAGGCCCTCCGAATACACAGGTACACTGACAATTGGTGATCCTTCGGCTGATAAGCTTACTGCATTATTGACGGACACCGTTTCTGGAATGTTAGTGACAACAATAAACATGGGTGAATTAATTATGTTTTCTGATATGTTTGTAATCTTCACCACACTGTTAAATGTCTGGCTTGTACGGCTATAGACTAAAGGTGACCGCTCGATAGAAACATTAGCTGTAACATTTTCAAACGCAGCATGAGCAGGCAAGCTGAAAAACATCAATAGGACAATAGGTAATACGGGGTTGATTTTTCTCCTTCGCATATAAAACAGTCCGATAAGGCCGATACTCAAAAGGACCCAAGTTGAAGGCTCTGGAACCGGAGCGTTATTTGTTTCTGTAATAGAAACTGTAAACCCATTGAGTTCATAAATATCTGTTCCCATAAAGCTCATGACAGCCAAAGCATCGGCACCCGTTGGATCAGATGTTGGGAACAGGGGAAAATAAAATTCATCAAGTAAAGACACGACCATAGAGTCTGGAAAACCAAACATTCCAGGGTCAGAAAATGTAGCATCAAAATCGAACGAAAACCCTGAATAAATATCTACTAAATCAATGTAAAGAGAGGAAAAGAAGCCTGAATCGTCAACAGTAAATTCACCTGGTGTTGGCTCGGAAAAGGTTCCGTCAAAAAAACTAGCCGGCGCAGAAAGGTTGTTGATCGTAGCGGAGCTGTTGTCCAGACCATCACCGTCAATAAAATCGATCACGACAGTTCCAGATGTTGGCGTGCCAACAGTATTGGCCCCTAGGGTGAATGTGAAAGCAAACAGTGTTGAAGATGAGAATAGTAGAGTGAACAAAAGAAGCGTGGTTGACAGGAAGAATCGGTACATTATTTTCCCTCCTTTGCGGGATTAAGAAGCCGCCCATTCGACTCCAATTTAAGACCCGTTGGCGCGCGCAAGATCATCCGTAAAGCGTATGTTTTGCTGGCTTGTGCTATTCAAACGATCAATGCGTTGTGCAATTTACACACCAAAGTGAGGGGGTTTATATTTTTGGCCTTAAACCAGCTACTTACAAGTGATTTAAAATAATTCAATAAAATATCTGGCGGGTATGTAAATTATTTCGACAAGATAGCTACGTCTAATTAGGGGTTAGGTCCCTCGAATCTACCTCCAAAAGCATGTATCCCAAATGAGGGCGGCACGCAATAGTGGACACCATAAAGTTGGCCCGGCAGCCCCTTACTGACCTATTGATTTCTTCCAGTATGCTGCCGGGGAGAGATTCTCCAGGCTGGCATGTAGCCTCTGCCGATTGTAAAACACTTCGATATATTCTCTGATCTCTGCTGTCGCCTCTTGCCGGGTGCGATATTCTCGGTGATGTACAAGCTCCGTTTTGAGCGTGCCGAAGAAACTCTCCATCGGTGCGTTGACGTAGCAGTTGACCTTGAGGCTCATCGATGGTTGCATCTTGAATTGATTCATCAGCTTCTGATAGTTCTTTGAGCCATACTGGCTGCCGCGATCGGAGTGATGAATCAATCCTTCCGGCGGTCGCCGCTTCGCAACCGTCTGGAACATGGCTCGGCCAAAAAGAAGATCCTGGGTCATCCGGGAACTCATGGCGTAGCCGACAATTCCCCTGTTCCACAGGTCCCCCTGATCTTACAACTTCAAGGACATTCAAGACGATATCTCTGGTGCGGCGGTGGCAAATCAAAAATTGGAAATTCAATTTTGGTTGATAGGGATTGAAGTAGACGGGCCTTTTTTCAAATGCAGTAAGTTTTGATTTGATTCGACAGACCAGCCCCCCAAAAAATGTCCGAAAAGTTATCTCTCTACTTTTGGTCGGGTCTAAACCGGCAGAAATGACCCCTTCTTACAGACCCTGCATTGCGAGAAATGCCCACCCGGATCACCAAGTAGGCATTTGCTATTTGAAGAGTAGTTTTTGATTTTCTCAGAAGAATAGTTCAGGACTAATACTGAACCTTTTTGCCAAATTTGCAATGTGTGTTCTGGTTAAATTCTTCGATCCATTCAGGATTTGAGATACTAGAGATTTTGATCCTATCTCTTCCTTAAGATCGGAATATGACAGATTGTGCTGATCAATGAGCACTCGTAGCGTTGAAACTCCCGGATCGCCAGCCTCAACCTCTTTGAGGAAGGTGTTCATACTCTCAAGGCTGTTTTCGTATTTCTCTATTGCGTCAGCAACCATGTCGATCATACGAAGCAACGGCTCCCCGTCACGGTCCTCCGCCTTCGTCATCAAGTGCTCAATAAGGTCCAAGGCAAATTCGTAGTCTTCTTCGGTTTCGATTTCTATTGCCCGGTGTGCAGTTTCAAAGAAGGAGAGAAACGAAGCTTCAAGTTTTCTTGCTGTTGCCGTATTCATCATTTCTCCTTTCTGTATTTCCTGCAAAGCTTGTCGTATTCTGCGTGCGTGACAATGTGCTTGACATAGAATTTCTGGTTGGTGAATAGGACCATCGCCATGATCCGCAGATTGTTGCCGCCGATGTCGATCACGTACCACTTGTCCTTGTACTTGAAGTTATCAAGACTAGGAAATATTTGTTTCAACTCCTCCGGAGATTTGAATGTCCCACTATTCAATACCCGATAAGCGTCCATGATCGCTGTTTTGTCATTCGGGAACCTCTTGGCGGCCTCCTCGAAAGCCCTCTTGCGAATAACGTGCATTCCATCTCCATCAATATATATTGTTTACTTTTAGTAAACGGTAGCACATCTCATATTAGTTTACAAGAAGTAAACACGGTAGTTTAATTCTCCCTTCCGAGCCGGGGGGGGGCAAGACCCCAGTCTCTCTTCTTCCGACACCGAAAACAGCCCCAACTCGGTAAATTTTCATGACCACTCCCGCCGCTTCGGAATTGGACACCAAAGCATGAGAGGAGGAAATCATGGGAATGAGAGTTGGGTACGCGAGAGTAAGCACTTCAGGGCAAAGGCTTGATCTTCAACTGGACCGATTGGCCGATTGCGATCGTATTTACCGAGAAAAAGCCTCGGCCGCTTCGGCCAAGAATCGACCGGAACTTCAAAAAGCCATGGATTTTGTTCGGGATGAGGATGTGTTCGTGGTGACCAAACTTGACCGCCTAGCGAGATCGGTGGTCGATTTGGCTGGAATCGTTCAGCGGCTCGAAGACAAAAACGTCGATCTGGTGGTCTTGGACCAAGGAATCGATACCACATCTATATATGGACGACTTCAATTTAATATCCTGGCCGCGATTGGTGAATTCGAGCGGGAACTGATTAAAGAGCGGTCCATGGAGGGGCGTCTCAAGGCTATCGCTCGCGGTGTAAGGTTTGGAGCCAGGCCGAAGCTAACAAAACCAGAGCTTGCCGATTTGATCAAGGATTTCGAAGCTCCCGGCTGCAGTAAAACGGAGATCGCCGAGCATTATGGAATTAGCAGATCTTCCGTCTACCGGCTATACCATGAAAACCGACAAAGCGTGTGCTAAAAATAGCGCAATGTGGAACCGGCCCATGATCTGATAATCATGGGCCGGCGGTGTGTCATTTTGAGTGATTTATGGGACGTTTTGTAAATGGCTATTTATTTTTACCTTTACCCTTATTACCGTGGCCATGATTACCACCGTAGTCCTTATCATAAGAGCCACCTAGGTCATGGCCTCTCTTTAAAGCATGAAATTCCTTTGACCCGGGTTTAATCCCCAAGTCTTTTGCTAAAATGCCCCATCCTTTATTTTTATTGGATTTATACTTTTGCAATACATAATCAGTTGATTTTGAGGACATTTCCCCTAACCGCAACACCATGTACGCATCAGCAGGGTCACCTACATTATCGAGGACGACTTTTACTTGAGCATCGCCAATTTTAAACCGAGTGGAAAGTTGAGCTCTGAACCCTGAAGGGTCAGCATCCGCCCTTATATTTAAGTTTTTTGTCCAATCAAAATCTGATGCGGACGCTAAGGGGCCACTTAGTAAAATAATTGAAATAATAAACAATAATATTGAAATTAGTAGCTTCATTGCGATCTCCTTATTTTATTGAAATAAAGCAACCTCAATCTACCCCAGCATCGATCGAAGGTCAAAGCCTTCATGGCATCCTAAATTTTGTCCTGCACTGATTTAAGGGCCAAGCAGGAAAGCTGCCAAACAAAACCTACAATACCTGCCATCTAAGAAAAATCCCGCCTGGGTCGCCAGACGGGATTCGGTGTTCTAAAGGTCGTGGGTATCCGGAACTAGTGATTGATTTTAACCAAGTGTCGTCCGATTGAAATAACACTTCAATGTCATCGATGCTCTAAATTATGGCTTGTTGTCGAATGCGCTAAAAACGGTGGCAAACCATCCTGGTCTGAGTTCAGCATTACAACAGCCGGAACGTGATCAAACTGGCACAGCAATGGAGTCACGGGACTCCCGTTGCCGCCATTCTGTGCCTCCCGCACGTTTTCCTTCTGATTAACATTTAAGGACAATATCTTTCCGGGCAGCCAGGTGGCGATCGAGGGGAAAGCCGCAACGCAACTGATGGCGAAGATGCTGAGAAAAACGAACGGCGCAACACCACGATAAATATCTTTCATGCGAATCTGCGAAGGTGCCGACCCTTTGAGGAAAAACAGCGCGTAGCCGAAAGGTGGGGTTAGAAAAGAGATTTGCAGCGTCATGGTGATCAGGACAGTAATCCAGCTTAAAGCAAGAATCGGACTGTGAATCATGGCTGAGAAATCGAGGGCATCGAGCGCCGGTCGGAATAGAGAGAAGGAGACTATGACCAGCTCTATCCAGTCGACAAAAAAACCTAAGACAAAGAGGGTCAGCAGGATCACCCCCAGGATACCCCAACTGCCCATCTGCAGGTTCGTCAATATGCTGGAGACTGCATCGAAACCGCCGACCAGGCGAAACATGAGGTTAAAAATCGAGGCTCCTATGAAGATGAAAAAGATCATGGCGGTGATCGAAGTTGTTTT
>Ga0210086_1000010_pt1 | contig 148240 bp, 159 predicted proteins | sample China_Galinas_PW_3_FD_184867 | JGI IMG/M metagenome (GOLD analysis project Ga0210086, IMG submission 184867) | Wetland microbial communities from San Francisco Bay, California, USA, that impact long-term carbon sequestration - China_Galinas_PWB_D2... | ecosystem: Environmental > Aquatic >...
TCCCCAGCCCGACCGCCGCGCCGTCCCCGGGAACCGCTGCTTGCGCCTTCGCCCGTACCTTCTTCTGGTCGAACACTTTTCCGGCGGAGTTCTGCGCCACGCAGAGCAGCGCGGAACCGCCCGCGCCGGATGTCAGCAGCTGGCGAGCCAACTTGATCATCAGCACGAACACCGCACAGCCGCCGTTGTGCAGATCGAAGACCCACTCCGGGCGCATGCCAAGGCGATCCGCGACCCCGCTGCCAGCGCCGAAGACCGGCACGTCGGGCAGCTGGGTGTGCGTCATCAACACGTCGGCGCCCATCACCGCTTCCTCGCCGTGCCGGGCGATCAGCCCGGCCGCGGCCCGTTCGATCATGTCGATCGCGGACTCGTCCTTCTCGACGTGATGGCGGAACTTCGGCGCGCGGAACATCACGTTGTCGCGCAGGTCATCCGAGTCGGCGAACTGCGCATAGTAGTCGGCCGGCACCGGCTCGCCGGGCAGGTACGTCGAGACGTCGATCAGGCTGACCGGGGTTGCGCTCATGAATTGCTCATCTCATCCAATCCGGGGTTACCGGCAGTCCCTCGCGGTGGCGATACTCGGCGATCGCCTTGAGGTTCTTCAGCTCGAGCATGTGGCCTGGGCCGAACATGTCCCAGAAATCGCCGACCCACACCGGCCGCTTGGGCGGAGCGGTCTCCGGATAGGGGTTCTTGTCGTAGAACGGGTGGTGGCAGTTGGTCCACAACACCACGGATCCGGGTTTGTCGAACACCAGCTTCGCCTCGACGATGCGCATCAAGTAGATCATCCACAGGTGCTTGCCCTGGTCCCACGCGCAGTGGTAGTCGACGGTGCCGGCTTCGCGGTGGGCCACGGTGCGAGTGAAAATCGGGCTGCCCGTTTGCCTTTCGGTCGCCGCACCGAGCTTATCGTGTGCCACCCACAGCCCCGGCTCCTCGGTCGGCGTGAAGCCACGCAGGCTGTACGTCCACTCTTCGAGGCTGCGCGTGTCGGCCAAGTAGTCGAACAGCTCGTCGGGCGGGCAGTCGATGTAGGCGTTGACCGTGCAGTACTCACCGAACACCATGTCGTGCGGGTACACCGACCGCATCTGCTCCATGATCAGCGGAGTCGCCTGCTCCTTGGAGGTGGTCTCGATGCGGATCAGCCCCTCGATCGGCTCGGTGGTGCCGGCCTCGGCCAGTCGGTGCGAGGTGATGTCCTCAAGCGCGGGCAACGACATCGCTGGCGGTCTCCTTTGTCATCGGATCGCGGTTCAGGCCTTGGCTTTTCGGTGCAGTCTCATTGAGAAACGGTGCGAACGGCGGTATCTCGTCCGCAGCGCACTCGATGCTCACCACCGACGGCCCGGGCGTGTCGAGCGCCGCACGGATCGCGTCGGGCAGACCGTCGGCGTCGAGCACGTCGACCGACGCCAGCCCGGGCATCATCGCCGCCAGCCCGGCGCCGAGGTTGGCCGGACGGAATCTGTTGTAGCTGTACAAGTCGTCGTAGAACAGCTGCTCACGGGTCACGCACATCGCGTGCGCGTTGTTGTTGAACAACACGAACGTGACGGGGAGCTCATACTGCAGCGCCGTGTGAATCTCCATGCCATGCATGAAGAATGCACCGTCGCCGGCGATCACGACCGTGCGCCGGCCGCCCTGCGCTCGGCTCTTCGCGCGAGCGCTCATCGCGCCGAAGGCCATGCCCACACCCGCTCCGAAGCTGTAGCCCATGCCGCCCATGCCGAGCGCCACCACGAACCTGCCGTCGCGGCGCACGGGCAGGTAGTGGATTGCGGCCGCGCCGGTGTTGCCGGCGTCGACGACGATGTCCGCGCCGTCGGGCAGCAGCTCGTCGAGCACGGCCATCGCGTCGCGGTAGCGAACGCCTGTCCCGTCGTGCGGCGGCGGCACCAGCTCGGTGTGCGTGGCCGGATCGGGTACCCGGATCCCGGCCGGCCGGCCGGGGCCCGTCAGTGCCAACGTGAGCAGCATCAACGAGCCACGCAGGTCGTCGGTGTGCACATGGGTGCATGGAAGATACGGCGCGGCCGAGCCCAGGGACACGGTCGGCACCGACGCGAGCGCCTCGTCGAGCCCTGCGCGCGCGGTGATCGGCAGCCGGGTGCCGACCAGCAGGCACAGCCCGCTACCGGCGACCGCCTCGACCACGCCCGGGTGGCCCATCACACCTGTCACGCCCAGCGCCGAGGATGAGCCGAGGCCGGGTGTCCCGGCCGCGTCCTTGGCGTCGGGCACAGTGGCGATCCGGGCGCGCAGAACGGCCCGAAGCCGTTCGAGTTCGGCGCGGGCGTCGTCGCGGGCCACCTGCTCCCCGGCGATGATCGTGACGGGGCCGACGGCGCCCCGCAGCGCCCGTGCGATGGGGTGCGGATCGCCGAGCTGGTTGTGCCACGTGACAGCATCGCCCGGTGCGCTACAGTCGATTTTGGTCTGCTGAATGTCCTTGGGCAGCAACAGAACTGCGGGACCGCCGCAGTGGGCCGCCGCGATCGCCCGCCCCAGTGCGCGCGCAACGTCAGTGGGTGAGGTGACCCGGTGGCAATGCAGCGACACCGCCGAGAACAGCGCCTCGGCGTTCAGGGAGCCGTTGCGGCCGCTGGTGTCCTGGAAACTTCCGCGGCCGTCGAGAGCATTCGATGGCTGGCCGATCAACGCCAGCACCGGCACCCGGCTCGCCAGCGCCTCCCCCAGCCCGGGCACCACGTTCAGCGAGCCCCCGCCCGAGGTGGCTGCCACCACACCGAGACCGGCGCCGCTTCGACTGTAACCGTCGGCCATGGTGGCGGCGGAGAACTCGTGTTTGGCCAGCACCGCGGTGATGTCGGGCCGAAAATGGGCAGCGTCGTAGAGGTCCTCGATGTTGGCGCCGTCCACGCCGAAGATGTGGCTGACGCCGATGGCGGCGAGGTGCTCGACGATGTGGTCGACCACCCGGTACTGCCTTGCCATGGACTTCACCTGCCTCGCGTCGTGGCCTGACAAGTACACGACCCGCCAGCGACTTCGGTTCATCCGCTGGGTGTGACCCAGCTAACACCTGAGTTCAGAGCGTACGCTGCAGCAGCACGTTTCCGTCGTTCACCGAAACCACTTGCACCGCGGCGATCTGATCGATCGGCATGGAGGTGCTGCCGCCAGGTGATGCGGTGACACCGGTCAGCGCAACCCAGGTGGCCAGTCGGTTGTGGCTACCGTCGCGGCCGACGACGACCATTCCCAGCTGGTCCGGCGCGTCTTCGTCGTGGTCTTCCGCCGCGTTCTCCGGCTCGGGACCGTAGGTGCAGTTCATCTCGACCTGCGTTCCCCACTGATGGCTGCTGAGGGTGATGGTTGCGCTCAGCGTCGTCGGCGCCACGGGAGTCATCACCAGTGCCGACGAGCTCGCTTGCGGCGGGGACTGCGGTGCCGATCCGGTGGATCGCAGCGCGACGAATGCTGCGGCCACCAGCAGCACAGCCGCGGCGGCCGCGACGGCCCAGGTCAGCGCCCTCGACCTGCGACGTCGCGACGTCACCGTGTCCAGCAGGGACGTCAGTAGTTCGGGGCGGGGCGGCTCGGGAGCGCTCTGCGGGCGGCCGAGTTCGTCGATCGCGGCCACGTCGTCCTTGTCGAGGCGCGACAGCAGCGCCGGCATCCCGCCGATCTCGGCAACCGCCTGACGGCACGGCTTGCAGGTGCCCATGTGGGATTCGAACTCGCGCCGCTCCGCGGGCGACAGGGATCCGAGCACGTACGCGGCGTCCCACATCGCGTACTCGTGCGTGTCGACGGCCCCGCTGGGCGTGTCGCCGGAAGGAGTCCCACCCGCGGTTGGCTGGCTCATCGCGTCACCCCCATCTCCTGCATTGTCAGGCGCAACGCGCGAATGGCGTAGTGCAGCCTGGATTTCACGGTGCCCTCGGCAATGTCGAGGTCGGCCGCGATCTGCGCGGTCGACCACCCGAGATAGTACGACCGGCGGATCACGGCGCGGTGGTCTGCGGACAGTTGGGCCATCGCGTCGCCGATCAGCAGGCGATCCAGTGCCGAGTCCACCTCGTTGGGCGCGGTGTCCTCGGGTGCGGCCTCCAGCACGCCGACCTCGTTGCGGAACCGTGCGCTTCGTCGTTCGTCGATCACCATGTTGCGGGCGACGGTGAACAGCCACGCGCGCGCCGAGCGTTCGCTGTCGCCGACCACATCGGGGTGCTGCCAGGCCCGCAGCAGCGTTTCCTGCACGACGTCCTCCGATCGGGCCCGGTCACCGGTGAGCCGCATCGCATAGCGCCACAACGCCGCGGCGTGCTCGTCGTACAGCACCCGCATCAGCGCCGTTTCAGGGGCCGCTTTCGGGGCCTCCATCAGCTCTCCATCACCAGACCTCCCGGTGGTGACACGGATCAATCGACCCGATGGTTCATTTCGGGTGTCAGGTGCCGGTTGTCAGGATGCGGGGCCCGTCATCGGTCGCCGCCACGGTGTGCTCCCAGTGTGCCGCGCGGGACCCGTCGGCGGTGACCACTGTCCATTGGTCGTCGAGCACGGTGGTCTTCGTCGTCCCCAGGGTGAGCATCGGTTCGATGGCCAAGACCGAGCCGACCCCGAGGAACGGCCCGCGGCCCGCTGCGCCTTCGTTCGGCAGGAACGGGTCCATGTGCATTCGCCGGCCGATGCCGTGGCCGCCGTAGCCCTCGACGATCCCGAATGCCCGGTCGTAGCGCACCTCGGCGGCGTGGGTGGCCTGCTCGATCGCATGGGAGACATCGGTGAGCCGGTTGCCGGGCACCATCGCCGCGATCCCGGCCTCCAGTGATTCCTTGGTCGCCGCAGACAGCGCCTCGTCGACGGGGATCAGCGCGCCCACTCCGAAGGTGACGGCGGCATCGCCGTGCCAGCCGTCGATGATCGCGCCGCAGTCGATGGAGACCAGATCGCCGGCGGCGAGAACTTCGGCCGTCGACGGGATGCCGTGCACCACGCGGTCGTTGACCGACGAGCAGATCGTCGCCGGGAAGCCGTGGTAGCCAAGGAATGACGGCACGCCGCCACCGCCGCGGATCACCGACTCGGCGATCTCATCGAGCTCACGCGTCGACACCCCCGGTACGGCGGCCGCCTGCACAGCGCGCAACGCGGCCGCCACCAGCGACCCGGCGGCGGCCATCGCGTCGAGTTCACCGGCGCTGCGCTGCGCGACAACCTTGCGGTTGCACAGCCCCGGCAGCGCGATCACGTCACTTGCACCCTTGATGTCGGCCTACTGGCCCAGCGCGTGCAACGCCCGGGCGAAGACCTCGTCTGTCGACCCGACCGCGTCGACGGCCTTCGCTGTCGGACCGTAGTACTCCAGCAGCGGTGCCGTCTCGTCGCGGTACACCTTCATCCGGTTGTGGATGACCTCTTCGGTGTCATCGGCGCGGCCGCGGTCCTTGAGCCGTTTGCGCAGTTCGTCTTCGCACACCCGAAACTCCAGCACCGCGTCCAGCTTGGTGTCGCGGGCGGCCAGCATGCGGGTGAGCGCTTCGGCCTGCTCGACCGAGCGGGGGTAGCCGTCCAGGATGAAGCCCTTGGCCGCATCGGGCTCGTCGAGGCGCTGGCTCACCAGCGCATTGGTCAGCTCCGACGGCACCAAATCCCCGGCGTCCAGGTAGCGCTTGGCCTCCAGGCCCAGCTCGGTGCCGTCGTTGATGTTGCCGCGGAAGAGGTCGCCGGTGGAGATCTGCGGAACCCCGAGCTTCTCGGCCAGCTTCACCGCCTGCGTGCCCTTACCGGCACCGGGCGGGCCAAGCAGAACGACTCTCACTTCAGGAATCCTTCATAGTTGCGCTGCATGAGCTGGCTCTCGATCTGTTTGACCGTATCCAATCCCACGCCGATCATGATCAGAACGGCAGTTCCGCCGAAGGGCAGGTTCTGGACGCCGCCGGAGTTGCCGATCTCGAGGAAGAGGTTGGGCAGCACCGCAATGACGCCCAGGTAGATCGAGCCGGGCAGGGTGATCCGGTTCAGCACGTAGCGCAGATAGTCGGCAGTTGGGCGGCCGGGCCGGATGCCGGGGATGAAGCCGCCGAACTTCTTCATCTCGTCGGCGCGCTCGTCCGGGTTGAACGTGATCGACACATAGAAGTACGTGAAGAAGATGATCAAGCCGAAGTAGATGCCGATGTAGACCGGGCTGCTGGGGTCGGTGAGGTAGTTGCCGACGAACTTGTCCCACCAGCTGTTGCCGCCCATCGGGTTGCCGCTTCGCACCAGCTGGGTGATCAGATGCGGGATGTAGATCAGCGACGACGCGAAGATGACCGGGATGACGCCGGCCTGGTTGACCTTCAGCGGCAGATACGTCGAGGTGCCGCCGTACATCCGCCGGCCCACCATGCGCTTGGCGTATTGCACCGGGATGCGGCGCTGCCCCTGCTCGACGAACACCACGCCGATGATGATCACCAAAGCGGCCATGCACACGGCGGTGAAGGTGACGCCCCCGCGGGTCTGCAGGATCTGCTGGCCCTCGGCCGGGATCCGCGCGGCGATGCCGGCAAAGATCAGCAGCGACATGCCGTTTCCGATGCCGCGCTCGGTGACCAGCTCGCCCATCCACATGACCAGCGCCGCTCCGGCCGTCATCACCAGCACGATCACCACCAGCGTTAAGATCGACTGGTCGGAGATGATCTGGTCGCCGACCGAGCAGCCACGCAGCAGTCCGCCGTTGGCCGCCAGCGCGATGATGCTGGTGGCCTGCAGTATGGCGAGCGCGATCGCCAGGTAGCGGGTGTACTGGGTCATCTTGGCTTGGCCGGACTGACCCTCTTTGCGCAACTGCTCGAACCGCGGTATCACCACGGTCAGCAGCTGCACGATGATGCTCGCGGTGATATACGGCATCACGCCCACCGCGAAGACCGTCAGCTGCAGCAGCGCGCCGCCGGAGAACAGGTTGATCAGCGAGTAGATCTGCGCGTTCTCGCCGCCGGCCAGCTCGGTGATGCACTTGTCGACGTTGCCGTAGTTGACCCCGGGCGACGGCAGCGACGCTCCCAACCGGTACAGCACCACGATTCCCAGCGTGAACAGGATCTTGCGTCGCAGGTCGGCTGTCCGCAGTGACGAGATGAAAGCCGAAAGCACTCTTCCTCCTGCGCAGCCGAGTGTCGGCGGCATGCAATGGGGCCGGTGGTGACCAGCGTCGGGTTAGTCCAGTTCCGCGCCCTGATGTCGGGCGACAAACAGTCTACGAGAGTAACAGTGTCCGATGGCAAAGCGGCCTGGCCGACCTCGCGGAATCGGGGCGTACAGTTACCTGAGCTAAGTAACACGTCTTACAAGGAGCCGATCGTGGCACGCACGGACAACGACACCTGGGATCTGGCGTCCAGCGTGGGAGCCACCGCGACGATGGTCGCCGCCGCGCGCGCGATGGCCAGCCGGGCAGACCAGCCGCTGATCGACGACCCGTTCGCCGAGCCCTTGGTCCGTGCGGTCGGGATCGACTTCTTCAGGAAGGTCCTCGACGGCGAGGTCTCGCTGGCGCAATCCGACGAACCAGGTTTCGACCCGGCACGGGTAATCGAACTGCTCGCCGTGCGCACGAAGTTCTTCGACGAGTTCTTTTCACAGGCAGCCTCCGCAGGCATTCGCCAGGCGGTGATCGTGGCGTCGGGTCTGGACTCGCGCGCCTACCGACTGTCGTGGCCGGCGGGCACCGTCGTGTTCGAAATCGACCAGCAGGCGGTGATCGACTTCAAGACGGGCACGCTGTCGAAGCTGGGCGCCGAACCCGCCGCGCAGCACCGGCCGATCGCCGTCGACCTGCGCGACGACTGGCCGGCCACGTTGCGCGCCAACGGTTTTGACGAGACCCAGCCGACCGCCTGGAGCGCGGAAGGCCTGCTCGCCTATCTGCCGCCCGAAGCGCAGGACCGGCTGTTCGACGAGATCACGGCGATGAGCGCTAAGGACAGCCGACTGGCCACCGAGTACCACCCACAGGGCTCGACCTTCATCGCCGAGCGCAACAAGATCATGGCGCGCCAGTGGAGCGAGCACGGGCTGGACCTCGACCTGTCGAACCTGATGTACCACGGCGAGCGCAACCCGGCCACCGACTACCTGGCTGCCCGCGGGTGGCAGCTCACCACCCAGAGTCGGGCCGAGCTGTTCGCCGCGTACGGGCGGCACCTGCCCGACGACCTGGCGTCCGAACCACTCGGTACCACCGTTGCCATCACGGCAACACGCAGCTGAAGGAGCATTCATGGCCCGAACCGACAACGACACGTGGGACTTGACGTCCAGCGTCGGCGCAACCGCCACGATGGTGGCCACGCAACGTGCACTGGCCCACCGCGAGAAGCTGATCGACGACCCGTTCGCCGAGCCGCTGGTACGTGCCGTCGGCCATGACTTCTTCAACCGGGTGGTCGACGGCGACGTCGACCTGTCAGAGGTCGACCCGCGGTTCAGCGTACGGCGCGCGGCGCAGGGCATGGCCGTGCGCACCCGCTTCTTCGACCAGATGTTCACCGACGCGGTCGGACCCGCCGGGCCGGCGACATCGAACACCGGCGCGGGCGTGCGTCAGGCCGTGATTCTGGCGGCTGGGCTCGATGCGCGCGCGTACCGCCTGCCGTGGCCGGACGGCACGGTCGTGTACGAGGTGGACCAACCCGACGTCATCGAGTTCAAGACCAGCACCCTGGCCGGGCTCGGCGCCGAGCCGGCCGCGATCCACCGCCCGGTCGCCATCGACCTGCGCAAAGACTGGCGTAAAGCGCTGTTGGACAACGGTTTTGACCCCTCGGCGCCGAGCGCGTGGAGCGCCGAGGGGCTGCTGATCTATCTACCGCCCGCGGCGCAGGACCAGCTGTTCGACACGATCACCGACCTCAGCGCGCCGGGCAGCCGGCTGGCCACCGAGCACATCCCCGACACGAATGTTTTCGCCGACGACGAGCGGACACAGCGCATCAGGGAGCGGATGAAAAAGTACGGGCACGACATCGAGTTCGCCGAACTCGTCTATCACGGCGAGCGCAGCCACGTCACCGAGTACCTCGCATCGCTGGGCTGGCGGGTATCCGCCCTGACGATGCGAGAAGCATACGCGGTCAACGGCTTCGAGTTTCCCGAGGACGAGGTGATGACGCCATTCGCCGACCTCAGCTACGTCAGCGCGGAGTTGAGCTAGCCAATTCGAGAAACCGTCCATACCGGTCGTGGGTCGCAGCCGCCCACTCGGGGCCGGGTTCGACGACGCGCTCGGTGGCGGCCCACCGGGCGGCGTCGCGCATCGACGACTCCAGACCGACCGCCATCCGGGCGAGGAAAGCGGCGCCGAGCGCCGCGCCGTCCGCGACCGCCGACACCTCCACCGGCCGCCCGGTCGCGTCGGCGATCGCCTGCATCCACGCGGCGACGCGGGTTCCCCCGCCGCTCGCCACGATCCGTGACACCGGTACTTCGCTGAGCTCGATGAGGTGACGCACGACGAAGCCCGACGCCTCGTATGCGGCCCGGCGCACCGAGGCGGCATTGTGGGTCAGATTCAGCCCGACGAGCGCGGCGCGCCGATCCGGGTCGTGAAAAGGGGATCGCTCGCCTCTCACATACGGCGACCACACCGGTACCCGCCGCGGGTCCGCCGTCCGCCAATCGACTTGCGCCACAATGCCGTCCACCCAGTTGAGGAACAGGCCGCCGGCGTTGCTGGCGCCCCCGATCAGGCTCTTGCCTGCCGCAATGGCCGGGATCGTCCACAGCCCCGGAACGTGCTTCGCCTCGGGAATCGTCGCCCAGACGATCAGGGTCGTCCCGCACAGCACCAGCACGTCGCCGTCACGGTCGGCGCCGGCGACCAGCTGCTCGCACAGGGCATCGATGGCACCGGCGGCCAGCACCGCCTCGGATCCGGTGACCGGGCCGATCGGTGCGCCCATCATCGCGACCGTCGGCAAGCGGTCGACCGGCACGCCGCACCGCGCGCAGGCGTCGGCGCTCCAGCCAGTGCCGTCGAACAGTGGATAGGCCGTGCCTGCCGTGGCGACGTCGATCACCGCCTCTGCCCCCAGCGCATAGTTGGCCACCGCCGGAGCGGGCCAGTATCCCGCCGCGTCGGGGGCCACCCCCGCGGTCCAGCGCAGGAATTCGGCGGTCTCGTCCGACAGGAGCCCGCCAGCGGCAGGAGCCGCCGTGCGGCCTCGGCTGTCGCCGTACAGCAGCCCCGGGGAGATCGGCCGACCGTCGGCGGCGACCGCGGTCATCGACGGCACCATCGCCGACACCGCCACCGCCCCGGCGGCGGGCGTGGCGAGCTCGCGCCAGGCCGCCATCGGGCCGCGCCGCCATGCCTCGTCGGCGTCGTGCTCCAGTCGGTCGGGCTCGGGCACGCGCAGCTGGTGGGGAATTCGTGTCCGCGCCACCACGCGGCCGTTCTCGTCGGCGGCCACGGCCTTGACGGCGGTGCTGCCGATGTCGATGCCGGTTGTCACCCCTTTGGCTGACACGCGCGTCACCGTACGCCAGCATGTGCAGACGTGACCCGCGTTCGCGTGCTCGTGACGGCCCCGTTGCGTGGGCCGGGCATGGACACGCTGCGCCGGCTTGCCGACGTCGTCTACGACCCGTGGATCGACCAGAGCCCGTTGCGTATCTACACCGCCGAACAGCTGGCCGACCGGATCAGTGCAGAAGCCGCCGATGTCGTTGTGGTGGAAAGCGATGCGGTGAACGGACCGGTGTTCGACCTGGGGCTGCGGGCCGTCGTCGCCACCCGCGGCGATCCCGTCAACGTGGACGTCGACGGCGCCACTGCCGCCGGGATCCCGGTGCTGAACACACCGGGCCGCAACGCCGACGCGGTGGCGGAGATGGCGGTCGCGCTGCTGTTCGCAGCCACGCGGCACGTCGTCACCGCCGACGCCGACGTTCGGGCCGGGCAGATTTTTCGCGGCGGCACGATCCCCTACCAGCGGTTCCGTGCCTGGGAGCTCGCGGGGCGCACGGCCGGGCTGGTCGGCCTCGGTGCGGTCGGTCGGGCGGTGAGGTGGCGGCTGTCCGGGCTGGGCCTGTCGGTGATCGCTTGCGACCCGTACAACGACGAAGCACGGCACAGCCTGCACGAGCTCCTGGCCGAGGTCGACGTGGTCTCCGTGCATGCGCCCGTCACCGACGACACCGTCGGGATGATCGGCGCCGAGCAGTTCGCCGCGATGCGCGACGGTGCGGTGTTCCTGAACACGGCCAGGGCGCAGCTTCACGACGCCGGCGCCCTGGTGGATGCGGTGCGAAGTGGCAAGCTCTCCGCCGCGGGCCTCGACCATTTCGCCGGGGAATGGCTGCCGACCGACGATCCGCTGACCGCGTTGCCGAACGTGGTGTTGACGCCTCACATCGGCGGGGCCACGTGGAACACTGAAGCGCGGCAGGCACAGATGGTTGCCGAGGGGTTGTCAGCGCTGCTGGCGGACCGCCGCCCCGCCCACATCGTCAACCCGGAGGTGCTCGGGTGAGATTCGTCGAAAATGCCGAGGCGCTTGTGCTGGCCGCGGCCAAGGACATGCTGCGGCGCGGGCTGGTGGAAGGGACGGCAGGCAACCTCTCGGCCCGCCGGCAGGACGGCAGCCTGGTCATCACGCCGTCGTCGGTCGACTACGCGGAGATGGCGCTCGACGATCTCGTGCTGGTGGATCCGGACGGCGCCGTGCTGGCGGCCAAGCAAGGCCGATCGCCGTCGACCGAGATGCAGCTGCACCTGGCGTGCTACCAGTCCTTCGACGACATCGGCAGCGTGATCCACAGCCATCCGGTGTGGGCCACCATGTTTGCGGTTGCACGGCAACCGATTCCGGCGTGCATCGACGAATTCGCGGTGTACTGCGGCGGCGATGTTCGGTGTGCTCAGTACGCCGCGTCTGGCACTCTCGACGTCGGCAGCAACGCGGTGACCGCGTTGGAGGGCAGGGCGGCGGCGCTGATCGCCAACCACGGCCTGGTGGCGGTCGGCCCGCGGCCGGAGCGGGCTCTGCACGTGACCGCGCTGGTCGAGCGGACAGCGCAAATCGTCTGGGGGGCAAAAGCACTCGGCGGCGCCGTGCCGATCCCCGAGCAGGTCAACGAAGGATTCGCCAGCATCTACACGTATCTGCGCACCAATCCGATGTAGCTCCTCATCCGCGAAAAGCACGCTTCGCAGAAGAAGTTCGAGTAGATCCCAGCGAAACGCGCGCCTCGCCGACAGGCGGGTGTCCGACAGCGCTCAGAAGCGCCGATCGCCCATCCACAGCACGCTAACGCCACTGATCGAGCGCTCGGCCTGATCGATGAGCCCTACCACCGACCGGCCCAGCACGGCTGCGACGGCTTCGGACATCGACGCGGCGGCCGGCTGCGACGACTGCCGCGGCCGAACCAAATCCAGCCACGACGAGCCCGGATAGTTCACGATCTCGGCGTCCTCGTCGGCGTCGAGCCCGGCAAGGATCTTCGCACGCCTGATCGCGGTGCGAAGGTCTCCGAGCTCGTCGACCAGGCCATGATCGAACGCATCGGCGCCCGTCCACACCCTGCCACGTGCAACGGCACCGACCTTCTCGACGGGAAGGTTGCGTCCGTCGGCCACCCGTTTGACGAAGTCGTCGTAGCACAAGTCGGCTTCGGCTTCGACCTGCGCGCGTTGTTCCTCGGTGAACGGCAAGTCGATCGACCCGGCATCGGCATTTGCGTTGGTGCGCACCGCATCCGAGCTCACACCGAGACGATTCTTCAGTCCGCGCGCCACCAGCTTGCCGGCGACGACACCGATCGAGCCCGTGATGGTCCCGGGGTTGGAAACGATCGCGTCGGCGCCCATCGCCACGTAGTAGCCGCCGGACGCGGCGACCGCCCCCAACGACGCGACGACGGGCTTGCCGTCACCCCGAAGCCGAGCTACCTCGCGCCAGATCGTCTCCGACGCGCTGACGGACCCACCCCGGCTGTCGACGCGCAGCACCACCGCGGCCACGTCGTGATCGGCAGCGGCCTCGCGCAGGCCAGCCGCGATGGTGTCGGCGCCGACATTGTTGCTGCCGAACGGCAGAGCACGCGGACCGCCGCGGCCGCTGACGATCAGCCCCTCCACGGTGACCACCGCGATTTTGGGTTTGGCTTTGCGCCCGGGCACTTTCGGCGACGGCACGCCAGGCCGCCGGGCCCTGGCGTAGCGAGTGAGAAACAGCCGGGGCGGTTCCTTCTCCGGGTCGGCATCGCTGTCGACACCGACGAGTTCGGCGATGCGGGTATACGCCTCGTCGCGGAAGCCGATCCCGTCGACCAGCTTCGCGGCCAACGCGTCATCGCGCAGCAGCGGCGCCCGGTCGGCCAGCGCATCGACGTCGGCGATCTCGAGCTTGCGGGACTCGGCGACTGCCTGCCATACCTGGCTGTGCAGGCTCTCCACCAGCCGGGTATCGGCTTCGCGGTGCGCGTCGGTGTACTTGTCCTGCAGGTAACGGTTCGCGGCGGACTTGTATTCGCCGCGCGCGACGAACTGCGCCTCCACGCCTGCCTTGTCCAGCGCGCCGCGCAGGAACACCGCGTGCGTGGCGAAGCCGACCAGGCCGACCGTGCCAGACGGCTGCATCCACACTTCGCCGAACGCGGAGGCGAGGTAGTACGACAGGGTGCCCGGGTACGTCTCGGCCCACGCCAGCGAGGGCTTGACCGCGGTGAACGCGGCGACCGCCTCGCGCATTTCCTGCACCGGCCCGGGGGAAGCGGCCGGGATCTGCACGCGGGCGATCAGCCCGCTGACCCGAGGGTCGTCGGCGGCGCGGTGGATGGCGTCGACGGCATGGCGTAGCACCAGGGGTCGGCCGCCGCCGGTGATCATCTCGAACGGGTCGAACCCGCCGGTCTCAGGTGGCGCTGCCAGCAGGTCCAGTTCCAGCACGCAGCCGTTCGTTACACCGTGATGACGTGCGGTGTCCACTCTGCGGCCCAGTGACCGCAGTTCGTCGAAGCCGGGGACCGACGGCAGCAAGCTGAACATGGGCTGAGCCTACCGACGGCGCCGTCGGATCAACTGTCCCGGCCGCAGCCGGTTGCGAGGTGGTGATCATCGGTCGTCGACCCATCTGCCAGCACGGGTCGAACGGAAGTCGGGCCGTATGGTGGTGTCCCTGTGGTCGCGCCGCAGTTCATTAGGTACGGTAACCGGCGGGATGGCCTTAGGTCTCGGTCGGGCAAGCCACTCGGCAGGGGTGCACGGCGACCGCAATCCCAGTGAACGGGAAGGGACCGGCGATAGATGGCTGAGAACACGTCGTCCTCGACGATGCGGCCGAACTTCGAGGATGTTCAAGCCCACTACGACATCTCCAATGAGTTCTTCGGGCTTTTTCAGGATCCGACGCGGACCTACAGCTCCGCGTTCTTCGCACGCGAAGACATGACGCTACAAGAGGCGCAGGAAGCCAAGATCGACCTCGCACTGAGCAAGCTCGATCTGGAGCCGGGCATGACGCTGCTTGATGTCGGCTGCGGCTGGGGTTCGGTGATGAGACGCGCGATCGAGAAGCACGACGTCAACGTCATCGGTCTGACGTTGAGCAAAAACCAGTGCGCCTACGCCGAAGAGCTGCTGAACGGCGTCGACACCGACCGCTCCCGCCAGGTCCTGCTGCGTGGCTGGGAGGAGTTCGACAGCCCGGTCGACCGCATAATCAGCATCGAGGCATTCGAGGCGTTCGGCAAACCGCGGTACAAGTCCTTCTTCGACACCACCTCTCGCGTCATGCCGGGCGACGGCCGCATGGTGCTGCAGACCATCTACGGGCACCCGCTGAACAAGTGGGCCACCATGGGCATCCCGATCACCATGAGCGACCTGAAATTCATGCGGTTCATCTCCAAGGAGATCTTCCCGGGCGGCGAAGTGCCGTCGTCGGACGACGTCGTCGAGTTCTCCGAGGCGGCCGGTTTCTCGGTGGAGCAAGTCGAACACTTGACCCAGCACTATGTCCGGACGCTCAGGACGTGGGCAGACGTTCTCGAGGCCCGGCACAGCGAGGCGGTCGCCGTCACCTCCGAGGAGGTGTACAACCGCTACATGCGCTATCTGCTCGGGTGCGCCGACTTCTTCGAACGCGGCGTCAGCGAGGTGGCCCAGTTCACCCTCGCCAAGGGCTGACCGCTACGCCGGCTGCTTCTCGCAGGTGAACTGGCAGACGTCGGTGTAGCCATCGCGGAACAGGTCCGCACAGCCGGCCAGGTACTTGTGGAACCGCTCGTAGATCTGTTCGGACGTGATGGCGATGGCCTCGTCCTTCTTGGCCTCGAGGTTGGCGGCCCAGGTGTCCAGCGTGCGGGCGTAGTGCGGCTGCAGGTGCTGCTCGCGGGTGATGGTGTAGCCGGCTTTGACCGCGTGCTCAGTCACCTGCGCGGCCAGCGGCAGGCGACCGCCCGGGTAGATCTCGTCCATGATGAATTTGATGAACTGCACCCGCGACATGGTCAGCGGCAGCTTCTTGGCTTTGATCTCCTCGTCGCTCGGGATGATGATGGTGTGCAACAGCATCACGCCGTCGTCGGGCATCCAGTTGAAGGTCTTCTTGAAGTAGTCGTCGTACTTGTTGAAGCCGAAGTGCTCGAAGGCGCCGATCGACACGATCCGGTCGACCTTCCCTTCGAACTCCTCCCAAGGCTGCAGCCGCACCTCCATGTCGCGCTTGCTCGTCGAGTTGGCGAACCAGTGGTTTTCGATGTGTTCCTTCTGGTTCTCGGACAGGGTCAGGCCGATGACGTTGACGTCGTACTTGTCGACAGCGCGCATGATCGTGGAGCCCCAGCCGCAGCCGATGTCGAGCAGCGTCATCCCGGGTTGCAGGCCCAGTTTGCCGAGGGCGAGGTCGACCTTGGCCCTCTGCGCTTCTTCCAGGTTCATGTCGTCGCGCTCGAAGTAGGCGCAGCTGTAGGTCTGGGTCGGGTCCTGCCACAGCTTGAAGAACTCGTTGGAGATGTCGTAGTGAAACTGGACTTCCTTCTTGTCCGACCCGCGCGTCTGCGCCGCGGACTTGGACAGCCACTTGGAAGAAGCAGCCGGCGCCGCCCCTGCGCTCGGCGTTTCACTTGGTGTCTTGGTCACTCTGAGTCCTCTTCGACAACGGTGATGGGAATCATGAATCAGACGGCAAGCCTCGGTTTTCAGCTGGCGTCGCCCACCGAGGTTACAGTCTGCAATTGACCCTACGCATTTAACCATGCCCGTTTGCCGTAGCCGTCGAGGTGCGCCACCTCTTCGACCGGCTTTCGCGTCGTGGGACCGTAGCGACCCCGCGGCCAGCCGAGCGGGACGATGCAGCAGGGGGTGACGGACAGCGGCAGGCCCAGGATTCGGCGTGCCGAGGTGACGCTCCACAGCGGCAGCGTGATCAGCGATGCACCCACTCCCATGGCGCGCGCGGCCAGCAGAAGGTTCTGCACACTCGGATAGATCGATCCGAAATATGACGACTCGCCCACGAAAGGCATTGGCGCGTAAGGCAACCGCATGCCTCCACGCAGGCACGGCACCACGAGGACCGGGATCTCGCTGAAGTGGTCCACCTGCCATTGCACCGCACGCAGAATCTTGCGCATCGACTCGTCGCCCGCTGCAACGCGCCGGCCGATCCCGCCATACAGGGACCAGGCTTGCCGGTAGCGCCTGCCCAGCTGTTCCTTCACGTCGCGGTCCTTTACGACGATGAACTCCCAGTTCTGCCCGTTCGAGCCGGTCGGCGCACGCAGGGCCAACTCGATGCACTTCAGTACGATCGCGTCGTCAACCGGATCCGGGAGTACGCGCCGAACCGCTCGCTGGGTCATCATCGCGTCGCGCAACGGCATGTCGAGACGGGCAAGAGCCTCGTCGACGGTGGGTATCTCAGCCATGTCCACTGAGGTTACGGACCGCGGCGCCCAACGTGAATCCTCGGCGGAATATCGCGCGAATTTCCGCCCTGCGCGCACGTTCGGCGCATCCGGAGGCTACGACAGCTCCGTGACGGATCCGCCTGCGGCAGTGATCTTCTCCGCCGCGCTGCCGCTGAACTTGTGCGCAGTCACCGAGACCTTGACGGAGAGCTTCCCGTCGCCGAGCACCTTGACCAAAGTGTTCTTGCGCACCGCTCCCTTGGCCACCAACTCGTCGACACCGACGTCGCCGCCCTCGGGGAACAGCCGGTTGAGGTCGCCGACGTTGACGACGGCGTACTCGGTGCGGAAGCGATTCCGGAACCCCTTGAGCTTGGGCAGCCGCATGTGAATCGGCATCTGGCCGCCCTCGAAGGTCGCCGGCACGTTCTTGCGGGCTTTGGTGCCCTTGGTCCCGCGACCGGCGGTCTTGCCCTTGGAGCCGTCACCGCGGCCGACACGGGTCCGCTTGGTCTTGGAGCCGGGTGCGGGCTTGAGGTCGTGCAGTTTGATCGTCATGCTTCGGCCTTCTTCTCTTCGCGCAAGCGCTCATCGCCGGCCTTCTTCTCTTCGCGCAAGCGCTCATCGCCGGCCTTCTTCTCTTCGCGCAAGCGCTCATCGCCGGCCTTCTTCTCTTCGCGCAAGCGCTCATCGCCGGCCTCCTCTACATCGACGAGATGGCGCACCGCCGCGATCAGCCCGCGAGTCTGCGGGGTGTCCTCACGGACCACCGAATGGCGAATCCGCCGCAACCCCAAAGTCCGCAGGCTCTCGCGCTGCTTCCACCGCGCACCGATGCTGCTGCGCACCTGAGTAATCCGGAGATCGGCCATCGCTATGCCGGCCCTTCCCGTGTCACGGCAGCCGCCGCGGCGCTCTCTCGCCGGGCCCGTAGCATGCCGGCCGGGGCCACGTCCTCGATCGGCAGGCCGCGGCGGGCCGCCACTTCCTCCGGACGCTGCAGCAGCTTCAACGCGGCCACCGTGGCATGCACCACGTTGATCGCGTTGTCGCTACCCAGCGACTTCGCCAAGATGTCGTGCACGCCAGCGCATTCCAGCACTGCACGGGCCGCGCCGCCGGCAATCACGCCGGTGCCCGGGCTGGCCGGGCGCAGCATCACCACGCCCGCGGCCGCCTCGCCTTGCACCGGGTGGGTGATCGTGCTGCCGATCAGCGGGACGCGGAAGAAGTTCTTGCGAGCTTCCTCCACGCCCTTGGCGATCGCGGCAGGCACCTCCTTGGCCTTGCCGTACCCGACTCCGACCATCCCGTTGCCGTCGCCGACTATCACCAGCGCGGTGAAGCTGAACCGTCGGCCGCCCTTGACCACCTTCGACACCCGGTTGATCGCGACGACGCGCTCGAGGTAGTTGCTTTTCTCGCCGCCGTCGCGCCCGCGGCCGCCCCGGTCGTCACGACGACCACGCTCGCGGTCCCCCCTTGGTGGCCGGCCCTCGGATGCCGCCGGCCCGGTGCCTGACGTCGCCGGCCCTGCGGCTCCGGTGCCTGATGTCGCCGGCCCTGCGGCTCCGGGCGGTGCCCCCGCTGCCTGCTCGGCCATCATGGTTTCCTTCCGTTGTAAGTCATCAGAATTTCAGCCCGCTCTCTCGCGCCGCGTCGGCCAGTGCCGCGATCCGCCCGCCGTAGGTGTAGCCACCCCGGTCGAAGACCACGGTGTCGATGCCGACGGACTTGGCCCGCTCGGCGATCAACTGGCCGACCCGCACGCTGCGGGCTTTCTTGTCGCCTTCGACGGCGCGCACGTCGGGTTCGATCGACGACGCGGCCGCCAGCGTGGTGCCGTTGAGGTCGTTGACGAGTTGCACGTGGATGTGCCGCGACGACCGGTTGACCACCAGCCGCGGCCGGTCCGGCGTGCCGGACACCTTCTTGCGCAGTCGGGCGTGACGGCGCAGCCGCGCGGTCCGGCGGACAGCGGCGATGCTCTGCCCCACCGGCGTGTGCTTCGAGTTCGTTGTGCTGGGAGTCATTTGCCTACTTGCCCGTCTTTCCGACCTTGCGGCGAATCTGCTCGCCCTCGTAGCGCACACCCTTGCCCTTGTACGGGTCGGGGCGACGCAGCCGGCGGATGTTCGCCGAGATCTGGCCGACCTTCTGCTTGTCGATGCCCGACACCGAGAACTTCGTCGGGGTCTCCACCGCGAATGTGATGCCCTCGGGTGCCTCGACCACCACCGGGTGGCTGTAGCCGAGCGCGAACTCGAGGTTCGAGCCGCGTAACTGAACGCGGTAGCCGACGCCGAAGATCTCCATCTTGGTGGTGTAGCCCTGCGTGACACCGGTGACGAGGTTGCTCACCAGCGTGCGCGACAGCCCGTGCAGCGAGCGGTTGTGCCGGTCGTCGTCGGGCCGGGTGACGACGATCTGCCCGTCGTCGTTGCGGGACAACGTGATCGGCTCGGCGACCTGCAGCTCCAGGGTGCCCTTGGGCCCCTTGACCGAAACGTTCTGGCCGGCGATCGTCACGTCGACCCCCGCCGGAATGGGGATCGGCTGCTTACCAATACGCGACATGTTGGTCCTCCCTCACCACACGTATGCGAGGACTTCGCCGCCGACGCCTTCGCGGGCCGCCTGGCGGTCGGTTCTCAGTCCGGACGAGGTGGAGATGATCGCCACACCGAGGCCACCGAGCACCCGCGGCAGGTTGGTCGATTTCGCGTACACCCGCAGCCCTGGCTTGGACACCCGGCGCAGGCCAGCGATGCTGCGCTCCCGGCTCGGGCCGTACTTGAGTTGCACCACAAGGGATTTGCCAACGCGGGCGTCCTCGGTGTGGTAATCGGCGATGTACCCCTCGGTTTTGAGGATCTCGGCGATGTTGGCCTTGATCTTGCTGTGCGGCAGGGCCACCTCGTCGTGATACGCCGAATTCGCGTTGCGCAGACGGGTCAAGAAGTCTGCGATGGGATCCGTCATCGTCATTCGAAAAACGCCCTCCGCTTACCAGCTGCTCTTCTGCACGCCCGGCAACTGGCCGGCATGCGCCAACTCCCGCAAGCAGATTCGGCACAGGCCGAACTTGCGGTATACCGCGTGCGGGCGGCCGCAGCGGTTGCACCGCGTGTAAGCGCGCACCTTGAACTTCGGTTTGCGCCGCTGCTTGTTGACCAAGGCTTTCTTCGCCATCAGTTCTCCTTGAACGGAAAGCCCAACGCCCGCAACAGCGCCCGGCCTTCCTCGTCGGTCGTCGCCGAGGTTACGACGGTGATGTCCATGCCGCGCGGGCGGTCGATGCTGTCCACGTCGATCTCGTGGAACACCGACTGCTCAGTCAGCCCGAATGTGTAGTTGCCGGTGCCGTCGAACTGCTTGGGGCTCAATCCGCGGAAGTCGCGAATACGCGGCAAGGCGATCGTGATCAGCCGGTCGAGGAACTCCCACATCCGGTCACCGCGCAGCGTCACCCGCGCGCCGATCGGCATGCCCTCGCGAAGCTTGAACTGCGCGATCGACTTACGAGCGCGCCGGATCTCGGGCTTCTGGCCGGTGATAAGCGCCAGGTCGTTGACCGCGCCGTTGATCAGTTTCGCGTCGCGGGCGGCGTCGCCGACGCCCATGTTCACCACGACCTTCACCACGCCCGGGATCTGCATCACGTTCGGGTAGCCGAACTGCTTGAGCAGCGAGTCCTTGATCTCCTCGCGGTAGCGAGCCTTCAGCCGGGGCTGGACTTTCTCTTCTGTAGTCGTCATCAGATGTCAGTCCCTAAATATCTTTGCCGTTGCGGCGGGAGACGCGGACCTTCTTGCCGGTCTCGTCGTCGATGCGGTAGCCGACGCGCGCCGGTTTGCCGTCCGAGTCGACGATCATCACGTTGCTGACGTGGATCGGCGCTTCCTGGGTGACGATTCCGCCCGAGCGCGCACCGCGTTGGGTGGTCGAGACCGGGGTGTGCTTCTTGATCCGGTTGACGCCCTCCACGAGCACCTTGTTGGCGGCCGGGTAGGCCTTCAGGACCTTGCCCTTGGCACCCTTGTCCTTACCTGAGATGACGAGCACGGTGTCACCCTTGTGGATCTTCATCTACAGCACCTCCGGAGCCAGCGAGACGATCTTCATGAAGCGCTTCTCGCGCAGCTCCCGGCCCACCGGGCCGAAGATGCGGGTGCCGCGCGGATCGTTGTCGGGCTTGATGATCACGGCCGCGTTCTCGTCGAACTTGATGTAGCTGCCGTCGGCACGCCTGCGTTCCTTGGCGGTGCGCACGACCACGGCCTTCACGATCTCGCCGCGCTTGACGTTGCCGCCGGGGATGGCCTCTTTGACCGTCGCGACGATCACGTCGCCGATGCCGGCGTAGCGTCGCGACGACCCGCCGAGAACCCGGATGCACAAGATCTCCTTGGCGCCCGTGTTGTCGGCGACCTTGAGCCGCGATTCCTGCTGAATCACAAGATCTCCTCGACAGTGATGTGTGCACGCCGAGGAACAGCCCGGACATGCGCGGTCTTGCCGTCACCGAAGGGCACGCGGGGCCAGCGATGAGCGATGCCAGCCGAGGTCTGCCCAAGGCAACCCCTAGATTCTAGGGGAACACCTGCGAGCAGCCAAATCGCGCCCGCGGCTGGGCGTACCGGCGCACACGCTGTTGGACCGGGGTCAGCTGTCCAGTGCCGCGATCGCGGCCTCGATCAACAGTGAGAAGGTCAGCAACTACCCGGCTCGCCCATTGTCCCAGGTCGTGACGGCCCAGATCACGATCACGTCCAGCGCGATCACCACCAGTGACCAGACCGGGTAGTACGGCAGCCACAGGAACATCGCCACGATCGACAGCGACGCCATCACGATGGCCGCTATCCGCGCCCAGGTAGCACCGGCGATCAGGCCGATGGCAATGGCCGAGAGCAGGACGCCGACCACGATGTGGATCCATCCCCATGTGGTGGTGTTGAGCTTGTACACGTAATCCGAGGTGATCACCAGCAATTTGTCTGCGACCAGAGAGGAAATGCCCTGGAGGATCGTCACGATCCCGGAGACGAGGAGCAACGCTCCGGCGGCGATCGACGTCGCGCCGGCGAGTGCGTTGCGTACCGGACGACGTTCGGGCGGCGGGGTCGGTGAACCGGATGCGGTGTGTGTCATGGCTTCCTCCTTGCCGTGGGTGGGGTGGGTTGCACGGTCCGCTACGACATCGTGACGGCGCAGCGAAATCCGATGTGTGTCGTGGCGGTGTCGCGGGACTGGGGCGAGCGTGCCGCGGGCCGGTACCGGTGGCAGTACTCGGGAGCACACAGATGAGAGCCGCCCTTGAGCGTCTGACTGACGGCCGGGTCGGCCGACGGCGCCGACGGTCCGCAGCACGGCGACGTCACAGCCCCTACCCGGTGGTGCGCGGAGTATTCGGTCGTCGTCCATTCCCAGACATTGCCGATCATGTCGACGAGCCCGAACCCGTCGGGCCGGAACGTGCCCACCGGCGACGTGCCGATCCACCCGTCGGCGCCGTCGTTGCGATACGGGAACCGGCCCTGCCACGTGTTGGCCATCAAGCGGCCACCCGGCTTCGGCTCGTCGCCCCAGGCGTAGACGGACGTCGAACCGGCGCGCGCGGCGTACTCCCACTCGGCTTCCGTCGGCAGGCGCCGCTCTGCCCAGGCGGCGTAGGCCCAGGCGTCGGGATAGGCGACCTGTACGACGGGATGGTCGGGCTTGTCATCGACAGAGCTGTCCGGGTCGAACGGGTGGCGCCAGCAGGCACCCGGCACCCAGTCCCACCACTGCCGCCAGTCGCGAAGGTCCACCGGCCCGCTGCTAGGCCGGAACACCATCGCGCCGGGAACCAGGTCGGCCGGCGCAGCACCCGGGTATAGGGCCGGGTCGAGCGGCTGCTCGGCGACCGTGACATAGCCTGTGGCAGCGACGAATTCGGCAAACTGCGCATTGGTCACGGGGTGCCGCTCGATTGCGAACCGGGCGACCGTGGCGGAGTGGACCGGCGCCTCCTCGGGGTAGAAGCTCGTCGAGCCCATGCGAAAGGATCCGCCGGGGAGTTCGACGAGCTCGGTCAGCATGCCCTAAGGGTAAGCGGCCTGTGACGACGCAAGGCGATCACGTCAGCTTGAACGGCGGACGCAGCTTCTCGAACATCGGAAAATGCCGGACGTTCAGTGTCGCCAACTCGAGACCCTTGACGTCGGCCGTAGCGGCTATCAGATAGTCACCCAGCCCGATTCCGGCGTGGCTTCGGCGGTATCGCCGCATCATGTCACCTGCGCGTCGGGCGATGACCTCGGTTGCCGGCTCGACGCGGAACGCCGAAAGCAGCCGCCACACCTCGCGCCGCTCTGGCGCTCGCATCCCACCGACGATCTCGGCGACCGACAGTACGCTGATCGACAGCCGGCTACGGGTGCGAGCTTCTATGAGCCAATCGTGTGCCGCCGACGCCCCTCTCAGATGCGCGACCAGGATGTCGGAATCGACAAGTATCAATGCTTGCCGTGCCAGGTTCGAGCAAGGTGTTGTTCACGCTCGCCGGGACCGCGGACGGGAGCTTCGATTGCGCGTACGCAGCCAAACGCGTCCTCGATGGCTGCGATGTCCGCGCCGCGGCTCGCGTCGGAACCGCTGAGAGCGCTATCGATCAGGCGGCGAATGAGTTCGGCGCGCGAAACACCCTCTTGCTCGGCCAGTCGGTCCAGGCTTGCCGTCTGCTCCTCGTCGAGATAGATGTTGGTGCGCTTCATACACCACATCATACACCGGATACTGCGCCGACTTGACCGTGCTAATCCTTCGCGAACGCGAGCGCCAGCTCCTTCTCCACGTCCCGATAGGGCTGGCCGGACGTGTCGACGACAACCTGTTTGATCGTGCCGCCGGTGAACGCATACGGCGCGTTGTAGGAGCTGGACACCGCCGATCCGGCATTGCGGCCGACGGACAGGCTGGCGCCGGCCAGGCCGAACGTGCCGGGATGGGCTCTTACGCCCGCTCGCGTGCCGACCTCGTCGTCGTCGATGTAGAGCGTCACGTCCCCGAGCGGGGTGTGACTGCCTTCGACGGTGCCCTTGAGCGTGTACCGAACACCGAAGATGTGCTTGCCCAACGGAACAGCGCCGGATGAGGACACCTTCTGCTCGTCTTCACCCATGAAGTTGTAGATGTAGTGCAGCCGGCCATCCTGGACGAACAGCACATGCCCGCCGTGCGCGCCGCCTTGCTTGAACACCACCCCCTCCGCACCGGTGGTGTCGACCACCACCTCGGCCAGCACCGAGAACGACTGGCCGCGAAGCTCTACACCGGCGCCGATGCCGACCTCGGCGGCGTTCGGGTAGTACGTGAACGACGTCCGCTCCCCGGTCAGGTATGGCCGCCATCTGGTCAACGTTTCGAGAAGGTTGAGGTCCGCCACCGGCAATCCGTTGTATTTCGCAGCCTCGTCGAACCAGAGCTTCTTCAGTTCCTCGAGCTTCTCGGGCTCTTGCTCAGCCAGGTCGTGACACTGGCTGCGATCGGTCTCGATGCGGAACAGCTCCCAGCGGTCCTTGTCGAAGTGCGACCAGCCCGACGGCGTCGCCGCGTGCACGGTGTTGGCAAACCAGGCCCGGTGCCAGATGCCACGGGTGCCCAGCATCTCGTAGAACTGGGTGTGCTTTCCGGTGTCGGCGCTCGGATCGTCAAGCGCGGCTTTGAAACTCACGCCGTCGAGCGGCTTCTGCGCGATACTTTTCACGCTGTCGGGCGTCGTGATGCCCAGCAGGTCATACACGGTGGGCGTGATGTCACAGACGTTGATGTAGTTGTCGCGCACCTCGCCATGCGCGGCAATGCCGGCGGGCCAGCTGATCATCGCGGTGTCGGCGATCCCGCCCTCGTGCGAGGCGTAGCGCTTGAACAACTTGTAAGGCGTGTTGAACGCCATCGCCCAGCCGATCGGGTAGTGGTTGTAGGTGTCGGTGCCGCCGAGGTTGTCGTAGAACCGCAGGCTCTCCTCGACAGTGTCGATGTAGCCGTTGAAGAACTTCACTTCGTTGACCGACCCATTGGGGCCGCCTTCCCCGCTGGCCCCGTTGTCCGAGATTACGACGATGATCGTGTTGTCGAGCTGACCGGACTCCTCGAGGTAGTCGAGGATGCGGCCGAGCTGGGCGTCGGTGTAGGACAGGAAGCCCCCAAACACCTCAGCCATCCGGCAGAACAGCTTCTTCTCCTCGTCGCCCAGCGAGTCCCACGGCCGCACGGTGTCCTGCAGCGGCCACGGTTCGCCGTTGGGTCCCTTGACGTCCAGGTACGGGTTGACCGGCGACAGCTCGGTGTCGGGCGGCACGATGCCCAGCTTCTTCTGGTTTTCCAGCACGATCTCGCGGTAGCGCTCGTAACCCATGTCGAACTTGCCCGCGTACTTGTCCGCCCATTCCTTGAAGACGTGGTGCGGCGCGTGGCCGGCGCCGGGGCAGACGTAGGAGAACCACGGCTTGTCCGGCGCGATCACCTTCGCGTCGCGGATGAACTCAATGGTCTTGTCCGCGATGTCTTTTGACAGGTGGTAGCCGTCTTCGGGTGTCGCGGGCGGAGTGACCGGGTGGTTGTCGTAGACGAGGTCCGGATACCACTGATCGGTCTCGCCACCCATGAAGCCGTAGAACCGTTCGAATCCGCGCGCGAGCGGCCAATGCCGTTTGGTGGCGGCGAGGTTCGACTCCTCCAGCGGGGTCAGATGCCACTTGCCGATGCAGTAGGTGTTCCAGCCCTGCTCGGCCAGCACCTCCGAGATCAGTGCGGTGTCGAACGGGATCCGCCCGCTGCAGTTCGGAAAGCCGTCGGTGAACTCTTCGATCGTGGCCATGCCCACCGTGGTGGCGTTGCGTCCGCTCAGCAGCGAGGCCCGCGTCGGCGAGCACAGCGCGGTGGTGTGGAACTGCGAAAGCCGCACACCGCGTTCGGCGATGCGGCTCATGGTGGGCATCTCGACCAGCCCGCCGAAGCAGTCCCAGGTGGCGATGCCGACGTCGTCCCAGACGAGGTAGAGGACGTTGGGCGCGCCCTCAGGCGCGGTGGGTGCGGCGAACGGCCCCCAGTCCGGCTCGGAGTCTCTGATGTCCAACTCGATCTTGCCCGCAAATTCCGAGGCCATTTCGGCTCCGTTCCGCTCGCACTCGTCCCGACGTGGCCCGGACACTACCCGGCCTGGCTTACCGAAACCTGCGGATTTCGCAGCCGAGTCGGCCAGTTTTGCTCAGCTTGCCGGCACCGGCTCGTTGACGCGGTACACCCGCCAGGTCGGTTGACTGTCGCCGTTGTTGGGCACCTCCAGCGCAAGCGTCGCGACGTCGGCACCGGTCTCGTACAGCGTCGGGTAGCGCTGGTTGAGCGCATCGGAGGTGCAACGGCCGGTCGGCGGCACCGCGAGCATGTACTCGACGTTCGATGCGGCCGGATCATTAAGCAGCGCAACGAAATCCGGGTCCGACGGGACGACGTACATCCTAGGCCGCGGGGAGGCGGCGACAATCGCGAACCCGTACACCGTGTCCGTGGCTAAGCAGGTTACTTGGCTCGTTCGAGGACCTCGACGAGCCGCCAGCGCTTCGTCGCCGACAACGGACGGGTCTCCATCAGCGAGACACGGTCGCCGATGCCGGCGTCGCCGTTCTCGTCGTGCGCCTTGACCTTCTTGGTGGTCCGGATGATCTTGCCGTACAGCGGGTGCTTCACCCGGTCTTCGAGCTCGACGACGATCGTCTTCTGCATCTTGTCCGACACCACGTAGCCGATCGCCGTCTTGCGACGGCCGCGCGGCTTCTCGGTACGCGGGGTGTGCTTGGGGCCCTTCGCCTTTGCCGCGGCGGTCGACTTGTCTGCCATTACGAATCCTCACTGCCAGGACCGGCTGCCAGCCCCAACTCACGTTCCCGCAATATCGTGTACACGCGCGCGATCTCGCGGCGCACCGTGCGCAGCCGACGGTTGTTGGGCAACTGGCCGGTGGCCATCTGGAAGCGGAGGTTGAACAGCTCTTCCTTCGATTCCCGCAGGCGTCCGATCAGCTCCTCGTCGGTGAGCTCGCGCAGTTCGCCAGCGGACACTCCCACTGCCATCAGAACTGCTCCTCTCGGGTCACAATGCGTGCCTTGATCGGCAACTTGTGGATCGCCCGAGTAAGTGCAGCTCGCGCGACTTCCTCATTGGGATAGCTCAGCTCGAACAGAATCCGGCCGGGCTTTACGTTGGCCACCCACCACTCCGGAGAGCCCTTGCCCGAACCCATCCGGGTCTCGGCCGGCTTCTTGGTGAGCGGGCGGTCGGGGAAAATGTTTATCCACACCTTGCCGCCGCGCTTGATGTGCCGGTTGATCGCGATACGCGCCGACTCGATCTGCCGGTTGGTGATGTACGCGTGCTCCAGCGCCTGGATGCCGTAGTCGCCGAAGCTGACCGTGGTACCGCCGCTGGCAATGCCGCGCTGCCTGGGGTGATGTTGCTTGCGGTGCTTGACCTTACGGGGAATCAACATGGCTCAACTCTCCGTACTCTCAGCCTCGGCGGAAGGTACCTCCGCTGGCGCGGTCTCGACGGTCGATGAGCCGCTTGCGCGAAGAGCATCAGCCTGCGGAGCCTCCTCCGCGGCGGCCCGGCTCACGTCGGTACCGGTCGCCGTCGTGCCCGACGCACCGCTGCGGCGGGGCCGGGTGGCCGGACGCTCGCGGCGGGGGCGCTCGGCGCCCGCGGGTGCGGCCGCGGCCAGCTCCCGCTTGCCGCCGACGATGTCGCCCTTGTAGATCCACACCTTCACGCCGATCCGGCCGAAGGTCGTCTTCGCCTCGTAGAGGCCGTAGTCGATGTCGGCTCGCAGGGTGTGCAGCGGAACGCGGCCTTCGCGGTAGAACTCCGAACGGCTCATCTCGGCGCCACCGAGGCGGCCCGAGCACTGCACGCGGATGCCCTTGACGTTGGGTTGCCGCATCGCCGACTGGATCGCCTTGCGCATTGCGCGGCGGAACGCCACCCGGTTGGACAGCTGCTCGGCCACCCCCTGGGCGACCAACTGCGCTTGGGACTCAGGGTTTTTCACCTCGAGGATGTTGAGCTGGACCTGCTTGCCGGTGAGCTTTTCCAGGTCGGCGCGAATGCGGTCGGCCTCGGTGCCGCGCCGGCCGATCACGATGCCGGGACGCGCGGTGTGGATGTCGACACGCACCCGGTCACGGGTGCGCTCGATCTCCACATCGGCGATGCCGGCGCGTTCCAGCCCGGTGGCCAGCAGCCGGCGGATCGCCACATCCTCTTTGATGTAGTCCGCGTACTGCTTGTCGGCGTACCAGCGGGACTTCCAGTCGGTGGTGATACCGAGCCGGAAGCCGTGCGGGTTGATCTTCTGGCCCACTACTGCGAGCCTCCCTTCGCTTCCTCTGAAGCCTTCTTCGCGGTGGTTGATGTCGCCGGCGCTGCGGCTGCGGCCGCCTTCTTGGCCGGTGCCTTCTTCGCGGGTGCCGCCTTCTTGGTCGCTGCCTTGCTGCCCGCGGCCCGTTTCGCCCGCGTCGATTGACCGGTGCGCTCGTCACGGCGTGGCCGACTCTCCACCACCACCGTGATATGGCTTGTGCGCCTGCGGATTCGGAACGCACGGCCCTGCGCGCGCGGCCGGATGCGCTTAGCCGTCGGCCCCTCGTCAGCAGTCAGCGTCGCCACAACGAGCGTCGACGGGTCGAGCCCGTCGTTGTTCTGCGCGTTCGCGGCCGCGCTTGCGATCACCTTGGCCACCGGTTCGCTCGCCTGCTGAGGCGCCCACCGCAGGATGTCCAATGCCTCGGCCACCGGCTTGCCGCGCACCAGGTCGATAACCCGGCGAGCCTTGCTCGCCGAGACCCGCACGAAACGCGCCTTAGCGGTCGCCGAAGGGAATTCGGTGGCTGTCGTCATCGTGCTTCTCCTGAATTGCGTCGGTTCACGTCGTTCACCGCCGCTTGCTCTTCCGGTCGTCCTTGATGTGGCCCTTGAACGTCCGAGTCGGCGCAAACTCACCGAGCTTGTGCCCCACCATCGCCTCGGTGACGAATACCGGCACATGCTTGCGGCCGTCATGCACCGCGAAGGTGTGCCCGATGAAGTCCGGGATGATCGTGGACCGGCGTGACCAGGTCTTGATGACCTGCTTCGTGTTCTTCTCGTTCTGTGTGTCGACCTTCTTGAGCAGATGGCCGTCGACGAACGGGCCCTTCTTCAGGCTGCGTGGCATTCCCTACTCCCTTAGTCTCCTCTTCGCGCAAGCGCCCATCGGTCTACCGGTGACGCTTCTTGCCGGTGCGCCGGCGTCGGACGATGAGCTTGTCGCTCGCCTTATTCGGATTGCGGGTGCGGCCCTCGGGCTTGCCCCAGGGGCTGACCGGGTGACGGCCACCTGAGGTCTTGCCCTCGCCGCCGCCGTGCGGGTGGTCCACCGGGTTCATCACGACACCACGAACGGTGGGCCGCTTGCCTTTCCAGCGCATGCGTCCGGCCTTGCCCCAGTTGATGTTCGCCTGCTCGGCATTGCCCACCTCACCGACCGTGGCCCGGCAGCGAACGTCGACGCGACGGATCTCGCCGCTGGGCATCCGCAACGACGCGTAGCTGCCTTCCTTGCCGAGCAGCTGGATGCTCGACCCGGCCGACCGAGCCAGCTTCGCCCCGCCGCCAGGACGCAACTCGACCCCGTGGATCAACGTGCCCGCGGGGATGTTGCGCAGCGGCAGGTTATTGCCCGGCTTGATGTCGGCGTTCGGACCGGACTCGACGACATCGCCCTGCGAAAGGCCCTGCGGCGCGATGATGTAGCGCTTCTCTCCGTCCAGGTAGTGCAGCAGTGCGATCCGCGCGGTCCTGTTCGGGTCGTACTCGATGTGCGCGACCTTGGCGTTGACTCCGTCCTTGTCGTTGCGGCGGAAGTCGATGACACGGTATGCGCGCTTGTGGCCGCCACCCTTGTGACGAGTGGTGATGCGGCCGTGCGCGTTTCGTCCGCCACGGCCGTGCAGCGGGCGCACCAGCGACTTCTCCGGAGTGGACCGGGTGATCTCAGCGAAGTCCGAGACGCTGGCACCGCGACGACCGGGCGTCGTGGGCTTGTACTTGCGAATTGCCATGTCTGTGTCTCTTCTATCCTCTTCTCGACCCGCTACGCCGGCGCGCCGAACAGGTCGATCGGCTTGCTGCCGGCGGTCAGGGTCACGATCGCGCGCTTGGTGTCCTTGCGCTTGCCGAAGCCGGTGCGGGTGCGCTTGCGCTTGCCCGGCCGGTTAGCCGTGTTCACCGACGCCACCTTGACGCCGAAGATCTTCTCGATCGCGATCTTGATCTGCGTCTTGTTGGAGTCGGGGTGCACCACGAACGTGTACACGTTGTCCTCGATCAGCGCGTAGGACTTCTCCGAGATGACCGGGGACAAGATGATGTCGCGGGGATCGGTGACGGTGGGCATCAGGCCGAAACCTCCGTTTCCTCTTCACTCTTGGTGTTCTTGGTGTTCGCGGCGATGTAGGCATTCAGCGCCTCCACGGAGAACACCACGTCGTCGGCCAGCAGCACGTCGTAGGTGTTGAGCTGGTCCGGCGAAAGGACATGGACGCCCGGCAGATTGCGCACGCTTCTGGCGCCGGTCTCGTCGGCGCGGCCAATGACGACCAGCACCCGCTTGCGGTCGGTCAGCTCCGCGAGAAAAGCCTTGGCGCTCTTCGTGGACGGTGTCTGGCCCGCGACGATCTCGGTCACCGCGTGAATCCGCTCGTTGCGTGCCCGGTCGGACAGCGCGCCGCGCAGCGCGGCTGCGATCATCTTCTTCGGTGTCCGCTGGCTGTAGTCGCGCGGCTTGGGGCCGTGCACGACGCCACCGCCGGCGAACTGCGGCGCGCGCGTCGAACCCTGGCGAGCACGGCCAGTGCCCTTCTGCCGGTACGGCTTCCTGCCGCCGCCGCGAACCTCGCCGCGCGTCTTGGTGGAATGCGTGCCCTGCCGGGCTGCCGCCCGCTGAGCCGTCACCACCTGGTGCATCAGCGCGACGTTGGCCGGGGCGTCGAACAACTCGGCCGGCAAGTCCACCGTGCCGTCCTTCTTGCCGCCCGGAGCGCGAACGTCAATCTTCAAGGCTTTGGCGGCCACTAAATCTCACCTCGCTTGATCGCGGTGCGGACCATGACCAGCCCGCCCCTGCGCCCGGGGATCGCGCCCTTGATCAGCAGCACGCCGTTTTCGGTATCGACCTTGTGCACCACCAGGTTCTGAGTCGTGACGCGCTCGTTGCCCATCCGGCCTGCCATCCGGGTGCCCTTGAAAACTCTTGCGGGAGTAGCACATCCACCGATCGACCCCGGTCGGCGGTGCACCGCCTGCGCGCCGTGGCTGGCGCCTTGGCCGTGGAACCCGTGGCGCTTCATCGTGCCCGCGGTGCCCTTGCCCTTGGAGGTTCCGGTGACGTCGACATAGCTGCCATCGCTGAAGATCTCGGCGGTCACCTCTTGACCCACTTGGTACTCGGCCGCGGCGTCGGGGTCTTCCAGCCGCAACTCGGCCAGATGGCGGCGCGGGTTCACTCCCGCCGCCGCGTACTGGCCGCTCAGAGGCTTGTTCACCTTGCGCGGGCTGATCTCGCCGTAGGCCAGCTGCACGGCGCTGTAGCCGTCGCGCTCGGGGGTGCGGATGCGCGTGACGACGTTCGGCCCGGCTTTGACGACCGTCACGGGCACGACGCGGTTGTTCTCGTCGAACACCTGCGTCATACCCAGCTTGGTGCCGAGGATTCCTCGCCGCGCTGCGGCGGACTTGCTTGGGCTTGCCATGGTGTCTGCAGGCTCCTACTGGATGTTCACGTCGACACTGGCCGGCAGGTCGATGCGCATCAGCGCGTCGACCGTCTTCGGCGTCGGGTCGAGGATGTCGATCAGCCGCTTGTGGGTGCGCATCTCGAAGTGCTCCCGGCTGTCCTTGTACTTGTGCGGGGAGCGGATGACGCAATACACGTTCTTCTCGGTAGGCAGCGGCACCGGGCCGACCACGCTGGCGCCCGTGCGGGTGACCGTTTCCACGATCTTGCGCGCCGAGGCGTCAATCGCCTCGTGGTCATAGGCCTTGAGCCTGATGCGGATCTTCTGTCCCGCCACGCTTCTCCCTCACTCCTGCTCGCCCGGTCGCCAGTCCGTGCTGGTTCGCCGCCACTGTTCACCTGTCGTGGTGCACCGGCCCCCGCGGTCGGGTGTGTCGCCCGCACGCAGCCTCAAACGCGGCCGAAAATCCGTCGCGATCGAGGGTGGGACCGGACGCGCCCGTGTGGGCGCTGGTCGCATGCCCGGCCAGGCGAACCCGGCGCAAGGCAACCTGAACAGTATGCCCTAGATCGGGTGTCCCGCCAAATCCCCCTGGCCCCTGTTTTCGCTGGCCATAGGATGCGGTGACATGACCAGCCAGAGCGCCACCTATCAATTGTGGAAGCGGCTAGCGCCCCGGCCCGGCGGATCTCGCGTGTTCTCGGCTGCGGCAATGCTGCGGGTCCCGTATTTCACGTCGATCGTGCCGCACGTGCGCCGGATGCAGCCGGGGTTCGCGGAGGTCAGCGTGCCGAAGTGGTTCTTCATCCACAATCACCTCGGAACGGTGCACGCGATCGCCTCGTGCAATGCCGCTGAGTTAGCCGTGGGAATGCTGATGGAGGCGACCGTGCCGACAACGCACCGCTGGATCCCCAAGGCGATCACCGTGCAGTACCTGGCGCCCGCGACGACGTCGCTGCGGGCCCGGGCCGGGTTGGACCCGCCGGACTTCTCGACGATCACCGACGGCGTCGAGCTCGTCGTCCCGGTCAGCATCGTCGACGACTCGGATACCGAGGTCGTGCACGCGGACATCACCACCTGGGTCACTGCACGAGCGTGAGATGAGTGCGACGACACGCCGATCGCGTTCGCAGCCAGGTCACGCTCGCGAAGCCCTTACCGCACCGTCGCCCAGAACCCGCACTGATGGTCGTTGTAGAAGGACGTGAACGTGCGTACCTCGGGCGTCTGCAGCGACATCCACGGCCCGCGGTCGCCGTCCAACGCCGGCCACTGCGGCGCGCCGGCGGCTTCCGGCGCGCCAGTGGCGACGAACCCGCTCCAGTAGTCGACCATCTGCTCGGCCAGCTTCTGTTGGGCCGCACTCATGGCCGGGGCTCCGCCGACGTCGAACAAGTAGCGCAACTCCAGCGAGTGGCTCGCGCCGACCGGAAACGGCACGGTGCGCAACAGTTCCGGCGCCGGCGCGTCGCGGTCGTTGAACTCATAGCCGTACACTTGTGCGCCGCGCGCCAAACCGGACGCCATCGACATTGCAGGGCAAGCGAATCCGCTGTCGGTCACGGCCGCCGAGTATGCCAGTGCCGCGTTCTGATACCGGCTGAGCGGATACTGCTGCGCGACGCGGCTCCCGTTGGCGCCGAACATGTCGTCGAGCACCTGCGGGTAATCCGGCATCCGGCCTTGCCGCAGATATTGGGTGGCGGCGAACAAACTGAACTCGTCGCGGTTCGTGCCGATCAGCACCGGCACCCGAGCCGCCCTTCCCTGCCCGATGGCGGTCATCGGGTCGACGGGCAATGACGAGGTGCCGGTGACCGGACCCGTCAGCCCTTCGTCGCCCAGCCGGAAATACACCGGCGGCGCTGTCAGCTTGTCCGGCGGCAGTGCGCGCAGGCAGTCCGCGGCGGTTTGCAACTCCGCACACCCGAGCGCGCCGGCATAGTCGAGGCTGGCCCGTTCCGCGCTGACGCGGCCGGCCTGGGCCTGGCATGGCCCACTCTGAATGACCGCCGCGCGGAACAGGCCTGCCGAGCCCGGAGCGACGAGGTGGTCGCACACCGACATTGCCCCCGCCGATTCGCCGGCGACCGTGACCTTGCCCGGATCACCGCCGAACTCGGCGATATTGTTGTGCACCCAGCGCAGCGCCGCCTGTTGGTCGGCCAACCCGTAATTGCCGACGTCCCCGTCGGCGGCCAGCGCCGGATGGGCCAGGAAACCCAGCGCGCCGAGCCGGTAGTTGAGGGTGACGACGATGACGTCATTGCGCGCGACCAGCCATCGGGCGTCATAGATGTCCCCGCTGCCGTTGGCGAAACCGCCGCCGTGAATCCACACCATCACCGGAAGGGCCTCAGCGGCAGAGCCTTTCGGCGTCCAGACATTCAGCGTCAGGCAGTCTTCGCTGACGGATCGACCGAAGTCCGGATCGTTCTCCTCGTCCTGGATACAACGCGGGCCGTACTTGGACGCGTCGCGCACGCCCTGCCATGACGGCTGCGGTTGCGGCGGCCGCCAGCGCAACGCGCCCACCGGCGGCGCCGCATACGGGATGCCCGCGAAGAGCAGGTGATCGTCGCCCAGCGCACCGCGCACCGCGCCCGAGTCGGTCTGCACCAGCGTGCGGCTCACGGCTACGGTCGCGCCGGGCCCACACGACGCCACCGCCAGGGCCGCGGCGAACAGGGCCGCCACCCAATGGCGACGGCGTCCGGACCGCACGAGGCCAGAGCCTACAGTTGTGATAACCGCACTCAACGAGGAGCAGCGAATGAGCACGCCGATCATCGACGAGGCCGCCCGGGTGCTGGCCGATCCCACTGCCTACGCCGACGAAGAACGGCTGCAGGGCGCGCTGAGCCACCTGCGCGCCCACGCGCCCGTTTCGTATGTCGACGTGTCGCCGTACCGGCCGTTCTGGGCCGTCACCAAGCACGCCGACATCATGGACATCGAGCGCGCCAACAATCTGTGGATCAGCGAGCCGCGGCCGCTGCTGCAGACCGCCGAAGCCGACGACCTCGCCTGCGCGCAGTTGGAGGCCGGCATGGGCCTGCGCACACTGATCCACATGGACGATCCGCACCACCGCGACGTGCGTGCGATCGGGGCGGATTGGTTCCGGCCGAAAGCCCTGCGCGACTTGAAGGTTCGCGTTGACGAGCTGGCCAAGATCACCGTTGACAAGATGCGCGACCTCGGCCCCGAATGCGACTTCGTCACCGACATCGCGATGAACTTTCCGCTGTTTGTGATCATGTCGCTGCTCGGCATCCCCGAGGAGGACTTCCCGCGGATGCTCAGGCTCACCCAGGAACTGTTCGGCGGCGACGACGAGGAATACAAGCGCGGCACCACACCCGAGGAGCAGATGGAGGTTCTCCTCGACTTCTTCGCCTATTTCAACGCGCTCACGGCATCGCGCCGTGAGCACCCGACCGAGGATCTGGCGTCGGCGATCGCCAATGCCCGGATCAACGGCGAGCCACTCTCGGACCTCGACACGGCGTCCTATTACGTGATCGTCGCCAGTGCCGGCCATGACACCACCAAGGACGCGATCTCCGGCGGGCTGCGGGCGCTGATCGAAAACCCGGATCAGCTGGCGCTGCTGCGCGAACAGCCAGAGCTGATGCCCACGGCGGTGGAGGAGATGATCCGCTGGACCACGCCCGTCAAGGAATTCATGCGCACCGCAACGGAAGACACCAACGTGGGCGGTGTGCCGATCTCGGCGGGCGAGTCGGTGTATCTGGCTTATGTCTCGGCCAACCGCGACGAGGACGTGTTCGACGAACCGTTCCGCTTCGATGTCGGACGTGATCCCAACAAGCACTTGGCATTCGGGTACGGCGTGCACTTCTGCCTCGGCGCGGCGCTGGCGCGGATGGAGATGACTAGCCTTTTCAACGAGCTGATCCCGCGCCTGGAGTCGATCGAGCCGGCCGGCACACCGGAGCTTTCCGCCACGGTGTTCGTCGGAGGCCTCAAGCACCTGCCGATCCGCTACTCCATGCGCTGACCGCTACTTTGCGGGAAGGCGCCCGGACCTCGCGCGCCATTAAAAGATCCGTCCGGACGTTTACCAACGAGACTATTGGTCTATGTGCAAGACGCCGGGTCTCGTAACGCTGTCGCGCGCACAACCGGAAAGCGCGCACAACCGGAAAGGACGTCTCCATGCCCGGTCTGACGACCGTGGTCGACACCCTCATCACGCCCGAGCAGGCCATCCCCGACGTGACCGACGCGTCACGACGGCGCCGCACCTGGACGCTCGTGGTGGCGTGCGCGGGGGTGGCGCTGGTGATCGCATCGATGCTCGCGTTGAACACCGCACTGGGCGACATCGCGGTGGCCACGTCGGCCACGCAGACTCAGTTGACCTGGGTGGTGGACGGGTACACGCTCGCGCTGGCCTGCTTGTTACTGCCGGCCGGTGCCATCGGCGACCGCTACGGTCGTCGTAGCGCGTTGCTCATCGGCCTGGTGATCTTCACGTTGGCCTCGCTGGCGCCGATCTGGTTCGACGGCCCGGTCGATCTGATCGCGTGGCGAGCGGTGGCCGGCGCAGGTGCCGCGTTCGTGATGCCGGCGACCCTGTCGATGCTGACCGTCGTCTATCCAAAAGAGCAGCGCACCAAGGCCGTTGGCATTTGGGCCGGTGTCGCCGGGTTCGCCGCGCTGGTGGGCTTGCTCGTCCCCGGCGCACTGCTGGAGGTGTGGGAATGGAAGTCGGTCTTCTGGCTGCTCGCCGCCGCGGGGATCGTGTTGTTCGCGTTGACGCTGACGGTCGCCGAGTCGCGGGAAAGCGACGCGCCGCCCGTCGACTGGCCCGGTGCGGCGCTCGTCGGGCTCAGCGTCGCCGTCTTCGTGTTCGGCGTGATCGAAGCGCCCGCACGGGGCTGGACCGATCCCCTGGTCGTCACGGGCCTCGGCGCCGGGGTGGTGTTGGCCGCCGTGTTCGGCTACGTCGAGCTGCACCGCTCGCGCCCGCTGCTGGACGTGCGACTCTTCAGGGAGCCCGAGTTCACCGGCCGTCGGCATCTTCTGCATGCGGACACTCGAGCTGGGGGCGACGTACTTCGACTTCGCGTGGCCGATCACCGTGATGTCCATCGGCATCGGCATGTGCACGGCATCGGCGACATCGGCGATCATGAACGCAGCGCCGGACGCGAAGCAGGGCGTCGCATCGGCAGTCAATGACACCACCCGCGAAGTCGGCGCCGCGCTGGGCATCGCGGTTGCGGGCTCGATCCTCGCCGCGCACTACGCCGATGTGGTGACGCCGAAGCTGGCGGTGTTCCCCGAGCCGCTGCGCGGGCCGGCGTCTGAGTCGTTGGCTCAGGCCGTCAAGGTGTCCGAACACCTTGGGCCGCAAGGGCATCAGCTCGTCGACGTCGCGAAGATCTCGTTCGTCGACGCCATGCACTCGTCGGTATTCGCACTTGCTCTCAGCATTGCGGTAGCCGCCGTGCTGGTCGGCTTGTGGGCGCCGGGACGCGACGGCGAGCAATTGCCAGTGGTGCGCCGGCTCAGTTCGCGGCCGAGCCCGTCATCTAGCGACGACGAACTCGGCGGCCCGGTGGGCCAACATCACGATGGTGGCGTGCGGGCCCCGGCTGGTGATCGCCGGTAGCGCCGCGCCGTCGATCACCCACAGGCCCTCGACTCCGCGCACCCGGCACTGCGGATCGAGCACCGCCCGTTCGTCGTCGTCGGTTCCCATCGGCGCCGTCGCGCACAGGTGCTGCGAGGACGACCAGATCGGCTCGGGTGCCGGCTGGGCGATCGGGCACAGGTGGCGCGCCAGTTCGCTGCCCTGCCGCAGCGCTTCGACATCGGCCGGCTCGCTGTCATAGCGGTGCTCGATGTGTGGTGGCAAGCCCGGGTCGGCGGACAGCACCGTGACGCGTCCACGGGAGCGGGGCTGCATCAACGCCACCCCGACGTGCGGCCAGTCCGGTCGCCCAGCGGTGCCATCGCCCACCATCGCGACGAATCCTCCGGTGTACGGGCGAATTTCGAGCCCCGAATCCGTCAGCAAGACCGCTTCGAGCACCGGTCGCCCAGGAGTTGTCGCCCAGGTGGTCGGCGATACCCACTCGGGGTGGTCGATGCAGTTCATACCGACCGGGGCGGGCTGGACCACCGGTATTCCGGCCTCGCGCAGCATTACCTCGTCCCCGATTCCGGACAGCATGAGGATCTGCGCAGTCCCGATTCCTCCCGCGCACAACACAATTCGTTCCGCAGATAACGTCATCGGGCCCTCCGGCCCCTGGGCATCGGCAGCGACGACCCGATGGGACGAAACGCGCAAGCGCCATACCGACGTGCCCGTGAGCAGCGCCAGGTTGGGCCGCCGCAGCGCCGGCTCCAGGATCGCCGAGCCGGGCTGCACCCGGGTCCCGTTCGAGACGTTCAGCGGCACCGGCCCGACGCCGGACACGGTAGCGGTCGCGTCCACCGCTCCGTTGAAATCCGGTATGAAATGGTATCCGGCGCCGCGTGCGCGCTCGACGAATTTAGCTGTGTTTCTTGAAAATTCAGCCGTACGCTGAACGGGTATCGGCCCGCGTCGGCCGTGCGCGGAGCCATCGAAGTCGAGGTCTGTTTCGATGTCGCGGAAATGGGGCAGCACGTCTGTCCAAGACCAGCCCGGTAGCGCCCAGCGCTCGAAATCGCGCGGCAGGCCTCGGCAGAAGTAGCCGCCGTTGACAGCGCCCGACCCGCCGACCACCACCCCCCGGACGACGTACGTCGCACGACGGGGGCGCTCGGTCAGCACCGTCTCGAATCGCCGCACCAGCGGACTGGCCGCCCCGATCGGCAACACCGACACGTCGGCCACCATCGCCCGGACGGTGGGATCGACCACGGCGGGGCCGGCTTCGATGACCGTCACGGTGCATCTCTGGTCAGCGGACAACCGCTCCGCGACAACGCATCCGGCGCTGCCGGCGCCGATGATCAGAACATCGCTGTGCAATGGCTGATCATGTTCGGATCTGTGGCTTCAACGGCCCGAGATTGCGCTCGTGCACCATTCCCGCCCACATGCCGGCGCCGTAGGCCAGATCGTCGAGACGCTTGAGCACCACATACGAGACCACACCCAGCTGCTTGGACTGCGCATCGTCATTGTTATGTCTGCTCACCCAGTCCGCCACACCGTCGACGACTGCGGCGACCAGCACGATGTGCCGGATCCGGCGGAACAGTATTGCGGCGATCAGCGCGATCGGCCAATAGTGGCGGCAGATCGCCGACGCCAACTGCAGGGCCGCCGCCCCGAGTCCCCGCCCGACCAGCATCGCCACGTCCCGGGGTTTGGAGTCGACACCGTCGAGCGCACCGGCGATCCGCCGCGCCGTCATCGTCGCGATCACCAACGACACGAGATAGCCCGGGGACGAGCCCATCGCCATCAATAGCCACAGCAGCAGCGTCCACCTGGAGATCACCAGCGGGGCGGTCTTGTCGGGGTGGCGAATCGACAGGGGCGCCGCGGATTGGCCGTAGAACGACTTGCGGACCAACCAGTCCCGGATACCGACGCGGTGATCGTGGGCCACCAGCGCGATCGGCTCGTACCGCAACCGTGCGCCCGACTCCACCAGCCGCCAGCACAGATCGACGTCCTCGCCGCACCGTAACGTCTCGTCGAACCCGGCCGCGGCGACCAGTGCCGACCGGCGGCAGATGATCGCGGCGCTCGGTACGTAGGCCACTGTGCTGTACGGGACGACGGGCGCCTCCCGCAGGCCGAGATCCAGAGACGACCGCACGGCTTCGTATCGCGCAATCATGTTGTCGCTGTGCGTGAGTCCGATGATCCGCGGTGCCACCAGGGCCACCGCGGGATCGGCGAAATGCCCCAGCAGCGCCTCCAGCCAGCCGCGCCGCGGCACGACATCGGAGTCCAGGAACGCGACGAAGTCGGTGGTGCACGCCGCCAGCCCGGTGTTTCGGGCGGCGGCGGGCCCCTTGGCCTGCGGGTGCCGGATGACCTCGACCTGACAGCTCATGCGCTCGAAGTCGGACTGTCGCACGGGGATCGCCGAGCCGTCGTCGACCACCACGACCCTGAGCCCGCGTAGCGTTGACAACAGTCGTCGTAGACTGAAAGCATTGTCGTGCACCGGGATAACTATCGTGACATCACGGTGAGACGGGCCCCCGGAGGGACGGGGATGGGCGACCGTGGCGTCCAGCAGCGTGCGTGCCAGCTGCGCGCTGACCGCGTCGTGCACCTCCACGCGGCCGTTGTCGATCAGCGTGCGGGCCGAGGGGGCCAGCCGCAGCAACCGGGCGGGCGATCCGCCGAGCAGGGCCGCGCCGGAACCCAGCACCCTCACGCGACGATCGACCTGGACGGCGAATCCGTCGGGCAACCGCGGCTGGGTCATCGCAGCATCCCGTCATCGCCGGGAGCCCAGTGCCGCACTCGGGTGATGCAGTCGTCGGCCATGTCGGTGAACAGGCGCGCGCCGGCCGCCGCTGTCGCGGTCGTGGGATCACCCAGCACTCCGACCTCGCTCACCGCCGCGACCCCGCCGTGGCGCAAGGTCGACATCAATTCCGCTAGCGGAGCCACGTTACCCGCACGAAACTGGTCGGTGCGGACGGTTTCGGGTGAAAGATGCAGCAGTATTGAGGTTTCCGTGTGTCCCGCGTGGGCGTCCCCGCCGGGCACGGAGCACGGGCACCACGCCGCGTCTCGCCCTTCCGCCCGCAGGCAACGCACCGCGGCCACCAGCGCGTCGAGGTTCCCGCCATGGCCGTTGACGAACACCACCCGTCGTGCCCATTGGCAGGCGGACCGCCCGAACTCGACCAGCAGTTTCTCCAGCGCGGCGGTTCCGATCGACACCGTCCCGGCGAAAGGCTGATGCTCTCCGCTGGCCCCGTAGGCGACAGCCGGCGCGAGCACAGCGGGCTCCTGCTCAGAGGCGACGACGGCATGCGCGACTGCGGTGGCGATGCGGGTGTCGGTGTCCAGTGGCAGGTGAGGCCCATGCTGCTCGGTGGAGCCCACTGGAACCACCACCGTCGGCAACGCACCTTCGACCTGCTTCGACGTCGACTTCCCCAACTCCGTCGGGAAGACCACGTCGCGATCGTAAGCCGAATTCATGTGGGATACATCACTTGTTAGGGATGAGTTAAATTTGCGTCGGCAACAATCTCCCGGCGCGCCCACCAACATTCACGCCAGCACCGCCAGCACCGTCGGTACCACCGACCCGGCCGACTGCCTACGTGCTCTGGTCGGTCGTCACTCCGAGCGCCCGCGTGAAGCCGGCGGGCACCACGATGTCGTCGGGCGTCAAGTCATGGATCGACGCCTTGCTGATCCCCCGCAGCGCGGAGTCGATCCCGCTACCAAGGATGTCGAGCACGTTTTCCACCCCCGCCTGTCCACCGGCGGCCAGGCCCCAAAGATAGGCACGGCCGATCATCACGGCCCGCGCGCCGAGCGCGACGGCCTTGACCACGTCGCTGCCCCGTCGGATGCCCCCGTCGAGCAGCACTTCGACGTCGTGACCGACCGCGTCGGCGATCACCGGGAGAGCCCGGATGGACGCGGGCGTGCCGTCGAGGTTGTTGCCGCCGTGATTGGACACCGAAATCGCCGTAACACCAAGGTCCACCGCCCGTTTCGCGTCGTCGACACGCATGACGCCCTTGAGCATGAACGGACCGCCCCACAGCTCGCGCAGCCAGGCGACGTCCTCCCAGGTCGGCGGAGGGGTGTTCATCCACTCGCCATACGCCGCGAAGAACGGCGGCCCCGGCTCGCCGCGTGGCGCCTGGTTGGGCACCCGCAAGTCCGGCGGGCGCAGAGTCTTCGCCCACTCCCACAACCAGACGGGCTTGGTGAGGCCGGTGGGCAGCATCCGGACCGTGGTTCGCAGGTTCATCGCCTCGGGGATCTTGGGGCTGCCCCAGTCGCGCCCGTGGGAGAAGCTCCAGTCGGTGGTCAAGATCAGGCCGACGGCACCCGCCGCGCGGGCCCGAAGTACACGTTGCGCGATGGCCTCGCGGTCACCCAGCCAGTAGACCTGGAAGAAGAGCTTGGGATTGGCCGCGATGACTTCTTCGACCGGCTTGCTCGCGAACGACGACAGTCCCATTGCGGTGCCACGGGCGGCAGCGGCCCGCGCGACGGCCAGTTCACCGTCCGGATGCACCGCCTGCACTCCGGTCGGCGAGATCAGCACGGGCAACGAAATCTCTTGTCCCATAACGGTGGTCGACGTGTCACGCTTTTCGGTGGTGCCGATCACGTGCGGCGCGAAGCCAAGTTCGCTGTAGGCCTCGACGTTGTCGGCGACCGTCACACCCTTCTCGCTTGCCGCGAGCAGCGCTTGATACACCGGCTTGGGCAGCCGCTTCTTGGCCTTCTGCTGGGCGAACGCCACCGTCTCAAACCATTGGGGCATGACTACACCGGGCTTTCGTTGCAGAGCCGGGCGGGCGGCCGCGACGTCAGCTCGAGCGTCACGGGGCCGCGCCGGGAATGGTCGACACCCGGTCGGGGAACCTGCCGGTCTCGGGCCAGGGCGGGTGCGCCGAAGCCCTGGACGCATTCCGGGTCGGGTCCGTCCATCGGCAGGCCCGTGAAGAACTTCGCCGCCATGCATCCACCGCGGCAGCTGTCGTAGTGTCCACAACTGCTGCAGGCACCCGCCGACTGCGGTTCACGCAGCGCACGAAACAGCGGGGCGTTCTTCCAGACGTTGGCAAAACCGCCGTCGCCCAATACGTTTCCGGCCAAGAAGCGGTCGTGGATCGCGAACGGGCAGGCGTAGACGTCGCCGACCGGATCGATCAGGCACACCACCCGGCCGGCACCGCAGAGGTTGAGGCCGGCCAGTGCGCCCGGCTGGCCCAGCGGCGACAGGTGAAAGAACGAGTCGCCGGTGAGCACGCGGTCACCGCGCTCGACGAGCCAGTGGTACAGCTGGACTTGCTGGTCGGCGGTCGGGTGAAGCTGGTCCCACACGTCGGCGCCACGGCCGGACGGCCGCAACCGGGTGATCCGCAGCGTGGCACCGTAACGTGCTGCCAACGCGGCGAACTCTTCCAGCTGGTCGACGTTGTGGCGGGTCACCACCACCGAGATCTTGGCGTCCTCGAACCCCGCGGCGGCGAGGTGGTCCAGAGCGCGAAGCGCCATCTGGTAGGAGCCGGGACCGCGCACGGCGTCGTTGACGTCAGCGGTGGCGCCGTCCAGGGAGATCTGCACGTCCACGTAGTCGCTGGCGGCGAGCCGCTCGGCTCTCGCGGGGGTGATGCGCACGCCGTTCGTGGAGAACTTGACGCCGACGCGGTGCGCGGCGGCGTAGTCGACGAGTTCCCAAAAGTCCGGTCGCACAGTCGGTTCGCCGCCACCGATGTTGACGTAGAACACCTGCATCCGTTCGAGCTCGTCGATCACGTCCATGCACTGGCGTGTGGTCAGCTCGCCGGGATCCCGCCGGCCCGAGGACGACAGGCAGTGCACGCACGCGAGATTGCAGGCGTACGTCAACTCCCACGTCAGGCAGATCGGCGCGTCCAGGCCGCGCTCGAACTGCTCCACCAGCCGCGGTACTGCCGTCACGGTGCGCTCTGCTCTTCGCGCAAGCGGCTCACCGGCGACTCCTGACCCACCAGCATGTCGGAGGCCGCGAGGACCTCCAGCGCGTGCAGATACGCCCGCTCACCGCCGGGCGTCACCCCCGCGGCCCGGCAGGCCGTCCGGGCGTCGGGGTGCGCGTCCAGCGATTGCACGATCGCGAGAATCGTGCGGTCCTTCAAAAACGACAGCTTGCGGGTGCCGAAGTGGTACAGCAGCGCGCCGAACGGCTCCGGGCGCACTGCCACTTGGGGATGCAACCGCCAGCCGCGCGCTGGGTCGAAGCGAGCGAGGCTTGTCTGAGCCACCATCACACCGTCAGTAGACGCCGCACATGCCGTCGATCGACACCTCTTCGACGAGGGTCTCGGTGACGAGTTGTCGGTCGGTCTGCGGGTTGTCGTTCGGTTCCATCGGGGCTGCCTTCCTGCTGGTTGGGTCTCGACAGACTGCCGTTGACTCGTCAGAATATGGCATCGAGTGCCGAAACGGAAGGGTGGGGTGTGGTTCAACCTCGGGTGGGCCGGCGTCGGTCGACTTCGCGCCACCAGATCACCGACGCGGCGATCGCGCTGTTCGCGGGCCGGGGGTTCGACGAGGTCAGCGTCGACGACGTCGCACAGGCGGCCGGCATCGCCCGCCGAACCCTGTTTCGCTACTACCCGTCGAAGAACGCGATCCCGTGGGGCGACTTCGACGCACACCTGCAGCATCTGCGCCGGCTGTTGGCAGCCGTCGGCGCCGCGGTGCCGATGGAGCAGGCGCTGCGCGATGCACTGTTGGCGTTCAACACATTTGACGAGTCTGAGCTGACGCGGCATCGGCTGCGGATGCAGGTGATTCTGCGGACGACGGAGCTGCAGGCGTACTCGATGACCATGTACGCCGGCTGGCGCGGAGTCATCGCGGAGTTCGTCGCTGCGCGATGCGGGACGAAGCCGGACGACCTGGTGCCGCAGACCGTCGCATGGACGCTGCTGGCCGTCTCGCTCTCCGCCTACGAGCACTGGCTCGCCGACGAGTCGGTGTCGTTGACTCAGGCTCTGGCCGACGCGTTCGACGTGATCCGCCCCGGCAGGTCCCTTTGAGCTGCGAGCGTGCGAAAAAAGTTGGCATCGGGGCGTCGGAGTTTGCCCCCCAACGGCGACGATGAAGGTGTGAGCGCCGCACCCCGTCCGCCCGACGCTCCCCGTGCGCTGCTTGCGCTGTACGACGAGGCGCTGCCCGCGGTGTACGGATACCTCGTGCGCCGCTGCGCTGACCGGAGCACCGCCGAGGACCTGACGTCGGAGACGTTCCTCGCGGCGATGGACGGCGCCCGCAAAGACGATCCACCCGACATCACGATGCCGTGGCTCATCGGAGTGGCCAGACACAAACTGGCAGACCACTTTCGGCGCCGACACGACCGTGGTGCCGTACCAGTCGCCGATGTGCCGGAACCCGCGGATCCCGCCAATGAATGGGATGCCGAACTTGACCGCATCGTCGCCGAGAGCACTCTGCGGCGGCTCTCGGAGCCACACCGCGCCGTGCTGACGCTGCGCTATATGGAGACTGCTCGGTGACCGAGTGCGCCCAGCTCATCGGCCGCACGGTGCACGCCACCGAGGCCCTGCTGGTACGAGCCCGCCGCGCGTTTCGCAACCACTACGAGGAAGGAGGTGCGCGATGACCCACGACCCGTTGGACGTGCTGCGCGCCGACGACCTTCCGGCACGGCCCGACCCCGAGTTGGCGGCCCGGCTGCGGGCCCGGCTGGAATCCGCCTTGTCCCTACCAGAAGGAGTTCAGATGAGCGGCACCGCACAGGCAATCGCCGGCCTGACCGGACCCGCACCGGCGCCAGCGCGCCCAGCGGCCCTGCCGTACCTGGCTGTGGCCGACGCGCGCGCAGCCATCACGTGGTACGCCGACGCGCTGGGCGCGGTGCTGGCGGGCGAGCCGATCGTGATGGACGACGGGCGAATCGGTCACGCCGAGTTGGAGCTGGCCGGCGGCATGCTCTACCTGGCCGACGAATACCCCGAGCTGGGGCTGAAAGCACTCGCACCGCAGGAGGTTTCAGTGAGCCTGATGCTGCATGTCGCCGACACCGACGCCGCGCTGCAGCGGGCATGCGACTACGGGGCCGCGGTGCAGCGGGAGAGCTACGAAGGCCACGGAAGCCGCAATGCCACGATCATCGACCCGTTCGGACATCGCTGGATGTTCAGCGGGCCGGTGATGCCCGTCGAGCTCATCCGACACGGCGACCTCGGGTACGTCTCGGTGTGGTCCCCCGACGCCGACGCGGCCGCCGCGTTCTATGGCCACGTGCTGGGCTGGACCTATGACCCGTCAACCCATCAGGTCACCAACACCGACCAGCCGGTCGGCATCCACGCCGTCGACGCAAGGCCGACGATGTTCTGCTGCTATGCGGTGTCGGACCTGCGGGCCGCCGCGCGGGTGATCGTCGACGCCGGCGGTGAGGCCGGCGCCGAGCGCGAGTTCGGGTTCGGCGCGGTGCTCGATGCGACCGATCCGATGGGCACCGCGTTCGCGGTGTACCGGCCGGCCGACGAAACGGCCCGGCCGAAGCTCAATGGCGCCGGCCCGGGCGAATTGTCCTATGTCACACATGAAGTGAGCGACTCCGCAGCGTTCCGTGCATTCTACGGGCAGGTCATGGGCTGGACATTCGAGCCGGGTCGCATCGACGACGGCTGGCAGATCGCCGGCACGCACCCGATGGGCGGGGTCGCCGGGGTCAGCGCCGAACCGACGACGGTGCCGATGTGGACGGTGGCCGACATCGACGACGCCGTTGCCCGGGTGCGCGAGGCCGGCGGCGCGGTGTTGCAGGAACCGAACCGGCAGCCCTACGGCGTGATGGCCGAATGCCGCGACGACCAAGGCACCCGTTTCTATCTCGGCCAGTTCTGAGCGCTCGACGCCCGCGAGCGTGCGGATTGGTGCGTCAGACACCAGCGTGTCGAAGTACAGACACGCACGCTCGCTGGCGCCAATCAGGCCAGGACGTCGGCAATCGGCGCGCCGGCCGCGATCTTGGCCCGGGTCTTCATCACCGCACCCGGCATGCCGCCGCCCACCACACCGGCCACCACGCCGTCGCGCTCGTAGTACGCCAGGAACTTGCGGCCGTCGTCGCTGACCAGGTGCACGATGTCGTCGGCCTCCGGCTCGCCGAGGCACTGAATCTTTACGTCGTACTGGTCACTCCAGAAATACGGCACCACAACGAGATTCGCCGGCAGCTCCTGGCCGAGCAGCGACGGCACCAGGACTCGCGCCTGCTCGGCGACGTTGCTCCAATGCTCCACGCGGGCTTGGTGTCCGGTCGCGTCCTGCCACGAGGCGACGTCGCCTAGCGCCCATACGTGTGGAGCGCTCGTCTTCCCGACGTGGTCGCACACCACGCCGTTGCGGACCTGCACGCCGCTGTCCGCGAGCCAGTCGGTGGCCGGCCGGGATCCGATGCCGACGACGACGAGATCGGTGTCCAGCTCGGACCCATCGGTGAGCACCACCTGCTCCACCCGGTCCCTGCCGGCGACGGACTCCACGCCCACACCCGTGCGCACGTCGACGCCCTCGGCACGGTGCAGCCGCGCCACCAACGCGCCGATCTGCTCACCCAGCACCGACGCCAACGGCTCGGGTTGGGGTTCCACCAACACCACGTCCACACCCAGTCCACGCAGGCTCGCCGCCACCTCACAGCCGATGAACCCCGCTCCGACAACCACCGCACGCCGCGCCGCGCCGGCGTGCTCGCGCAGCGCCATGCTCTCGTCGAATGACCGCAAGACGTGGATGCCCCGCAAGTCCGGGAACGACGGAATGCGCCGTGGCACAAGGCCAGTCGCGATCACCGCCTCGTCATAGTCCAGTTGGGTCCCATCGGCCAGTGTCACCGTCTGGTCGTGGGTGTCGAGCTTGGCCACGGCCGAACCGAGCAGCAGCGTGATGTTGTTCTCGTCGTAGAACTCGCGCGGCTTGAGCGCCGTGTCGTCCATCTCGCTGCGCAGCACCTGCTTGGACAGCGGCGGCCGATCGTACGGGAGGTGCACCTCGTCGCTGACGATCGTGACCGATCCCTCGAACCCGGATCGCCGGAGCTGTTCGGCGGTGCGGGCTGCCGCCAGCCCGCCACCGACGATGAGTATCCGCGTGCTCATTTAAGGCTTCATACACGATCGCGCCGCGACGGTGTCGCGCCCCTCCTAGGGCCGCGTCCGGTCGATCAGGTTCGACAACACGACGATGCTCTCGCTGCGCTCGATATCCGCGCTGGAACGGATGCGTTCGAGGGCCTCCTCGAGGTGCTGCATGTCACGCGCCAGCACGTGCAGGATCGCGTCGGAGGTGCCGGTGACAGTGGCGGCGCTGACGACCTCGGGAATGTCCACCCACGCCGCACGAAGCCGCTCGGGCGCGATCGTGCCATGACAGAACACCTGCACGTACGCCTCCGTGTTCCAGCCCAGCGCGCTGCGGTCGACCACAGTGGTAAAGCCTTTGATCACACCGTGGTCCAGCATCCGGTCCACTCGCCGCTTGACCGCAGGTGCCGACAGATTCACCTTCTCACCGATCTCGGCGAAGGTCGCCCTGGCGTGCTGGGCCAACTCGGCCAGAATGCACTCGTCGATGTGGTTCAAGCCGTCCAACATACCCAGCCTCCTCGGTGACGCAATAAATCCACTGCTGACGCTAAAATGCACAATAGATTACCTCTCAATACGCAATGTATAACGATTGATTGCGCGACAAGTGAGAAATATCGTAGGAATATGACGGAGCACGTGTTCGCCGCGGGCGACGCCTGTAACGCCGCCCCGCCCCGCCGCCCCCGCACACCACGTCCGCGCCGTTACGTGATGACGCCGCCCGCGTTCTTCGCCGTCGAATACGCAATCAATCCGTGGATGGACGTGGCCACGCCGGTGAACCGGCGCGCCGCAGCCAGGCAGTGGGAATCGCTGCACGAAACGTATTCGCGATTAGGCCACCTCGTCGACCTGTTTGGGCCGCAGGCCGGCCTGCCCGACATGGTCTACGCCGCCAACGGCGGCTTCGTCGCCGGTGACACCGCCGTGCCGGCCCGTTTCAAGTTCGCCGAGCGCGCTCCTGAAGCCGTTGCGTACACGGCCTGGATGCACGAGCGGGGATACCGCGTCGCACCGACGCGGTACGTCAACGAAGGACAGGGTGATCTGCTGGCCGTAGGCGAAATCGTGTTGGCCGGCTACGGTTTTCGCACCGACGTCCGCGCGCACACCGAGATCGCGCAGCTGCTGCGGATGCCCGTGGTTTCGCTCGAGTTGGTCGATCCGCGTTTCTACCATCTCGACACCGCACTCGCGGTACTCGACGACAAGACGATCGCGTACTACCCACCGGCCTTCAGTGAGGCGGCGCAGGGCCAGCTGCGTGCGCTCTTTCCCGACGCGATCGTCGTCGCCAGCGCCGATGCGTACGTGCTCGGACTCAACGCGGTCTCCGACGGGCTGCACGTCGTATACCCCTCTGCGGCCAGGGGTTTCGCAGCTCAGCTGCGTGACGCCGGTTTCGAGCCGGTCGGCGTCGACTTGTCCGAACTGCTCAAGGGCGGCGGCTCGATCAAGTGCTGCACATTGGAGGTCCACCCATGACGGTTCTCGACACCAGCTCGGTGGTCGCCGACGAGAAGCCCGCGACGGTCGCCCTCGAAGAGCGCCACGCGGCCCGCAACTACTCGCCGCTGCCGGTGGTCGCGGCCAGTGCACAGGGCGCCTGGATCACCGACGTCGAGGGGCGTCGCTATCTCGACTGCCTGGCCGCCTATTCCGCGGTGAACTTCGGACACCGCCACCCCGCTGTCATTTCGACGGCCCACGCCCAGCTCGACACCGTGACCGTGGTCAGCCGCGCGTTCCATTCCGACCGCCTCGGCCCGTTCTGCAAAGCACTGGCCGGCCTGTGCGGGAAAGACATGGTGCTGCCGATGAACAGTGGCGCAGAAGCCGTCGAAAGCGGCATCAAGGTGGCGCGCAAGTGGGGCACCGACGTGAAGGGCGTGCCTGTCGGCCGTGCGAACGTCATCGTGGCGGACAACAACTTTCACGGCCGGACCATCACCATCGTCAGCTTCTCGTCGGATCCGAGCGCCAGGGACGGGTTCGGCCCGTTCACACCCGGATTCCGGTCGGTTCCGTTCGGGGACACCGCCGCGCTCGCGACAGCAATCGACGACGACACCGTCGCAGTACTGCTCGAGCCGATTCAGGGTGAGGCCGGCATCGTGGTGCCGCCGGACGACTACCTGGCGGCGGTGCGGGCGCTGTGCACTCAGCGCAACGTGCTGATGATCGCCGACGAGATCCAGTCCGGACTTGCCCGCACCGGTCACACCTTCGCATGCGACCACTGGGGTGTCGTGCCGGACATGTACCTGCTCGGCAAGGCCCTTGGGGGTGGCGTGGTGCCACTGTCGGCGGTGGTCGCCGACCGGGATGTCCTGGGCGTGCTCCATCCCGGTGAGCACGGATCGACGTTCGGCGGCAACCCGCTGGCCACGGCCGTCGGATCGACCGTGGTAGCGCTGCTGCAGACAGGCGAGTTCCAGCGGCGTGCAATGGAATTAGGCGCTCTACTGCACCAGCGAATGCGCGACTTGATCGGCGAAGGCGTCCAGGCTGTGCGCGGTTTGGGCCTGTGGGCGGGCGTCGACATCGACCCGGCCTGCGGCACCGGCAAAGACGTCAGTCTGCGGCTCGCCGAGCGGGGCGTGCTCGTCAAGGACACACATGGCTCGACGCTGCGGTTTGCGCCGCCACTGGTGATCACCGCACGGGAGATCGATTGGGCGGTTGATCAGTTCGCCACCGTCTTGAGGCAGCTGCGTTGATAATCGGCTAGTCGTCGAACGAGGAGATCCCCATGACCAGCCCGTCGATAGAACATCTTCGGTGTCGGGCTGCCGCATGCGATTTCGGCCGCACCATGGGGCAAGGTCGACCCCGGTGAGCCACACGCGTGGATCAACCTGCCCGCCGTCGTCTTGGTGGCAATGTGTGCGCTGCTGCTGATCCGCGGCGCAAGCGAGTCGGCCAAGGTCAACGCGGTGATGGTAGTGATCAAGCTCGGCGTGCTGCTGATGTTCGCGGCAATCGCGTTCACCGCGTTCACCGCAGACCGGTTCGCCGACTTCGCTCCGTTCGGCTTCGGCGGGATCGGTCTGGCCGCCGGCTCGATCTTTTTCTCCTACATCGGTCTTGACGCGGTTTCGACCGGCGGAGACGAAGTCAAAGATCCCCAGCACACGATGCCGCGTGCGATCATCGCCGCGCTGCTGATCGTGACGAGCGTGTATGTCCTCGTCGCGGTGGCCGCGCTCGGTGCTCAACCATGGAAGGATTTCGAAGGCCAATCGGCCGGGCTGGCGGTGATCCTCGACAACATCACCGGAAACATCGCTGGCAGCACGATTTTAGCTGCGGGAGCCGTGATTTCGATCTTCTCGGTGACGCTGGTGGTGATGTACGGCCAGACCCGCATTCTGTTCGCGATGGGACGCGACGGGTTGCTTCCGTCGGTGTTCGCCAGGGTCAGCCCCCGCACGATGACGCCTGTCACGAACACCGTGATCGTGGCGATCGTGGTGGCGATACTCGCGGGGTTCTTGCCGCTGGACTACCTGGCCGACATGGTGTCGATCGGGACGCTCACCGCATTCATCGTGGTGTCGATCGGCGTCATAGTCCTGCGAGTGCGAGAACCCGATCTGCCCCGCGGATTCAAAGTTCCGCTCTACCCGGTCACGCCAATTCTGTCGATTGCCGTCTGCGGCTACATCCTCTTCAGCCTGCACTGGTACACTTGGATCGCGTTCAGCGCGTGGGTGGCGGTCGCGCTGATCTTTTACCTGGTGTGGAGTCGCCACCACAGCGCGCTCAACGACGGTGGCGACGGCGCCGCGAGCGTCGAAGGCGTCGAGGTCGTCACGCCCCCAGAGCAGCGGTGATGACCGTCGTCGTCGGTTATCTCGCCGGTAAGGGCGGGCTTGCGCCGCTGCACCTCGCGGTGGAAGCCGCCCGCACGCTGAAGACATCGCTGACCGTTGCGACGATCGTGCCGCGACCATGGACCACGCCGTCGCCAGCGCGCATCGACGCCGAATACGCCCAGTGGGCTGAGGAATTGGCCGCTGACTCGGCGCGCGAGGCGCAGCGCTACCTGGGCGCACTCGCCCCGGGATTGGACGTGTCCTACCACAAGTGCGCGCACCGGTCGGTGTCGGGCGGTCTGCTCGAAGTCACACAAACCCTGGACGCCGACATCTTGGTTCTCGGCTCCTCTGCCAACGGCCAACTCGGTCAGGTGGTGGTCGGCTCGACGGCCGACCGGCTGCTGCACTCCTCGCCGGTACCGGTGGCGATCAGCCCGCGCGGATACCGTGGCTCGCGCAACGGGGCGCTCGCCCGTATCACGTGCGCGTATCCGGGCACGCCCGAGTCCGTCCACGTCGTGCTGCGAGTTGCCGAGCTGGCGAAGAGGTTTGCCGTGCCGATGCGCGTTATCACATTCGCGGTCCGCGGCCGCACGATGTTTCCGCCCGAGGTGGGCCTGCATGCCGAGGACACGATCCTCGCTGCGTGGGCCGCGCACGCGCGGGAGTTGTTGGCGCGGTTGAAGACCGACGGTGTCGTCGGAGAAGGCGTTGTGCTGCAGGTGGTTACCGGCAACGACTGGAGCCAGGCGCTTGACGCGGCGGATTGGGAGGACGGCGAGCTACTCGCCTTGGGGACGTCGCCGAGCGCTGGAATCGCGCGGGTGTTCCTGGGTTCGCGCGGAACGAAAATCGTCCGGCACAGTGCGGTGCCGGTGCTCGTCCTGCCGGGCTGAGTCCGGTTGAGCAGATGTCCGGCTCAGTACTTGAGCGCGCCCCGGTCGACCGGGATCTGCACACCCGAGAGCGTCGCGGAGCCGTCACCGGCGAGCCAGGCCACCACGTCGGAAACCTCTCCGGGCGCCATGAATTCGTTGCGGTGCCGCCTGCCACCGTGGTCGCTGGGATGCAGGGGCATCGGCGCGAAACTGTGCAGGAAGCTCGGATGGTTCTTGAACAGCTCCATCATCGCCTCGCGCTCGATCATCGGCGTGTCGATCGAATACGGGTGGATGGAGTTCACCCGGATGCCGAACTCGCCGGCCTCCAGGGCCAGCGAATTGGTCAGCGCGACAAGGCCATGCTTGGACGCCGCGTAGTGGCCGTTGCCCGGGGTGGCCTTGAGGCCCGCCGAGGAGCTGACGATGACGATCGATCCGCCGTTGCCCGCCTTGATCATCGCCGGGACCGCCGCGCGGATCGTGCGCCATGTGCCCGACAGGTTCACGTCGATCACGGCGGCCCACTGCTCTTCGGACAGCTCCCAGAGCCGACCCCAGCTCAGCACCCCGGCGTTCGCGACCACGATGTCCAAGCGCGCGAACTGTTCGACGCCATCGGCGACGACCTGCCGCAGCGCAGCGCCGTCGCGGATGTCGACGTGACGCGCCAGGATCTTTCGGCCCGCAGCCTCGACGCCGTGAACGGTCTCGTCGAGTTCTTCGGGGGTGGCCAGCGGGTAGGTGATCGACGGCCCGATCGGGGCGCAAATGTCGATGGCGATGACGTCGGCACCCTCGTTGGCCAGCCGTATCGCATGCGCACGGCCCTGCCCCCGCGCAGCACCGGTGACGAACGCGACGCGCCCCTCGAGTGATCCACCCACCCGCTCAGGCTAGCAGCGAAACTGGAACGTGTTCTAGTGGCCTGTCCCCGAGCCTAGCGGGGCTTGACGGCGATCACCGAGACCGCGGCGAGGATCTGCCGGTGCTTGCGGAAGGTACTGCGCATTCCTCGGACCCGGGCCCGCGCGTCGGTGTCGCGCAGCACGTTGGCGACGAACCGCAGGGTACGCGCCAAGCCTTCGTCGGCGATCAGGCGGCGCGGTTCCAGCAACGCCATCGGTGCGAAAGATGTTGTCTGGACGGTGAATCCGGCTGCCGTCAGCTGGTTCGTCCACTCCGCGGCGGTCAAGGGTCGCGCGTTGACTTTGATCGAGCGCGCAAGCGCCGAGCGGATCTCGTTCTTGATCGAGTCGTCGACGCTATCCGGCGTCAGTGCAAGCTCGTGGATCGCGTACCGGCCATTCGGGCGCAACACGCGGAACGCCTCGGCCACGATCTCAGCCTTGTGAGCGTCGGTCTGCATCGTCAGCATCGCTTCGCCGATGACGGCGTCGACGCTGGCGTCGGGCAGGCCGGTGCGGGATGCTTCGCCACGGATCAGTTCCCCGGCGTCTCCCACCGCCTGCCGAGTCAGCTCGACCGCGCTGTCGTCGGACTCGACTCCGACGTAGCTGCGCGGGTGACGAGCGAGAATCGACCGCGCGGTCCTACCCAGCCCGGGTGCCAGTTCGAGCACGTCGACGCCGGTCAACTCGGCATCGGTCAGCATCCGCTCGGTCAGTTCCCGGCCGCCGGGCCGCAGCACCCGCTTGCCCAGCCGCGCCAGCAGCCAATGGCCGGGCAGGTGGGCGGCATCGCGGCCGGCCATCGGCAATATCGTGTCGCTGGCTCGTTGACCGTTGTCCTGCGCCATCGCTTGATCGCCACCTCTCGTCCACTCAGCATCTTGAAATTAGGCTACCCTAATTCGAGGGTGGACGGGGTGGCCGCCTCCACGCTCAGATTTCGGAGATGATCTGCGAACGCTTGGCGCTGTACTCTTCCTCGGTCACCGCGCCGGTTGCGCGCAGCGTCTCCAACTCCCGTAGCCGCTGCGAGATCGACGGCTCAGGAGGCGCGAAGCTGGGCGACGCTGACGGAGCCGCGGCGGCCGGAGCAGGCGCCGGCTGGGACTGCTGCGCTGCGGCGCGCCGCACCACCGCCTGAATCTGCTGGCGAAGCCCGGGGTTCGACCGCACGTCGACCATCCGGTTCAACGGAATCCCGTTGGCCTTCAGCAGTTGCAGGATCTCCATCAGCGGGCCGGTCTGCCCGGAAAGATCGTAGGTCTTCCCGTCCTCGGCGACCGTGAACTGCGCTGGCATTAGCCCGTTGACCAAAGCGCTTCGCTCCCAGTCGATCTGGTACTCATTGGTGGCCGGGTCGACGAGCACGACGAGTTTGCGGTTGTTGAAGTTACCCATCCGCGTCACCGACGCGATGACGCGATCCTGGGTGTCGAACGGGTTGATGCCGGGGCCTTCGATGTGCAGGTCGAGCTTGATCAGCGGCTGATCGTTGATGCGCGTGCCGGTTTCACCCATCCCGGTGATGCGGGCGAGCGCCAGTACCCCGCTCTGCTCCAGGGCTGCCGTCTGCGCGGCGGACTTGGCGCCCCAGTTGGCAAGTGCCAGTGCGATCAGCACGTCGGCCGCAGTGATGAACAGGCCGACGAAGAACATCCACTGAAGCTGCTCTCGGCCGAACGGCACGAAGAAATACACGATCAAAAAGATCGGACCGACCAAGCCACCGCACAGCAAGACCATCAACTGCGCTTTGAGGTATCGCGCAAACATCGCCGTGCTCCTCGCCTCACCGGCCCCCGTCGCGTGTCAGATTAACGCCGAACATCGGCGTTCGCTGCGATTACGCGCTCGTCGGGGCACGAGTCCGTCGTAAGGTCGGCCGGCGACGGCGGCGACGGTGAGTGCCGAGATCGACATGAGGGTCGTGGTTTTTCGAAATTCACGACCCTCATGTCGATCTCGGTGACGAAAGCACCCATTGAAAACGCCAGCGGCGCCCACCCTTTCGGATGAGCGCCGGTTGCGCGTCGAAAATTACTTGTTGATCTTGGTGACCCGGCCGGCGCCGACGGTGCGGCCGCCCTCGCGGATCGCAAACCGCAGACCCTCGTCCATCGCGACGGGCTGGATCAGCTTCACCGAGATGACGGTGTTGTCACCGGGCATCACCATCTCCGTACCCTCCGGCAGTGTCACCACACCGGTCACGTCGGTGGTGCGGAAGTAGAACTGCGGACGGTAGTTGTTGAAGAACGGCGTGTGCCGGCCGCCCTCGTCCTTGGACAGGATGTAGACCTGACCCTCGAACTCGGTGTGCGGGGTGGTGGTGCCGGGCTTGGTCACGACCTGGCCGCGCTCGACATCCTCGCGTTTGATGCCACGCAGCAGCAGACCGACGTTGTCGCCGGCCTGGCCCTGGTCGAGCAGCTTGCGGAACATCTCCACACCGGTGACCGTGGTCTTGGTGGTGGACGGCCGGATGCCGACGATCTCGACTTCCTCGTTGACGTTGACCACGCCGCGCTCGACACGACCGGTGACCACGGTGCCGCGGCCGGTGATCGTGAACACGTCCTCGACGGGCATCAGGAACGGCTTGTCGGTCTCGCGGACAGGATCCGGGATCGACTCGTCGACAGCCGCCATCAGCTCCACGATCGACTCGACCCACTTCTCGTCGCCCTCGAGCGCCTTGAGCGCCGAGACCCGGATGACCGGAGCCTCTTCGTCGAACTCCTGGTTGGCCAGCAGCTCGCGGACCTCCATCTCGACGAGCTCGAGCAGCTCCTCGTCGTCGACCGCGTCGGCCTTGTTCAGCGCCACCAGGATGTAGGGCACGCCGACCTGGCGCGCGAGCAGCACGTGCTCGCGGGTCTGCGGCATCGGCCCGTCCGTGGCGGCGACCACCAGGATCGCGCCGTCCATCTGCGCGGCGCCGGTGATCATGTTCTTGATGTAGTCGGCGTGACCCGGGGCGTCGACGTGTGCGTAGTGACGCTTCTCGGTCTGGTACTCCACGTGGGAGATGTTGATCGTGATGCCGCGCTGACGTTCCTCAGGCGCATTGTCGATCTGGTCGAATGCGCGCGACTCGTTCAAATCGGGATACTTGTCGTGCAGAACCTTGGTGATTGCTGCGGTCAGCGTCGTCTTGCCGTGGTCAACGTGACCAATGGTCCCGATGTTGACGTGCGGCTTCGTCCGCTCGAACTTCGCCTTCGCCACTGTGGTGTCCTCCTGGACTTCTGTTGGTGCTTACTTGGAAGCAGTTAGTGATCTTTTCAGTTGTGTGGTCGAGCCAGGCAACTGGGGTCAGGCTCCAGTCGCCTTCGCGATGATTTCCTTCGACACCTGTGCCGGCACTTCGGCGTAGGAGTCGAACACCATGGAGTAGTTCGCCCGGCCCTGGGTCTTCGACCGAAGGTCGCCGACGTAGCCGAACATCTCCGACAGCGGCACGTGTGCCTTGACGACGCGCGCACCGCTGCGCTCCTCCATGGCCTGGATCTGACCACGGCGGGAGTTCAGGTCGCCGATCACGTCGCCCATGTAGTGCTCGGGCGTGGTGACCTCGACGGCCATGATCGGCTCCAGGATCACCGGCTGGGCCGCGGCGGCGGCCTTCTTCAGCGCCTGCGAGCCGGCGATCTTGAACGCCATTTCCGACGAGTCGACGTCGTGGTAGGCGCCGTCGAGCAGCGTGACCTTCAAGTTCACCAGCGGATAGCCGGCCAGCACGCCGTACTGCATCGCGTCCTGCGCGCCGGCGTCCACCGACGGGATGTACTCGCGCGGGATCCGGCCGCCGGTGACCTTGTTCTCGAACTCGTAGGTGGCCCCGTCCTCGCCGTGGAACGGCCCGATCGAAATGATCACCTTTGCGAACTGGCCCGAGCCACCCGTCTGCTTCTTGTGGGTGAACTCGACCTTGTCCACCACCCGGCGGATCGTCTCCTTGTACGCCACCTGCGGCTTACCGACGTTGGCCTCGACCTTGAACTCGCGGCGCATCCGGTCCACCAGGATGTCCAGGTGCAGCTCGCCCATGCCGCCGATCACGGTCTGGCCGGTCTCGGTGTCCTGGTGCACCTTGAAGGTCGGATCCTCCTCGGCGAGCTTCTGGATCGACAGGGAGAGCTTCTCCTGGTCGCTCTTGGTCCTGGGCTCGATGGCCACCTCGATCACCGGATCGGGGAACGTCATCGACTCCAGCACGACCTGGTTGTCCGGGTCGCTCAAGGTGTCGCCGGTGGTGGTGTCCTTGAGTCCGATCACCGCGTAGATGTGGCCGGCACTGGCCGTGTCCACCGGGTTTTCCTTGTTGGAGTGCATCTGGAACAGCTTGCCCAGCCGCTCCTTCTTGCCCTTGGTCGCGTTGATGACCTGAGACCCGGAGTCGACCTTGCCCGAGTACACGCGGACGTAGGTCAGCTTGCCGAAAAAGGGGTGCGTGGCGACCTTGAAGGCGAGCGCGGAGAACGGTTCGTCAGTCGACGGCTTGCGGCTGACCTCTTTGTCTTCCTGGCCGGGGACGTGGCCCGTCGCGGACGGCACGTCCAGTGGCGACGGCAGGTAGTCCACCACCGCGTCGAGCATGGGCTGCACGCCCTTGTTCTTGAACGCGCTACCGCACAGCACCAGGTAGGCCTGCGAGGTGACCGTCAGCTTGCGCAGGGCGCCCCTGATCTCCTCGAGGGTGAGTTCCTCGCCACCGAGGTACTTCTCGAGCAGTCCGTCGTCGGTCTCGGCAACGGCCTCGAGCAGCTTGGTGCGGTATTCGTCGGCCTTCTCGGTCAGTTCGGCCGGGATGTCGATCGTGTCGTAGGTCTCGCCGAGCTTCGTCTCGCCGCGCCAGACCTTGGCGTTCATCTCGACGAGGTCGACGACGCCCTCGAAGTCGCCCTCGGAGCCGATCGGCAGCTGGATCGGGATCACGTTCGCGCCCAGGCGGTCTTCCATGGTTTTCACCGAGAAGTAGAAGTCGGCGCCGATCTTGTCCATCTTGTTGACGAAACAGATCCGCGGGACGTCGTACTTGTCGGCCTGGCGCCAGACCTGCTCGGACTGGGGCTCCACCCCTTCCTTGCCGTCGAACACGGCCACGGCGCCATCGAGCACGCGCAGGCTGCGCTCCACCTCGACGGTGAAGTCGACGTGCCCGGGCGTATCGATCAGGTTGATCTGATGACCCTTCCAGAACGTGGTGGTGGCAGCCGAGGTGATGGTGATCCCTCGCTCCTGCTCCTGCTCCATCCAGTCCATGGTGGCCGCACCGTCGTGCACCTCACCGATCTTGTAGCTGATGCCGGTGTAATAGAGGATGCGCTCGGTGGTCGTGGTCTTGCCGGCATCGATGTGCGCCATGATGCCGATGTTGCGGACCTTGCTCAGGTCGGTCAGCACGTCCTTCTGTGCCACGGAAGTCTTCCCACTCTTTCGCTTGCTTGGTTGCGGTTGTTGCGCTCAGCCCCGCGGGCCACCGCGGGCTGCTATCACCAGCGGTAGTGCGCGAAGGCCCGGTTCGCCTCGGCCATCTTGTGGGTGTCCTCGCGCCGCTTGACGGAGGCTCCCAGCCCGTTGCTCGCGTCCAGAATCTCGTTGGCCAGCCGTTCGACCATCGTCTTCTCCCGACGCTGCCGCGAATAGCCCACCAGCCAGCGCAGGGCGAGCGTGGTGGAGCGTTCCGGACGCACTTCGACGGGAACCTGGTAGGTCGCGCCGCCCACCCGGCGGCTGCGAACCTCCAAGGCGGGCTTGACGTTGTCGAGAGCGCGCTTGAGAGTGACCACCGGATCCGTGCCGGCCTTGTCGCGGGCTTGCTCGAGCGCACCATAAACAATGCGTTCGGCCAGCGATTTCTTCCCCTGCAGCAGAATTTTGTTCACCAGTTGGGTGACCAGCTGAGATCCGTAGACCGGGTCGTTGACCAGCGGACGCTTGGGCGCGGGCCCCTTGCGCGGCATCAGCTCTTCTCCTTCTTGGCGCCGTAGCGGCTGCGGGCTTGCTTGCGGTTCTTCACACCCTGGGTGTCCAGCGAGCCGCGGATGATCTTGTACCGCACGCCGGGCAGGTCCTTCACACGACCGCCGCGCACCAGCACCATCGAGTGCTCCTGCAAGTTGTGGCCCTCGCCAGGGATGTAGGCGGTGACCTCGACCTGGCTGGTCAGCTTCACGCGCGCGACCTTACGGAGAGCCGAATTGGGCTTCTTCGGGGTCGTCGTGTACACGCGGGTGCACACGCCGCGGCGCTGCGGGCTGCCCTTGAGCGCCGCGGTCTTCACCTTGGCGATCTTGTCGGTGCGCCCCTTGCGGACCAGCTGCTGGATGGTTGGCATCTACCGGCTTTCTCTGTCGCTTCTTCTTCAGGTCTTCTTCGATGTCTCTGTACTGCAATGTCTCTGTACTGCGGTTTTGCCCTGCTCGGTCACCCCGAGGCCGGGCGTGTCGCATGCGCCCGCCGCGGCGTTCACCGTGACATCGTGGACATACGAATTCGCCCGGCGGGCGGGCATGCGTCACCGCAAGCGCCCTATCTGCCAGGCACGGACGACCACGATACCAGGGCTGCGGCCGTCGAAACAAACTCGTCCGGCGGACTCAAGCGCTGGTCAAGCTGCTCTTCTTGCGCCGAACGAGAAGCCGGGCTATCGACGCTGCATTCCGGCCGCCAGCCGCAGCACCATGTCGGAAAACACCGTGTCGACGTCGATGTCGGCCATCACGCCCGTCATCTCCAGCAACACGAAACCGTGCAGCGCGGCCCAGAACTCCAGCGCTGCATAGAACGCGTCCTCGCCGTCGAGCCCGTAAGAGGCCAGCACCGCTATCACCGGCTCTGCCGCCGCCCGCGCGACGGCGGTGAACTCCGGGTCGTCACCACCGTGCAGCGGCATCCGGGTGAACGCCGAATACCGTCCGGGGTGGTGGTGCGCGTAGCTGCGGTACGCCCCGGCCATCACCAGGACGGCGTCGTCGCGGGTACGGCCCTGGCCGACGGTGCCGAGCATCTCGATGATGTCGCCGACCACCCGCTTACGCACCGATCGGCGCAGGTCATCCAGGCTGCTGACATGGTTGTACAGCGACGGGCCCTTGGTGCCCAGCTGGGCGGCCAGCGCGTTGATCGTCAGCGCGTCCCCGCCTTCGCGGTCGAGGAAGGTCAGCGCGGCGTTGACGATGACGTCGCGGCTGAGCTTGGTCGACCGCCCTGACGGGCGGGCGGCCCCGCGCGACCGGCCCGCCGGCCGCGACTCCGGCTCAGCTGCCACGGCCAAACTGTAGCCCTCGCGCCCCGCCGGCCGTCAGTTGACGCGGTCCTGCGACAACTGAGCCAGCCTTCGGATGACCGTGCACAGCGGCGGCAGGGCGGCGCTGTTCATGGTCTGTATCGACCATGTGATCACGTCGGGGCCCTTGGCGACGTAGATGCTGCAGGCGTTCTCGTCGGACGCCTGAAAGCCACTGTTGCCGTCGAGCGACAGCTCGACGATCTCCCGGCCCGCTCTTCTCTCCAGGGTCCGCTCGGTGTCCAGGTCGCTGCCCCGATACCACCACGTGGAGATGCCCATTCCGGCCCCGAACGAGCCGATCATCGAGTCTTCCTGCCAGAAGCAGCCTGCGTCGCCGACGACGACCTTGATGAACCGCCCCGCCGCGGCAGCGGCATTCACGTCGTCGTCGGTGACGAGGTTGCAGTCGCCGCTGCGGAACCCGTCGGCAGTGCGGGTTGGCGGCACCGAGGCAGGCTGCGGCGCTGCGCATCCCGCGACCGCCGCTACGAGCAGCAGTGGTGCCAGTCTGGACCGGATCATCACATTTCCGACGACAGCGTCTTCGACAGCAGGGTCTGCGCCATCTGGCACGGGTCCAGCGGCTCGTCGGCGCGAACCTGGACCCACCAGCTGGCCACCCCGGGGTTGGTGTCCGCGGTGGCCGAGCAGGCGTTGCCGGTCACCGATCGACGGGCCAAAAACGCCGGCCGGCGCTCCAGTACGACATCGGTGATCTGCGCCTTGTTCGATTCGGCCAGTCGCCGCTCGCGGCCGATGGTGCCGTGCTCGAACCAGGAGTAGGTGATGTCGATGACCGTCGACTGGCGGGTCAGCACGTATTGGCACACCGCGCCGCTGTACGGGCGGGTCACGTCGTCGGCGCCGACGATCTCTGAGACCGTGCTGTCGTGGAGCAGTCCGCACCGGTCGTCGGTGTATCCGTAGCCGCGCGCCGATGGGTCGCCGGAAGCGACGTCGCGCTGCGACGAACCGGCGACGGTGCGAGAACAGCCGACGAGCGTCATGACCGCCAAGACGGCCATGACCGCAGCCGCGAGGCCACGCCATTTCACCGCTCACACCGTACCGACGCGGGTATGCGTTGGCGACCTGGCGGCAAGCGGCCAACAGCTACCGCGCCCGCGCGCCTAGACGTACGCTTTGCGGGTCGGGACATGCGAATAGGGGGCGACGATGACGCGAACCACTGCATGTTGTGCCGCTGTCGCGTGCCTGATCTCTGCGGCGTTGGGGATGCCGACCGCGAACGCGCGCGGTGAAGGTGACACCCACGTCACGGGCGTCGGCCAGGAGATGACGATCGACTGCAACAACGCGACCTTGTTCGTCAACGGTTCGTGGAACGTCATCAACGTCACCGGAGTCTGCTACGCCGTGACCATGCAAGGCTCCGGAAACACGGTGATCGCCGACACCGTCACCGACGACATCACCGTGTACGGCTGGGACCAGACCGTGATGTTCCACAATGGAGATCCATACATCCTGGACCGCGGGCGCGAACTCGGAATGACGAACAGAATCGACCGCGTCCCGGCTTGACTATCAAGCACCAGAAGGGAAATCATGCGCAGCCACACCGTCCTGGGCGTCGCCGTTGCCACAGCCGCGACAATCGCATTGTCGGGCTGCGGTTCAGAAAGCACGGACACCAACAGCCCGACGGCCACCGTCGGGAGTTCAGGTGCCTCGGTGGAGATCGGTAACACGATCAACTTCGGCGGGTCGAACGTAACCACCGAACTCGACTGTGCCGACGGCAAATCGCTGAACGTCGCAGCGAACAACAACACGCTCACCGTCAAGGGCACCTGCGCCGAGGTGCGCGTCGGCGGCGTCGACAACACCATCACGCTCGATCAGGTCGACAAACTGATCAGTGTGGCCGGCACCAACAACAAGATCACCTACAAGTCCGGCGCGCCGAAGATCGAGACGCTCGGCGACAGCAACCAAGTCACAAAGGGCTGACTGTCAGGCGGGCGCGCCGTGCCGGCCGGCCCCTGCGGCGAATCGCCCTGCGCCGTCGAGTGCTTCGGCCGCCACGCGGGGCAGGCTGCCGAATTCGAAGTCGATCGCGTCTTTCTCGGACATTCCCCATTGGCGCAGCATTGACAGCCGGTCGGAGCGCATGCACTGCTGCGGCAGCGCGGCGAGTTCGGCCGCGAGTTCCTCGGCGGCTTGCCGCGCTTGGCCTTTCGGCACGACGCGGTTGGCCAGACCGATGTCGTACGCCTCGGCCGCGTCGACCGGCCGGCCGGTCAGGATCATGTCCATGGCCCGGCTCTGCCCGATCAGCCTCGGCAGTCGGACCGTGCCGCCGTCGATCAAGGGGACGCCCCAGCGACGGCAGAACACCCCGAACACGGCGCCTTCCTCGGCAATCCGCAGGTCACACCACAGCGCCAACTCGAGTCCCCCGGCGACGGCGAACCCGCTCACCGCCGCGATCACCGGCTTGGACAGCACCATTCGCGTCGGGCCCATGGGACCGGGGCCGCTGCGATGGGTCTGGTTGGTCTCGGGTGTGCGGAAGGCCTTGAGATCGGCTCCGGCGCAGAATGTTCCGTTGTCGCCCCACAGGACCGCCACGGACGCGGAGTCGTCGGCGTCGAACTCCTCGAACGCGGCGACCAGGCGGGCTGCCGTCGGCCCGTTGACCGCATTGCGTGCCGCTGGACGGTTGATGATCACCGTCGTCCCCGGACCCTGCCGCTCGACCCGTACTTCGTCGCTCACGATAATGACGCCTCCACTAGTTGTTGGGCCGGATCCCGACGGACGGCGAGCTCATCGGCGAACCGGAAGTAGCTGTCCCGCAAGTCATTTGCTGGCCAACGGGGCGGTAGCAGCTCGTCGGGCAGCACGGGGTCGGCGAGCAGGTGGCGCACCATCCCGGCAGCGGCGACGAAGCGGTCGGGCGTGCCGGACGCTGATTGCATGTGCTGCAGCAACCGCTCGGCTATGCGCGCCCACCCCGCCCAGTCCCACAACCTCTTCGCCAGCCCGGCGGGATCGTCGTCGCGGGCATGCAGCACCCGCCCCATACGTGTCACCTCCGCGGGCAAGGCGACGTCGAGGTTGTCGGGGCGCAGCCATACGCCTTCGCGCAGCTCGCCGAAGCGGTTCTGCTGCAACGCGGTTCGCAGCCCCGCCCGGGTCCGCGGGTCCACACCCACGCTGGTGATCACCAGCGTGGTCCAGGTGCCGTCCCAGGGCTTGACCTGGGGCCGCATCGCGTCGTCCTGACGCCGCTGCCGCGCCAGCAGCCGGTCCGACAGCCGATACCCGTCGGCGGATCGCACCAGATCGCCGGTGCCGACCAGCCGGGTCAACGCGACCCGCACAGTCGACTCCTTGAGCCCGAAATCGGCTGTCAGTCGCAGCAGCTCGGCCGTTGTCGCCCATGCCGGATGTGCGCCCAACAGCACACTGAGCACCACCGAGCGGGCCGTCATCCGGGCGAGCGTTCGGGGCATCTCAGACCTGCGACGTACGTCGCCCGTAGTCACCGAACGGCTCGTCGCGCCGGCGCACCGCATCGCGGAAACCGTGCTCGCGGGCTTGTGCGACGAAGTCGTGACCCTCGGGTGTGTGCCGGGCGATCCCGTCGAAAATCGTGGAAATCATTGCACTATTGGCGACGCCCTGGTTGTTCAGCGCGCTGTTCATCGCGAGCTTCACCATGATCAACTGGTTGACGGGCACTGCGGCGATGCGCTGCACCAGCCGCTCGGTGCGCTCGTCGAGATCCTCGGCATCCGGCGCCTCGACGGCCAGCCCCCACTCGGCGGCCTGGGCACCGGTGATGCAATCCCCGGTCAGCAGAAGGCGTTTGGCGCGCTGGTCGCCGAGGCGGTGTGCCCACATGCCCGCTGCGGGAACCCCCCACACCCGGGTCGGCGGGTAGCCGATCTTGGCATCGGCCGCGGCGATCACCTGGTCGGCGTGCAGCGCGATGTCGGTGCCGCCGGCCACGCAGTAGCCGTGGATCTTCACGACGGTCGGCTTGTCGGCCTGCATCAGGCTGGAGAACCCGCGGACGAACCGGCTCATCATCTGGTAGTCGATCATCGGATCCCACGGCCGATCAGGTAAATGGTTGATCGCCTGAGTCTTTCCGGCTAGCACGGTGTCCTGATAGGCACTGCCGCCGCCGGCTGACGACGATCCCTCGGCATACGCGCTGAGATCGAAACCGGCGCAGAACCCCTCGCCGTGGCCGGAAACGAGGATCACGTGCACGTTCGGGTCGAGGTCGGCGCGTTCCACCAGAGCCGACAGCTCCAGCGGTGTATCGGCGACGATCGCGTTGCCTTTCTCCGGACGGCTGAACGTGATTCGGGCAACACGATCGGTGACCTCGTAGGTCATCGTCTTCAGGTTGTCGAAGTCGACGGGACGGATTGCGTGGGTCATCCCTTGACCAGGGCCCGCTCGAGGATCGGCGCGAGGTCCAGCCCCGTGGGCAGCGTGCCGAACGCACCGCCCCACTGCCCGCCCAGGCGGGTCGCGAGGAATGCTTCGGCCACCGCCGGATGGCCGTGCCGCACCAACAGCGACCCTTGCAACGCAAGGCAGATGTTCGAGGCCACCTGGCGGGCGCGGTACTGGATGCTCTCGAGGTCGTCGAGTTGGGGCTTCAGCGCGTCGATGTGCGCGTCGAGGCGTCGGTCCTGGCCCGCGGTCTTGGCGAGTTCGTCGAAGAACACCTCGACGCATTCGGGACGCGTTGCCATGGCGCGCAACGTGTCCAGGGCACTGACATTGCCAGAGCCCTCCCAGATACCCATCAGCGGTGCCTCCCGGTACAGCCGCGGCATCCCGGAGTCCTCGACATAACCGTTGCCGCCCAGGCACTCCATCGCCTCGGCCGCGTGTGGGGTCGCGCGCTTGCAGACCCAGTACTTGGCCGCGGCCAGGCCGATGCGTCGCAGCAAGGCTTCCGTTTCGTCGCCGCGCACCGCATTGTCGGTGGCGCCGGCCATCCGCAACGCGACGATCGTCGCGGCTTCCGCTTCGACTGCGAGGTCGGCGAGCACGTTGCGCATCAGCGGCTGGTCAATCAGATAGGCGCCGAATGCTTTTCGGTGTTGGGCATGGTGGATCGCGCGGGTCAGGCCGTTGCGCATGCTGGTGGCGCTGCCCAGCGCGCAATCCAGCCGGGTGAGGTTGACCATCTCGATGATGGTCGGCACGCCGCGACCCTCCTCGCCCACCAGCCAGGCGGTGGCGCCGTCGTACTCGACCTCGGCCGAGGCGTTGGCGTGGTTGCCGAGCTTGTCCTTCAACCGCTGCAACAACATTCGGTTGCGGGTGCCGTCGGGCAGGATTCTCGGCAGGAAGAAACAGCTGAGACCGCCGGGTGCCTGGGCGAGCACCAGGAACACGTCGCACATCGGCGCGGACGTGAACCACTTGTGCCCGGTGAGGCGGTAGCTGCCGTCGGCGTTCGGTGTCGCCTCGGTGGCTCCGGCACGCACGTCGGAGCCGCCCTGCTTCTCGGTCATCGACATTCCCGCGGTGATGCCGGCCTTGGCGGCGGGCACTTTGAGTTCCGGGTCGTATTCGCGACTCGTCAGCAGCGGCTCGTAGGACTCGGCGAGCTCCGCGTTGAAACGCAGGGCCGGGACGACTGCGTACGTCATCGAGATCGGGCAGATGTGTCCGGGTTCGGGCGTCCACACCGACGTCTTCGCGGCTCTTACGACGTGCGCGCCGGGCCGGTCGTCGGCCCACGGCGCCGCGTGCAGGCCGTGGCCGATCGCGATGCGCATCAGCTCGTGGTACGCCGGGTCGTACTCGACTTCGTCGATGCGATGGCCGTACTTGTCGTGCGTACGCAGGATCGGGCGGTGACGGTCGGCAAGTTCGCCCCACCTTTGGGCCTGCGCCGATCCGGACAGCGCGCCGAGGTCGGTGACCTCGTCAATGCCCCATTGTCCGCCCTCGCGGATCAGCGCCTCGATCAGCACCGGCGAAGCGGCGGGATTGTAGTTCTGCAGCGGCGGAACCTGGTTGGTGACGGTGTGCGTGTCAGGCATACCACAGTGTTACATTTTCTCGACAGCCGCACAATAGACGTAACACTCATCGCGGCATCCCACTGGTATCAGCTGCCCCAAGCGCCTCCCGGGCAGAAGGCGATGCTGCGACAGTCGAACTTCGCCAGGTCTGAACGCCGCCAGCGCAAAGTGCTCAGCGACAATCGATGACGTCGACGCAGGTCAGCGTCTGTCGCGCGGAGGTGGGCAACCCGACCTATGCCAGGCGCCGGTGACGCAAGAGACTGCTGTGACTCTAGGCGGCGCGCGGGTGGTTGGCGAAGAAGTCCCAGAGCCGCTGCGTGGCAAACGACGGCCACTCATGCGTGCCGCCGTCAACGGTAACCAGCACGACACTGCGGTCCTTGGGACAGGCGGCGGTTGACGTCGTCACCAGTCCGTCGGTGGTGACGACGGGCTCGGCGCACTGGTCGACCCTGCGCCAGAATGCGTTGACGTCGGGCACGGGAGGGCCGTTGACGCGCGCCACCCCTTCGCCTTCTTCCCCGTCGTAGCGGATCAAGCGGTCGGCGGTGCCGTGAATGTGCACCACCGAGGTCGGACGCGGCGACGCGCACGGGTCTAGTTGGGTGGCCGAGTCGGGGCCGATCGCGGCGAACATGTCGCTGTTGCAGGCCAGTGCGTAGCTCATCATGCCGCCGTTGCTGATGCCGGTCGCATAGATTCGGGACTGGTCGATGCCGATGCCCCGGCTCACGTCCCCGACCATCGCCGTGACGAAGGCGACGTCGTCGATTCCGTCGCGGCTGGGCCGACCGCAGCAGCCGTGCACGTTCCACGCCCGGGCGATGCCGTCGGGGTAGGCGACCACGAATTTCACGCTCTCCGCCAATTCGTCCCAGCCGTAGGCTCGTTCGGCCTGCTCTCCGGTGCCGAAGCCACCGTGCAACATCACCACCAACGGCGCCGACGCGGGCAGGCCTGCGGGCTTGTGCACCCGATAGGAGCGGTACAGCCCGCCAACGTTGATCGAGTGCAAGGTGCTGCCCTCGGGGAATTCGTCCTGCGGCTCGGCCGTGCCGCGGGGAGACGACGAGCAGCCCGCAAGGGCGACCATCGCAAGAAGCAGGGCGAGCACTCGCATGCCACCACCGTACGGACCGAACCGGGGGGCGGGCTGCTACCAGCGCCGACGCGACCGCCGGCGCTCCGCCACCGCCCCAGCTGCCTCCCCCACACCGGTATTTGTTCGCCACCAGGTGGTGACGGTCACGCCATCGTCTGGCCGGCACCGCGCGTCGAGCGTGACGCCACTGCCAAATTCTCGCCAGAATTTCGCAGCCAGCGCACGTTCGGCGACATGTGAAAAAGCCCCGGCGCCAAGGCCGGGGCTCTTCACGTGACTACCTACCGGTAGTCGCTGTACCCGTAGTCGTCCAGCGGAACCGCGACTCCGGTGGCCTGGCCGAAGTCGGGGCTGTAGTACTGATCCTCGTAGCTCGGGATCGTGTATGCGGCGGCCCGTGCCTCCTCGGTCGGCTGCACCTGGATGTTGCGGTACCGGTTGATGCCGGTACCGGCCGGGATCAGCTTGCCGATGATCACGTTCTCCTTCAGACCGTTGAGCTTGTCGCTGCGGCAGTTGATCGCCGCATCGGTGAGCACTCGCGTGGTCTCCTGGAACGACGCCGCGCTCAGCCACGAGTCGGTGGCCAGCGACGCCTTCGTGATGCCCATCAGCACCGGCCGGCCGGCCGCGGGCTCGCCGCCCTCGGCCACCACCCGTCGGTTTTCGGCCTCGAAATCGGAGCGCTCGGTCAGCGAACCGGGCAGGAACTCCGTCGAACCCGAGTCGATGATGGTCACGCGCCGCAGCATCTGCCGGACGATCACCTCTATGTGCTTGTCGTGGATCGACACGCCCTGCGCCCGGTACACCTCCTGGACCTCGTGGGTCAGGTGCAACTGCACCTCGCGGGGGCCCTGGACCCGCAGCACCTCGTGCGGGTCCGCCGAACCTTCCATCAGCTGGTCGCCGACCTCGACGTGGTCGCCGTCGCGCAGCAGACCCTCGGTGCCGTCCTCGTGGCTGACCGCACGCAGCCGCCCGCGCTTGGACAGCTTGTCGTACACCACTTCTTCGCTGCCGTCGTCGGGCGTGATCGTGATCTTGTAGAACTTGTCGCCCTCTTCGATCCGGACCCGGCCGGCCACCTCGGCGATCGGCGCCTTGTCCCGGGGCACGCGAGCCTCGAACAGCTCCTGCACGCGGGGCAGACCACCGGTGATGTCCTGTCCCCCGGTGACGCCGCCCTGGTGGAACGTGCGCATCGTCAGCTGGGTGCCGGGTTCGCCGATCGACTGCGCGGCCACGATGCCCACCGCCTCTCCGATGTCGACGAGCTTGCCGGTGGCCATCGAACGGCCGTAGCACATCGCGCAGACACCGTTGGCGCTGCCGCACGTCAGCACCGAACGCACCCGCACCGACGAGATGCCGTTCTCCAGCAGCAGGTCGATCGCCGGGTCGCCGAGGTCGTGGCCCTTCTCGACGAGCACGTTGCCCTTCTCGTCGGTCGCGTCCTCGGCCAGCGTCCGCGCGTACGCCGACGTCTCGACGTACTGGTCCTTGACCAGCGTGCCGTCGGGCTGCACCTCGGCGAGCCGCACCGTGATGCCACGCTCGGTGCCGCAGTCGTTCTCGCGAACGATCACGTCCTGTGAGACGTCCACCAGACGACGGGTCAGGTACCCGGAGTCGGCGGTACGCAACGCGGTGTCGGCCAATCCCTTTCGCGCGCCGTGGGTATTGATGAAGTACTCCAGCACCGTCAGGCCCTCGCGGAACGACGACTTGATGGGCCGCGGGATGAACTCGCCTTTCGGGTTGGTCACCAAGCCCTTCATGCCGGCCAGCGTTCGGGTCTGGGTGAAGTTACCGGTCGCGCCCGACTCGACGATCGTGATGATCGGGTTGTCGTCGGGGTAGTGCGACCGCAGCGCCTCACCGACCTCCTCGGTGGCGTCCTGCCAGATCTTGACCAGTGCCTCGTTGCGCTCCTGATGGTTCAGGGCACCACGCTGGTACTTCTTCTCGATTCCGTCGGCTTCCTTCTCGTAGCGCTCCAGGATCTCCTGCTTCTCCGGCGGCACCAGCACGTCGGCCATCGACACGGTGACACCCGAACGCGTGGCCCAGTAGAAGCCGGCGTCCTTGAGCTTGTCGACGGTCTGCGCGACGACGATCATCGGGAAGCGCTCGGCCAAGTCGTTGATGATCCGGGCCTGCACCTTCTTGTGCATCTGCTCGTTGATGAACGAATACCCGGGCGGCAGCAGCTCGTTGAACAACACCCGGCCCAGCGTGGTCTCAATCGTCCATGCATTGCCCGGCTTCCAGCCCTCGGCGCCGAACAGCTCGGCCTCGAGCTCGGCCGGCGGCCGCAGCTGGGTCAGCCGCACCTTGATCTTTGCGCGCACCGACAGCGCCCCACGGTCCATCGCCATGATCGCCTCAGCCGGTGAGCTGTACACGCCCGACTCCGGCCGGTCCTTGGCGGCCGGCCGGTACTCGCCGACGTCGCCGGCAATCTCGGTGGTCAGGAAGTACAGGCCGGTGACCATATCCAGACGCGGCATGGCCAGCGGCTTGCCCGACGCCGGCGACAGGATGTTGTTGCTCGACAGCATCAGGACGCGCGCCTCGGCCTGCGCCTCCGCACTCAACGGCAGGTGCACCGCCATCTGGTCGCCGTCGAAGTCGGCGTTGAACGCCTCGCACACCAGCGGGTGCAGCTGAATCGCCTTGCCTTCCACCAACATCGGCTCGAACGCCTGAATGCCAAGACGGTGCAGCGTGGGCGCCCGGTTCAGCAGCACCGGGTGCTCGCCGATGACCTCTTCGAGCACGTCCCACACCTGCGGACGCTGGCGTTCCACCATCCGCTTGGCGCTCTTGATGTTCTGCGCGTGATTGAGGTCGACCAGCCGCTTCATCACGAACGGCTTGAACAGCTCCAGCGCCATCAGCTTGGGCAGACCGCACTGATGCAGCTTGAGCTGTGGGCCGACCACGATCACCGAGCGGCCCGAGTAGTCGACGCGCTTGCCGAGCAGATTCTGACGGAACCGACCCTGCTTACCCTTCAACAGATCCGAGAGAGACTTCAAGGGACGGTTGCCCGGCCCGGTGACGGGCCGGCCGCGGCGGCCGTTGTCGAACAGCGCGTCCACCGACTCCTGCAGCATCCGCTTCTCGTTGTTGACGATGATCTCGGGCGCACCGAGGTCGATCAGCCTTTTGAGCCGGTTGTTGCGGTTGATCACGCGGCGGTACAGGTCGTTCAGGTCCGACGTTGCGAACCGGCCACCGTCGAGCTGCACCATCGGGCGCAGTTCCGGCGGGATCACCGGCACCGCGTCGAGCACCATGCCCATCGGCGAGTTGCCCGACTGCTGGAACGCGGCAACCACCTTCAGCCGCTTGAGTGCGCGAAGCTTCTTCTGGCCCTTGCCGTTTCGGATCACGTCGCGCAGCACGTCGGCCTCGGCGTCGATGTCGAAGATCTCAATGAGCTTCTGGATGGCCTCTGCGCCCATCGAGCCGGTGAAGTACTCGCCGTAGCGGTCGACGAGCTCGCGGTAGAGCACCTCGTCGACGATCAGCTGCTTGGGCGCCAGCTTGGTGAACGTCGTCCAGATCTCCTCGAGGCGGGCCAGCTCACGCTGCGTACGGTCACGGAGCTGGCGCATCTCGCGCTCGCCGCCGTCGCGAACCTTGCGCCGCACATCCGCCTTGGCGCCTTCTTCTTCCAGCTCCTTGAGGTCGGCCTCGAGCTTCTGCGCGCGAGCCTCCAGGTCGGCGTCACGCTGATTCTCGATGGCCTTCTTCTCGACCTCCATCTCGGTTTCCAGCGTGGACAGCTCGTTGTGACGCATTTCGTCGTCGACGTTCGTGATGACGTACGCGGCGAAGTAGATGATCTTTTCGAGGTCCTTGGGAGCCAGGTCCAACAGGTAGCCCAGACGCGACGGGACGCCCTTGAAGTACCAGATGTGCGTGACAGGAGCGGCCAGCTCGATGTGCCCCATCCGCTCCCGGCGCACCTTGGCCCGGGTCACCTCGACGCCGCAGCGTTCGCAGATGATGCCCTTGAAGCGCACCCGCTTGTACTTGCCGCAGTAGCACTCCCAGTCGCGAGTCGGTCCGAAGATCTTCTCGCAGAACAGGCCGTCCTTCTCCGGCTTCAAGGTGCGGTAGTTGATGGTCTCCGGCTTCTTGACCTCACCGAAGGACCAGTTGCGGATGTCGTCCGCGGTGGCCAGGCCGATGCGGAGTTCATCGAAGAAGTTGACGTCTAGCACGTAACTCCCTTTCCCCTTGCGGGTCTAGTGACTAAATCGAAAGATCTACGCAAGATCCTCGACAGAAGCGGATTCGTTGCGGGACAAGTTGATTCCCAGGTTCGCCGCAGCGCGCTCCAGGTCCTCGTCGTCGCCGTCGCGCATCTCGATTGCAGCGCCGTCACTCGACAGCACCTCGACGTTCAGGCACAGCGACTGCAGTTCCTTGAGCAGCACCTTGAACGACTCCGGGATGCCCGGCTCGGGGATGTTCTCGCCCTTGACGATCGCCTCGTACACCTTGACCCGGCCGACGGTGTCGTCGGACTTGATGGTCAGAAGCTCCTGCAGCGTGTACGCCGCGCCGTAGGCCTGCATGGCCCAGCACTCCATCTCGCCGAACCGCTGGCCGCCGAACTGCGCCTTACCACCCAGCGGCTGCTGGGTGATCATCGAGTACGGGCCGGTGGAGCGGGCGTGGATCTTGTCGTCCACCAGGTGGTGCAGCTTCAGGATGTACATGTAGCCGACCGTCACCGGGTACGGGAACGGTTCGCCGGAGCGCCCGTCGTAGAGCACCGCCTTGCCGTCGGGGTTGACCAGCACCTCGCCGTCGCGGTTGGGCTGCACCGAGGACAGCAGCCCCTGCAGCTCCTCCTCGCGGGCGCCGTCGAACACCGGCGTGGCCACGATCGTGCCCGCCTCGGCCTTCAGCAGCTCGTCGGGCAGCTTGGTCGCCCAGTCCGGCTTCCCGTCGACCTGCCAGCCGCTCTTGGCCACCCACCCGAGGTGGGTCTCCAAAATCTGGCCGATGTTCATCCGTCGCGGCACACCGTGGGTGTTGAGGATGATGTCCACCGGGGTGCCGTCCGGCAGGAACGGCATGTCCTCGACGGCCAGGATCTTGCCGATCACGCCCTTGTTGCCGTGGCGGCCGGCCAGCTTGTCGCCGTCGGAGATCTTGCGCTTCTGGGCGACGTAGACCCGGACCAGCTCGTTGACGCCGGCGGGCAGTTCGTCGTCGTCGTCGCGGGAGAACATCCGCACCCCGATGACCTTGCCGGACTCGCCGTGCGGCACCTTCAGCGACGTGTCACGGACCTCGCGGGCCTTCTCGCCGAAGATCGCGCGCAGCAGCCGCTCTTCTGGGGTCAGCTCGGTCTCGCCCTTCGGGGTGACCTTGCCGACCAGGATGTCGCCGTCGCGGACCTCGGCGCCGATGCGCACGATGCCGCGCTCGTCGAGGTCGGCGAGCACCTCATCGGACACGTTCGGGATGTCGCGGGTGATCTCCTCGGCGCCCAGCTTGGTGTCGCGGGCATCGATCTCGTGCTCCTCGATGTGGATCGAGGTGAGAACGTCCTCCTCGACGAGACGGTTGGACAGGATGATCGCGTCCTCGTAGTTGTGACCCTCCCACGGCATGATCGCCACGAGCAGGTTCTTGCCCAGCGCCATCTCACCGTTGTCGGTGCAGGGGCCGTCGGCGATCACCTGGCCGGCCTCCACCCGTTCGCCGGCGTCGACGATCGGCCGCTGGTTGGCGCAGGTGCCGTGGTTGGACCGGGCGAACTTGCGCAGTTGATAGCTGTGCCTGGTGCCGTCGTCGGCCATCACGGTGATGTAGTCGGCCGACACCTCCTCGACCACGCCGGGCTTGTCGTTCACGACGACGTCGCCGGCGTCGATCGCGGCGCGCAGCTCCATGCCGGTGCCGACGAGCGGCGCCTCGCTGCGCACCAGCGGCACCGCCTGGCGCTGCATGTTGGCCCCCATCAGCGCGCGGTTGGCGTCGTCGTGTTCGAGGAACGGAATCATGGCCGTGGCCACCGACACCATCTGGCGGGGCGACACGTCCATATAGTCAACTTCAGCCGACGAGACGTATTCCACCTCGCCGCCCTTGCGGCGCACCAGCACACGCGGCTCGGTGAACCGGCCGTCGTCGTCGATAGGCGAATTGGCCTGCGCGACGACGTGGCGGTCCTCCTCGTCGGCGGTCAGGTAGTGGATCTCATCGGTGACCTTGTCGCCCACCACCTTGCGGTACGGGGTCTCGATGAAGCCGAACGGGTTGACCCGGGCGTACACCGAAAGCGACCCGATCAGGCCGATGTTCGGTCCTTCCGGGGTCTCGATCGGACACATGCGGCCGTAGTGGGACGAGTGCACGTCACGCACCTCGAGGCCGGCCCGCTCACGGGACAGACCGCCGGGGCCCAGCGCCGACAGCCGGCGCTTGTGGGTCAGCCCCGACAGCGGGTTGTTCTGGTCCATGAACTGGGAGAGCTGGCTGGTGCCAAAGAACTCCTTGATCGCCGCCACGACGGGACGGATGTTGATCAGCGTCTGCGGCGTGATGGCCTCGACGTCCTGAGTGGTCATCCGCTCGCGGACGACGCGCTCCATGCGGGACAGGCCGACACGGATCTGGTTCTGGATCAGCTCTCCGACGGTGCGCAGCCGCCGGTTGCCGAAGTGGTCGATGTCGTCGATCTCCACCGGCACCTCGACGCCGCCGGGGACGGTCATCGTGGTCTGTCCCTCGTGCAGGCGCACCAGGTATTCGATGGTGGCGACGATGTCCTCTTCGGTCAGCGTCGTCGACGAAGTCTGGTCCGGCGTCGCGCTGAGGCCCAGCTTCTTGTTCACCTTGTAGCGGCCGACGCGGGCCAGATCGTAGCGCTTCTCCTTGAAGAACAGGTTCTCCAGCAGCGTCTGCGCCGACTCCTTGGTGGGCGGCTCGCCCGGGCGCAGCTTGCGGTAGATGTCCAGCAGCGCCTCGTCGGTGCCGGCGGTGTTGTCCTTCTCCAGCGTGCTCATCATGATCTCGGAGAAGCCGAACCGCTCGCGGATCCGCTCGGCGGTCCAGCCCAGTGCCTTGAGCAGCACGGTGACGGGCTGACGCCGCTTACGGTCGATGCGCACGCCGACGGTGTCGCGCTTGTCGACGTCGAACTCCAGCCACGCGCCACGGCCGGGAATGACCTTGACGGAGTGCAGCGTCTTCTCGGTCGATTTGTCGATGGTCTCGTCGAAGTACACGCCGGGCGAGCGGACCAGCTGGGACACGACGACGCGCTCGGTGCCGTTGATGATGAAGGTGCCCTTCTCCGTCATCATCGGGAAGTCACCCATGAACACCGTCTGGCTCTTGATCTCACCGGTGTTGTTGTTGATGAACTCGGCCGTCACGAACAGCGGCGCCGCGTAGGTCTGGTCCTTCTCCTTGCACTCGTTGACGGGCGCCTTGACCTCGTCGAACCGGGGGTCGGAGAACGACAGCGACATCTGTCCCGAGAAGTCCTCGATCGGGGACAGCTCGGAGAGCACCTCTCCGAGGCCGCCGACCGGGTTGACGTCACCGCGGGCGGTGGCTTTCTCGCGCCACTCGTCGCCGCCGATCAGCCACTGGAAGGACTCGGTCTGCACCTCGAGCAGACCGGGAACCTCGAGTGGTTCACGCAACTTTGCGAAAGAGATTCGATCGGGGGCTCCGGGGACGGAACTGTTGGCGGTAGCTACTGCTGATTTGCTCTGGCGAGAGACTGCCAAGATGCATCCTTCCAGCACCTCATGCGAACGATTGAGTACCAGCGTGTGCCGGTTCTTGTCGTCGCGATTCTGCGTCGGTTCGGCCGGCGAGCTACCTGTCCGGTTCTCAAACACGCGTCGCAGCCCGACGAGGGGCTCAGGCGTGGACCACAGTGTCAGGTTTAAGTGAGGTGGGCAGGAGGCAGCCAGCGCAACGTCCAACCATACCGCAGGACGGCGTATTCCTCAACCGCGGGCATACTCCAGTAAAGGCGCTGGCTGGCGTCCCCTACTGCTCCTTATGCACATGCTGCCCAACAGACTGACGCCTCGGGCCGGTTCCGTCAAGGGCTGACGCGCTGTTTGGTGTGCAGAACCCGCGAGAGGGTCACGCGGCGACGGGCGCGTCCGTCGCCGGCGCCGCAACCCGCGCGTCGGACGGGGCCTGCCCGAGCACGACGGCGGTCGCGGTCCCGGCGGCGGTGGCCACCGCGATCGTCGACCCCGGCGACCCGTACACGCCGACGGGCGGCTGCTGCGGGTGGAACGCGTCGATGATCCAGCCGGCAGCGATGATCTGGACGGCGTCGACGTTGCTGGACCGCGGGAAACCGCAGACCAGTTTGGCCGGGAAGCCGGAACTGGCGCCCTCGGCGTCGATGTGTGTGCCGTGCTGGAGCAGCACGCCGACGAACCCACCGGGGCGTGCCCGCTCCAGCGCCGTGGTGCCAGAGCCGAACCCGTTGCAGATGCCGCACGGGGACGCGATCTGGTAGACGGGCACGGCCTCGGGAAGTTTGGCCACGCCGGTGGCGATCGCGCCGTTGTTGTCGACGCCGTCGAACATCACCACGGCGCGCAGATCCTCTGAACCGCTCTCGGCGATGTAGCCGGCGGCCGCCGCCACCAGGTTGCCGCCGGCGGAGTGGCCGGTCAGCACGAACTGCTCGGGCAGGGTGAGCGTCTCCCCCTCCGACAGCACGCCCGCGTCGATCGCCGCAGCCGTCGCGCTGGCCTGAAGCGTGGTCCGCTGCGGGTCGGTGAAGAGGCCCGCGACCGCGCGGTGCATCGCGTCACCGTTGATCCAGTAGCCGTCGACCGCGAAGAAATTGGAGGTGATGGTCGGAGCGACCACGATGCTGTTGGTCTGCTCGGCGAGCTGGATCGCCAGCGCCGAGACATTGCTGCTGTTGCGGAAGAAGCCGTGCTGCAGGTGAATGACACCGCTGGGCTCTTCCTCCTGGTTCGGGAAGTACCAGGTGGCGTCCACGGTCTGCTCGCAGCCGCACGACACGGCCAGCGGGGCGCGACCCATCGTGACCGAACTGCCGGGGGGGATGACCGGGGGCGGATCGAAGAGCTGCACCACAAAGGACAACGCGTTGATCACCAGCGTGCCCAGCAGGTTGAGCAGCGGCACCCTCGGTTGCGCAACCAGCGCAGTCAGTTGCGGGGGTGACGGGACGTCCAGCACGGTCGCCGTGGGTGTCACGTCGAACGCCGCCGTCGCCGTCGTAGCCGCCGCTTCCTGCGGCAGTGCCCGCGATGCGCGCGGCGCGGAAGTGACGACGGCATCGGCCGGGTTGGTCGGTTGCTCCGATTCCACGACTAGGGCACGCTCGGGCTTCGCCGGCGGCTCGGCCGTCGCGGGCCTGATCGCCGGCTTGACGTCGACGGTCAGCGCGGTGCGGTTGCCGGCATCGCGTGTGGGCACGGTGGCGGGTTCGGGCTCGCGGCGTTCGGATTCGTCGTCGGCGCTCGTGATCGAGAAAGCGGGAATCGACGTCGCCGCTTGCGGCTCGGGCGAGGACGGCTTCTCCGGGGTCGTGACCTGAAGCGCGGATATCCGGGACGGCGGTGAACCCGTACTCGATGACGTCGAGTTGACCGCCGAGTCGGGACCCTGTTCGGCTACGGCAGACGTCAACGAGGAGCTGGGCGCTTCCGGCTCGACCACGGACGGCTTCGTGGACGGCGCGGCACCTGCGGAATCATTCCCCGCCGCCGAGGTCGAGCCGGACGCCTCCGATGCCGAGTTCGATGCCGAGTTGGATGCCGAGTTGGATGCCGAGTTGGATGCCGAGTTGGATGCCGAGCCGGCCCCCTGGCCGTCGCCGGATCCGCTTTCCGCTGCCGCGGTGGCGCTACCGGCCAGGAACACAGCGCTGATCGCTGCGGCGACGAACCCCGCACCGAACCACCGCACCCATCGGTCGGTCACCATCCGAAAACTCTCTCTTGACGATCGCGTCAATACGCTACCGCCGCGCGAAGGGCAGGCACCGCCTACCCTTGGAGCACGTCACGAAGTCGTCAGGGATCCGCCTGTCACCGCCGGCGCTGACGCGGCCCGAGCTACCGGCTCGACGCACACGGGCACACCGGTCAGCCGCGCCATTCCGGCCAGGCGCTCAATGTCGTTCGGATCGCTGGACATCAGCTGGTTGACGTTGGCGCCGCCGGCCCGGTTGGCCACCCGCAAGTTGCCGGTGCCGCGATGCCCCCAGCCGTGCGGAATCGCGACGACGCCCGTCATGATGTCGCGGGTCAGCTCCACCGGCAGCTCGATCTGGCCGTGCGGCGAGCTCACCCGGATCGTGTCACGTGTGTCGATACCCAGCTCGCCGGCGTCGTCGGCGTGCATCAGCGCGCGCTGGCCGCGTTCGCCCCGCATCAGCAGCGGCGAGTTGTGCATCCACGAGTTCTCCGACCGCAACTCGCGCATCCCGATCACGGTCAGCGGGTAGCCGGCCGGCCGCTTGCGTGCCATGAACGCCGTGACTTCGCTGTCGATCTCGGGATGACGCAGGTGCACCCGCCGGCCGCGGTAGACGACGACGCTGCCCAGCGCCCCCGGCTCCAGATTGTCCGCCAGCACCACGCCGTGCGGGTACTTCGACGTCAACGCCGAGAAGCTCAGGCCGCCGCGGCGCAGCCCGAACCGGTCACCACCGGCGGAGAGCCGAATGACCGCATCCACAACAGTGCGCGGTGTCAGCCTGATTCCGACGAGGCTCAGGGCCTTGCGCACACCGGCCATCGCCGCGAGCATCGGAGTGCGCCGCCAGAGCCGACGGGCCAGCTCGTCGATGACCTCCCATTCCGCGCGTGCTTCGCCCGCCGGTGTGACGACCGCCTCGGTCGCCTGGCGGAACGGAGTGGGCTGCAGCGTCTGAAACGCCAGCGGGAAGTCGTCGCGTTCGTACATGGTCGCAGCGGGCAAGACGTAGTCGCAGTGCGCGGTGGTCTCGTTGACGTAGAAGTCGATGCCGACCATCAACTCCAGCCGGGCGAAAGCATTCTCCAATTCGGGGCCGTTGGGCACCGAAAGCACCGGATTGCCGGCGCTGACCACGAGGGCCTTGATCTGGCCGGGCCCCTCGGTGGTGATCTCCTTGGCCATCACGCCGGCCGGCTCCGACATCAACACCGACGGGAAGTTGCCGATCCGCGACCGGCGGCGACGGTACACCACGCGCAGCACCGCGGCGCCCACCGACGTCAACCGGCGCTCGAAAGGCAGGCCGTAAGTGCCGAACATGCTGCCGCCGGCCACGTCGAGGTTCCCCGCCACCAGGTTGACCGCATCGAGCAAATACGTTGTGAGCGTGCCGTTTTCGCCGGTGCTGGTCCCGACGCGGCCATAGACCGCGGCGCGGCGGGTGCGCGCGAGTTCACGCGCCAGCGACCGGACGACATCCGGCGCGATGCCGGTGCGCGATTGGGTGGCTTCGGGTGTGAAAGGCGTGGCCAGCGCCTCCAGCCAGGTCAGGTCGTCGGCCTGCCCGGCGATGCGCGTCCGGTCGGCGAGGTTCTCGTCGAACATCACCGCAAGCAGCGACAGCAGCAGGAAGGCGTCACCGTCGGGCACGATCGGCAGCCACTCGAACTGCGCGGCGGTCTCCGTCTTGCGCGGGTCGACGACGAGCACCCGGCCGCCGCGTTTGACGATGTCGTGCATGCGGTCCCGGATCCGCGGCACCGTCAGCACGCTGCCGTGGGACACCACCGGATTGGCGCCGACCACGACGAGCAGATCGGTGCGCAGCACGTCGGGCACCGGCAGCGCGAGCGGATTGCCGTACAGCAGTTGGCTGGCGACGAAGCGGTTGTTCACGTCCTGCGACCCGGCGGTGAAGAGGTGCGATCTGAGTCCCAAGGCCGCCATGAAGATCGGCAGCCACAGCGTGTGCGAGTAACTGAAAGCCCCCGGATTTCCCCAGTACCACCCGATGCCACCCGCCCCGTGCTTTCGGTGGATGTCGGCCAGTCGGCCGGCGATGTCCGACATCGCCTCGTCCCAGCCGACCGGCTCGAAACTTCCCGCTGCCGATGAGCCGGCTCCGCGAAGACCATCCGGGCGGCGACGCAACGGCGTGGTCACCCGGTCGGGGTCGTTGTGCACCTCGGCGAACGCGATGCCCTTCTGACAGGCAAACCCCGAGGACAGCGGCTGCTCGCGGTCGGGCCGCAACGACACCAGGCGACCGTCCTCGACCGTCGCGACCATGCCGCAGAGCGGTTCACAGATCCGGCAGAACGTCGTGTTCTGTTCGGACATGCTGTCGCTGGACTCAGCGCTCCCGGGAGATCGGAATCCGTCCGGTGGGAGACTCGTCACCGTCCTGGTGGCCGTCGTCCATGCTGGCGAACTGGCTGGAGTGGTACTTGTGCGTGCCCTCGAGGTCGTCGCGGATCGCTTCCTGCGCATTCGGCGGCAACGTGCGCAGGATCTGGCGCACCCGGTCGCGCCGGCGTTCGACGGCCTTGCGTTCCGGCATGCCCGGTGTCGCCATGATCTGCGGCGGCACGCCCTCGATCTCGTCGACACCACCGTCGTGGTGACCCGCGTCGGCCATGGCCTGCTCTTCGGCCATGGTGGCCTCGTCCTTCTCCTCCGACATGCCGATCGGGCCGAGCCGGCGGCCGTTGAGGAACTGGCGGACGACCGGCTCGTCGCTGGTCAGCAGGACTTCACGGGGGCCGAACATCACCAGGTGCTTGCGGAACAGCATCCCCATGTTGTCCGGCACCGTGCGGGCGATGTTGATGTTGTGCGTGACGATCAGGATCGTGGCGTCGATCTGCGCATTGATGTCGATCAGCAGCTGGCTCAGGTAGGCCGTGCGGACCGGGTCCAGGCCGGAGTCCGGCTCGTCGCAGAGGATGATCTGCGGGTCCAGCACCAGCGAGCGGGCCAAACCGGCGCGCTTGCGCATACCGCCGGAGATCTCACCGGGGAACTTCTTCTCGTCGCCGTCCAGGCCGACCACCGTGAGCTTCTCCATGACGATGTCACGGATCTCGCTCTCCTTTTTCTTGGTGTGCTCGCGCAACGGAAAGGCGGTGTTGTCGTAGAGGTTCATCGAGCCGAACAGCGCGCCGTCCTGGAACATCACGCCGAACAGCTTGCGGATCTCATACAGCTCCTTGGCGGAGCTCTCGATGATGTTGGTGCCGTCGACGACGATCTTGCCCCGCTCCGGACGCAGCAAGCCGATGAGCGACTTCAAGAACACAGATTTGCCAGTACCCGACGGGCCCAGCAGCACGCTGACCTCGCCCACGGGCACATCGAGCGTGACATCCTCCCAGATGACCTGGGATCCGAAGGACTTGGACAGCCCCTCAACTTGAATTCCGATGCCCACGGTGATCCTTCCGCCAGTGCTTTGCCGCCACGTGCCTCCCGTTAGTGGCTTGAGTCACTCTAGCCTACGTCACCACCCCCGGACACTTATAGAGCCAGGTTGTGACATGACAGGGCCGCCCCAGTGTGTGGGGCGGCCCTGTTCGTGCGTGAACTACTTGACGCTGACCGTGGCGCCGGCGGCCTCGAGCTTGCTCTTGGCGTCGTCGGCGGCCTCCTTGGCCACCTTCTCCAGGAGCGGCTTCGGGGCGCCGTCGACGAGGTCCTTGGCCTCCTTGAGGCCCAGGCCCGAGACGATCTCGCGGACGACCTTGATGACGCCGATCTTCTTGTCGCCGGCCGACTCGAGGATGACGTCGAACTCGCTCTGTTCCTCGGCGGCCTCCGCGGGCGCGCCCGCGGCAGCGCCGGGAGCGGCCGCGACGGCGACCGGCGCCGCGGCGGTGACCTCGAAGGTCTCCTCGAACGCCTTCACGAAGTCGGAGAGCTCCAGCAGCGTCATTTCCTTGAACGCGTCGAGCAGGTCGTCGGTGGACAGCTTGGCCATGGGTGGATCCTTTCCTCTTATATGGGTTCTATGCGCTTTAAGTGGGGTTTCTGGGGTTGTCGGGGTTACTCGGCGGCAGCCTCTTCGGTTTGATCACTCCTCACGTCCGCAGCGCCTGCCTTCTTGTCCTGCAGCGCGGCGACCAGCCGTGCCACATGCGATGCGGGGGCGTTGAACAGTCCGGCGGCCTTGGTCAGGTTGCCCTTCATCGCGCCGGCGAGCTTGGCCAGCAGCACCTCGCGCGACTCGAGGTCGGCGATACGCTCGACCTCGGCGACGGTCAGTGGGTGGCCGTCCATGTAGCCGCCCTTGATCACCAGTGCCTTGTGGTCCTTGGCGAACTTCTTCAGCGCCTTCGCGGCGTCGACCGGTTCGCCGGTGACGAACGCGATGGCGGTCGGGCCGGCGAACAACTCGTCGAGCCCGTCGACGCCGGCCTCCGACGCCGCTCGCTTGACCAGCGTGTTCTTGGCAACCGAGTAGGTGGCTGAGTCGCCGAGAGACCGGCGCAACTCGGCGAGGTTGGACACCGACAGGCCGCGGTACTCGGTGACCAGCGCAGCGGTGGCTTCCTTGAACTGCTCGGCGATGTCGGCGACGGCGGCGGCCTTGTCAGCCTTGGCCATTCATGCCTCCTTGGATGGATGTCGGTAGACCACAGAAGATCGCCTGACCAGAAATGCCAAACGCCCCGACGCAGGGGTCGGGGCGTGCAAGTGCAGAGCCTCGTCCGCCTGCGTGGGCCGCCGGGACAGTCCCGGGCCTTCGACCGAATACGTTTTCGGTGACCGACGGTCTTCGGTGGAGCCGTCCCAGGCTATCCCAAGCCCGGTCGATCAGCCAAAACCCGGTCGCACGCACGCTGCCGCAAACTCGGCATCTGCACGCGGGCCGTGCCGGTAGGCATTCGCCAGCCGTGCGCCCCAGCAAAGCCGATTTTGTTGCCAAAAATGAGCCGATTTCGTGTTTTCCTCGTGTCTTTCGCATACGATAATTTTGCTGCAGATCCGGTAGCAGGCGTCAGGAAGGGGACCGCGATGTTGCTCGTGACCGTCATCGCGGTTTTCGGGATCGCCACCGTATGGATCCTCAGTGAACTGCAGGGTTACGCCGAGCGCAGCGCGGCGCGCAAGCACCAAGACGATTGAGCGGCTCTTTTCTCAGGCGTCTTTCTCAGGCGTCGACCAGCGCGGCCGCGCCCACCAACCCCGCGTCGCCGCCAAGCTCGGCGGGCACCACCGTTATGCCGCGGATGAAATCCAGCCGGGCGTAGGTCCCCAGCGCCTCACGTACCGGTTCGAACAGCAGCGCGCCGGACTTGGCCACCCCGCCACCGATCACCACGAGATCAAGGTCGCAGACCGCGGCCACCGACGCGACCATTGCCGCGACTGCGGTGCCGCCGCGACGAAACGCCGCCAAGGCCACGGCATCGCCGGACATCGCCGACTCGGCGAGTTGTTTCGCGTCGGCATCGGGCCGTGCTTTCCAGCCGTGGTCGCGAGCCCAGCGCGCCATCCGTGGCCCGGCCGCAATCGTCTCGACACACCCGTGGCCGCCGCAGGAGCACACCTCGCCGTCGAGGTCCACGACGACGTGGCCGACGTGGCCGGCATTGCCGGTCGCACCGTCGTACGGGACGCTGTCGAGCACCAAGCCGCCACCCACGCCGGTCGACACCACCATGCCGAGCAGAAACTGCGCGCCCCGCCCCGCGCCGCGCCGGTGTTCGCCGAGCGCCATGCACAGCCCGTCGCCGCCGAGCCGCACCGGCACCCCCGGCAGCATCGCCGCGACGCGTTCCACGATCGGGAAGTCGCGCCAGCCCGCGATGTTGATCGGCCCGACCGTACCGGCCGGAAGGTCTATCGGGCCGGCGGAGGAAATGCCCACGCCGCGCACCACCTCGTCGGCCGTCATCTCGCTGACTAGTCGTTGCGCGACGGCCCATAGGGCTTCGGCGTCGCCGTGAGGCGTGGGCAGAGTCGCCTTGCGCACCAGTTCGCCGTTCGAATCAGCCAGTCCCGCAGCGATTTTGGTGCCTCCGACATCGAGGGCGAGGATGAGCGGCGCCATCAGTGCCGATGGGTGTTGTCGGGCTGTCGCGGGTCGCCGGGGTGCTCGTAGCCGGGAGCAAGGACGACGACCGCGGCGCGGCGCGCGTCGAGCCACACTCGGAAAGCGCGCCGGCGCGCCGCCGCCCGCAGGTGCGCGGCGATCATCGGCCGGACCTCGTTCAGCGCCGGTGCCGCAGCGCCCGCCGTCGTGCGCCAGCCGCTTCCCTGAGGTCGCTGCGCGAACCGCATCGGGTTGCGGGCGTGGTAGCCGGCCACCTCGTCGTCGGACACGTCCACGTCGGCCGTGACGCGTGCGAACAGCACCCGGGCCAATGGGGCGGCCAGCGCGGCCGCGGCCACGCTGCCGATCTCCAGCCGTGCGGATTCGTCGGGCAGCAGCTCCTGTTCTGGTGGCGCGCCGTCGGCCGTCACGCCGAGTGCGGCCGCCCCGGACCCGACCACGCGTTCGCTGACCAGCAGCTGGGTCAGCCAACGGCGCAGTTGACGGCCCTCGCTGGTACCCGGGCGCGGCAGCGTGGCCGCCGTGGGGCCGGCACGCAGCGCGGCCTCGCGCTCGTCGAGCTCCCCGACGGTGATCGGCACCCCGGCCACGGTGGCCGCCGTCGCGCTCACCGGACCGAGACCTTCACCGCGGGCGAATAGACGAGCCGGCCCGCGCAGCCGACCCGGACGAGTGCCCACCACTCGCCGGGCTGGACCCAGGCCGGCGGAGTCACGTCGAATTCGAGGTCCACGCTGCCGCGCGCCGGCAACGTCGCGCCCGATGCCGCGGGGCCGGCCCATTCCCACGTGCCCCAGGGGCTGATCAGGTGCGCCTCGACGGCCAGATCCGCACGGGCGTCGGTACCCACCGTCACCGATAGCCGCGCCGAGCCGCCGGCCGTGACGTCGACGGGCTCGGAACCGCGGATCAGGCGCAGCACGCAGAGATCGGCCGAATCGCCGACGGACACCACGCAGACGTCCTCGACTACCTGGCGCCACGCGGCGGGCATCGAACTCGCGTCGCTTCCCGTGACGGCCAGTTCGGCGCGCACCGGGTACAGGCCCGACGGGATGCCCGCCGGTACGACGAGCTCGATGTCGGTCTCCAAATGCTCCCCGGGCGGCAGCACGAACGGCAGCCCGTCCGGCGTCGCGGTCCAGCCGTCAGGACACACCAACCGAACGCGCCCGTGCAACGCCGCGTCACTGCAGTCGCTGGCCGCGGTAAGCCGAAGCAGCAGTCGCGAATTCGGTTCGGCATTCAGTTGCTGCGGGTGAAGGTGCGCCACGGCGGGCAGACCGCCGAGAGGGGCCGGCCCGCGGTTGTGCAGCCAGTACCGCGCGTAAAGGGGTTGAGCGGCTTCGGAATCCGGAGCCAGCAGAACGTTCTCGGCGTCGAGAAGCTTGGGCTGGTTGAGCCGGGTGAGGAAAGTTGCGATCTCGAAGCCGTGCAGCGTGAGGCCGCCGGTCTCCATGCTCTGCAGCCGCGGACGCTCGAGCAGGTCGACCCGGGACAGCGACGCGACTCGGCGTAGCCCGGACCGGATCGTCACGTCCGTTGTCGCTCCGAGGCTTTCGACGAGGCGCACCGCCACGCCCTCGGACGGGTCAACGTGCTGGGCGCTGCCGCCGACGAGTGGATTCCCAGCGGCTTTCAGTGCGGTCAACTGGACCGCGCCGGCGGGGTCCACTTCGAACAGCGAGCCGAAATGCGGTAATCCACCTGCTTTTTCGCCGCCACCGGCAACCGCCCGCAGGGGGTGGGAGAAGTCGGCGCTGCGGGCAGGTAGGCCGGCGCGACGCCAGTCGCCGTCGCCGGAGACAATCGCGTAGTCGAACGTGTGGGTCCAGTGCTGCAGCTGGAAGTTCGAACCATCCGGTGCGGTGCGCCGTGGCGGGTCGATCCAGACCCCAGACGGCCAGCCCGTGCACGACCGCATCAGCGACGTGTGCAGCGTGCCGTCGGAGTCGACCGCGAAGCCGGGCATGCCGCGGTTGAGCAGCGCGACAGTCCGCGACTCGAAGCGCTCGGTGTCGGTTGGCGCATCTTGGCTGACCACGATCTCGGCCTCCGCGAGGTCGCCGACCACCGCAGCGACCGCCTGGCCCAGTTCCGCCGCTGCAACCACCAGCACCGGCAGCGCGCGAACGCCACGCAGGTCGGCGTCCGGTACCCACTGGTCGGCAAGCGGAGCCGCCGCCGGCACCAGAACCCGGGCGGATCCGCCGGCGTACAGCTGCCTTTTGAGCTCGTCGGTGTAGACCGGGTCCGCGGCGGCCAAAACCTCGGCAGTGAAAGCGTTTTCGTCGGGCCCGCCGAGAACGATCCGGGTATCGGGCAGATTGGAGTCGACGTCGAGGGCGCCGTAGCGCGACTTGTCGGCGCTGCTGCAGGTCGCCGTCACGCCAGCGCGGGCCAGCGCAACCACCAGCTCGCGCGCCAGCGCCGACGCGCCCGGCTCCGTCGGCGTGACGACCTCGGCCACCGACACGGCTCGGAGGTGCCCGTTGACCCGGATGCGGACAGCCGACGACAGCCCGAACCAGCCGTACGCCGGATTGTCGAGCGTCCACGGATGCTGCGCCGCGTCGACGGCGGCTTCGCCACCGCGGTCGTGCATCAACCCGAAACCGCGGCCGATCACCGCGTCGCCCACCTCGCTCACCGGCAACGCGCCGGGCACGGGACACGGCCAACGCAGCCGCACCAGCTGGTCGGCGCCGGTGAACTCGTCGATCGTGGTCCGGCAGTCGACGCGCGCGACGCCGTGCCACAGCGTGACGGTCTGGGTGTAGCGCATCTGGTCACCGATCCCGCCGCGCACCAAGATCCGCTGTCCCAGCGGGCCGCGGTACGCCTGCACCGAATCCGCCCCGGCCGCCGACGAACAGGTCACCGGCCCCTTCGGCACCAGGTGCCACGGTCCCTCGCCGGAGCGCGGATGCGCGGGGTACTCCTCGTACACCGCCAGCTCGTTGCCCACCCGGCCCTCGGCAATGAGCTCCTGCTCCGCCTGGAGCTCGACCAGCGACGACACCGCGCCGCCGCGCGCGGGGTCCACGGTCAGCCGATAATGCTCGTTGGCAATCTCGTTGCCGGGCAACCACTCCCAGGCCGTCGCAGCGTCCGACGGCTGCAGTCGGTACGCGCGCCAGCCCAGTGACGGCACGTCGCGCGCCAACCAGCTCACCGACGTGCCGTCGTGCTCGACAAGTACGGGCACCTCGGTGCCGTCGGTGGCGTCGAACACCCGGACACCCGGTCCGAGCGGCTCCGGCAGCCGCGCGGTGACGATGTCGGTTCGATTGTGCACCAACGGGTTCCACACCACCACGGAGCCGTCCACGACGCTGGACAGCAGCCTCAGCGCATTGTCGCGCGTCGTGACACCGAGCTCCCATGCGTCACGCCAGCCGGTCAGCAGGTCGAGGTACACCTGGTCGGACTCCGATCCCGTGATCCCGTCGTGGTGGGCGCCGTAGGCCAGCTGCACCCACGCCTTCGCCAAAGCCGGCTGGGGGTACCTCGCGCCGCCGAGCAGGCTGGCGAACACCGCGAACCGCTCGGCGTCGAGCACCGCATTCTCCGCCGCGCGGTTGGCCTGCTTGGTGTCGATGTACGACACGTCCTTGCCGGTGTAAATCGGGTTCATGTCCCGGGTCTGCGGGGAGGGCTGCGCGCCCGTGGCGTCGAGTTCTGTTCGCACCGCTGCAAAGAACTCGCGGGGCAGCGCGCAGACGAATCTCGGCCAGGTGTAGCGGACATTCCAGTCGCGGTGGATGTCGGTCACCCACTTGTTCGGCGGCGTGTAGTCGGTGCCGACCGGCAGGAACACATTCCGGGTCAGCGCAACGGTTTTCAGCGTGCGGAACAGTTGCAACGCCTCGGCCTCGGCCTCGGTGAGCGTCGGTGCGGAATCCAGCGACCAGCCTGCGCCGTAGTGCGCGGGCATGTAGTGAGTGAGCAGGCCGTGCCCCGACGGCGCGATCCACTCGAACTCGCTGGCGAACTGCATGCGACGCGGGTCGCCGGCGCTGGAGATCGGCCCCCACTGGTGATGGGGCCCGCGGGCCCACGAACTGGACGTCAGCCCCGCGTCGGCGGCGATGCCGGGAAACTGCGGGTCGTGTCCGAACACGTCCAGCTGCCACGCCGTCGCGGGATCTGCACCCAGGTTGTCGCGCTGAAAACCCATGCCGTGCACAAAGTTCCGGATCGTCGTCTCGGCGCTGGTCAGGTTGGTGTTCGGCTCGTTGTAGGCACCGCCCATGATTTCGACGCGGTCGTCGGCGATCATGCGGCGCAGGTCCGCGCGGTCTTCCGGGTAGGTGTCCCAGTAGGGTTTGAGGTAGTCGACCTCGGCCAGCACGAACTTGTACTCCGGCTCGCGGCGCGCCATCTCCAGATGCGCGCGCACCAGGCCGAACCCGTGCATCTGGCGGTCAGGTGGGTCCGCGGTCCACACGCTGGTGTAGGCACCCTGCGTGTTCCACCACACCGGGTCGTAGTGGAAGTGGCTGATCATGAACATCGTCCAGCCTGGCTCCGCGACGGTGAACCGGAACGGGGTCGTCGTGCCGGCGGTGACCACGCGCGCGTCGCGCTGTTCGCCGGGGACGGCGTCGACGACGTCGACGGGCACCTCGGCGGTGCCGTCGGCATACCGCGGCTCCCCCGCGGTGGTGAGGCGGTCGCCCTCCACTCGTAGCGGCCCCGGGCTGCCGGAAAACGTCACGCGCACCAGTTGCAGCGGTGCATCCGGCGGTCCAACGAACAGTTCCGTCGATTCCGCGGCGATGACGTGCACGCCCAAAGGCTACGGGTCAGCCCCGCGACACGTCCGCGACGAGCGCGCGGTGATCCGAGATCGGCATCAACGGCCCCGAGCAGCGGTCCACGCGCAGTGCGGCGGCGTCGGTGAGGATGTGGTCGAGCTGGCGGTCGGGCGCGTCCGCCGGAAACGTCGGCGCTTCGGCGAGCGGGCGCAGCCCGGTCCAGCGTCGCGGGGCGGGCGGTGCCATGTTGAGGTCGCCCATCAGCACCCTCGGGCCGTCGAAGCCGCGCAGGTCGCGGATCAGCCGCCGCAGTTGCACGCGGTTCCAGCCCGGCACGAACGACAGGTGGGTGGTCGCGACGGTGAGCGGACCCAGTGGGGAGTCCAGCCGGGCAATCACGGCTGCGCGGGGTTCTTCGTCGACGACCTGCACCCGATTCGGCCCGGGCAGATACATCGGGAACCTCGTCGGGATGCGGGGCAGGCGCACCACCTGCCAGCTCTCGGCCGGAAAGCGCGACAGCAGCGCAATGCCGTACGCGGCGGCGCCCGGCTGCTCCTCGCCTGTGGCGGCCATCCACGTCGCGCCGGGCGTACCGGAGATCGCCGCGACGAACCGGTGGCTGACGGCACCCATTGCCTCGGCGGCGACCGCCGTCAGGTCCGTCATCCCCGAACGCGGCTGGTCGCAGTCAACCTCTTGCAACGCAAGCACATCCGCGTCGAGCTGCTTCACGGATGCGGCCAGCCGGTCCAGCTCCACCACACCGTCGTGAACGCTGCGTCCATGCAGGATGTTGAAAGTGGCCAGCCTCATGGGTACTCCTTACCCGAAATGACTCCAAACCCATCTTTGCCATCGCGAAACGACGATTTGCGCAACGCGCTGAAGCGTGCGGCGTCGGCGCTGAAGGCCAACGGCCCGGACTTCGCGCTGGGCGGCAGCTACGCATTGTGGGTGTACGGCGGGCCGGAGCCGGTGCACGACGTGGACTTCGTGGTCGCCGAGGCGGACGTGGAAGCTGCGGCCACGGCACTTCAGGACGCGGGTTTCCGCATCGAGCGCACGCCCGAGGACTGGTTGTTCAAGGCCTGCGCGGCAGACGAATTCGTAGTCGACGTGCTGCACCGGCTCAACGGCGTGCCGGTGGACAAGGAGACGATCCACTCGGCCGAGGTCTACGAAGTGCTCGCGGTTGCGATGCCCGTGCTGTCGGCGACGCACGTGGTGACCGAGAAGCTGTGCGCGCTGAACGAGCACCACTGCGACTTCGCCGCGCTGTTGCCCGGTGTCCGCGCGGTTCGCGAACGCGTCGATTGGGACCGGGTGCGTGCGGACACGGCGAGCAACGACTTCGCGGCGGCGTTCTTGGTGCTGACAGACCGGCTGGGCATCACGTCCTGACCGAGGCTCGGCGCAAACGCTCGGCCGCCGTGCCGGCGTCGGCCACCTCGGCCGACTCAAGCACCTCGAAGGCGGCGCCCACCATCGCCAGATAGATCCGTCCGCTAGCGGTGGCAGTCTGATGACGTGGACACCACCACGCAGCTGACCGACCAACTCGACGTCCATTGGCACAGCCAGCTGCGCCCCGCGTCGACGGGCGTGCGCAGCCTGGCCGCGGCGGCGCTGGCCACCCCGTGCGGCCCGGCCGAAGGGCAGTACGCGGAGTATCCGCTGGCCGCGCTCGTCCTGCACATCAACCGCGAGGTCATCCACCACGGCGCCGAAATAGCGTGCGTCCGTGATTTTTACGTCCACTCCAACTAGAAGGGAACAGTCAATGCCCGCCCTCGCCGCGCCCGTCGCCGACGAACGCAACGCGTTGCGTGAATTCGTCGCATACCACCAGAGCGCATACTTCGCCGTCGCCTACGGACTGACCGATGAGCAGGCGCGGTCGTCGCCGTCGGCCAGTGCGCTGTCGATCGGCGGCTTGATCAAACACGCGACGGGCGTCCAGCGGACGTGGATGCAGCGGGTCACGGCGGCGCCCGAGCCGCCCGCCCGCGACGCCCGGTCGTTCGAGGAACGCCGGGCCGCGTTCGCCGGCGAGTTCGTGATGCGCGAGGACGAGACGCTGCAGCAGGTGCTCGATGCGTTCGCCGCGCAGAACGGCTGAAGCCCAGGACACTAGAGCCGGGGAACCAGCTCGCCGAGAACACAGTTGTTGACGGATCCCCGCCGCGATTTCCGTCAACAAGTGTGTTCTCGGCGCGCCATTACAAGCGGATGATGGTCCGGGTGGACCCGCCGCAGCCAGATTATGAAAACGATAAGAAGGTTTGGCACACTGCCTCTATGAGCTCTACCAAGCATCGCGAGGTTGCCAAGCTCGACAGTGTGCCGCTTTTCACCGAGGCCGCGCGTATCGGAGCGACCGGCTGGCACGTAACCAGAGCCGCCGGCCGGGTGGCCGGCAACCTGCTAAACAAGGGCCGCTGGCAACAGAAAGTCGTCACCCAGGTTCCGCATGTCTTCGCCGACCTCGGCCCGACCTACGTGAAATTCGGGCAGATCATCGCCTCCAGCCCGGGCGCGTTCGGCGAACCGCTGAGCCGCGAGTTCCGCAGCCTGCTCGACGCGGTGCCCCCGGCCGATCCCGACGAAGTGCACAAGCTGTTCGTCGAGGACCTCGGCCGGGATCCCGCCGAGCTGTTCGCCAAGTGGGACGACCAGCCGTTCGCGTCGGCGTCGATCGCCCAGGTCCACTACGCCACCCTGCACAGCGGCGAGGAGGTCGTCGTCAAGATCCAGCGCCCGGGCATCCGCCGCCGGGTGGCCGCGGATCTTCAGATCCTCAAGCGCGGGGCGCAGATCGTGGAGCTGGCCAAGCTGGGCCGGCGCTTGTCCGCGCAGGACGTCGTCGCGGACTTCGCCGACAACCTGGCCGAGGAACTGGACTTCCGGCTCGAGGCGCAGTCGATGGACGCCTGGGTCGCTCACATGCACGCCTCGCCGCTCGGTAAGAACATCCGGGTGCCGCAGGTGTACTGGGACCTCACGAGCGAGCGGGTGCTGACGATGGAGCGGGTGGACGGCATCCGCATTGACAACGCCGCCGCGATCCGCAAGGCCGGGTTCGACGGCACCGAGCTGGTGAAGGCGCTGTTGTTCTCCGTGTTCGAGGGCGGGCTGCGGCACGGGCTGTTCCACGGCGACCTGCACGCCGGCAACCTGTACGTCGACCACGACGGCAAGATCGTGTTCCTGGACTTCGGGATCATGGGCCGCATCGACCCGCGCACACGCTGGCTGCTGCGCGAGCTGGTGCATGCGCTGCTGGTGAAGAAGGACCACGCCGCGGCCGGCAAGATCGTCGTGCTGATGGGCGCGGTCGGCACCACGAAACCGCAGGCGCAGGCGGCCAAGGATCTGGAGAAGTTCGCCACCCCGCTCACGATGACGTCGCTCGGCGACATGAGCTACGCCGAGATCGGCAAGCAGCTCTCGACGCTGGCCGACGCCTACGACGTGAAGCTGCCGCGCGAGCTGGTGTTGATCGGCAAGCAGTTCCTCTACGTCGAGCGCTACATGAAGCTGCTGGCGCCGAAGTGGCAGATGATGTCCGACCCCGAGCTCACCGGCTACTTCGCGAACTTCATGGTCGAGGTCAGCAGAGAACACAAAGACGAGCTGGAGGTCTAGCTTGCAGACCCGCACCGGCACCGCCCCGTCGGGGGACGTCGAGATCCACTACGAGGACATGGGTGACCCCAACCACCCGGCCGTGCTGCTGATCATGGGCCTGGGAGCGCAAATGTTGTTGTGGCGCAAGGAGTTTTGCGAGAAGCTCGTCGACCAGGGCCTGCGCGTGATCCGTTACGACAACCGCGACGTCGGGCTGTCCACCAAGATGCAGGGCCGTCGTCACCGTGGGTCGATCGCGCCCAAGATGGTCCGGCACTTCTTCGGCGCGCGCAACCCGTCGGTTTACGCCCTCGAGCACATGGCCGACGACGCCGCCGCCCTGCTGGACCACCTCGCTGTCGACAGAGCGCACGTGGTCGGCGCGTCGATGGGCGGGATGATCGCGCAGGTCTTCGCCGCCCGGCACAAGCCCCGCACCCACACGCTGGCCGTCATCTTCTCCAGCAATAACCGGCCACTGCTGCCACCGCCCGGGCCGAAGCACCTGCTGGCCATCCTGCAGAAGCCGAAGGACAGCTCGCGCGAGGCGATCGTCGAGAACGCGATCCGGGTGAACAAGATCATCGGCAGCCCCGGTTATCCGCGCAGCGACGACGCGATCCGCGCCGAGGCCATCGAGGGTTACGAGCGCTCGTACTACCCGGCCGGCTTCGCCCGGCACTTCGGCGCGATTCTGGGCACCGGCAGCCTGCTGCGCTACAACCGCCAGATCGAAGTGCCGACCGTCGTGCTGCACGGCAAGGCGGACAAGCTGATGCGGCCGGTCGGCGGTCGGGCGGTGGCCGGCGCGATCCGCGGTGCACGGATGGTGATGTACGACGGCATGGGCCATGAGCTGCCCGAGGAGTTGTGGGACGACATCGTCGGTGAGCTGAAGACCAACTTCTCGGCGCCACGCCGCTGAGTTTTCGAGGCCGCAGCACCATCGACTACCATTTCCGCTCGAACGCGTCGGCGCCTGCTGCGTCGTCGGGGACCGCGGTGGCGGCCCTCAAGAGCCAGAAAGGCAATTCGAGAAATATGGCGCAACCTCCGCCTGACTGCCTGGAACCGCATTTCGACGATGTGCAGGCGCACTATGACCTGTCCGACGACTTCTTCCGTATGTTCCTCGATCCGTCGCAGACCTACAGCTGCGCGTTCTTCGAGCGGGACGACATGTCGCTCGAGGAGGCGCAGACCGCCAAGATCGACCTGTCGCTGGCCAAGCTGGGCCTGCAGCCGGGCATGACGCTGCTCGACGTCGGCTGCGGCTGGGGCGCCACGATGATGCGCGCGGTCGAGAAGTACGACGTGAACGTCGTCGGGCTGACGTTGTCGAAGAACCAGCAGGCGCACGTTCAGACGTTGTTCGACAACTCCTCGAGCCCCCGGTCGAAACGGGTGCTGCTGCAGGGCTGGGAGCAGTTCGACGAACCGGTGGACCGGATCGTGTCGATCGGCGCATTCGAACACTTCGGCCAGGACCGCTACGACGACTTCTTCCAGACCTCCCACGGCCTGCTGCCAGACGACGGCGTGATGCTGCTGCACACGATCACGTCGCTGACGATGAAGCAGGCGCTGGACCGCGGTGTCCCGCTGACGTTCGAACTGGCCCGGTTCGTGAAGTTCATCATGACCGAGATCTTCCCGGGCGGGCAGCTGCCGACGATCGAGATGGTTCAGGAGCGCGCGACGGACGCCGGCTTCACCGTCACCCGCACTCAATCGCTGCAGCCGCACTACGCCAGGACACTCGACATCTGGGCGGAGGCGCTTCAGTCTCGCCGCGACGAGGCGATCGCCATTCAGTCCGAAGAGGTCTACGACCGCTACATGCGCTATCTCACCGGTTGCGCCAAGGGTTTTCGCACCGGCAACAGCGACGTCAATCAATTCACGTTGAAGAAGCAGGAGAACCACAATGGCTGACCAGAAGACCGACCAGAACGCCGACCAGAAGGCCGACAAGAGGTTTACGAAGGTCGGCGATGACATGAAGCCGCACTTCGAGGACATCCAGGCCCACTACGATCTGTCCGACGACTTCTTCGGGGTTTTCCAGGATCCGACCCGCAAGTACAGCTGCGCGTATTTCACCGGACCCGACGTCACGCTGTCGGAGGCGCAGCTCGCCGACGTCGATCTGAACCTCGACAAGCTGGACCTAAAGCCCGGGATGACGTTGCTGGACATCGGCTGCGGCTGGGGTGTGACGCTGAAGCGGGCGATCGAGAAGTACGACGTCAACGTCATCGGTCTGACCTTGTCGAAGAACCAGCAGGCTTACTGCACGCAGCTGCTCGACCAGCTCGGCAGCGAGCGCAAGCACCAGGTGCGGCTGGAGGGCTGGGAGCAGTTCCACGAGCCCGTCGACCGGATCGTGTCGATCGAGGCGTTCGAGCACTTCGGCTTCGAGCGCTACGACGACTTCTTCAAGAACTGCTTCGACATCCTGCCCGACGACGGCCGGATGACCATCCAGAGCAGCGTCGGCTACCACCCATTCGACCTGGCCGACCAGGGCAAGAAGCTGACGTTCGAGCTGGCCCGCTTCATCAAGTTCATGATCACCAAGATTTTCCCCGGCGGTCGGCTGCCCACCACGAAGATGATGATCGAGCACGGCGAGAAGGCCGGGTTCGTGGTGCCCGAGGCCAAGTCGCTGCGCACGCACTACATCAAGACGCTCGGACTGTGGGCCGACGCGCTGGAACGCAGCCGGGACACGGCGATCGCGGCGACCAGCGAAGAGAACTACAACGACTACATGCGGTACCTGAAGGGCTGCCAGTACTACTTCATCGACGAGAGCATCGACGTCAGCCTGGTGACGTACCTGAAGCCAGGCGCCGCGGCCTAGTTACGCCGCTGCCTGCTGCCCGTCGTTGGACGACGGCGGGGTGCCCTGCTGCTCGCCAGCGCCCGAGTCGGCCCCAGCGCCCGAGTCGGCCGTGGTCTCCGTGACCGCCTGACCGTTCTGCGCTCCCCGCAGCTTCGGGAAGAGGTCGGTGACGCGTGGCAGCGACGGGTTGCCCAGCTTCGGCAGCTTCGGTGACGTAACCGAGCCGATGGCCGGTTTCGGCAGCTTCGGCAGCTTGAACGCCGGATTCGAGGACCCGTCGGCGTCCGGCTTCGGCTGCCGTGGGGCGGCGTCGACCACCGGCTTCGGGTCGGCGTTGACGTCGGTATCCGGCTTCTGGGCGACCCCCAGATCGGCGTCGGCGTTGACGTCGGTATCCGGCTTCTGGGCGACCCCCAGATCGGCGTCGGCGTTGACGTCGGTATCCGGCTTCGGGTCGATCTTCAGCGGGTTCGCCAGCACGGAGGCGTCGGGCAGGTGGCGCCTGAACGGGGTTTTCGGATCCGGCTTCGATGGCTCGGTCTGAGCGGCCTGCTCGGTTTGAGCGATCTTCGCGCTGTTGTCCGCCACCGTCGCCAACATCGACGATGGTCCACTCGGCCCCAGTGGCGACACCGGAGCCGGCGCCGACGACGCCGAGCCGGTGATGTCGTGGATGAACGCTTCGATGCCTTGCCCGGCCGCGACGACGAGGTCGACCGCGAGCTTGATCGGGTTGAAGATCGGGATCACGTTGAGCGTCCTCGGGATCCCGGGGTTGGTCACCCGGTCGTAACCGAGGTCGATCAGCACCTTCAAGAAGGGCTGGACCAGATCGACGAACGGCTTCACAAACGGCGTGGTGCCGGTCGCATTGGCGAGATCCATGACCGGTTGCAGAAGCGGCAGCGTGCCCTGCCACGGGATCAAGACGAACGTCGCATCCTGATAGGTCCGGCAATTGGAGCCAGGGCCCTCCGTGCAGTTCGACAGGAGACCGTCGATTGTCTGGGCCAATGTCGCATCCGTGTAGCCGTACGGCAGTGTGTCGGTGGGGTCGTTGCTGTTGGGCGCCAGGTAGTAGCCGTGGACGTATTGGAACGCGAACAGCGCGTTAGCGACCGCCAGCGGGTTCCACCAGTTCAGTGGTGCATCGCCGACCGGGTCGTACTCGAACACGTAGTTGGTGCTCTTGATTCCGATGTCGGTGGGCAGCTGTGGACCGAACGTGACGTTGAGAATCGGGATGGTCAGGCCCGGCAGGAAATTGAACCGCGCCCACAACCCGTTCGGGTTGCCGATGTTGCCGATCGTGACCACGTCGAACTGGTCTTTGTTGGTGACGTTGGCGAGGTTGTACATCTCCTCGGTGACCACCTGCCCGCCCTGGGAGTAGCCGAACATGGTGATGCGGGTATTCGGGTCGGCCTGTAGCACGTTGATTATTTCGGAATTGAGGTTCGCGACGCCTTCATCCACCGATTCGTTCCAGGTCGCGCACGACAATCCCGGGCACCAGCCCGGTAACGGAATCGGCCAGAACGACGCGGGGTAGGGAATGCCCTCGAGGACGCACCCATTCGTCGACGTGCATGAGAAGGGCGTCGAATCGGTGGCCGGTCCGATAAATCGGTCGGCAGCGTTTTCCTTGTAGCCCATCACCGCGTTCGGCGGAACGATGTTGTGGGTTCCGGTGCCCGGCACGATCAGCGCGGTGGCCGCCAGCGTGATCGCCGACGTCATGACCGCCGCCACGCCGACGAAGACGGCGCTCAGGAACGCCAGGAAAGCAAGAATCGTTGCGCGAGTCGCTTTACGCATGCGTAAGAGAAAATCACACGGCCGCAGCTTGCCGCAGCCGATCCGCAAACTATTTCATGTTTGCCAACACCTTTCGCTTGCAACAGCCGCCGGGGCGCAGCGGCGCCGCTTCCCGGCGCGGCCGAGACCCCGCCTACCATGACGCCATGGCTGACGGTCGTCTCGCTGATCCAGATCGCACACTCGGCACCGACCCACGGTCTGACCCGCGCATGATCGCGGCTCTCGCCCCGTTCGGTCTCGACGGCCTTCTGCCGCTTCCGCCGGTGACACCCGATTCACCACTACCTGACCGTCTTGCATTTGCCACGCAGTCCGAAGAAGTCATCGTTGCGATGCTGACCGCCCTTGCCGAGAGGGCCCCGGCGGCAGACGGCGTGACGACCGAAGCCCTCACGATCAAGGGCGATGGCGGCAATGACGTGACGCTGTACATCAGCAAGCCATCCGCCGCTGCACCGTTGTTGCCGTGCATATTCCACATCCATGGCGGCGGCATGGCGTTCGGCAGCGCCACGGATCTCGGCTACGTCCGCTGGCGTGACAACCTCGCCGCCACCGGCCTGGTGGTCGTCGGCGTCGAGTTCCGCAACAGTGCCGGCAAACTGGGCCCACACCCCTATCCGGCCGGTCTGAACGACTGCGCAGCCGGCCTACGCTGGACCGCCGAGCATCTCGGCGATCTGGACGCCTCCCACATCGTCGTGTCGGGCGAATCGGGCGGTGGCAATCTCACACTTGCCGTCACCCACAAGGCCAAGCGCGAAGGGTGGCTGCACGCGATCGCCGGCGTTTACGCGCAGTGCCCATACATCTCGAACCGGTACCTCGAACGACCCGACGAACTTCCCTCGCTCAAGGAAAACGCCGGCTACATCTTTAGCTGCATGGAGATGGCGGCAAACGCGTCGATTTATGACCCAGGTAACCAGGACACGGGTGACCCTGCATGCTGGCCCGGTAACGCGACCGAGGCCGATCTGCAGGGAATGCCGCCGCACGTGATCTCCGTCAACGAACTCGACCCGCTACGCGACGAGGGATTGCTTTACTATCGCCGGCTGCTGCGCGCGGACGTGCCCGCGGTCGGCCGTATAGTCGCGGGCACCTGCCACGCCGGCGACATGATGTGCGCTGCCACGATGCCCGACGTGTACGGCGCCACCGTGCGCGACATCAGCGGCTTCGCGCACTCGCTCAGCTAGCTTCTTCCCGCCGAATGCGGACTTATTGCACGCGATCCGCGAAAAACCGTGCAACAAGTCCACGTTCGACGCGCAGAAGCGTTAGGCCTCGGCGAAGTTTCGCGTCACCGCCGGATCCACCGGGATGCCCGGACCCGTGGTCGTCGACACGGTGATCTTCTTCAGGTAGCGGCCCTTCGACGCGGTCGGCTTGGCCCGCAGCACCTCGTCGAGGGCGGCGCCGTAGTTCTCGACGAGCTTGCTCTCGTCGAACGACGCCTTACCGATCACCAGATGCAGGTTGGCCTGCTTGTCGATGCGGAAGTTGATCTTGCCGCCCTTGATGTCGGCGACTGCCTTGGCGACATCGGGGGTGACGGTGCCGGTCTTCGGGTTCGGCATCAGGCCGCGCGGGCCGAGGATGCGGGCGATGCGGCCGACCTTGGCCATCTGGTCCGGCGTTGCGATCGCAGCGTCGAAGTCCAAGAACCCGCCCTGGATCCGCTCGATGAGGTCGTCGCTGCCGATGATGTCGGCCCCGGCCGTCTCCGCTTCAGAAGCCTTGTCCCCCACCGCAAAAACCGCGACGCGCGCGGTCTTGCCCGTTCCGTTCGGCAGGTTGACGGTGCCGCGCACCATCTGGTCGGCCTTGCGCGGGTCGACGCCGAGCCGGATGGCAACCTCGACGGTGGCATCCTGGTTCTTCGACGACGTCTCCTTGGCCAGCTTCACCGCGGCCATCGGCGCGTACAGCTGGCTACGGTCCACCTGCTCCGCGGCGGCCCGATATGCCTTGCTCTTCTTGCTCATTGCGATCTCCCAATCATTTTGTCGGAGTTGTGGTCAGTGATGATGCTCTTCGCGCGAGCCCTCATCGGCCGGGCCGAAGCTGGCCCTCCCACGGGTCTGGACTACTGGACCGTGATGCCCATCGACCGGGCCGTGCCGGCGATGATCTTGGCAGCGGCGTCGATGTCGTTGGCGTTGAGGTCTTCCTTCTTGGTCTCGGCGATCTCGCGGACCTGGTCCCACGACACCGTCGCGACCTTGTTGCGGTGCGGCTCGGGCGAACCCTTGTCCACGCGGGCCGCCTTGAGCAACAGCTTCGCCGCGGGCGGGGTCTTCAGCTTGAAGTCGAAGCTGCGGTCCTCGTAGACCGTGATCTCCACGGGAACTACGTTGCCGCGCTGGTTCTCGGTTGCGGCATTGTAGGCCTTGCAGAACTCCATGATGTTGACGCCGTGCTGGCCGAGGGCCGGACCGACCGGCGGCGCAGGGTTGGCCTGCCCGGCCTGGATCTGCAGCTTGATGAGCCCGGCGACCTTCTTTTTCGGGGCCATGGTGAGTTCCTTTCGACTTGTCAGATTTCGGCGCGCCTACCGTCGCTGGGCGCACGTTTGCGCGCCAAAATCGCTTAGATCTTTTCGACCTGGGTGAAGGTCAACTCGACTGGTGTTTCGCGGCCGAAGATCGATACCAGCACCTTGAGCTTCTGCTGTTCGGCGTTGACCTCGCTGATCGACGCGGGCAACGTCGCGAATGGGCCGTCCATGACGGTGACGGACTCGCCGACCTCGAAGTCAACCTCGATCGGAGCCCGTTCGATTCCCCCGGTTTCGGCAGCGGCGCCGGCCGCCGCGGCCTTCGCCGTCTTCTTCGCGGCACCCTGCGGCAGCAAGAACTTCACCACGTCGTCGAGCGACAGGGGCGACGGCCGCGACGTTGCGCCGACGAACCCGGTGACGCCCGGGGTGTTGCGTACCGCCGACCACGAGTCGTCGGTCAGGTCCATGCGGACCAGGATGTAGCCGGGCAGAACCTTGCGGTTCACCTGCTTGCGCTGGCCGTTCTTGATCTCGGTGACCTCTTCGGTGGGCACTTCCACCTGGAAGATGTAGTCGCCGACGTCGAGGTTCTGCACCCGGGTCTCGAGGTTGGCCTTCACCTTGTTCTCGTAGCCGGCGTAGCTGTGGATCACGTACCACTCGCCGGGCTTGGTGCGCAGGTCGGCCTTCAGAGCTTCTGCGGGTTCCAGCTCCTCTTCCGGAGCTGCTTGCCCGGCCTCTTCGACGGCGACCTCATCGCTGCCTTGATTCTCTTCGCGCAAGCGCTCATCGCTGCCTTGATTCTCTTCGCGCAAGCGCTCATCGCTGCCTTGATTCTCTTCGCGCAAGCGCTCATCGACGGCCTGTCCCGCAGGCAAGTCGGCGCCGGGCTGCTCATCGGAGAAGCCCTCGACGCCGTCAGGGGTTGTCACGGTCCTTGTCCTTCCCTACCTCAGCTTGAATGCCCATTCACCGGCGAACACACCCCGCACGAGCCCGGCGAAGCCGACGTCGACGACGAAGATCAGCGCGACCATGAAGACCAGGAAGACCAACACCACCGCCGTGTAGTTGACCATCTGCTTGCGGTTCGGCCAGATGACCTTGCGGAGCTCGGCGACAACCTGCTTGAGGTAGTTCCACACGAACGCCAGCGGATTGCGCCGGACCTTGTCCGGGCCGGTCTTCTTGGCCGTCTTGGCCTTTCTCTTGGCCCGATCCTTGGTTTCGCCGGCCTTCTCGATCGGCTCAGCCTCGACGGGCTCGGTCACCTGCCGTGACCGCTTGCCGGTGGGACGCAGCGGCCGAGTGGCAATTGCGGTCCGACCACCGCTGGTGGTGGTGTCGTCGCCGTCGCCTGCGGCGCCGGCAGCCTCGCGCTCGTCGCTCACCGCATGCCCTTCCGCTCGTGTGTTGTGTGTCCACCATCCAGTGTCCACGATCGATCCGTATTCAGTTCAGCAGGGGCGACAGGACTTGAACCTGCAACCTGCGGTTTTGGAGACCGCTGCTCTGCCACTTGAGCTACGCCCCTCGAGGTTGGCAGGCCAACCTGTTCGCTCCGGGGTTCACACAATTCGCGCGCTCCCCGTGCGGTCGATTTCTCACCGACGGACAGCGCGCTGAAGTGGGGAAACCCCGAGGTCCGAGTGTACATCGGCGCACAAGCGAGTTACTAATCCGACAACGCGGCTACGTGCCGACGGCCGCCCTGACGACCTGACCGGTCTCCGGATCCCATTTCACCGAGATCGAGTTGTCGCCCTCGTGGCCCATCATCGTGGTGAAGGACTCCATGATGAGTTCGCCGTTTTCGTCTTCGAGGATGTTTCGGGTGACGACGATGTCGGCTCCGAACCGCTCGTCCACCGACTGGACGTACATCGTCCCGAACAGCTTGTCACCGGCCCGGATCGGCCTGTGGAAGAGGAACTTCTGGTCCACCTGGACGATCTGCATCGTCTCCATGCCGACATCGACGTGCTGGAAGAAGTGCCGCTGGATCATCACTGCGAAGATCGCCGAAAACGTCAGCGGGGCGACGAGGCTGTCGTAACCGAGTGCGGCTGCGGCCTCATCGTCATGAGAGCCGGGGTCGAAAGCCTTGACCGCAGCGGCGTACTGGCGGATCTGTTCGCGGCTGACTTCGAAGTAGTCGGGATACTTCCAGACCATCCCGCGGACGTCGGTCTTGAGCGGCATCGGCTACGCCAGCTTCGCGGTCGCGACGGCTCGGCCGAAGATCTTCTTTCCGCCCGTGGTGGCCGACAGCGCGATCGTCACCGACTTGGTCTCCGGATCGGCAGACTTGACCCGTCCGCTGAACACGATGTCGGCACCCTTGCCGTCGTTCGGCACCGGCACCACGGCCGTGAACCGGACGTTGTACTCGACGACCGCACCCGGGTCGCCGACCCAAGAGGTCACATAGCCGCCACCCAAGCCCATGGTCAGCATGCCGTGGGCGATCGCGGTGTCCAGCCCGACCTGCTTGGCGATGTCGTCGTCCCAGTGGATCGGGTTCAGGTCGCCCGAGACGCCGGCGTAGTTGACCAGGTCTTGGCGGGTCAGCGTGATCACCTTCTCCGGCAGCTGGTCACCAACCTTCACCGAATCGAATTCACGCAATGCCATTGCTGAAGCCCTCTTCTCCATCTTCTCCATCTTCGTCGCTGCGACCCACCAGCGTTGTGTAGGTTTCCTGAACCAGTTCGCCGTCCTCGTTGGTGACGAGGTTCTTGGTCACGATGGTGTCCGTGCCGAACGACTGGCGCAATGAGTCGACGTAGACGTCGCAGTAGAGGCGGTCCCCGACCTTGATCGGCTTCAGCAACTTGAGCACTTGGTCGACCTGGATAATCTTCGCATCCGTGATGGCGATGTTGGCGTCAGCGAAGAACGCCGACTGCGCCTGGTAGCCGAATACCGAGATGAACGTCAGCGGGGCCAACAGCCCGTCGTAGCCGAGCTCGGCGGCCGCCTCGTCCTGGAAGTACGCGGGATCGTCGTTCTTGACGGCGAAGGCGTACTCGCGGATTTTTTCCCGGCCGACCTCGTAGTAGTCGGGATAGCGGTAATGCATCCCGACGATCTTGTCGGACAAAGACACAGGTGGTGAACCCTACCTCAGCGGGTTTCTTTGTGCGCTTGGTGCTTGCCGCAATTGGGGCAGAACTTCTTGAGTTCGAGCCGATCGGGATCGTTGCGGCGATTCTTCTTGGTGATGTAGTTGCGGTGTTTGCACACTTCGCACGCCAAGGTGATTTTCGGCCGGATGTCCGTACTGGAGGCCACGTCAGTTGCCCTTCTTCGTTGCTCGTTCTTCGTTGCACGCAGTGTTGTAGCGGTGTTGTAGCGATGGCCGGACTCGAACCGGCGACCTAACGATTATGAGTCGTTCGCTCTAACCGACTGAGCTACATCGCCTTGTGATGAGGCACCGCCAGTCAGCCCGGCGCGTCCACCGAGCCCCCTAACGGAATCGAACCGTTGACCTTTTCCTTACCATGGAAACGCTCTGCCGACTGAGCTAAGGGGGCCTGACCCGGCTATTAGGCCCTGTAGAGGGTACAGCGTGGCTGGCTTGCCCGCCAAACAGCGGGTGAGGCCTCGCCGCCGGGGGTGGCTATGTTCGAACTGCCCGCCTCCCAGCGACAATTTCGCCCTAGATTGAGTGCCATGACGGAAGGCGGCGCGACCCGGGTCGCCGTGTACATCGACTTCGACAACATCGTGATCTCACGGTACGACCAGGTGCACGGTCGCAACTCCTTCCAGAAAGACAAAGCCAAGGGGCTGCAGGCCGACAAACTCGCGAAGGCGAGGGTCGATGTCAGCGCGATCATCGACTTCGCGTCGTCGTTCGGGACGCTGGTACTCACCCGCGCGTACGCGGACTGGTCGGCTGACCTCAACGCCGACTACAGCGGACAGCTGGTCGCGCGGGCGGTTGATCTGGTGCAGTTGTTCCCGGCTGCGGCCTACGGCAAGAACGGCGCGGACATCCGGCTCGCGGTCGACGCGGTCGAGGACATGTTCCGCCTTCCGGATCTGACGCACGTCGTGATCGTCGGCGGCGACTCCGACTACATTGCGCTCGCGCAGCGCTGCAAGCGCCTGGGCCGGTACGTCGTGGGTATCGGGGTGGCCGGCTCGAGCAGCGGATCGCTGGCCGCCGCATGCGACGAGTTCGTCACCTACGACGCGTTGCCCGGCGTGCCCAGCCCGCCGAAGGAGACGGCGAAAAAGCCGTCACAGCGCCCGCAGGACTCGCAGAAGGCGGCGACCAATCTCCTGGAGCGGGCGCTGCGGATCGGGCTGCAGAAGGACGACACGGACTGGCTGCACAACTCGGTGGTCAAAGCGCAGATGAAGCGGATGGATCCGTCGTTCAGCGAAAAGTCTTTGGGATTCCGCTCTTTCAGCGACTTCTTGAGGTCTCGCAGCGAGGTCGTCGACCTCGACGAGAGCAGCACCACCCGGATGGTGCGGCTGCACACCGACGCTAACTGAACGCAGTTTCCGTCGGTGGCAGCCGCCTTCGTACGCTGAACCCATGGCCACCGACGATCGCCTGTACTTCCGCCAGCTGCTCTCCGGCCGCGACTTCGCCCAGAGCGACGTCATCGCAAGCCAGATGCGCAACTTCGCCTACCTGATCGGTGACCGCGAGACGAAGGACTGCGTGGTCGTCGACCCGGCGTACGCCGCCGGCGACCTCATCGACGCGCTCGAACAGGACGGCATGCGCCTGTCCGGTGTGCTGGTCACGCACCACCACCCCGACCACGTCGGCGGCACGATGATGGGCTTTCAGCTCAAGGGCCTCGCGGAACTGCTCGACAAGCAGAGCGTGCCGGTGCACGTCAACACCCACGAAGCGCTATGGGTATCGCGGGTGACCGGGATACCGCTGCGCGACCTCACTGCGCACGAGCACGGCGACAAGGTGGCCATCGGCGACGTCGAGATCGAACTGCTGCACACCCCCGGTCACACCCCGGGCAGCCAGTGCTTCCTGCTCGACGGCCGCCTGGTCGCCGGCGACACCCTGTTCCTGGACGGCTGCGGCCGCACCGACTTCCCGGGCGGCGACGTCGACGCCATGTACCGCAGCCTGCACCAGCTCGCGCAGCTGCCCGGCGACCCGACGGTGTTCCCCGGCCATTGGTACTCCCAGGAGCCGAGCGCGTCGCTGTCGGAGGTCCGCCGCACCAACTACGTGTTCCGGCCGACCAGCCTGGAGCAGTGGCGAATGTTGATGGGAGCCTGACATGGGAGACAAGGTCCATTTCGCGGTCGATGACGACGTCGCGACGATCACGATGGACGACGGCAAGGTCAATGCACTGTCGCCGGACATGCAACTCGAGATCAACGAGGCACTCGACCATGCCGAGCTCGAAGGCGTCGGCGCCGTCGTCATCGGCGGCAACAACAAGGTTTTCAGCGGCGGCTTCGACCTCAAAGTGCTGACCGGCGGCGGGGAGCAGGCAGTCGAGATGCTCGCCGGCGGGTTCGAGCTGGCCGCGCGAATCCTCGCCTACCCCAAGCCGGTGGTGATGGCGTGCACCGGGCACTCGATCGCGATGGGATCGTTTCTGATGCTGTCCGGCGATCACCTGATCGGCGCGCCCACACACCGCATCCAGGCCAACGAGGTGTCGATCGGGCTGACGATGCCCGGGCCGGCGCTGGCGATCCTGCGGCATCGGTTGACCCCGGCCGCGTTTCAGCGCGCAGTCGGGCTCGCGGCGGAGTTCAAGGGTGAAAGCGCCGTCGCCGCAGGCTATCTCGACGAGCTGGTCGAGGCGGACTTGGTGCGGCCCCGCGCACATGAAGTCGCGAAGGGCTTATTGAGCCTAGACGCGCGGGCTCACAAGGAGAGCAAGCTGAAAACGCGCGCCGGGGTTCTCGACGAGATCCGCACGACGATCGCCGCGGAGTTCCGCCCGGCTATGCTGCCGTGAGCAACCGTCTGAGGGGATAGTGCCGTGGGGTGGATCGAGGACCGCTGGAACGACCTGACGAGCCTCGGCGCCGGAGCGTGGCTGGCGATCGCGCTCTGGGCTGCCGTGCTCCTGGGAATCGCGGCGCTGGTTTTCACACATCGACAGCTCAAGCGCAATCGCGAACTGCGGCTCGAGGAGGTTCGCCCGCACGTCGCGATGTTCATGGAGCCCAACGCCTCCGATTGGCAACTCATCGAGTTGGTGGTGCGAAATTACGGCAAGACCGCGGCGCACGACGTGCACTTCGCGTTCACCAACCCGCCGACCGTCGGCCAGTACGAGAGCCAGCACGACGGAATGGTGAGCGTCGGCGAGTTGGCGCTGCCGTCGACGATCCCGGTGATCGCGCCGGGCCAGGAGTGGCGAACGGTGTGGGACTCGGCGCTCAGCCGCGCGCAACTCGGCGGGTCGATCGAGCGGCGGTTCGTCGGGGCGGTCAAGTACTACGACGGCCCGGCACCGAAGGGAAAGCAGCGCCGGGAGTTCCAGTCCAACGTCGTGCTGGACTGGAACGACCTGCAACCGGTGCAGCGGGTCGAGCTGATGACCAACCACGATCTGGCCAAGCGGGAGAAGCAGAAGCTGGAGTTGCTGCGCGCCCTGCTGACGTACTTCAACCACGCGAGCCAGGAAACCCGCGCGGAGGTCTACCGGACCGAGATCGAAGGCATCCGGCGTGCGACCGAGACAGTGAAAGAGCGGCTGGCAAAGCGGCGGCTCGAGGATCCAACGGACGTGCGGATGCGGGCACTGAATCCCGACGTGCAGCACGCGGCCGAGACCAACAGCGGCCGGCACCACAACGAACACGCCTGACGTTCAGGCGTTTCGCGCCGTCAGCCCGCCGTCGACAACCACCGCGGCGCCGGTGATGTACGACGCCGCCGGCAGACACAAGCTCAGCATCATGTGGGCGACTTCGGCGGGCTCGCCGTAACGACCCAGCGCCGTGCGGCGTTTGGCGAAGATGATCTTGTGCTCCTCGGCAATGGGTTCGGTGATTCCCGTCCGGATCGGGCCGGGACACACGCAGTTGACGGTGATGCCCTCGCGCCCAAGGTCTACCGCAAGCGCGCGCGTCAATCCCAGCACCCCGTGCTTGGCGACGGAGTAGATGCCGTTGCCGCGGGTCGCGCCCATCGCCTCGGTCGATGCGACGTTGACGATACGCGGGCACGACGACTGCCGCAGATACGGCAGCGCGGCGCGAACGGTGCGCTGGTGGGCAGTGAGCATGATGTCGAGTTGCCGACGCCAAGACTCGTCGTAGTTCTCGTCGTCGATGCTGCCTGGCCGCACCACGCCGGCGTTGTTGATGACGAAGTCCAGCCCGCCCAACGCGGCCGCGGCCTTCGGCACGGTGTCTGCCACGGCAACGGGATCGGCGACGTCCAGAGCCCACCCCCGGGCGTGCCCGCCGGAATCGCGCACGGCCGCGGCGACGTGTTCCACTGCGTCCGAACGAATGTCGGCCAGCGCCACTCGGACTCCTTCGGCAGCGAAGACATGTGCGGCGGCGCGGCCGATTCCGCTTCCTGCACCGGTGATGAAGGCGGTCCGCCCGTCGACGGACCTGCTGAGGTTCGCGGTAGTCACGCCATCAGCATGGCACCGGGTCCGGCACGCGTCTGCCTGATTGTCGGCTGCGGATAGCCGGTGGCCGCCACCGCGTGTCGCACCGCATCGCCGAGCCGGGCGATGTCCTCTGCCCGCACCAGCGCGATCACGCAGCCGCCGAAGCCGCCGCCGGTCATCCGCGCACCCAGCGCACCCGCTTTCACGGCGGTGTCCGCGATCAGGTCAATGCGGCCGGTGGTGACGCCGAAGTCGTCGCGCATCGACGCTTGCGAGTCGGTGAGAATGCCGCCCGCGCGCTTGAAGTCGCAATCGTGCAGTGCGGCAGCGAAGTCGAGCACGCGCTGATTCTCCGTGACAACATGGCGGGCGTATCGGTCGTTGGGCAACGCCTGCACGTCTCGCAGTGACATCACACCCAGGTCCGCCGCAGCACGTTCGCACGCGGCCCGGCGCGCAGCGTACTCGCCGCTTGCGTGGCTGTGCCGAGCGCGCGAGTCGATGAGCAGCAACGCGACACCGGAGGCGTCGGGGTCGAAGGGCACGTGCCGCACACCGACGGCGGCGAAATCGATCAGCACCGCCTTGCCTTGCTCGCCGAACAGGCTGGCGAGCTGATCCAGCAATCCCGTTGGGGCACCGACGTAGTCGTTCTCGCCGGCCTGCGCGATGCGGGCCTGATCGATGCGGTGCAGCCGCGTGCCGGTGGCTTCCAGCATCGCACCCAGCACCGCACATTCGAGGGCCGCCGACGACGCGAGGCCCGCTCCGATTTCGACGCGGCTTTGGATCGACATCTCGCCGCCGACCAGCGGCAGGCCGGCGCGGCGCAGCGACCAGACGATACCCGCGACGTAGGCCGCCCAGCCCGTCACACCGCCGGGTGTGGTGTCCAGCGGAATGTCGGCTTCGCCGTCGGCGGCATCGCTGCGCACCCTGAGGCGGTCGGAAGCGTCGGGCACGAAGGCAGCTACGGTGCGCTCGGTCAGTGCGATGGGCAGCGCGAAACCGCGGTTGTAGTCGGTGTGCTCGCCGATCAGGTTGATCCGGCCCGGCGCCGCGTGCCTGATCACGGCAGGTCGCGCAGGCGGGCGGCGACGCTTTCGGGTGTCACGTCGCTGATGAACGCGTCCATCGCCGACTCGGAGGCGGCAAGGTACTTCACCTTGGTGGCCGTGCGCCGGATCGACATCAGCTCGACGTGGAAGTAGCCATCACGCTGCGCTTGGCTGTCCGTGTACTGGTGCAGCGCCGACATATAGGGCAGCGGGGCCGAATACAGCCGGTCGAAGCGCTGCAGAATGTCGAGATACATCCGGGTGAAATCGTCGAGCTCGGCATCGTCGAGCTCGATTAGATTGGAAACGAACCGGTTTGGATAGATGTGCACCTCCACCGGCCAGCGGGCGGCGAATGGCACGAACGCGGTGAAGAACTCGGTGCGCGCAATGACGCGACGGCCGTCGGACACCTCGTACGCGAGGATGTCGGCAAAGAGGTTGCGGCCGTGTGCTTTCCGGTGCAAGTCCGCTTGGCGCAGCATCTCCACAGTCCGCGGCGGGATGAATGGGTAGCCGTAGATCTGACCGTGCGGATGCGTGAGCGTCACGCCGATCTCCTCGCCGCGGTTCTCGAAGCAGAACACCTGCGCGATGCCCGGCCGCGTCATCAGGTTCGCGCTCCGATGGCGCCACGCATCCACGACGAGGCGCGCATGAAAATGCTCGAGATCGGCAAACGATCCAAAGTGGTTGCTGGCGAAGCAAATCATCTCGCAACGGCCGGAGCCCGCCGCGGAGACGAACAAGTCGTCGCCGGCGGCACGCGGATCCACCGTCGCCCCCGCGAAGCTGGGAAAGCGGTTCTCGAACACGACGACGTCGTAGTCGGCCGCGGGCACTTCGGTTGTCAGACCGGACGGGTCCGGGCACAGCGGGCAGTCTGCCACGTCCGGCAGGTGGGTGCGGTCCTGACGCCCCGGCGCGATCGTGACCCACCGACCCGTCTGCCTATCGAGGCGTAACTGCGACTGGCCCGGTTCGCGTTGCGGCAGTGGGCGCCGGTCGGCGACGGGAGCCGGAGTATGGCCGGGCAGGGAGAAGAACAGCAGTTCGCGGCCGTCGGCGAGCCGCCACGTCGTCGGCGCGGTCATGCGCAGGTGACTACGGGATGGGCCAATTCTGTAGTGGCGGAATGGGATCGAGCATCACGGCGGTGGCACCGTTCCAGACGTACCGGACGGGATACGTCCGACCGTCGTTGCACGTCCCGCATGTGCGGCCGGACACGAAATCGAGCACCACCAGGTTGGGCGTCGACGCCGCGGAATCAAGGGTCGTGAACGGCGATGAATTGCTCGTCGCGTTTCCGATGTACGTGCCGCGGTGGAACAAGAAGACCTGGCGCGGTGACGTCGGCTTGGCCATCTCGATCGTGACGACGGCTGCCGACAGGTCCGCGCACGGGTCGAAGTTGGTCTGGACCGGAACCGGGCTCCAGGGCCCTTGGGTCCGGGGGTCATGTCGGTCGCGGGCGGTCGCGGCGCTCAGGGCGGTGGCTTGGTCGGGGCCGCACGCCGGCGCCGGGTCGGCGTTGGCGGCGGGAGTGCCGCCGAGAAGGCCTGCCAAGGCGCAGACCGCCGCTGAACCCGCCAGTACTCGGCTCACCGCAACACTTCCCTCCGCGTCGAGTGCGATTTGTGCGTGCCCTTGGCAAAGTATCGTGCCGCGCTTGCTCGGCTGAGGCCGGTTTGGGGCGATTGATACGTCGGCTCACGGTTACCACCCCCGATTTCTGCGCGCAGCAGGCGCGGTTGTTGGGCGGCGAGGCGGCGAGCTCCGCGATTTCCGGACACGGCACGCCGGGGCTTCGACGATGCCGGGTCAGCCGCCGCGATGGGTCGGGACGGAACAGCACCGCCGCTGTGACGATGACGATGCAAATGCGATTTACGTTCCGCTCCCGACCGAACCTAACTTGTTGCCCGGTGAAACATCAGAGCGGTTATGGAACCGTTGCCGAGCAGCCGCGCTGCGGTGACCGCGACGAAGCTGTCGTACCCCGGTGCGAAATTCGGGTCGTGAACGGTTACGACATCATCGGCGACGTCCACGGCTGCGCCACCAAGCTGGCGCAGCTACTCGGCGATCTCGGGTACACGCCCGACGACACCGGGGCCTACCGGCACCCCGAACGGCAGGCCGTGTTCGTCGGCGATCTCATCGACCGGGGAGATGAGCAGCTGCGAGTCCTCGACATCGCCAAGCGCATGGTCGACAACGGAACCGCCCAGATCGTCATGGGAAACCACGAGTTCAACGCGATCGCCTACCACACCGAGCATCCCCAGCGCAGCGGCGAATACCTGCGAGCGCGCTGCGCCAAAAACCAGGCGCAGCATCAGGAGTTTCTCGACCAGGTCACCGGCGAGCAGCGGGAGCGCTACATCGAGTGGTTCAAGGCCCTGCCGCTGTGGCTGGACCTGGGCGAGCTGCGCATCGTGCACGCCTGCTGGCACGAGGAGTCGATGAGAATCGTTGAGCGAGAACTCGGGTCGAACCGGTTCAAAACCACCGACCACCTCGTCCGGGCGTCCGCGAAGGGTCAGCCGCTCTACGAGGCCGTCGAGGTCCTGCTGAAGGGGCCCGAAATCAGCCTCGTCGACCGCGGCCAGCCGGCCTACCTCGACAAGGACGGCAACCGGCGCACACAAGCGCGGCTGCGGTGGTGGAAGGAAGGCGCGACAACGCTGCGCGACCTCGCGGAGATGGGCGGCACGCTGACCACCGAGGGCGGGGCGCGCTATCCCGAACTCCCCGACATCCAGGTGCCGGCCGACGAGCGGTCTTTTGTGTACACCGACCCGGTGCCGGTGTTCTACGGCCATTACTGGCGGATGGGAACACCGGAGCACCTCATGGACTGGACCGCGCACACGGCCTGCGTCGACTTCAGCGCGGTACGGGGCGGCACGCTGACCGCCTACCGATGGTCACCCGGCGAGAGCCGCATCCGGCGCGAGAATTACGTGCCCCACACCGCAGACGTCGTGGCACAGAATCCTTCCGGCTGATCGGCACCGAAAAACTTGCAGAACGGTGAGAATCCGTCCCGGAGCAGCGGTGACGAAGATCCTTGGGCGTAGGGTGAGGGCAGGTTGAGTTCCCAGCCTTTAGGGGACGTCTGTAGGGCGTGCAGGATTCACTCCTCGCCGTGTGGCCTTTGTGACGCGACCACCACACTCATTGGCAATGACCTACGGAGTCGATGAAAATGACCGCAGTCTTCGCCGAAAAATCGACAGCCCACGCCCGGGGCCGGTTGACGTTTTCCACCCAGTGGCAGACCGCGTCGGTGGTCCGCATCAGCGTGGTTGGTGACGTCGACGCCTCGAACGCCGCCCAACTCGCCGAATACGTCTTTCAGCGCTCCGCCAACTGCCTGGAGCTGGTGGTGGACCTACGCGGAGTCGATTTCTTCGGAAGTGCGGGCTTTACGACGTTGCACATCATCGACGAGCGCTGCGCACGCGCCAACGTGACGTGGGCGGTGGTTCCCAGCAGGGCGGTGTCCCGCGTGCTCGACATCTGCGACCCGCAGCAGAAGACTCCGCGCGCTACCGGGTAGCCGTCGCCTCGGGACTCGCGGCGTCGCTCTTCGGGTCGATCAGGATCTTCGCGTGCGCGTCGGGGTTCGCCAGCGCGTCGAATGCGGCAGCCACCCCGGGCAGCCCGACGGTACCGGTGATCAGCGGCGCGACATCGACCCTGCCGTCGGCGAGCATGTGCAGCGTGTCGCGGAACTCCAGCGGGGTGTAGCCGAGCACGAACCGCAGGTCGATCTGTTTGTTGATCGCCAATGACGGCCGGATGTGGTCGGCCCCCATGCAGACGCCGACCACCACCACCCGTGAGAAAAGCGGTGCGCCCGCGATGATTTGGTCGATGACACCCGGGACGCCGACACATTCGAAGATGACCGGGTGCTTGGGGGTCGCCGCGCCGAGCGCTTCGGCGGCACGCCACAGATGCCACCACGGCACGGGCAACTTGCGCATCTTCTCGACGACGCCGACGGCAAGCTCGAGCGCGTCGGACGCACCCTCAAGGTGACCGTGCCCGGCGGCCGCCGTGTAGGGCGACTCCTGTGCGGGATCGACGACCGCGTCCGCGCCGCACGCGGCGGCGAGCGCGCGCCGGCCGGGCGAGAAGTCGCTCGCGACCACGGTGCGCACGCCATGCGCCTTGAGCATGCAGATCACCGCCAGGCCGATGGGGCCACAGCCGATCACGATCGCGACGTCGCCCTTGCCCACCTCGCCGCGCCGGACGGCGTGCCAGCCGACGGCCATCGGCTCGGTCATCGCGGCCGCCTGGGGCGACAACCCGTTGGGGACGGGGAAGGTCAGCGACTGCTCGACCAACAGCTGATCGGCGTAGCCGCCGGGGGCGGCGGCCGAGAGCCCGATCGGGTGCACGTCCTTGCCGCGCCGCAGCAGCGGCATCGCCACCACTCGTGTCCCGGGCCGCGGGCTCTTGCGGGTGTGGGGACCGAAATCGATTACCTCGCCGCAGAATTCGTGGCCGAGCACGATCTGCTGATTCGATCGCATGGCGCCTTCGTAGCCGCTTTCGGCCGCCACGTCGGCCAGTTCGTCGCAGTGACGGCGGGCATGCAGGTCCGAGCCGCAGATGCCGCAGCCGAGGACGTCGACCAGCAGCTGGCCCTTGGCCGGGATCGGCGCCGGCAGGTCGACGAGTTCGAGGTTCGCATTCGTGCAGGTGACCACTTTCACCTCGTTGAGCCTAGCGATCTGGCGCCGGGCGCCGACGATGCGGCAGGCTTGCGCTTGAAGGAGGCTCCGATGCGAAGGGTTGGGTGGCGGCGGGCCGCGGCGGCGCTGGCGGTCGTCGTCGCAGCGCCGACGGCTCCGAATGCCGGCGCCGACCCGGGGGCGACGGAGGTCATCACCGTCGCCGCGGTCGGCGCGAACGGCGACCCGCTGGACGGCTATCGGGTGGTGGATCGACAGACGTCGGCCAATTTGTCCGCCTGCCCTGGTGCGTCGCCGGCCGCGACCGCCGACAACATCTACGCCTGCGTGCCGAGCGAAGCCGCCGCCGAGGTGTGCTGGCCGGCCCCGGCGTCGCTGTTGTGCGCGGTGGACCCGTGGAGCAAGACCCTGCGCCGGTTCACCTCCCCCGGCGCGTTGCCCGCAGTCGACCCGCCGGCGACGCCGATGCCGTTCGCGATGGTCCTGAACGACGGCACCCGCTGCATCCTTCCCAACGGCATCGACTTGGGTGGGCGTGCCGACGGCACGGTGCCGATCTATGGCTGCGGGCGAAACATCGGCGTATTGGCTCCCCCCGACTGGAACCCTGCCGATGCGATCGACCGGTCCCAGCCGTTATGGGCGGTGTTCGTCGGCCAACTCGGTCCCCGCGACACCCCGTTCCAGCCGCCGATACGCCACACGGTGACGACGGCGTGGTTCGCGGGCAACGGCTGAGCGCTTCGGCTTGCAGATGGGCTTCATCCGGGGTGGCCCGCGGCGACGACGTCGGTGTGACTGAAGTCGTCGCCCACAAAGAGCAACGGTTCGCCCGCCGCGATTGCGAGTGCGTACGAGTAGCAGTCGCCGAGGTTCAATGCCGCGGGATGCCCGCTGCCTCTGCCGAAATCGCGATATGCCCGGATGGCGATTGCAGCCTGCGCGGCGTCGAAGGGCACGAACTCGATCTCCCAGACGTCGAGCAGTCGCTCGACGCGTCGCTGGTCCTCGGGACGCAACCGACGCGTGAGAACTGCACTGAGTTCCACCGCGGTGGCCGCCGACATCTTGAGGTCGCTTATCGACGAGAGGATTTCAACAAGCGGTTCGGCGTGGGCTTCGTCGAGCACCACTGCGATGATCGCGGAGGTGTCGACGATCACGCGGGCAATCCGGTGTCGTCGTAAAGGCTGTCCTGCGAAACCCCTACGGCAGCTCGCTCGGCGTCGGTGAGCGAGGCACGCAACTCGGCGAGAAGTTGCCGCGCACTTGCCTGCCTCGCCTCGCTGCCACCCGATCTGCCCGCATGTTCCTCGTCCAAGGCGGTTAACCGGTGCGCCACGGCATCCTCGATCGCACCCGTCTGGGTCGTGCCGGTTCGTTTGGCAAGCTCGCGCACCAACGCCGTGATGCGTTCGTTCTTGATATTGAGACCCATGGTAGAAGAATACCCGGTTACGGTAGACGATCTACCATCTGGTACGGATTGGGCACCGTCAGTCCAACCTGCCAGATGTCGGCCCCTCCTCCTATCGTGGCAAACGATGGCGCTTCACCTCCACCGTGCCGAGCGCACCGACCTCCTCGCTGACGGGCTCGGTGCGCTGCTGTCCGACCCGCTCCCCGACCCGTTCGCCGAGGAGCTCGTCATCGTGCCCGCGAAGGGCGTCGAGCGGTGGCTGAGCCAGCGGCTCTCACATCTCCTCGGCCGCGGCGACGGGGCCGACGGCGTCTGCGCCGGCATCGCGTTCCGCAACCCGCAGTCACTGATCGCCGAGATCACCGGCACGGTCGACGACGACCTCTGGTCGCCCGACGCGATGGTGTGGCCGCTGCTCGACGTCATCGACGGCAGCCTCGACGAGCCCTGGTGCACGACGCTCGCCACCCACCTCGGACACTTCGAGCACGACGAGGAGAAGGAGCTGCGGCAAGGCCGTCGCTACGCCGTGGCCCGACGGCTTGCGGGGCTGTTCGCCTCGTACGCGCGGCAGCGGCCGCAGCTGCTCGGCAACTGGCTCGACGGCGCCGTCGACGGCCTCGACGAGGACCTGCACTGGCAGCCCGAGCTGTGGCGTGCACTCGCCGGCCGCATCGACGCCGACCCGCCCCACGTCAGGCACGCAAAAACCGTTGCACACCTGAAGGAATCACCCACCGAGCTGCCTGCCAGAATGTCACTGTTCGGCCACACCCGCCTGGCGGTCACCGACATCGAGCTGCTCGGCGCGCTGGCCAGCCACCACGACCTCCACCTGTGGCTGCCGCATCCCAGCGACGGCCTCTGGACGTCCCTGCGAGGCGAACACGGCCCCGTCCCCCGCCGCGCCGACACCGGCCACCGCCACGTCGGCCACCCGGTGCTGGCCACCCTCGGCCGCGACCTCCGTGAACTGCAACGCAACCTGCCTCTGCCCGACACGGACGAATACATCGGTGGCGCAACCAAACCCGACACTCTGCTCGGCTGGTTACAGCAAGACATCACCGCCAACGCCGTCCGGTCCGAAGGCCGCACGCACCACCAAGGTGACCGCTCCGTGCAGATACACAGCTGCCACGGCGCCCACCGCCAGATCGACGTGCTGCGCGACGTGCTGCTCGGCCTGCTGCAAGACGACGAGACGCTCGAACCTCGGGACATCCTCGTGATGTGCCCGGACATCGAGACCTACGCCCCGCTGATCGTCGCCGGCTTCGGCCTCGGCGAGGTGGCCGGGGACTCACACCCCGCGCACCGGCTGCGCGTCAAGCTCGCCGACCGCTCGCTCACCCAGACCAACCCGCTGCTCGGCGTGGCCTCCGAACTCCTGAACGTCGCAGGCGGCCGCGCCACCGCCACCGAGGTGCTCAACCTGGCCCAATCCGGCCCGGTGCGAGCACGATTCGGGTTCACCGATGACGACCTCGACATCCTCACCGACTGGGTGCGCGAGTCCAATGTCCGCTGGGGTTTCGACAAGCAGCACCGCGCGCCGTACGGCCTCGGACACGTCGTGCACAACACCTGGCGCTTCGGACTCGACCGCATCCTCACCGGCGTCGCGATGTCCGACGACTCACGGACCTGGCTCGGCACCGCGCTGCCGCTCGACGACGTCGGCAGCAACCACGTCGAGCTGGCCGGGCGGCTCGCAGAGTACGTCGCCCGGCTGCGACACGCCGTCGACGCCCTTTCTGGCACAAAGCCTCTGGGCCACTGGCTTGACGCGGTCACCGACGGCGTGACCCTGCTGACGGAGGTCCGCGCCGACGACTCCTGGCAGCGTGCGCAAATGCAGCGCGAGCTCTCGGAAGTGCTGCAGCAGGCCGGCTCTCGCGCCGGCACGCAGATGCGGCTCAGCGACGTGAAGTCACTGCTGAAAGGACACCTCGCCGGACGTCCTACCCGCGCGAACTTCCGCACCGGCACGCTGACGGTCTGCACGATGGTGCCGATGCGCTCGGTCCCCCACCGCGTCGTGTGCCTGATCGGGCTCGACGACGGTGTGTTCCCGCGGACGGACCTGGCAGACGGCGACGACGTACTCGCCCGGTGCCCGATGACCGGTGAGCGCGACATCCGTTCAGAAGACCGCCAACTGCTGCTCGACGCGGTCGGCGCGGCCAGCGAGAAGCTGGTGATCACCTACACCGGCGCCGACCCTTTCACCGGCCAGCACCGCCCACCTGCGGTACCGCTCGTGGAACTGCTCGACGCCCTGGACCAAACCACCGCCCGGCCGGTCCGCGACCGCATCGTCGTCCAGCACCCGCTGCAGCCGTTCGACCGCAAGAACGTCACTCCCGGGGAGCTGAAAACCCCGGGACAGCCGTTCACGTTCGACCCGACCGCCCGTACCGCTGCACTGGCCGCCGCCGGCCAACGCACCTCGCCGCCGGAGCTTTTCACCCATCCGCTGCCTGAGCCGCCGAAAGGCGACGTCCAACTCGCCGACCTCGTCCAGGTCTTCAAGGACCCGGTGAAGGGGTTCTTCCGCGAACTCGACTACGCGCTCCCCTTCGACGTCGACACCGTCGAGGACTCGATGCCCGTCGACATCGACCCGCTCGAGCAGTGGACCGTCGGCGACCGGATGCTGCACGACATGCTGCGCGGCATGCATCCCGACACGGCGGCCAACGCCGAGTGGCGCCGTGGCACGCTGCCGGCCGGACGGCTGGGGATGCGGCTCGCATGCGAAATCCGCGACAAGGCGGCCGAACTCGCTATGGCCGCCCTCCAGCACCAACAGGAGGAAGCCGAGCCGTTCGACGTCGACGTCGACCTGGGTGACGGCCGGCGGCTCACCGGGACCGTCGCGCCGGTGTTCGAAGGCCGGACGGTGTCGGTGACGTACTCCAAGCTCGCGGCCAAGCACGTGCTGCAGGCGTGGATCCCGCTGGTTGCGCTGGCCGCCCACCACCCGCAGCGCGACTGGACCGCGCTGTGCATCGGACGCGGTCGCAGCAAGAACCGGATCACCAAGCGACTGTTCGGCCCGCCGCCGGAACCCGCATCTGTCCTCAAAGAGCTGGTTGGCATCTACGACCTCGGCAGACGGGAACCGTTGGCGCTTCCGCTGAAGACGTCGTGCGCGTGGGCCCAAGCCCGGCACAAGGGCGACGACCCCCACGAGGCGGCGCGAGACCAGTGGACCTCCACACGGTTTCACACCGGCGAGGACGCCGCGGCGGCACACCGCAAGATCTGGGGCGACAAGGCGCCGCTGGATCTGTTGCTGCAAAGCCGGCTAGCAGAACTCGCCGAGCGGTTGTGGCTTCCGCTGCTGCGCGCCGAGTTGGAGGCGTGGTGATGGAGCCCTTCGATCTGCTGGGCGAGTTGCCCGCGCCGGGCCAGACGCTCGTACTGGAAGCCAGTGCCGGCACGGGCAAGACATTCGCGCTGGCGGGTCTGGTGACGCGGTACCTGGCCGACGGCGCAGCAACGCTCGACGAGATGCTGCTGATCACGTTCGGCCGGGCGGCAAGCCGTGAGCTTCGCGAGCGGGTCCGCAGTCAGATCCTCGACGCGGTTGCGGCGCTCGGGAAACGCAAGCCGCCCGGCAACGAGCTGGAAACCTACCTGCTCGACGGCTCCGACGACGAACGCGCCGCACGCCGCGCGAAGTTGACAGACTCACTGGCCGGCTTCGACGAGGCCACCATCGTCACCACTCACGGCTTCTGCGGGCTGGTATTGAAATCGCTTGGCATCGCCGGTGACTCGGACGCCGGCGCGACGCTGCGGGAAAGCCTTGACGACCTCGTCGGCGAGATCGTCAACGACCGCTACCTCGGCCACTTCGGCCAACAGGAGGCCGACCCGCTGCTGAGCCCGAAGAACGCGCTCGACCTGGCGAAGGCCGTCGTCGGCGACCCGTGCTCTCAGCTGCGCCCGCTGAACCCGGACCCCGACACCGAAGCCGGCGTGCGGCTGGCGTTCGCGCACGACGTGCTCGCCGAGCTCGATATCCGCAAGCGCCGGCTGGGCGTTTTCGGCTACGACGACCTGCTGACCCGGCTCGCGAAAGCGCTTGCCCGAGAGGACTCCCCGGCACGAGACCGGATGCAGCGGCGCTGGCCGATCGTGATGGTCGACGAGTTCCAGGACACCGACCCGGTGCAGTGGCAGGTGCTCGAACGCGCGTTCCGGGACGCGTCGACGCTGGTGCTGATCGGCGACCCCAAGCAGGCGATCTACGCGTTCCGCGGCGGTGACATCCACACCTACCTGCGCGCGGCCCGCGCCGCCGGGGCGCGGGCAACGCTCGGCGTCAACTACCGCAGCGACAAGGTGCTCGTCGACAGCCTGCACACCGTGCTGCGCGGAGCGGCGCTCGGCCACCGCGACATCGTCGTACACAAAATCGAAGCCCACCGCGGCGGTCACCGCCTGCACGGCGCTCCGCGCAATCAACCATTCCGGTTGAGGGTCGTCAAACGCGGCGCCGTCGGCCACCAGGGCACCGACAACGTGCCGATTGCCGACATGCGCGAGCAAATCCCCGAAGATCTCGCCGCCGATGTCGGTGCGCTGCTGGCCAGCGACGCGACCTACGACGGCGATCCGATCAGCGCCGGCCACATCGCGGTGATCGTCGAGCGGCACGAGGATGCCCGCGCATGCCGGGACGCGCTGGCACAGGCCGGGATTGCCGCAGTGTATTCGGGCGACCGCGACGTGTTCAGCTCCGACGCCGCCGACGAATGGCTCTGCCTGCTGGAGGCTTTCGAGCAGCCGCACCGCAGCGGCTTGGTGCGGGCGGCCGCGTGCACGATGTTCTTCGGCCACACCGCCGACGACCTCGCCACCGAGGGCGACGCTCTCACCGACCGGGTCGCGACCACGCTGCGCGAGTGGGCCGATCACACGCGGCTGCGCGGCATGGCGGCGGTAGTCGAGGCGGCGCAGCTGGCGGGCATGGGCCGGCGGGTGCTGTGCCAGCAGGGCGGTGAGCGGCACATGACCGACTTGACGCACATCGGGCAGCTGCTGCACGAGATGGCGCACCGCGAGCGGATGAGCCTGCCGGCGCTGCGGGATTGGCTGCGCCGGCAGTGCAGCGAGCGCGCGGACGACACCGAGCGCAACCGCCGCCTCGACAGCGACGCCGCCGCGGTGCAGATCATGACGGTGTTCGTCAGCAAGGGCCTGCAGTTCCCGATCGTGTACTTGCCGACCGCGTTCAACCGGTTCGTCCGCGCCGACGACATCCTGCTGTACCACGACGAGGACGACACCCGGTGCCTGCACATCGGCGGCAAGAGGAGTGCCGACCGCAGGGCCGTCGAACAGGCCAACCGCGAGGAGGCCGCGCGCGACGACATCCGGCTCACCTACGTCGCGTTGACGCGCGCGCAGTCGCAAGTCGTCGCGTGGTGGGCACCGACGAAGGACGAGGTGAACGGCGGGCTGTCGCGGCTGCTGCGCGGCCGAGCACGTGACGAGGCCGACGTGCCGGATCGTTGCGACCCACGGATTTCCGACGACGACGCATGGGCGGTGTTCAAGAAGTGGGAGGCAGCGGGCGGCCCGTGCGTCGAAGAGTCGGTGATCGTCACGCCCGGTGCTTCCACCCGAAATGAGCCGTCAATTGATTTCCAGGCGCGGCATTTTCACCGCGACATCGACACGACGTGGCGCCGGACGTCCTATTCGGGTCTGATCCGGGTAGTCGAGACGACGGGGGTGAGCAGCGAGCCCGAGGTCGCCGAACTGGACGACGAGTCCGAAGACATCCCGGTGGTGCAGCCGTCGGCCGGGGCCGACGTGGCGTCGCCGATGGCCGACCTGCCGACCGGCGCACGGTTCGGCAGCCTGGTGCACGCGGTGCTGGAGACGGCCGACCCGTTGGCGGCGGATCTGCAGGCCGAGCTTGCCGAGCAGATCGGGCTGCACTCGACCTGGTGGCCGCTCGACGCACCGGCCGACGAGCTGGCCGCGGCGATGGTGCCGATGCACGACACCCCGCTGGGCTCGCTGGCCGCAGGGCTGACACTGCGGACGATCGGGCTGCGAGAACGATTGCGGGAGTTGGATTTCGAGTTCCCATTGGCCGGCGGCGACGTCCGCGGGAGCGCGCCGCGAATAAACCTCGCCCACGTCGGCCGGCTGCTGCGCGAGCACCTGCCCGCCGACGATCCGCTGGCCCCCTATGCCGACCGGTTGACCAGCGACGCGCTGGGCGGTCAGTCGCTGCGCGGATACCTGACGGGGTCGATCGACGCGGTGCTGCGGATTCCCGGGCCGCGCTACCTGATCGTCGACTACAAGACCAACTGGCTCGGCGATCCGCAAGGGCGGTTGACGGCGGCGCAGTACAGCCGGTTGCGGTTAGCCGAGGCGATGCTGCACTCGGACTACCCCCTGCAGGCGCTGCTGTATTGCGTTGCCCTGCATCGATTCTTGCGCTGGCGGCAGCCGGGCTATCACCCACAGCAGCATCTGGGCGGGGTGCTGTATCTGTTCGTGCGAGGGATGTGCGGGACGTCGACGCCGGTGGTGGACGGGCACCCCGCGGGGGTGTTCAGCTGGCAACCGCCGGCGGCGCTGGTGACGGCGCTGTCGGATCTGCTCGACGCGGGAAGGCAGGCGGCATGACCGTCGAACTGGTCGCCGGCGCAACCGGCATGTTGCAGACGTTCAACGAGGCCGGCGTCATCGAAGCGGCGGATGTCCATGTCGCACAGCGGCTTACGGAACTGGCCGGTGAGACCGACGAACGCGTCTCATTGGCAATAGCTCTCGTGGTGCGCGCCCTGCGCGGCGGATCGGTATGCCTCGACCTGCAATCAGTCGAAGCGCAAGCCGGCGTTCACGGCCTGCGCGCGGCCGTCCAGGCGAGCCCGCTGGTCGGATCGGCGCTCCAACTGTTCGACGGCCGGCTGTACCTCGACCGCTACTGCCGCGAGGAGGAACAGGTCTGCACCGACGTGTTGGCCATGCTCGCAACGCACCCGCCGGTGGACGAGGACGCGCTGGCAGCGGGCCTGGACCGCGTGTTCCCGGAGGCAGGATACGAGGAGCAGCGCGACGCGGCGCGCATCGCGTTGTCGCAGTGGACGACCGTGCTGACGGGTGGTCCGGGAACCGGCAAGACGACCACCGTCGCGGCGCTGCTGGCGTTGCTGGCCGAGCAGGCGGAGCTGACGGGAAAGACGCGGCCGCGGATCGCGCTGGCGGCACCCACCGGGAAGGCGGCGAACCGGCTGCAGGAGGCGGTGCAGGGCGAGATCGACAAGCTGCATACTGCCGACCGGGCGCGGCTGTCGAACCTGCATGCGGTGACGCTGCACCGGCTGCTCGGGTGGACGCCGGGCTCGTCGACGAGGTTCCGGCACAACCGTGGGAATCGGCTGGCTTACGACGTGATCGTGGTGGACGAGACGTCGATGGTGTCGCTGACGATGATGGCTCGGCTGCTGGAGGCGGTGCGGCCGCAGACCCGGCTGGTGCTCGTGGGCGATCCGGACCAGCTGGCCTCGGTGGAGGCGGGCGCGGTGCTGGCGGACCTGGTCGACGGGCTGTCGGGTCGCGACGACGCCCGAATCGCGGCGCTGCGGACGTCACACCGGTTCGGGGAATCGATCGGCGCGCTTGCCGACGCGATCCGGGTCGGCGAGGCCGACCGGGTGATGGAGCTGCTGGCGGCGGGCGGCGAGCACGTCGAGTGGGCCTACACCGAGGACCCAACGGAACATCTGCGCAAGGTGCTGGTGCCGCATGCCGTCCACATTCGGCATGCGTGTCTGCTCGGCGACACCTCGACGGCGCTGGCGACGCTGGATGAGCATCGGATGCTGTGCGCGCACCGGGAGGGTCCGTACGGGGTGCGGCACTGGAACCGGATGGTCGAGCGATGGCTGACCGAAGAGACGGGCCAGCCGACGTGGGCGCAGTGGTATGCGGGCAGGCCGGTGCTGGTCACCGCAAACGACTATGGGCTGAAGCTCTACAACGGCGACACGGGCGTGACGGTGTCGCAGGACGGCGTGCTGCGCGCCGTGATCGGCAGCCAGCGGTTTGCCACCAGTCGGCTGGCCGACGTCGAGACCATGCACGCGATGACCATCCACAAGAGCCAGGGCAGCCAGGCCGACGAGGTCACCGTGCTGCTGCCGCCCACCGACTCTCGCCTGCTCACCCGCGAACTGCTCTACACCGCCGTTACCCGGGCACAACGGCGGGTCAGCCTGGTCGGATCCGAGGCTCAGGTGCGCCAAGCCATCGACCGCAGAGCGGTCAGGGCCACCGGGCTCGGACGGCGGCTGCGATCACAATTGGGCCAGAATTGAGGGCCGACAGCCTCCCGTCGACCGCTGACGCGGTACCGTCGTTCCCGGTTGACTCCCCAGCCTTGCGGAAACGTCGCGGCGGTGACCTGAACTCCCCGCCGACGGGGCTTCGAGCTCCGACGTAGGCCGACGGTTTCAGTTTGCGTTTGCGGGGAGTCCTGTGTCGGCGAATCCATCGGTCACAACCCAAAGCGGCGCGCTGCCGTGCTGCATTTCGATCGAGTCTGTACAGTCAGTGCGTCCGAAACTCTCGGCACGGCGCTTCACCCGGAGCGTCGGACGATCTGGGATGTCCAAGAGGGGGTCACGCTCTTCCGCAGTCGTCGTGAGTCCCAGCCGGGGCGGACGGCAGTCGAACCCAAGCGGCTTGCAAGGTGTCGGCGCGTGCAACTTCGCGCGCAATCACCGGCACACCACCGATTCTCTCAGCACTCCATTCGTGGCGACGGGGCACCGCACCAGGCGCCGGCTCACGTCGGGAGTCCGAACATTGCGCGCCGATGCGCTGGAGATAAAAGGATTGTCGTGAGCACATTCACCGAAACGATGTTCGCCAACGCCCAGTGGAGTCTGAAGGGCATGGTCACCGGTGAGCCGGACGCGCCGGTCCGCCACACCTGGGCGGAGGTGCACGAACGCGCCCGCCGGGTTGCGGGCGGACTGGCCGCCGCGGGCGTGGGCCACGGTGACGCCGTCGCCGTGCTGGCGGGTGCGCCGGCGGAGATCGCGCCGACGGCACAGGGCATCTGGATGCGTGGTGCCAGCCTCACCATGCTGCACCAGCCCACGCCGCGCACCGACCTGCAACGCTGGGCTAAGGAGACCACCAGCGTCATCAAGATGATCGACGCCAAGGCGGTCGTCGTGTCCGAGCCGTTCATGGCCGCCGCGCCGGTGCTGTGCGAATTGGGAATGCACGTACTGACCATCGGTGAGCTGCTCGAGGGCCGCCCGATCGACCCGGTGGAGACCACCGACGACGACCTTGCGTTCTTGCAGTTGACCTCTGGGTCGACGGGGTCTCCGAAGGCGGTTCGGATCACCCACGCGAATTTCGTCGCCAATGCCGAGGCGATGTTCGCCGGCGCGAACGTGGACGTCGACTCGGACGTGATCGTGAGCTGGCTGCCCTGTTTCCACGACATGGGCATGACGGGCTATCTGACCGTGCCGATGTACTACGGCGTCGAGCTCGTCAAGATCACCCCGATGGACTTTCTGCGCGATACGTTGTTGTGGGCCAAGCTGATTGACAAGTACAACGGCACGATGACCGCTGCTCCCAACTTCGCCTACAACTTGTTCGCCAAGCGGCTGCGTCGGCAAGCGACCCCTGGGCAGTTCGATCTGTCGTCGCTGCGGTGGGCGCTGTCGGGGGCCGAGCAGGTCGACCCCGCCGACGTGGAAGACCTGTGCGAGGCCGGCGAGCCCTTCGGGTTGAAGCCGGAGGCGATCGTGCCGGCCTATGGCATGGCCGAGTCGACGGTGGCGGTCTCGTTCACCGAGTGTGGCACCGGCATGGAAGTCGACGAAGTGGACGCCGACCTACTCGCGGTGCTGCATCGGGCCGTCCCCGCGGCCAGGGGCCGCACCCGGCGGCTGGTCTGTCTCGGCCGGCCACTGGAGGGCATCGAGGCGCGGGTTGTCGACGAAGACGGCGCTGTGGTGTCCGCCCGCGGTGTCGGCGTCATCCAGGTGCGCGGTGAGCCGGTGACTCGTGGCTACACCACGGTTGCCGGTTTCGTCGCGGCGCAAGACGAGCAAGGTTGGTACGACACCGGCGACCTGGGCTACCTCACCGAGACCGGCAACCTCGTGGTGTGCGGCCGCGTGAAAGACGTCATCATCATGGCCGGCCGCAACATCTACCCCAGCGACATCGAGCGCGCGGCGGCCCGCGTCACCGGGGTCCGGCCGGGTTGTGCCGTTGCGGTGCGGCTGGACGCCGGTCATTCCCGCGAGACGTTCGCGGTGGCGGTGGAGTCGAAGGACTATCAGGACCGCCATGCGGTGCGCCGCATCGAGCGGCAGGTGGCGCACGAGGTCGTCGCCGAGGTCGACGTCCGGCCCCGCAATGTGGTGGTGCTCGAGCCGGGCACGATCCCGAAGACGCCGTCGGGAAAACTGCGCCGGGCGCATGCCCTGGCCCTGGTGAACTGATCAGAGTGACGCGCCGCCGGGCGGAGTAAATTCCGGGTCAGGATGACCGATTACGACACCCAGCCCGACCGCACGCCCCCACCGCAGCCGGAACTGTCCCGGGCGCAGATCGAGGCCGACGAGGTCGACTTGCATGTCGGGCTGAGCGAGTCGCCGGCATTGTGGCCGACGCCCGGCCGGTAAGCGAAATACTGCGGGACGTCGCCGAATTCGCCGTACGGTCGATCCCCGGCGCCGACGGTGCGGGCGTGACGTTGATACAGGGTTTCGACGACCGGCCGCGGATTCAGGCCTGGGCGGTGACGGCGGCGTTCGTCGAAGAGATCGACACCATCCAATACGAAGACGTCGACGAGGGCCCGTGCATCACCTGCATGCAGTCGCGGCGCCCCGCAGTGAGCGGATCGCTGGGAAGTGACCGCCGGTGGCCGCGTTTCGGCGGCCGGGTGGCGCGGATGGGCGCGCACTCGGCGCTCGCACTGCCACTGATAATCGGCGACCACGTGATCGGCGCGATCAATTCGTATGCGCACAGCCGCGACGCGTTCGGAGAGCATGCGGTGGAGCTGGGGTCGCAGTTCGCCCGCGCGGCGGCCGTGTCGGTGCACAACGCCCAGCTGCTGGCCGGAGCCAGGGAGCGGACAGAGCGGCTGCAACGCGCGTTGGCGAGCCGCGCGATGATCGACCAGGCGATCGGCATCGTCCGCAGCAGGGCCGGCGTCAGCGCAGAGGAGGCATTCGAGCGGCTGACGAAGATAAGCCAGAACGACAACGTCAAGCTGCACCGAGTGGCCGAGCAGCTGGTGGAGGAGGCGGTGCAGCGCGCACGGGCTCGGCGTGGTTAGCGCGGTGCGGCCGCCAATGCCCTGATGTCGGCCAGCAGCACGGGGCGGGAATGCCGGTCTGTCATCAGCCGCCGGGCGACGTCGGTGAGGTGTCCTCTGTTGGCACGTGCGTAGTCGCGCATCAGCCTGAAGGCCTGCTCCACGGGGATGTCCAGGTGCTCGCGGAGGAAGCCCTTGGCCTGCTCGACGACGACGCGATTGGCGATGGCGGTGCGCAGCTGCGGCAGCACCGTCGACGGGGTGTGTGGGTGTTCCTGCAGGATCGCGACGCAGGCGATGTGGGTCAGGGTCTGCCCGACCAGCAGGTCGGCGTCGTTGAGCGTGCCGCTGGTGGTGCCGAACAGCCCGAGGGCACCGAGGACTGTGCCGGCGGCACGCATGGGCAGCGCATGCACGGAGGAGAAGCCGGCATCGTGTGCCGCGGAGGCGAATTGAGGCCACCGGTCCGTCTCGGCTTTGACGTCGGCGACCGAGACTGGCTGGCCGGTGACGTAGCACTCCACGCACGGTCCTTCGGAGGCCTGCATTTGAAAGAGTTCCAGTTCGCGGGCCTGCTCCGACGTGGCGGCCAGCAGGTGCAACTGCTCGAGCGGGTCGGCGAGCAGGAAGCCGGCGGCGGCGACGTCGAGCAGGGCGGCGCAGCGCTGGGTGAGCTCGGTGAGCATGTCGACGACGTCGAAGTCCTCGAGCAGGCTGTCGACGAGGGTGACGACGGCGGCGAGTACCTGGGTTTCACGAGGGTTATCAGTCATCTTGTACTCCTTGGTGTTTCGAAACCGCATCAGTCGGCGTCCAGCCTGAGCCGACGGTCGAGGATGTCGCGGGCGACGTCGGTGGCGCTGCGGCCGGTGGCGTACGCGTGGGCTCGCAGCCGCACGAGGGCTTCGGCGGGCTCGATCTCGAGTTGGGCCACCAGCATGCCGGTGGCCTGGCTGACTTCGGCGCGCGAGAGCGCGTTGAGTTCGGTCCAGGCGTTGCTGTCCGGATCGGCGATGGCCGCCTGGAGGTCGGTGTCGAGCAGGTCGAGAAGGGGGATGCCGGCGAGCTCGGCGGCGACGATCGCGGCGGAGAGGCGGTCGGGTGACAGTTCGCCCGGCTGTTCGCGGAACAGGTCGAGGGCGCCGACGAACTCGCCGGCGACAACCACCGGTATCCCGTAGATGCTCCTGATGTCGTAGGAGAGCATGGCCGGGCCGAACGAGGGCCAGCGATGCTCGTGTGGGTCGGAAAGGTCGACGGCCAGGACCGGGGCTCGCTGGGTGACGGAGTCGAGGCAGGGCCCTTCGCCGAGGGTGAACTGCAGCTCGTCGTACGTTTTCGCGGGCGCGCCGCTGGAGCCGAGGGTGCCGGCAGAGGTGCCGTCGAAGACGACGGAGATGGCCGCGGCATCGATGTCGAGCAGTCCCACGCAGGCCTCGCAGAGGCGGTCGGCGGCTTCTGCCCCGCGCTGCCCGTCGACCGCCGCGACGAGATGGTCCCTTATCGCCACATTCAGCCGAGGCGGTGGTTACGGGGTGGCGTCATATCCTCAGCCTTCACTAGTCGGCTGGGTTTGGCGAGGGCGGTGCGGACGTCGCGCTTGTGGGCGCCGGTGTTGTCGTGGAGCGTCAGCCGGCCGCTGGGATGCTGAACAGGGTCAGGACCTCGGCTCCGCCAGTTTCGTGCGGAACGTCGACGTCGTCGGTCGACAGGGGCCCGAGAAACCAGCGGATCGTGTCCAGCTCTGCTTCAAGCTCACCAATGTGTTCATCTTGTGCGGCGATGATCTTGTTGGCGGTCCCAAGTTGACGCTCACGATCAGCTAATCGCGCTTCGGCTTGCTGACGGCGTTGTTCGGAGATCCGAAGAAGTGCGCGAAGTTGGTCGATCTCGGCGCCGGGTGTGAGTTGCATTATGCCGCCACCGCTTTCAGCAGTTGGCCGGTTGTGGCCGCCTGCTCTCGCATCGCGGCGGCGTACGCGGCCTCGTGGGCCGTGACCGCCTCACCGTAGGTCATGACGGATTCCTCTCTGTCGTCGCGGACTCGGGCGGGTTCACGGGTAAGAATCGTTACCGCGTGTCCGGGAGACAGTTTTTCGGGAACGTCTTGGATCTTTCTTGGGCCGCGTTCAGCTGCCGGCGGAGCTATTCCGCTTCACGTCAAGTGCCGGTCGGAACGAGTAGTGCGACGTCGCTGTGTAGGTGCGCCAGCCCGCTATCGAGAGTGGCCAACTGCTCGTTGCGGCTTCGTGCGAGCTGGGCAAGATAGGCGTCCGTCACTTGTCGATGACCGACCACACCCCCAAACTCCACGTCAGCGAAAGACACGGTGTCGGGCCAGAACTCGTGGCGGTTGGCACTCTCGACCGCGTTGACGACATCCCGCGCGGCAGCGGCGGGTTGCCCCGATCGGAGGAGGAAGCGAACGAGACTTCCCTGTGTGATCGGGCATGTCGCAAATGCTTCATCGGATGCCGATAGCCATTCCGCGGCGGCGTCGTGATGCACGTGCTCCGCGACGACGAGTGCGATGAGCACGTTCGCGTCGAGCAGTGCGGTCACTCCTCGTCCTCCAATGACCGCACATCCTCCGACGTCACGACCGTCCCGACACTCACTAGGGGCAATCCCGTTCGGGGGTCTGCTGGAAGGGCAGTGGACGTGCCGGCTGCCAGGCCCCGTCGAACGAGGTCGGAAACCGTTTCGCTCAACGTACGTCGGGTGTCGCGCGCAATCGCCAGCGCCTGTTTGTGCAGGGCGTCGGGGAGATCGATGGTGGTGCGCACACCAGATTTTAGCATCATTGCATCATGATGCGCCGATGCAACTCATTCTTGCAGAGCGGTGTGCACGCCCGTATGCCTGAAGTCATCGCCTTTCCAGAGCAGAGGCTCGCGCATGTCGATTGCCAGCGCATACGAGAGGCAATCACCGAAGTTCAACCCGGCCGGGTGGCCGCTGCCTTTGCCGAAATCCGCGTAGGCCTGGCGGGCCAAACGTGCCTGGCGCTCGGTAACAGGCTCGATGACGAACTCGGCCTCCTGGATCAGTTCGTCCAGACCCCGGCTAATGATCGGGTCACGCTGGGAGTCGAGGACGATCCCACATTCGAGGTAGCTGACTGCGGAGAGCCTTCGCGCGTCGGCGCCGGCGATGGCCCGCGCGTACACGGCCGCCTCGTCCTCTTCTCGGAGGATCGCGATGATCGCCGACGTATCGACGATCACGCCGGCAGCCCTCGCTCGTCGTAGAGGAGTGCGGCGTGGTCCGTCTGCTTGGCCTCTGGACTCATCCGACTCGCGGTCTTGCGCCCGATGGCCAGGAGCCGCGCCGCCAGGTCGTCGCTAATCAGCCTGGCAAGGCGCTGGTTCACCGCCGTGGCCACGGCCTGGGCCTGCGATTCTCCAGTGAGCTTTGCGATTTGCTTGACCGCTTGATGAACCGATGGATCTTTGATGTTCAACGCCATTATGGTACCCTTCTACCTGTTGCATGGTACCACTATGCGGGGTCACTCCGTGGTCACGATGCGCGTGCATGGACCGTCCGCAGCGCATTGCAAACATCGACGAAGCGGGCCCACTCAGCCTCGCTGACCCGGACTGAGCAATCCGCGATGGCATCGTCGCTGACGACGAGACCGGGTCGGACAGGCGCCAGAAGTGTTGCGCGCCTGGCGATCTGCCCCGCCGGGCTGTCCTCGAAGGTCTCGAACGCCCTGTCCCCGATCCATGCCTGAGTACGTGCAGCGCCAGCGGCGATATCCACCGCAGGGAGTCGAAGTGCGCCCGCGCAGCGCAACGCCTGCTCCTCGAACCGATCGTCCCAGCACTCGGTCTGTCTCCTCGATCCGTCCCTTGACGCGTCGCGATGACGCGTCAACTGACCCCGAGTCTGCCTGGAGGGTCCGACACGATCTGTCGGAGACGGCGGGATTCCCTACGTCTGGCGGAAGAGTTCAGCTGGACGCCCTCGGGTCCCGGTGGTCGTCGCGCCCGTGGCGACGAGGTGCGGTTCCATCGTGCGCCGAAAAGTGTCCCGCTGCAGCGGCCGTCCGGCGATCGTCTCGTGCACCAATCGCAGTTCGCGCACTGTGAACTCGTCGTCGAGGAGATGGTCGGGGTCCGGCTGCTCCTCGTAGCGCGAACGGATGTCGGCTACGGCAAGCGCGATGATGTCGGCGTGGTCGTAAGGCAACCGTCCGGGACTGTGAACGGGAACGAGCCGTGTCGTCGGCAACCGCGACGCCAGGCGACCCACTTGCACGACGTCGACGTGTGCGACGGACAGCACCCAACCCCGGTCGTCACGCTGCGGATCGTCGAATACACGCAACTGGCGCGGGCGCAGTCCGCGAATCCCGGCCTTGAGACGCAGCGACCGGTCGACGGCGTCCGCCAGCGTTTCGCCCGGATGCAAGAACGTGCCCGGCAATGCCCAGCCCATACCGCTTGGCCGGCGAACCTCGAGAACCACCAGCCCGGCTCCCGGGTCCACGGTCAAAACCGCGGTATCCACCGCGACTGACGGCCGCGGATAATCCTCCAGGGTCTTCCCGCTGCTGTCTTGGTAAGCACTCATGTCGGTGCCTCAGCGTACAGTGGGGTTGAATTAGCTCAGCTTTGCGCTAAAGTGTTTCGGAGAAGGAGGTCACCACATGACTTCGCAGAACGACCGCATCGAGGGCGTCCTGCTGGCCATCGCGGCCGGCGACGCACTCGGCGCACCTTATGAATTCGGCCCCGCCCGCGGACCCGAACTGGAGGTCGACATGACCGGCGGCGGCATTTGGGAGCCCGGCGAGTGGACCGACGACACCTCGATGGCCATTGCGATCGCCGAGGTCGCGGCCAGCGGTGCCGACCTGCGGATCGCGGCCGCACAGGACAAGATCGTGGCCCGGTGGCACGAGTGGTCACAGCGCGCAAAGGATGTCGGCATCCTGACTCGGAACGTGCTCTCCGCCGTCGCGCGCGCCGACGACATTTCCGCGGCACGTGCGCGGGCAGAAGCGGCCGCGCTGCACAAGCGGACCGGGCGGACGGCGGGCAACGGATCGCTGATGCGCACCGCGCCGGTCGCGTTGGTCTACCTCGACGAAGAGGGGGCCATGGTCCAGGCGGCCCGTGCGATCAGCGAACTCACCCACCACGACCCCGACGCCGCCGACGCGTGCGTGTTGTGGTGCTGCGCGATCCGCCACGCCGTGCTCACGGGGAAGATCGATGTCCGTATCGGGTTGCGTCACATCGATTCCCAGCGTCGAGAGTTGTGGACGAAGCGTCTGGACGCGGCGGAGTCGTCGAAGCCGTCAGACTTCGCCGACAACGGGTGGGTGGTTTCCGCGCTGCAGGCTGCATGGTCGGCGATCGCCACCACGCCGGTGCCCGCGGTCCGCGCGGAACACCTCCGGACAGCCCTGGACGCCGCGGTGCGCGCGGGCCATGACACCGACACCGTCGCGGCCATCGCCGGCGGACTGCTGGGTGCCGCGTACGGAGCGAGTGCGGTCCCGCTGCAATGGCGCATGTTGCTGCACGGCTGGCCGGGTCTGACGGCGCACGGCTTGGTGAAACGCGGAGTAGCTGTCGCGCGCAAGGGCACACCGGACGAATTCGACTTCGGCTACCCCGGCTCACCGATCGACAAGTGCGCGCGCCACCCGTACGACGACGGCGTGCTGCTCGGCGGGATCGGTGTGCTGCGCAATCTGCCCGACGGGGTGAACGCCGTCGTGTCCCTGTGCCGGCTGGCCGACGACGACATGCGCGACGACATGCCGCACGCCGAGGTTCGGTTGATCGACCGTGCCGACCACGACGACAATCCGCACCTGGACTACGTGCTACTGGACACGGTGCGCACGATCGAGCGGTTCCGGCGTGACGGGCGGACGGTGCTCGTGCACTGCGTCGGCGCCTACAGCCGCACCCCGACCGTGGGTGCGTTGTACGGGGCGCGGCTGCGTGGTGTCTGCGCCGACGAGGCACTGCGCGACGTCAGCGCGGTTCTGCCTGGTGCTCATCCGAACCAAGCGTTCAGGAAAGCGTTGCGGCGCTTGGTCGATCATGCGTGACGACGAGTTCGTGTGGCGCGGAATACTGGATCCGACACACTTGTGCGACGACGTCGTGGCGGCGAGCCATCGTCTGGCAGACGCAGCCAAAGAAGGCGACTGGTCGACCGTCTTCGGTCTCCTCGACGACCCGGAGCAACGCGTGGACGTCAACTGGTGGCGACCGGGCGGGACCGCGTGGTTCACGGCGCTGCACCAGGCGGCGTGGCATGGCGCACCCATCGACGTCGTCGTCGAGCTCATTGCACGGGGGCCCTGAGGTCGGTGACCGACGCCAAGAGGCGCACGCCGTACGGCGTTTACCTCGACCGCATGGCGAAAAATACTGTGCCTAAGGCAGGTTCAATGGCGCGGGAGCTTCTCAAGCCACCGCCCTCCCCGATGCCGACGGAACAGGTCCGGGCCCTCGACCGTCATCTCGGCGCCGTGATCGACCGACGCATCCGCGGTGTGCTGTTCGACGATCCGCGCAAGGCGTTGCGGTACCCACCTGTTGGAATCTTGCACGAGGTGCCGGGGCAGCAACTGTGGTTCCCGGTGCCGGGTATGCACGGCGGCTTCCACATTGTGCTGCAACAGGACCATCTCGACGTCAGGAGTTGGTGTCGCGTGGTTGGCGGATCAGGTCAGACGCATCGCGTCACGGACGAAGGCGCCACGCTCGTCGACAATGGATTTGTGTGATCACCCACCGAACTCCCCGTCCGACGTCTCGTGCCGTTTCGCTCGCTCGTACGACGCACGGCCGCCCCGCGAGTCGAACCATTGGCAGCCCAGGCAGGCGGCGTGGTCGATGGAAGGTACCGCGTCGAGGACGACCCCGGGGTGCCGGGATGGCCACTTCTCAGGGTCATCACCGTAAACCGATTCGTATGTGCGACGGAGGTATTCACGCTGCTCCCAGAACCGGCGCGCGATGTTCACGCCGGTCGAACCGAGCTTCCAGTCGATCCACGCGGTCACCATCGCCGGCGGGAACATCGCGTCCCAATAGGGTCCCCAGGTACTGGAGTGCCCGGCCGACCACTGCGTCGAAGGCTTCTCAGGTCCTTTGTTCGGGCCCGTCATTCACTCCTCCTCAGGAACGTGTCGCGGTGCGGCCTCAGTCGCCGCAACGCCAACCAGAAATCTGGGTTCGGATTCACGTCTGGCGTCACCGCGCGGATGTCCTGGAGCGCCTCGAAGATGTCGATGTCACGGCGTCGCGAGCCGTACAGCGTGGCGACAGCGGGGGCACGGTTTTGCACCGTCAAGTCATGCACGAATACCTCGTGGTCCTCGGCGCGAAGTTGCTCGATCGCGCGCACGGTGTCGAGGAGTACGAAGTCCAGGTTCGCGTTCGCTCCCCTCTCACTGGCCAGTCGCACGTCGAGATGTGTTACGCCGCTGGGGATGTGCCCGTCTGCGACGGGGCACAACGACACGACGGCGTCGACACCTTTGGGCAGTTTGTCGAGTGAGGCGGCGGCACCGATCCACACGAAGTCGTCGCGCGGGTGACGCATCGGTCTCGGATGTTCGCGCCAGGCGCCGTGGGAGTAGTCGAAGCTGGAAATGACCTCGGGATCGACGATCTTGGTGGCGAGGTGGACCAGGCAGTGGGCGTTGAGGCCCGGCCAGCCCTTCAGCGCCAGCCGCCACTGCCACGGCACCGCCGACACACCGTAGAGGGCGCCGAGCAATCCGCCCGCGGCAGAGGCGACGGTGTCGGTGTCGCCGCCGGCGCGAACGGCTGCCTCCAACGCCAACCGCAGATGATCGGCGCGGAACACTTCGGCGGCTGGATGTTCGGTCGGTACCGGCGTGGCGACGATGGCGGACCACGCGCACTGCAACCCAGGCACCGCGCGGCTGTTGGTGTCGGCGAACGCCGAAGGCTGTGCCCGTTCCGCATCGTCGATCCGTGAACGCCACAGGTCTCGTCGCTCAGAGTCGACGTGGGGCAGGGCGATTCGGATGTCCAGCTGTCCGGTCAAGACCGCATGGCGGATGGCGGCGGACCACAGCACGCAGGCGTCGGCGGAGTCGGGATCGGGATGGGTGAGTCCGGCGATCGCACGAGCTGCGGGGACGAGCCCGCGTTCGTCGTCGAGGTGGCCGAGTGCGAGCGGCGCCGCGCGGGTTAACGGGCTGCTGCTGGGAAGGCGGTCTATGTTGTCACGCAACGTGGCGGGCCTGGCAGGCGCTGCGCTGGAGGTAGCACTGCTCTGGCTTGGAGCACGCAGGACTTCCCATGTTTGGGGGTCGATGTCCTGGGCGTTGCGCGCCCACCATTGCCACCGTCGGAAAACGGCGTCAAGAGACTTCTGGTAGCGGAAATCGGCTCGAGCGGCCAGTGATTCGGCAATCGCGATGGCCATCGAGGTGTCGTCGGTCCATTCGCCCGGCCGAAACGGGCCCCGGCCACCTCCGATCAAGGCGACGGGGTGATCGGGCGGTACGAGCCCTCCGAACTCATAGCCGGCGCCGAGTGCGTCACCGGCCGCAGCTCCTACGAGCGTGCCGATCGCGCGATCACGGTGAATGTCAGTCAGATTGAACTTTGACGGGTCCACGACAACTCCCGGCCATTCCGGGCCTTCGGTGAGGAAGGCGCTCTTGCCGGCACCGGTTGGTGCAGGCCGCTTCGTCATCCGAGCCACCCACGAGCGTGGGGTTGGCGCACCGTCAAGTCGGAGCTTGGCGACGGTGTCTCGTGAAGCAGGGCCAGTCTATACCGGTGGACCGACAAGCCGGCTCACCATGTTGGCCGCATGCTGTGCGGGTCCAGATGCTGCCGGTGATGGAGCAGCCCGCGCGTAGGACATGATGATCCGTGTGAGTGCTATTGCCGACGCGGTACTGCCCTCGTCAGGACACGGGCTGACATATGGCGATGGAACGTCGCCAATGCGCACGGGGCTCGGATGCACGTCAAGCGGCTGCCGCACGGCGCGTACGTCGAGCTGCACCGGCCGCTCGGTCGCCTCGACGACCACGGTCATCCGATGCCGCTGCCGTATCAAGGCGCCCCGGTGCCGAAGCGACTGAACAAGCTCGGACTCGCCGGCTCGCCGGGCCAGGGCAGCCTGCTGACCGCAGACCCGCTCGAGGAGCAGCACGCCCTGGCCGCCGCCGCGGCCACGGCTCGACGCCGCGCGCTTGTGGCACTGGGCCAGCGGCAAGACACGGCCGACCGCAGCCCCAACGGTTCGTCGACAGTGGCTCGCCGGGAGAGCAGTTGATGGCAGCTGCCATGCGCGATGCTTAGGCGAAAGCGTCGTTGGGATGACTCAGGTGCCAGTAGCGCGGCCGATCCCGTGACCAAGTACTCGTCGTCGGTATAGCCGAGGTCAGCGACGGCTGCACGAGTGACTTCTGCCATGTTGACGAGGTATGCGACCTCACCGTCGGGAGACGCAAGGGCGTGGCTGACTTGGGGCGCCATCGGCACTTGCATACTGCGAGTAGGTGTTGCATACTCGCAGTATGTCTTTACGTACTTCTAGTACGGCAATGCCGACGCGAAAGGACACCGAGCGATGACCGCGACCATCGACCACACCGACCAACTGCCGCTCGTGGAGCGGCTGCCCGTGCAGCACCTCTGCGACATCGGCGTCGACCTCGAACCGGCCCAGCCCATTGCCACTCCACTTGGCACCCGGCTGACCTTCGTCATAAGGAGCGGCGTGGTCGACGGGCCCAGCCTGCACGGGCAGATACTGCCCGGCGGCGGCGACTGGTTGCTGGTCGGCAGCGACCAGGTGGGACGCATCGACGTCCGCGCCACCATACGCACCAACGATGACGGTCTCATCCACTTCGAGACCCGCGGCATCGTCAAGATCCCGACCGACGGGATGCAACGTCTGGCTGCCGGCGAGGTGCTGCCGTTTCACGAGACCTATTTGCGCACCACACCGAAGTTCGAGACAGCCGACGAGCGCTACGGCTGGCTCAGCGAGGTCGTCACGGTCGGCTACAACATCCTTTCCTCGAACCACATCGACTACCGCATCTACACAATCTTGTGACGATGCTCGAAGGCGAATTGCCATGCGATTGAACCAAGCTCGCGTCGCGCACCGGTCGAACTGGGCGGTCCGCCGCCACCCGCGCATCCAGCGCGCGATATCGCGGCTTCACCCCCGCCTCTACGTGCACAGCAGCGGGCGCTTCCTGCCGCGCTGGTTCGGCGGCGCGCCGGTGATGGTGCTGGAAACCGTAGGCCGCCGCAGCGGCCGCAAGCGCGCCACGCCGCTTCTGTACTTGCGCGATGCCGACGCCTTCGTCGTCCTCGCCGCCAACGCGGGCGCGACCCGAACCCAGGCGTGGTGGCTGAATTTGCAAGCCGCCGGTGAGGGCGAGGTCCACATCGGACGCCGCCGCTTCCCGATCCGCCCCCACCTTCTCGCGGGCCCAGAACGAGATCGCCTGTGGCAAAGCTATGTTCGGATGTATCCCCAAGCAGAGCTCTACACGCGATTCACGGACCGCGCGTTCCCTCTGGTCGCATTGGAGCCGGCGCGGTGAGCGCTGGCTATCGTGGTTCCGTGGCACCGCGCAGCGCCAGACGAACACAGGCCGAGCGGCGTGAGGCGACCGTCACCTCCCTCGTCGAGGCCGCACGAGAACTCTTCGCCCGCGACGGTTTCGCCGCGACTTCGCTCGACGCGGTCGCCGCGCAGGTGAACGTCACCAAGGGCGCCGTCTACCACCACTTCGACGCCAAACAGCAACTGTTCGAAGCCGTCTTCGCGGGTGAGGTCACCCGCCTCGCCAACGTGCTGCCAACGGTGTACGCACGAAAGAGAGATCCCTGGGATGGCTTCGAGGCTGCCTGCCGGGCATTCCTCGAGGAGTGCCTCGACCCGGCAGTGCAGCGCATCGTCCTTCTCGACGCACCCGCGGCGATCGGCTGGGAAGCCATGCGCCGCTTGGAAGCACCGCTGTTCGCCATGATGGAGTCAGCCATCACGCAAGCGGTCGAAGCGGGCCGGATCGCGCGACGGCCCGCCGGCCCGCTCGCCCACTTCCTGTTCGGCGCACTGTGTGAAATGGCCATGGTTGTCGCCCGCGCCGAGGAGCAGACAGCCGCCCACCGCCAGGCGGTCACCGAACTCGGTCGTGTGATGGCTGGACTCGCAGCTCCGAAGTGACCAGTTGCGGCGGCGCCCGCGTGGGTCACCGGTAGGCGTCGCCGCGTTTGGCGACGATGAATACTGTTACTTCTCCTGCAGCGTCGTCACTGCTGGATATGATCCGGTACTGGCCAAACCTCACCCGCCAATCATTGGCGCTCCCAACGAGTTTCTTCGCGCCACCAGGGCGCGGGTCATGGGACAGACCGATGATGGTCTGAAGCGCTTTTTCGAACTCCGCGCGCGGAAGTCGCTGCAGTTGTCTCAGTACGTCGGGATGAAACTGGATCCTCATTGGGCGGCGAACGCGGCCGCGTCGACGTCCAACGCGTCAAGCATCTCTGCGAGAGTCATCGCTGTGAACGACCTGGCGCGAAGGTCGCGCAGCCGCAGGGCGTCGGCGACGTCGACATGTTCATGCAGGCGTTCGTAGTCGGCCATGCTGATGATCACTGCCACCTCGGTGCCGCTGTATGTGATGATGACTTCTTCGCCCGTCGCGGCGACGGTGCGTACGACGGTACCCAAGTTGCTGCGCAGATCCTTCAAGCTGTGGGCACTCATGTGTACACATGTTACACACGTAAGCGGTCGTCGACGGCAATCCGTCGGCTGGTGGCGGATTACGCGACCCGGCTAGCCGCGGCATTAGGGTGGTCGCCGTGGCGGAAGCGTTCGACCCGATACGCACCCTTGCGAGAATTCTGGGCGAACACGGCAATTCCGGACGGTTGGGAAGTTCAGACGGCTCATCCGATTAGTGGAACGGGCGTTCTCTATCTGGACGAACGGGGCCGGCGACATGCCGTGCCGCTGAATATCGCGGATCTAGGCAGTTAGGATTTGGTTGTGGCGATCGGTGTTGACGAGCTTGCGACGGCGTTGCGTGACGCCATGCCTCGGTCGAGTGAAGCCGTCGATCGATACCACCGATTCGGGGAATCTGAGCTCGCGATTCCCGCTGCGTTGGCTGTGTTCGCGCAGGAGAAAGTCCCGCTGCCCGCGAGTCTTCGGCGCCAGGTCGAGGAGCTCGCTGACGCACCAGGCACGTGGCACAAGTTCGCCCGGAGTATCCGCGATGAGCTCGCGGAGATCCCTATCAAGACGTCCGCATAGCCGCTCCCGGCAAAGGGATTTCGATTGTTCGCCGGTTAACCCTTCGCTCACCAACGGTAGGCGTCAATCCACTCCGCACCCTCCGGTGGCGGCGTGGGCAACGGCAGGTCCAGGATCGGGATGCGTTGCGTCGCCGTGCCGCGCCTGCAGACGGCGGTGATCTGCCCAGGCTGCTCACGACCCGCGTGCCGGTCGACGTCAAAGGTCGTTGCCGGCGTATGACAAGTTGAAGCTCTTGTTGGCAAGCGGGAAGTCGGGGACGATCGTGTCGGCCATCGCGACCGGTAACGCCGGCCAGTTGAACCACGACGGGTCAACGATTTTCGCGCGGGTGAGGCGAGCGGCGTCGTCGATTTCGACGCGGTGCACGATGGTGCCGCGCCAGCCCTCCACGATGCCCACCCCGCTGCGCGCACCGCGGGCCACGGGTGCCTCCGCGAGAAACTCCAACGACCCGTGGTGGGAATCGACCAGATGGCACGCCAACTCTGCCCCCGCGGCGAATTCGTCGCGCCGCACCGTGTAGCGGGCCAGCACGTCGCCGTCGGCCGACCCGGCCTCGGTGACAGGAAGCTCGGTGACGGGATGCTCCAGCCTCGCGTCGGTACGGATCCCGCTGGCCCGGGCGACGTATCCCAAACACCCCATCGCGGCCGCGTCGTCATGCTGCAGCGCCGACGTGCCGGCGAACCGGTCATACACGATGGAATTGCCCAGCGTCAGCTCGGCCACCTCGGCGACGTCGGCGGCCAGCGCCCGCAGTGCGGCGATGTCCGGAAGACGTTGCAGCACAACCCCGCCCGGACTGATCGCACCGCGCAGCAGCCGATGCCCGGTCACATCGGCGTTGATCCGCAGCAGCCGTTCGCGGATCCGCAGCGCGTGGGCGTTGGCCAGGCCGAAGCCGACGTCGTTGGCCAGCGCGCCCAGGTCTGCGGCGTGGTTGTACATCCGCTCCAACTCGACGAGCAGGGCGCGCAGCCGGTGAACCCCGTCGGGCACCTCGAGGCCCAGCGCGTCCTCGACCGCCAGCGCATGCGCGAGCGCGTGCGCGGCCGACGTATCGCCGCTGACGCGTTCGGCGAGATCCGTTGCGTCGGTGGCCGCCCGGCCCTCGAACTGCTTCTCCAGGCCGCGGTGCACGAACCACAGCCGCACCTTGAGCCGCAGCACCGTCTCGCCGGCCACCGAGAACCGGAAGTGGCCGGGTTCGATCAGCCCCGCGTGCACCGGACCCACGGCTATCTCGTACACCCCGGTGCCCTCGACGGTCACGAACGGGAAGCGGCCGCCGCGCTCGAACTGCGCCGTGGGCTCCGCGCCGGCCCGCATCGGATGCCAATCTTCCGGCCAGTGTGCGTGCTTGACGAGACGGCGCGGTTTGGGATGGCCGACCGGCCGGACTCCGAACAGGTCCGCCATCTCGCGTTCGAATCGGCTGCTCGGAAACGACAGGTAGGCCAGCGAAGGCACCGCCGGATTGCCAACGGGCACAGTGCATTCCACCTCGGCGCGGCGCTCCGGCCAGCCGGCGAGGAACAGGTAGACGACGCGCAACGCGTCGCCGTCATCGTGGGCCGCCACCAGTGCCAGTCGCAAGCCCTCGCCCAGCAGGTCTTCGGCCAAATCGGGCAGCTCGGCGCTACACACCTTGTGCCGCGGCCGATCTGAACTCATCGCAGCATCCCGACGTGGCCGGCAGCGGCGTGGAACAGCTCGGTCAGCGGTCCTGCCGTGATGCCCAGCGCAGCCGAGGCGACGATGCCGACCACCATCGCCGCGCCGACGGTCCCCGGCACCGCGATGCGGGGCGCCCCGGCCGGTGCAGTGCCGAGCAGCATCCGGCCCCCATTGCGCGCCAGCGCGGCGAAAGCGACCGCGATCAGCAGCATCCCGGCACCGAGCGCCCAGGCCAGCCGCGCGTCGGCGAGCGAACGGGCGATCGCCAACTCGCTGGCGAACATCGCGAACGGCGGCAACCCGAGCAGCACGATCAACCCAACCGCAAACGACCCCCCGACCAGCCGCGAGCGCGCGATCACCCCGGTGATGTCGTCGATCGCCGTCGAATCGTGCGCGGCCTGAATCTGCCCACCGGCCAGGAACAACGCCGTTTTGCCGATGCCGTGCGCGAGCACATGGAGCAGCAGCGCCGCGATCGCCAGCGTGGTCCCGGCCGCGGCTGCGATCGCGATCAGCCCCATGTTCTCCATCGACGAATACGCCAGCATCCGTTTGACATCGCCGGTCACGGCCAGCATCGCCGCGGCCACGAACAACGTCGCCAACCCGACGACCAGCAGCCCAGACCGCAGAAACGTCGGCCCGGTCGCGACGTCGACGATCGGCTTGATCCGTATCAGCACGGAGAACGCCGCCGATAGCAGCACTCCGCTCATCAACGCGGACACCGGCGCCGGCGCCTGGCTGTGCGCGTCGGCGAGCCAGGTATGGAACGGGAACAGGCCTGCCTTTGCGCCGTACCCGATCAGCAGCAGGCCACCGGCCAGCCGGGTAACGCCCGGGTCCAGACTGCCCGCATGTGCGGCGAGGACGTCGAGGTTGAGTGCCTCCGCGGCTGGTGCGCCGGCATGCTGCGCGGCGTAGTACAGCAGCACGGTGCCGAGGAATGCCACCGCGATCCCGACCGAGCAGACGATGACGTACTTCCACGTCGCCTCCAGCGCCGTGCGGGTGCGGCGGTGGCCCACCAGGAAGCCGGTGACGACGGTGGTCGCCTCGATCGCCACCCAGATGACGCCGATGTTGTTGGCGCACAGGGCAACCACCATCGCGGCGAGGAAGGCCGGAGTAAGCACCCCGTACAGCCGGGCACCGGCCGCGTCGGTGTGCCCGTGCGAGATCTCCGCGTCGATGTAGCCGATCCCGGCCCAGGTGGCGAGCGTGCCGACGACCCCGACAACGATCAGCATGGTGACCGACAGCGCGTCGGCACGCAACAGACCGCCCACCGCCAGGTGCATCCCCGACCCGATCCGAAAGCCAAGCGCCACAGCGCAAGCCAGCACGGCGGCGGCCGACGCCACGGTGCACACAGCGGTGACCCGGCGCCAGCCGGCGACAAGGTTGATCAGTGACGCGGCGATCGGCGCGCAGATGGCGACGAGCAGCAGGGTGGTCATCAGTCGCGCAACTCCTGCAGCCGGTCCAGGTCCGCCCCGCCGAACGCGCGCCGCAGTCGCCCGGTCAGCACGCCTATGACGATCACCGCGAACAGCACATCCAGTGACGCGCCGAGTTCGACGATGAGCGGCACCCCGGCTGTGAGCAGGAACGCAGTCGCGGCGATCCCGTTGTCCAGCATCAGGAATCCCGCGGCCTGGGACACTGCGTGCCGACGGGTCACCATCACGAACAGCGCGGTCAGCACAACCGCAAACGCCGCAGGCACGGCGTCGGTCGTGGCACCAGGCTCGAGGTTCACCACCGGCCGCGTGACGGCGAACGCGACCACCACCAGCAGCGCCGCGATCAGCAGCGAGCTGGCGGTGTTGACCAGCGGCGTGGCCTCGCGCTGGTCGTTCGGCTCTGCGGCGACCGCCCGAGCCAGCAGCCACGGCAGCACGCCTGCACGCAACACTGCGACAGCGACACCGACCACGACGAGTGCGGCATCCGCGTCGTGGATACCCCGCACCACGGGTATCGCCGCCAGCGCAACGCCCTGCCACGCCAGCAGGCGCACGATCGCGCCCAGGTCGCGCCGCCACACCACGAGCACCGCGGCGAGCATCAGCCCACCCGCGGCGAAGTCGATCACGATCGCAAAGGTGTTGTTTGTCATCGCGTTTCCCTATGCCGGTACCGTGAGGAAGTTGGCGGCGGTGACGGCGAGCAGGGCCAGCAGGAACGACCCGGCCAGCAGTTCGGGTACCCGGAAGAGCCGCAATTTGGCGATGAACACCTCGGCGACGGCCAGCAGCGCAGCCAGGAAGCCGACCTTGACGGTGATCGCCACCACGCCGACCACGACACTCAGTAGCCTCGCATGACCGTCGGCAATCCCCCACGGCGCGAACAGGTTCGCCAGCAGCGCCAGCAGCACTGCGAGTCGCATCGCGGCGGCCCACTCGACCAGTGCCAGTCGCGGCCCGGCGTACTCGAGCACCATCGCTTCGTGCACCATGGTCAGTTCCAGGTGCGTTGCCGGGTTGTCGACCGGCAGCCGGCCGGTCTCGGCGATGATCACGATCACCAGGGCGACGAACGCCAGCACGCCGGTCAGCGACGCCACCTGGCCGGGGTGGTCGATCGTATGGGCCACCAGCGCACCGAGATTCGCCGAGCCGGCGGGAATCGACAACGCGAACACCGCCAGCAGGATCGTCGGTTCCACCAGCGCGGCAATAGTGATCTCGCGGCTGGCGCCCATCCCGCCGAACGAGGTGCCGGTGTCGATGCCGGCCAGCGTGAGCGCGACCGTGCCGACGAACAACAGACCGACCACCGCGACCAGGTCGGCGGCGGCGTCCAGCGGTGATCCGGTGGCGACGATGGGCACGACCGCCGCGATGAGGAGCGCGCTGCCCGCCACCACCATCGGCGCGGCGCGAAACACCACCGTCGCGCCCTGGGGCGAAACCTGTTGTTTTCCAAGCTGTTTGCGTAGGTCTCGCCAAGGCTGCAGGACGCCCGCGCCGCTGCGGCCTTCGAGCAGCGCTCGGATCTTGCGCATCATCCCGATCATCAGCGGCGCCCCGATCATCACCGTGCCGATCTGTGCCGCGCCGGCGACATAGGCCATCGCGTTCACCTCGCCACCACCAGCACGACGAGGATGCCCAGCGCGCCGTACGCCAGGTAGAGGTGCACGCTGCCGGTGTGAGCGCGCCGAACCAGTCCGGCCCCGGCGGCCACCGCACGGATCACCGGGGTGTAGAGCCGACTCTCGATCGCATCGACGATCCTGGCCCGGTATGACATGGCGTCCACCAGATACCGGGATTCGGCGGTGGGGGTGACCTCCACGTCCGTGTCGGGGCGAAGCACATTGTCGAAGACCCGTTGCAGCGGCTCGGCGAACGACGTGGCGGTGTACTGCATGCGTTCGGTCAAACCGTCTGCGCCGCATGACCAGAGCGGCAGATCCACCGGTTGCGGACGACCGCGCGACCGCCAGCGCGCAAGTACGGCCACCGCACCAACGGCAACCACCAGTGCTCCGGCGATCAGGCCCGGCCCGACTGACCCGGCCAGCCCGGGTAGCCGGATCACCGCTCCGAAATCGGTGAACGCCAGGGTCCGCGAGACGGGCAACCCCTCAACCACCCGTCTCAGCGGCGGCGCCACCACGAACGGCGCGACGGCCAGCATCACGCAGGCGCCCGCGGCGACGTTCATCCCGGCGACCATGCTGCCCGGCGCCTCGCGCGCGTCGGCGGCGGCCCGCGACCGCGGTCGGGCCAGGAAGCCGATACCGAACGCCTTGACCATCGCCGCGACGCCGAGGCCGGTGGTCAGGGCGACTGCGCCCACCGCCAGCGGTGCCGTCAGCGCGACGACGGTGTCGTTGCCGTGCGCAGCATGAAGCAGGGACTGCAGCAGCAGCCACTCGCTGACGAAGCCCGCGCCCAGCGGAAGACCCGAGGCGCCCAGCGCCGCCAGCCCGAAAAGCACTGTGGTCGCGGGCATCCGGCGGGCCAGCCCGCCCAGCCGGTCGAGGTCACGCAATCCGGTGGCTGCCAACACCGACCCGGCCGCCAGGAACCCGAGGCTCTTGAATGCGGCGTGCGCGATCAGGTGCAGTCCGGCCGCGGTCATCGCGATCGTCGCCGCGCTGTGCACGCCGGCGTCGTTGAGCAGAACCGCCGCCCCCAGCGCCAGGGTGATCAACCCCATGTTCTCGGTGGTCGAATAGGCCAGCAGCCGTTTGAGGTCGGTCGCCACCGACGCCTGCAGCACACCGTAGAGAGCCGATAACGCGCCGAGGACCAGCAGCGTGAGACCCCACCAGCGCGGTCCGGGACCGAGCAGCAGCAGGTCGAACCGGATAATGCCGTAGATACCCAGGTTGACCATCGCGGCGCTCATCAACGCCGACACCGGACTCGGGGCTTCTGGGTGGGCGCGCGGTAGCCATGCGTGCAGCGGCAGCAGACCGGCCTTCGAGCCGAACCCGATGACGGTCAGGACGAACACGGCCGTCCTCGCAGCGTCGGATATCCCGGTCAGATCAGCGAATCGGTCGGCGCCGCCGGCTGCGGACAACACCATCAGACCAACCAGGATGGCCACGAACCCGATCTGGGTCATCACCGCGTAGACCAGGCCCGCCGACCGCACGTCGGGGCGGGTGTGTTCGGTCAGCACCAACACCAGCGACGCGACGGCCATCAACTCCCACGCCAACAAGAACGTCGTCATCGACCCCGCGGCCGGCACCAGCAGCATCGCCGCCACGAACAACGGCAGCACAGTCATCGGGACCCGGCCCAGGTGCTCGTGCCGCGCGTAGCCGATCGCGTAGAGCCCGACGGGGATCGCGACCGCGCCGGTCAGCGCGATGAAGAAGCCGCCCAGCGCATCGAGATCGAGCTGTACTCCCGACAATGGCAGCAGCCAGCCGATGCTCACCGACCGCGACGGCCCGAAAATTACCGCGAGCCCCGCCGACACCCCGAGACCCCCGATGACCGCCGTCAGAAGCCCTGTGGCCGTGGCGAAAACGCTGCGGCGCAACACCTTCGGAACGGTTGGCGACGGCGCCGCCAGCGTCGCGGTCACTTTCCGGTCACCGACCGCAGCGCAGCGACGATCTCCCCGGGTGCGGGTGGGCAACCTGGGATTTCGACATCGACCGGCACGACCTCACCCACTGCGCCCACCACGCCGTAGGCGTCGGCGAAGACGCCGCGATTGAGCGCGCAATCGCCGCAGGCGATCACCAGGCGGGGCTGCGGCGTGGCTGCGACGGTGTTGCGCAGGGGCTCGGCCATGTTGTGCGTCACCACCCCGGTGACCAGCAGGGCATCGGCGTGCCGCGGCGAGGCGACCAGCCGCGCGCCGAACCGTTCCGCATCGTACACCGGACCGAACGCGCCGGAGATCTCCACCTCGCAGCCGTTGCAGGAGCCGGCGTCGACGTGCCGGATCTGCACCGAACCACGCACTCCCGCAGGCGGTTTCGTCAACGCGCCCGGCGCGGGCCCGGCGGGCTCCACCGCTCGGCCGACCCGCAGCATCCTGCGGATCCAGCCGGTCGTGCCCGCTGTCATCGGCGCCCCTCGCCCGCACGAAGGTCTTTCAGGACCGCGACTCGGTCGGTCAGCATCCGAGTCAGCACCTTGCGCGCCAGCGCGAGCAGCTCCGCGATGTCGGGTGAGGCGATTGAGTAGATCACCGTGTTGCCCTCCTTGCGGGCAACGACGACGCCCGCCCGCCGGAGCACGCCGAGCTGCTGGGACAGGTTCGACGACTCCAGGCCGACCTCTGGCAACAGCTCACCGACCGAGCGGTCTCCCTCGGCAAGCAACTCCAGCACCCTGATTCGGGCCGGGTGACCGAGTGTCTTGAAGAACTCGCCCTTGAGTTCGTACAGCGGCTCCGAGTCCACGGTTCTCCCTGACAGTTGGAGATTTTCTACGATTAATCAATTGAAGAATTTATCAGTTACTTGAGCGCGACTGCGGTCGGGGGTGTGGGCCGACTGCCAGACAGCCAACGCACGATTTCGCCGCGCGCCGGCCCAATACTGCGTCGCCTCTCAACCTCACCGTGGATTATCGGCATGCTGTCCGGACACCGTCCGGACACCTGCTAACCTCAACACATGAGCGATCGCCCAATCAAAGCCCGACGTCATCGGCTGGAGGTCCGCGTTACTCCAGAGCAGGACGCGCTCATCCGTCAGGCGGCAGACCTCGAGGAAACCACCGTGACGGGGTTCGTGCTCGACACCGTCACCTCACGGGCGAAACGGGTGGTGAAGCAGCACCAGGACTTGGTGTTATCGAACCAGGCATTCGACCGATTCATCGCCGAGCTCGACAAACCGGCCAAGCCGGTGCCCGAGCTGGTCGACCTATTCAGGAACAACCCGAAGCTTCGCGAGGGATGAGCCATGCCCCACGCCTCCTGCTCGAACGGCTCGACGCCCACCACGACGTCAGCACCTTTGACTCGGGAAACGAGGTGCTCGACGCGTGGCTTCGCAGCCACGCACTCGCAGCCCAACTCATGGATTCGGCGCGGACATTCGTCGCGACACGAAGCGGTCGTATCGTCGGCTACTTCAGCCTGACCATGGGTTCAGTGCTACGGGCCGAAGCTCCTGCGAAGCTTGTTCGGGGCATGCCGGCATATCCGGTTGGCATGGTGTTGCTGGCCCGCCTGGCAGTCGACCGGTCACAGCAGGCAAGAGGCGTCGGTGCAATGCTTCTCGCCGAGGCACTGCGGAAGTCGGTCGCTGCCGGGGAGGTCGCTGCAGCCCGTCTCATCATCGTGGATGCTGTCGACGACGACGCAGCTGCTTTCTACGAGCGGTACGGCTTCGCCCGGACACCCGAGAATCCGCTCCGGCTATACCAACGCACGAAGGACGTTCGCGCCAGCCTCGATTCGCCCGCTGATCGGTGAGCAGATCGGCCAGGCAAGCCGGTCAGCGACATCGACATCGCTTGCTACATCATCGCTGCCGCGCCGTCATTTTCCGATGCGAGCTGACGGGGGGTTGGGGTGCCGACTCCCCCGACCAGAAGCCCGGCGGCATCATCGTCCCGGCGAGCGCCTTACGTTCACCGGTAGGCGTCGCTGCGTTTGGCTGCGATGAATACTGTTACTTCTCCTGCAGCATCGTCCATGCTGTACACGATCCGGTACTGGCCCAACCTTACCCGCCAATCATTAGCGCTCCCAACGAGTTTCTTCGCTCCAGAAGGGAGCGGATCATGGGACAGACCGATGATGGTCTGAAGCGCTTTTTCGAACTCCGCGCGCGGAAGTCGCTGCAGTTGTCTCAGTACGTCGGGATGAAACTGGATCCTCATTGGGCGGCGAACGCGGCCGCGTCGACGTCCAACGCGTCAAGCATCTCTGCGAGAGTCATCGCTGTGAACGACCTGGCGCGAAGGTCGCGCAGCCGCAGGGCGTCGGCGACGTCGACATGTTCATGCAGGCGTTCGTAGTCGGCCATGCTGATGATCACTGCCACCTCGGTGCCGCTGTATGTGATGATGACTTCTTCGCCCGTCGCGGCGACGGTGCGTACGACGGTACCCAAGTTGCTGCGCAGATCCTTCAAGCTGTGGGCACTCATGTGTACACATGTTACACACGTAAGCGGTCGTCGACGGCAATCCGTCGGCTGGTGGCGGATTACGCGACCCGGCTAGCCGCGGCATTAGGGTGGTCGCCGTGGCGGAAGCGTTCGACCCGATACGCACCCTTGCGAGAATTCTGGGCGAACACGGCCCATTGGACGAGGACGACATCGCGCGACGACTGCGGGACAGCGGCGTGGCCGATCCGGACACCTTGCTGGACCAGACTTTGGACGAAATCGCATGTCCGGCGAGGCAGTTGCTCGACGATCGGTGGGTGTGGCTGCTGACGGTGTTGGCCGGGCGAGTGTTCACGCACCGGATCGGCGCAGACGAGTTGGCCCACGACATACTCACTGTGACCCCGGACCTGGACCCGGTCACCGCGCTCTGCGAGCACGAGGAGTATCGGCGGCTCGCCGACGGGTCGGCGGCCCGGGTCGTGCTGCCCGGGTTCGACGATGAGCTGCTCGAGCAGCGGGGCATCCCGGCTGAGGTGATCGACCCGCTCGGGGCGCTGCTCCTGGTGCCGGGCACGCTGGGGGCGTTGGGGGTGGCCGAGGAGGACCTGGTCGGGGTGCGGCTGATCGCGCGGGGACTCGTGGTCGAGCGGGTCACCGCGCTCGCGCATTGCGCGGTAGGCGCCCGGCTGGCCGCGATGCTCGACGCCGACGAGCCGGTGTACTTCGACGCGGCGGTATGGACAGCGTGCGTCGAGGACCCGGCGGCGTTCACCGAGCCGCTGCCACCCCTTTCCGAGATCGTCGACGACTACGGTCTGGCACATCGCGGCGAGTGGCTCGCACCCGACGGGTTCGATTTCGACCGTTGGTTTTTCGAACGCGGCTGCGCAGCGCTGGCCCAGCGACATGACCTCGACCCCGACACCGCGCTCGCGCTGTACTCCCTGCTCAAACTGTACGACCAGATGGCGCTGCTGCTGATCGACGCCGCCGGCGCGGACGCGCCGCTGGAGGATGCGTTCGCCGCAGCTGCCGAGGGCGCGACGGGGCCCGAGGTCGCCCGGTTCGTCGACCTGGTCGGTCTGCTCGGGGCCGAACTTGCCGACCCGCTGCTGGCTGAGCTGCTGTTGGCCGAGACGGTCGGCACCGGCCTCGCCGGGGCGGCCGCCCTGGGCATGTTCGCCCAGGTGCTGGAGCCGAAGGTGCCGCACGCGGCGCGGGTGGCGTTTCGCTGGCTGCGCGCGGTGGCGCTGGAGCGGATAGGCGACATCGAGGCGGCCGAACGGGAGCTGCTGACGGCCGAGTCGATGGATCCGGACTGGCCGCTGCCGCTGTTGGATCTGGCCCGCATCGCATCCGATCGCGGCGACGTCGAGCGCGGGTTGTCGTTGCTGCACCGTGCCGGGGCCGAGCCG